>OBLU010001501.1_pt1 | contig 21701 bp, 27 predicted proteins | sample 1518681 | NCBI WGS metagenome assembly OBLU01 (sample SAMEA3539304, study PRJEB22396) | soil metagenome | biome: tundra; feature: field; material: soil | place: USA | collected 2010-05 | depth 0.15 m
CGGCTCCACGTGCTCAAAGCCATCGACGAGCACTTCGACGCGCTCGTCGCCATTGGCGGCGACGGCACCCAACGAATCTCCCACTGGCTGGCCGAGCGTGGGGCGCCCGTGGTGGGGGTGCCCAAGACCATCGACAACGACCTGGTCGGCACCGACTACTGCATTGGCTTCGACACCGCGGTGAGCATCGTCGCCGAATCCCTGGACCGGTTGTATACCACGGCCGCCTCCCACCACCGGGTCATGATCGTCGAAACCATGGGCCGGGCCACGGGATGGGTCGCCGCCATGGGAGGTCTGGCCGGCGGAGCCGATCTCATCGTTATCCCCGAGTTCCCGATGACCATGGACGAGATCATTGCCCACCTGGTCAAGCGGCGCAGCTCTAGCAGCGCCTTTTCCATCGTGGTGGTCGCCGAGGGCATCGATCTAGGCACCGTGGGCGGCGTGGAGTCCAGCGAGTTATCCAACGACGGTATCGGCGGCGTGCGACTGGCGACCCGGGGTGTCGGTCATTTCGTCGCGTCGAAAATCGACGAGTACGGCGGCTTCGAAGTTCGCACGACGGTGCTCGGGCACTTACAGCGCGGCGGCAGCCCCACCGCGTACGACCGCATTTGGGCGACCCGGGTCGGCGCCTGCGCCTACGACGCGGTCGTGGCGGGCAAGTTCGGCGTGATTCCCCTGGTGCGAGGTAACGACGTCACGCTGGAACCACTTTCGGTGGTCGCGACCGGACAGCGCCACGTACCGCGCGAGCTGTACGAACTCTGCGCCGCCTTTTTTTAAGCGCTCAGTTGACCTAACCGGTAGTGGGTGCGACAGAGCACTTGGTAGTGCACCAAGCCTTCGTGCACGTTGCCAAAGAAGAACTGGTCCCCTTCACGGGCCACTACTCCATTTACCACGCGGGCATTGCACCGGCCCTTGCGGCCGCACCAACACGACGAGGTGAGCGGAAGCTCGTGGGCCCAGTCAGCAATGGAAAAGAGTCGAGCGGAACCGGGGAAAATGTTGAGCAGGAAATCGGCCGAGAGACCGAAGGCGTGCACGTCAATTCCGTGATCGTCCACCAGGCGAGCCAGCGCGTCGATCTGGGCCACACTGGCGAACTGCACCTCGTCAATCACCAGAGTTTTGATGCCGTCACGGAAAAGTCGTTCGATAGGTTCGACGAGATCACATTGAGGCGCAATGGCTTCGGCCTCCGCTTCTATGCCGATGCGACTGGTGACCATGCCCTCGGCACTGCGGTCGCCGAACGTCCATAGGGCAACGTCACTGCGGCCTTCGCGCAACTGCCAGCAGAGTTGCAAGGCCAGCGTCGACTTGCCCGCCGCCATGGTCCCGTACGTAAAAGTCAGTTCCGCCATTGGCCTCCCGGATCACCTCGCGATGAGTAACGATACTGCCGGGCGGCGTGCATCTATGTAGATTGGGCCGGTGAACCACAATGTGCGCGCCATTGCCTACATCCGTAACGAACGCAGCGAAGCCCTCGACGATAATTGGGATGACGTCGTGAGCACCGTCGAACTGGCCCAGGACGTACCCAGTGAATCGCTGAGGGGTCTGGCCGACTTCTCTCACGTGCAGATCATCTTTTTCGCCGACTGGGCTGACGACGTGCCGCCCGCGGCTTGGCACCGCCGCCCTCGCGGAAACCAAGAGTGGCCCGACGTGGGGGTCTTTGCGCAACGCAACAAGGATCGTCCCAATCGAATTCTCTTGACCACGGTCGCCATCGACGAGATGGCCGAACGATCCTTCACGGTGCGCGGACTCGATGGCATCGACGGCACCCCGGTGCTGGACATCAAGCCAGTTTTTCGCTGGAGTGTCCCGAGAGGTGAGCTTCGAGTGGCTCCGTGGAGTGAAGCGCTGGGCGAAAGCTATTTCTAGTCGCCTAGTCCGCATTTTGGCCACGCGGACTGAATTACCGACCGTTTCGAGAGTAGTTTAGGCCCACTATGTCCGACACGACTTCGCGCCCCATCACGCTCGAACTCACCAACGTGACGGTTCGCTTCGGTGGATTACTGGCTCTTCACGACGTCTCCTTCCGGGTGTACGAGAACGAAATTGTCGGACTCATTGGTCCCAACGGTGCGGGCAAGACCACGGCTTTTAACGTGGCCTGCGGCTTTCAAAAGCCCACGTCGGGATCGGTCCACTTTCCCGCTTCGGGCCACGGTGCGCTGAGACCCTCCCAGCTAGCCAAGGCCGGTGTGGCCCGGACCTTGCAGGGCGTAGGGCTTTTCCCCCACCTCAGCGTGCTCGAGAACGTGATGGCCGGCGCCCAGAGTCGTTTTGGCGATGGTTTTTTCACCTCCGTCCTGGGCCTGCCGAGGGGACTTCGCATTGAAAGGTCCTTGCGTGAAGAGGCCTTCGGCGAACTCGAGCGACTGGGCATTGCCAAGTTCGCGAGGGCGCTGCCCGGCGGCATTCCCTACGGCATTGCCAAGAAGGTGTCGCTCGCGCGGGCCCTGATGGCGCACCCGACCCTGTTGATGTTGGACGAACCGGCGTCCGGTCTGGACGAGAACGAGCTCGAGGAGTTCGCCCACCTCATCACCGAACTGCGTACGTCAATGAGCGTGCTCTTGGTCGAGCACAACATGGACTTTGTCATGCCGCTCGTCCATCAGCTCATCGTGCTCAACTTTGGTCAGGTCATCGCCACGGGCGCGCCCAGCGACATCAGTAACGATCCCGACGTCCTGGCGGCCTATTTGGGGGTCGACTGATGATTCGCATCGAACACCTCTGCGTAAATTACGGCGCAGTAAAGGCGCTGCGCGACGTGAGTTTAGAAGCTTCACCCGGACGGGTGACGGCCGTGCTCGGCGCCAACGGGGCGGGCAAGACAACCCTGCTGCGGGCCATCTCGGGACTGGTGTCGCCCCAAAGCGGCAACATCCTGCTCGGCGACCGGTCGTTGGTTCGCATGGCGACCGAGAATATCGCCCGTTTGGGAGTTAGTCACGTGCCCGAAGGCCGGGGCGTTATCGCCGAACTCACCGTGGAAGATAACTTGCGGCTGGGCGCCCTGGCCAGCAAGGTCAATATCGCCGAGGGGCTCGAGGCGCAGTACCAGCGATTTCCAGTGCTCGGGGATCGACGCAAGAAGTACTGCGCCACCTTGTCGGGTGGGGAACGTCAAATGCTAGCCATGGCCCGCGCGCTCATCGCCCAACCGCAGGTGCTCCTGCTGGACGAACCCTCGTTGGGATTGGCCCCTCAGGTCACCTCGGAATTGATGAAGACCATTCATCAACTCTGCGAATCGAAGAACCTCACGGTCATCCTGGTAGAACAGAACGCCAAAAGCGCGTTGCGCATTGCCCACACCGCCGTGGTGCTGCACTTAGGTACCGTCGTCGCCAGTGACGACGCGGACAAGGTCGCCAGCGACGACGATCTTCGCCGCTATTACCTAGGACTGGTGCAGTAATGGCCAACTTCCTGGCGTCGCCGTTCATGCACAATATTTTTGCTGGTCTGGCCCAAGGAGTTCTGTACTCGTTGATCGCCCTGAGTCTGGTCATAATCTGGCAATCCACGCACGTGCTCAATTTTGCCCAAGGTGCGATGGCCATGTTCGCCACCTACCTCGGCATGACCGAGATTGATCGGGGCGTGGGCTATTGGTGGTGCGTCATCATTTCGGTGATCGCGGGCGTGATTTTCGGTGGCCTGGCCGAACGGGTGCTCATCCGACCTCTCTACGGCAAACCGGAAATTAATCCCATCGTCGTTATGATCGGATTCTTGGGGCTAATTGAGGCGTTCGTCGCCGCTATTTGGACGGGCGTTACCCGCAACATCCCACCTCCGTTCTCCCAGATCTACTTTCAATCCCACGGTCAAGTTATTTTGCTCTCGCCGTTCGTGATTTTCCAGATTGCCCTAGCCATCAGCATCATGTTGATCGCCGCAGCACTCTTCCGATTTACCAAATTAGGGCTCCAGTTGCGGGCTTCGGCGCTCGCCCCCGAGGTAGCTCGATTGTTGGGCGTGCGGGTCAGCCGCATGTTGACCATTGGTTGGATGCTCTCGGCCGGCGTCGGCGCCGTGGCGGCCGTCATCATTGCGTCGGGCAGTTTCGGACTTTATCCCACCAACATGAATGGGATCTTTGTCGCAGGATTTATCGCCGCCGTCGTCGGTGGCCTCGATTCGCCACTGGGCGCCATTACCGGGGGACTCTTGATCGGACTAGCCGAACAGTTCATTCTCTCTTACTGGTCGGCCAATCTCGCTCCCCTCGGCGGCATCATCATCCTGGTGGTGGCGCTGATGATTCGACCTCAAGGAATCTTCTCCAAGAACGTTGAGCGGAGGGTCTAGTGACCTGGCTACGCTCGCTACGTTCTCAAGAGACCACGCTCGCCCGATTGATTGGCGTGCTATTACTCACCGCGTTGGTGCTGATAATCACGATCTTCTTGCCACCGGTCGCCGACTCGCAATTAGCGGGAGGCGCCGCCATCACCGTGGTGATCTTGGGGCTGAGTTGGCTCATTGGCTGGAGTGGCCAAATCTCGCTCGGCAACTCGGGCTTCATGGCCGTGGGTGCCTACGCCGCGGGGATCTGGGCTCAGCATCACAGCACCACGCCCCTCATCTTCACTTTCGTGCTGGCCATAGTCATGGGGGGCTTAAGCGGTCTTATTCTTGCGATTCCCTCGACGCGCCTGCGAGGACCCTATCTCGCGGGTATGACGCTGGCGTTTTCGGCGGCCATTTCTCCGATTGCCCAGAACTTCACTTCGGTGACCGGTGGTGAAGGCGGCCTGTTCCTAAACGAATTGTCCACCCCGCCATGGTTCCTGCACTTATTTAGCGGAGAGAATGCCGCCATAAACGCCAACGCTCAATGGAGCGCTGACATCGCGATCGTCGTCGCCGGGGTGGCCTTTTTCTTCATGGCCAACCTCTTTCACAGTCGGCTCGGTCGCGCGATGCGCCTAGTTCGAGACAATGACGTAGCGGCTGAACTCATGGGCATCAGGCTGCCCCTGACTCGTAGCCTGGCCTTTATGATCGCCGCGGCCTTCGCCGGACTTGGCGGCGCGCTTTACACGATCCTCAATGCCACCGTCAACCCTTCGACATTCCCTCTCACGCTGTCAATCACTCTGTTGACGTTGATGGTGTTGGGCGGCATCGGGACATTAAGCGGTGCCGTGATCGGCGGCATCATCTACTCCTTCAGCGCCAATCTCGTTGATCACATCAATGCCTTAACGGGGGTCAATCCCGCTTCAAACTTGGGCGCCAATATGCAGGGAATTATCTTTGGCACCCTATTAATTTTGACGATGCTGTTCGCACCGAGTGGAATCGCCGGTCTTTGGGGCCCGATTCGACGACTCGGGCAATCTCGTAGGCGACTGGCGACGGCCGAGAACGTGAAGTAAGTTTGTTCTCAGTATTCAAACAGGGGGTACCAATGTCCAAACGTCGTGTTCGACGCACCATCACATTGTTGTCAGCGTCAGCGCTCTCACTCGGTATTGCTTCTTCGGGCGTACTGATCAGTAACGCCAACGCGTCAACTTCCACACCGGGCGTCACCGCCAAAACCATCACCATCGGCGCTTCGGTCCCCATTTCGGGAATTGCCTCAAGTTATGCTCCGGTGTCGGCGGCAGCAAATGCCGTCTTTAAATGGATCAACAAATTGGACGGCATCAACGGGCGAGACATCAAGTACATCCGTCTCGACGACTGTTACGGCCTCGCCGCGGTAGATGCCAGCTGCACAGCCGGCGCCAGCACCACGCCACTCAGCGTGAATAAGGTGCTCGTTGCTCAAGATCACGTCTTTGCCACCGTGGGCTCCCTAGGTACCCAGGCGGAAGAAAGCGTAATGAATTACTTGAAGGGAAACGGAGTTCCCCAGTTGTTTGTTGCCTCGGGCTCGATCGCGTGGAACAACCCGTCCAAGTACCCGGATCTTTTTGGCTACCAGACCAGTTACGTAATGGAGGGCAAAATTTTCGCTCGCTATTTAAGGACGAATGATGCCGGTCAAACGGTCGGCTTCATCGGACAGAACGATGACTTCGGCGCCGATGGCTACCTGGGCCTCGCTGACGGCGGCCTTAAAATTGCTTCGGCCAATAACCTCACGTACAACGCCGCCGACGCCATTACAGGTGTCACGAGTGACATCACCGCTGACGTTTCCACTCTGCAGACCAACAAAGTACAGGTGGTCGTACTTGACTCGGTGCCTGGCTTTACACAAGGGATTTTAGAGACCGCTCACGCGTTGGGTTACTCGCCCAAGTGGATCATCTCCTCAGTGGGATCAGACCCGACATTGGTCAACACCGTCTTAGAAGACGGTGCGACGTCGCTCGACTACTTCCCTGCCACCAATAGCAATGCGAACCCGTGGGTTCCGTGGCTGCGAAAGGTCCTCGAGGCCGACCCGACCGATTTCCCAGGTTTCAAGGCCAGTTCGGTTATATCGGGTAACGATATTTACGGTGCCGGATACGCCGTGGCCTTTGCCGAGACGTTGAGAGCGGAGGGCAAGGACGTGACTCGAGCGGGATTTGTGAAGACGCTTGAAAGCACAACCCTTTCGACGCCAGCCATCATGCCGCTGCGCTACACGAAGGGCAACCATCAAGGTTTGACGGGCGGCGCCATCACGGCAGTACTGCCGAACGGAACTAGCGCTCCGCAATACGCGCAACCCACCAAGACAATTTTTACAACGACGGACGCTGGAGATTCGCCGCTAACAGTGGTATCTAAGCCGACTGTTCAGCAGATTCCTAGCTGGCTGAAGTAGCTGCCTCACGCCGCCAAAGTAAAATCCCCACCGAGCAATCGGTGGGGATTTTACTTTGGCGGACAGATCGTAGGACCTCGTTGATACCGGTTAGGTCTATGGCCGCGGGAATCAAGAAAACTCCCCATACCAGCGCGACACTTCGTCGCGGGCCGGGCAGGTGGCCGGTCCAAAGACGCCAATCGACATGGCGGCGGCGGCGTTGGCCCGGCGCGTGGCTTCGTTCACGTCGGTGCCCCGAGCCAATTCACTCAAAAAGACGCCGTCGTGTATATCGCCCGCTCCGTTGGTGTCGATGACCTCGACCGCGAAACCCTCTATAAACACCGGTTCGGCTCCTCTGGCGACTACCACGCAACCGTTCGCACCATCGCGCACCACCACGCCACGGCGACCGGTCACGTCCAGCAGCGCTGACGCCGATTCTTTCGGGCCGACGACGCCAGTTAGTTGCGTAGCTTCGTCGCAGTTACAGAGAAGCCAATCCACCCGACCTAACACGCTGCGCAGCATCTCAGGAACTATGTCCATTACCCGCGGACCGGGGTCCAGGGCCACCACGACGTCAGTGGCCAACGTCGCCACCCACGGCGCTATGACGGCTCCCAACGCCGGGTAGACGAAGTTGTAGCCGGAGAGAAATACGTAATCGCCAGCCGCGACGTCCAGTCCGGCTAGGTCTGAGACGCGCAGGGTCCCTTCCGCGCCCGGGGCCGTAACGAAGGTTCTTTCGCCTTGCTCGTCCACGATCACCAGGCAAAAGCCAATATCGCTCGCCGGTTCAACGGCCACCGAAACAGCAATGTTTTCTCGTTCCAGTTGCTCACGGGCAATCGACGAAAAGGGGCCAGTGCCTAGCCGTCCAACGTAGACCGAACTCATGCCGTGGCGAGAGGCGGCACTCATCGAGTTAAACCCACCGCCGGGCGTCACTAAATACCGCGACGAAACCGCGTCACCACCCCGCGGGGGCAGCGCGACGACCTTCATCACGACGTCGAGCATGACGGTGTCGAGACAGAAGAAGCGCGAGGTGATTTCCATAGACCACTTACCTTACCGACGTAACTCTGCGCCACTTTGAGCGCTGACCTTGTCACTTGCCGGGTCTTACGGCGTGCCCTCGGGTGCGCAGTAGTAGAAAAACCGATGGGGAAAAGACGCTGTGACATGGAGCAAAACCGTTTTGCCGCTCGGACCGGCGCCCGAGGTATCACGACAACGTCACGCCCAAGAAGTTACTGAGCAGTATCGTTCGCGCACCGGCAAAATTCCTAAAAGAAAATGCTACTCCCCCATCAAGGGACAATTCTTTTGTGAAAAAAATCACGACATCCGTTAAGGCCTAGACAAATGTTTCGCGCAAGCAGTAATTCTAACTTTTGGGGGAACCAAATGGATAGCACGACAACGACCCTCGCGTCTGATGGTCTGAAACGAGATGTCGGATTCTAGGGGCTCGCTTGGGCCACCGAGGGATCAATCATTGGTGGGGTTGGTCCTTTCGCCACATTCTGGGTGGGTGGCGATGGTCGCCTTCACCTGTACTGGGACGTGTTGGTCATCGCAATTTTCAGCGTGAGGATTTACCATTGGGCCATCACTAGCCGCCTGACCAATTCGGAGATGGATGAATATGTTGGCAACGTGGTCATGGTAACCGACTAAGTGTTTTTGAAAACCCGCCGAGGCTTTCGCCAGGAGGACTCGGCGGGTTTTCCCATTCTCCGCGACAATGAACGCCCGATCTCTACTGTTCCGCCGACGCTAACGGCAGCTTCTTGGCGGTCCGCACCAGCAGAATTGCAAAAGCCCCGCACGTCAACAATTGGGAAATGAAAAGAACGTGCAGCACGCCCACGATTGTCAGAACGGCCAGGACAAAACCGAGCAACTGGACGCCGAGAAGCTGCAAGTTCCACCGATTGTTTCCTAGCAGTCGATACATCCACACCGAGGCAGACGTTTCGAAGACAACCAGCACCGAGCCAACCACAATGTGTAGGTCTCGCAAGGGAGTATTGAGCGAATAGCTGTAAGTAGTAAGCAGTTCCGAGAGAACAATCCAGCCATAAGAACTCAGAAGTAGACGAAAACGGCCCGCCGCGATCTCACTGCTGGTGATCAAACGCGCCGCCAGGAAGCTCAAGAAAGCGGGCGCACCAAGCGCCAGCGTGTAGGCCGCAGCGGTCTTGCGATGAATGCCATAGTTACTCAGACCACCTTCATTGGCCTTGACGACAAAACCTGGATGTAGCGCCACGCATACCACGAGAAATACGGCGAGGGAGATCTGGCCACACGCAATATACGCGACAGCGCGTGACTTCATTGGCCCAGTGTAATTATCACTAGATTCCATCTTTTGACACTAGGTTCAAACAGTCGTGGACAAGGATGGGCCGTCCCGCGTCTTCTCGCTGGCAACTATAAAATAGTTCGGCGCCACGAGTACGAGCAAAATGGCAAGCCGCCGGCATTCAGTTACGAACTTTAGAACTACGTGACCTCCGGTAGCCGCTTAGGAGCGGGCGCCTCAATGGAATAACGGACATACAGGCGTTCACCAAGAGAATCGAATTTATTCCAGCGTCCCGACGGGATGTCAACGTCTTAGTCGCGAGAGAGCTGACGCAGGAGATTTGCTCCCGGATCCGTACCGAAGTATCCGCCACCTACCAAAAGCGTCCTTTGATTCGTGACGACGATATACCGATACTGCGTCCGGCCATTTACCGCGAGAATCGAAACGAACATCAAACCCAATACGGCGATGACGAGAATTTTGTTGGCGTGAAGGACGTAGTTGCCAACGACAAAAGCGACGACCATGACCGTAATCAGCAGGAGCAGCCAAATTTGACCGAACGTCTGAGCCGAGACGACTCTCTCGACGGTCTCTTCCGGCTTCAAGTACGTTTTCACGCCCGCGCTGATTCTGGTGAGATACATTCGCCGGTCCATCGTGAATCCTCCTCGGCGGAACATTGAGTTTGCCCGGTTCCCGGTAGGTATCAACCCTTCAACTTGGCCCGCCCGACTTTCGCCTCATCTAGTTGATGCCGTACTCGCTCCTGGCCGGTCAGTCAACGTTTCCAGCGGTCAACTGGAGAGCTTGGACAAAATCCTTCAGCAGATCCTCTTTCGACTCAATTCCTACCGAAAGACGAATCAGGCCAGCGTCGACGCCGTCTTCGACTTGACTTTGATATTGACGCTGGTCACTCCACATCGCGGCCGGGCGCGTGGCGAGGGAATGCACCGAGCCGAGACTGGGAGCCCGCGTCGTGAGTCGAAGCAAGTCCAATACTCTGTCGGCCCGGGCTGCTCCGCCGGAGGCCGTAAAGGAAAGCAAACCGCCAAAACCCTTCATTTGAGTTGCTGCCAGTTCGTGCTGGGGATGCGTTGCCAAACCTGGATAGAAGACTTCGATTATTTCGGGGTGCTGCTCCAGCGCGACGGCCAAAGCGAGGGCATTTTCGTTGTGCCGAGCCACGCGAACGTCCAGCGTGCGTATGCCCCGTAACAAGAGCCACGCGTCAATCGGTCCCAGCACCGAACCGATCGCCAGATGGGTGCGCCAGATTTGCTCCACCAGATCACCACGCCCGGCAATCACGCCCGCCGACACGTCGGAGTGACCGCCTAAGTACTTAGTGGCGCTGTGCCACACGAGATCGGCGCCCAACGAAAGGGGGCGCTGATTGATGGGCGTAGCCACGGTGTTATCGACCGCCACTATCGAACCATTTTGATGCGCAATCTCGGTGAAAACCCGGATGTCCGTGATACCCAAAAGCGGATTGCTCGGTGTCTCCAACAGGACTAAACGGGTCTCGGGCCGAATGGCCTCTCCGAGCGATCGCGTCTCAATCTGGTCCACGTAACTCGACGAGATCCCAAACCTGGCCAGGAGGTTGGTGATGAGATTCGTGGTACCCGGGTAGGTGGTTCGCTGGATGACCACGTGATCGCCCTGGCTTAGAAGACTCAGAGCGAGCGTCGAGATGGCCCCCATGCCACTGGCCGTCACAATGGCTTGCTCCGCGCCTTCGAGAGCGGACATGACTTCGGCGACTTGGGTGTGATTGGGATTTCCGTACCGCGTGTAAAACTCGTCGGAATAACTTCTCGTGGCGGCGTCGAGAAATTCCTCATTCGAAGAAGCGGCGAAGGTAGTTGCTTGATAAATGGGAGCGACCACGGCACCGGCGCGCGATTGGACGTCGCCGTGTATCGCTCTGGTGCCGGGAAGGTCCTCCATGGCGTCGGTCATCCATTTTCCCATTTCACTTGCCTAGTGCCCCCGGCAGGATTCGAACCTGCGCACACGGTTTAGGAAACCATTGCTCTATCCCCTGAGCTACGGGAGCATTATTGGTTTTCCATGATCGTTCAGAAGGCAATGCTCCTCCTAGTACAACCTCAGCACAGCAATCAAGGAAAACGGCACCACAATTGACCACCACCCCCCCCCACTATTCAACCACGCGAGCCAGGGTGGCCCAATCACAAGATTACGGACCGGGCCCGAAAAATGCGAGACGCACCGGGCACTCCTAGCGAACGTTGTGAAACCGTGAGTCGTCGCACAATCCGTCACGAACGAAGCGAATGAAACTTAACATTCGCGATCGGTTGCAACAACTAGAACTCTAAAAATTGCTCCGCATTATCCCTTGTCTAGGTGGTAGAACTATGCGAATGACAATCGCTTTCAGACTCCGTTTCATGGGCAATCGCAGGCCCAAGGATTGCTCCCATGGTCCCGTCGCGATGTCCTCAGCATGCCGAATGAGGGCGAGTGAAGGTAAGATCGAAGGGAACACGCGATTGCGATCGATCGAGGCATTCCTATGACTTATTCGAAGGTGCAACGAGCCCTAGAGGAATTTGTTCGCACAGAAGGTGTAACGCTCCCGCTGCCGGGCTCAGGCGAGACATGGCATCGTTTTGAGGTCCTGTCGAAGTGGGCTTCCTTGGATCTTTCCGTCGGGCGTCTCGTCGAGGGTCACAGTGACGCCATCGCAATTCTCGCCGAAGCCGCGAAGTTACCCGTCACCGACCACGCCACGTACGGTGTGTGGGCTGCCCGCTCTTCCGGCATCAACACCGTGGCCGAACGAGTTTCGGGGGGATGGCGGCTGACGGGAAGTAAAGCATTTTGTTCCGGTAGCAGCATCATTGATCGAGCGCTCGTCACTGCGGAGGCCCCCGACGGCTATCGAATCTTTGACGTGAAGGTGAGCGAGCAAGTTTCTAAGCTGCACGAAGACTCGTGGCCCGCGGTAGGAATGGCTGACTCGCTGAGTCACACGCTCGACTTCGATGGACCGATCATTACGGATGATTACGCGGTGGGCGGTGTTGGATTTTATGCCGGTCGCCCGGGATTCTGGTTTGGCGCCGCGGGCGTTGCCGCGTGTTGGTACGGGGGCGCCCTGGGGCTGGTCAACAGCCTCATGAATTCGTTGTCAACGGAGCCCAATGCCCACGTCCAGGCCGACCTCGGAATGGCGATCGCGGGCATCGAAGCCATGCGCGCGGTTCTTCACAAAACCGCTGAGGCAATCGATGCCGATCCCGCGGACGCATGCGGGAGGGCCCATTTTCGCGCACTCGTGGCTCGACAAGTTATCCATGACACGTCGTTGGAAGTACTGGCGCGAGTCGGGTCGGCCGGGGGAGCGCGGCCGCTTTGCCTCGACCTAGAACAGTCGCGTCGAGCCGCGGACCTCTTTGCTTATTTGTCACAGCATCACGGGGGATCCGACGCAGCTGAACTCGCTCGACTGGCCATGGAAGCAAGATCGTGCGACTGATCGTCGATGACACACACCTTGGACAACCCGAATCGGCTTGGAAACTGTCGAAGGGATTGGCGAGTGTCCAACCGATCGAGATTGGTGACACTCGACGCATAGTGCTTGTAGCCGCCCACCCCGATGACGAGGTCTTTGGCGCCGGGGGGTTGATCCAATACGGGTTGTCGAAGGGTATGTCGCTGCAATTGCTTGCGGTTACCGACGGAGAAGGTTGTCATCCCGATTCTGAGATCGCGCTCACCCTCGACCTCGCCGCGACTCGTCACAGCGAATCACGTGAAGCGCTACGACGCTTGGGCTGGGTCGAACCTGACATCGCGCAACTTCATCTTCCGGATGGCGAAGTCACGAGCAATCAAGAGACATTGCGCGCAAAACTGATGACGATGCTGCGACCTGGAGACTTGTGTGTGGCGTCGTGGTGGCGCGACGGGCACCCTGATCACGACGCCTGTGGGGCAGCTGCGCTGAGGGCCAGTCAGATGGTTGGGGCGAGGATGCTTGGCTACCTCGTCTGGGCGTGGCATTGGGCCAATCCGCAAGAGGCCGACATTCCGTGGGAACATTGTCGGCGTCTTGATCTACAAGATCGCGAGCGAGCCCGTAAACGTTGGGCCACGGGGGCATTTGACTCCCAGATTAACCCCATCGGTCGCGACGCCGCTGACGCCGCCGTCCTGCCCGCCCCGCTCCTGCGTAGATTTTGGCGGCCCTACGAGATTTACGTGGAAACGTCGCGGATGCCAGTGTGACGTCCACTGATCGTCAATATTTCGTCGACTTGTATGCATCCGATCCCGATCCGTGGAGGTTTGCCACGAGCTGGTACGAGCGACGCAAGTACGCGCTCACCGTAGACGCTCTTCCCAACGATCGTTATCGAAGGGCCTTTGAGCCTGGTTGCTCCATTGGCGTGCTGAGCGAGCTGCTTGCGCCGCGCTGTGAGCGATTGTTGGTCACGGATATCGTGTCCGCCGTCGTTGAGGAGGCATCACGGCGTCTGGAGACATATAGCCATGTCGTCGTTGAGCAAAGGGCCATTCCCGATTGGTGGCCGGCAGAAAAATTTGATCTCATCGTGCTGAGCGAGATTGCCTACTACTTTGACGCGGCGACGCTGGAAGCAATCATGGACCAGGTGATTCAATCGACTGAGTGGGACGCGCACGTGCTCGCGGTTCACTGGCGTGGCGAGACAAACTATCCCTTGACGGGTGATCAGGTTCACGGGCTGATCGACACTTGTGACCAATTGCAGAGCGTCGCTCACTACTCGGAGGCCAACTTCGTGTTGGATCTGTGGGAGCGGGTGGCGTGAAGCTCACTGAGGACTCTCCACTGCGGACGTCCGCGGTTGGTGTCGTACTGCCGGTACACAACGAAGAGGAATTGGTGCAACGAGCCCTCACTTCACTGGACGATGCGTTCAGTGCACTGAAGGGGCGGGAAATAGATCTACGAATTGTCGTGGTGCTCGATAGTTGTTCCGATAACAGCGTCACGATGGTCGAAGAATGGGTTCGAAAGCAATACCGGGAAACAAATGCACTGCTCGCGACCATTGTCGCCTGTGAAGCGAGCAACGTCGGGATTGCTCGAGGACTTGGTTGCACGACGTTGCTCGAACAGTTTGATCATCTTGATCCGGGAAATATTTGGATCGCGACCACCGACGCCGATTCGCGAGTGCCCGATGATTGGCTGCGAATGCAGGTCTTGCAGCACGAATCGGGCGTCGACCTCTGGTGTGGCCGGGTAGCGGTGAGCGACTGGTCGTCGCGAGTCGGCGAAACCGCCGCTCGTTGGCAGCGCGAGTATGAAGTGGAGTCACATCCAATACACGGCACCAACTTGGGGTTCAACGCGCAGATATATCTTGCCGTGGGTGGATTCAATCCGTCACGCGTGAGCGAAGACCGCGAACTTTGCGCAGCATTCGAAGCGAGGGGCGCCGTCATTCATTATGACTCGTCAGTTCGAGTCGTCACCAGTGCGCGAAGAGACGCAAGAGCTCCATTGGGCTTTGCGCACGCGCTCACCCTGATCGAAATGAGCGTCGGTTTAGGCGCCGGTAACTAAGAGGAGACGCCAAACGTAGAGCGCGTTCGCCGGACGACCAATTAACTGTGATCGCTCATTCCGTCGGATTCTCGGTCATCGGCGCCACCCATCGTGTCCGAGTCGTCCTCGTCTTCGCCGCCCATGACGTCATCCTCGCGCTTATCGGCAGCGCCCATAACGTCTGAATCGATCTTGTCGGGGCCACCCATGGCGTCGGCATTGCGCTTGTCACTTCCCGCCATCCCGTCGGAACTCCCGGATTCATCAAAGACGTTGGCGTGAAGTCATTCCCTGAGTTTTCCATGTTTCTCCTTTGTTTGTTCGATACGCTCGGCCGTCAGTCGACCGAATTCGAAGCGCTGCGGGTATATTTTTGTGCGGTACAACTTGCCATGCCAGGTGAATCGCGCGAGCCATCGGCGACGCCCACGAAGCGCTCAGCTGACTTCAGAGTGGTCAATGAGCTACTCTAGGCCGTCGAGAAGATCGAGCATGTCCTCCGCGTGCTCTTCCTCCACCGCGAGAATTTCTTCCATCAGTCGTCGGGTTGTTGGGTCACCTTCTCCTAACCACGCGATGATCTCTGTGTACGAGGCAATCGCCACTCGTTCGGCGACCAAGTCCTCTTTAATCATCTCTTCAAGTTCCTTGGAAGAGTCATATTCCGAGTGGCTGCGCTTGGTCAACGTATTGGGATTGAAATCGGGATCGCCGCCCAATTGCGAGATTCGCGCGGCGATTGAATCGGCGTGGCCGGCCTCTTCTGCGGCGTGTTGCAGGAATTCGTCGGCGGCCGCCTGCGCGTTAATTCCCTTGGCGGTGTAGTAGTGGCGCTTATAGCGAAGCACACACACCAGTTCCGTTGCGAGCGCCTGATTCAGTACGTAGAGAACTCTTTCAAGATCAGCTCCGTACGCATCCGTAACTGGACCCTTATCCATATTCTCGCGAGCTTGCGCACGCAAGGTTTTAACATTGGTCAAGAATTCTTCCATGGTGTTACCATACTCCCTGGTCTTGGCGTCGTAACCGCTGTCATGATCTCCATCTTCATCGCGAGGGACCTCTAACTATCCCTCTTCATTGCCCACCATTCCCTAAAAAACACGAACAAATGCTGATTCGTCGCCTTCCACAATTGTTTTTATTATGTGCGTTGTAACTACCCTTGGCAGATTTGGCGCTTTCGCCGCGGACGCAAATGACAAAGCCAAGCGAATCAAATGGTGGGCGGGAGTGAGTCGTGATCCGACGATTCGCCAAGAAAGAAAACAAGTTCCATCGGAAGTGAAAGATTCACGTTGCCAGAATCATGCCAACGTAGAGAATTCGCTTCAAGCGCCGCTCACAATGCGCTGAGTCCTAAATCCAATTCACTTAAGTATCGGATCGCCAATGAGAAGGGCTATATTTTATTTCAACCGCCTTAGCGAGAATCGCTATCGGAACCCGTGATGGATCGAGGGCGCTGTGGTAACTCTGGGAATCGTTCTACTCATTATTGGCTTTCTGTTGGCCGTGCCAATTCTTTGGACCATAGGTATGGTCTTAGTAGTTGTCGGGATTGTTCTGTGGATCTTGGGTTCAGTTGGGCATGCCATTGGAGGGCGACGACACTATTACTAGGCCGTCAACAGTAAGTACGATACCCGTGGGAACTGCGCATTTCTTTAGTCACGCGAGCTGCAAAGTGTGATGCGGATAGCGATACAAGAGCAATTTTTTCGATGAGTAACTATTCCGTTGTCCCTGATGTAGTTTCGGACCGCTCGGCAGCGTCATCGATATCCAAATGTTCGGGCTTCTTAATTTCTTCAAAAATAACCTTCGCTTCATTCACCATTTCTGACACGATGCTTCGCCCACGTTGGCTCCTCGCCTCTGAAGCGATTAAGCCAAGTAACAGTGCCATCAATACGATGGAAACCACAACCAGGATGTGAATAATGAGACTAAGTAGGCCAAAAACGATTGCGGCTACAAGAATTATGAGTTGTTCAGGCTGTCCCGAAAGTTAGTCGCGTGCGGATTTTTTTACAGTTCCCTGTGATGTTTCATCGGTCTGATCAACGGCGATCCCACTCTTTGAAGTTCGCTTCCTAGAGATTGGTTTTTTGGTACGACTCCGAGTAGGAGTTTTTTTGTTTGGTGCAGGCGTTGACATTTCATCCTCGTTCCATTGAACAATTTAAGTCTGTTCTTTCTTCCTTTTCATCCGTTAGGCAAGAAGGATGCGAGGTCTAGGCGTCTCAGTCGATTAGTAACATGCGGGCTTTTCGGAGCGTGGGAACATTGACGAATTGACTGGCGAAAGAGAGATAATTAACGATTAGGGTAAACCTAAATCTCGCCGTAATTCATCGAACTCGACCAAAGCTCTCCATAGGGCAATTTTGGTCGACGCCTATTGCGCCAAGATCGCGAGTACCGAGGCGCGGCAATCTGTCCACGTTTTGAGGGATGTCGGCGGACGTCGGCGGACTTACACAATTCTTTGACCGGGCCACACGGACATCTCACAGCCAGCGCAATATCCGGCTCGAATCCTAAGGTGTAAGGATCGAGACCCGGGCGGCCCACGGACCCCGTGTATTGTCTCGGCTGATCTGTCTCGATCAGTATCGGATGATCTGCCACGTTGTAACGGGCGATGCGCTAACTTTTGAACTCGCACACGTCAGTTCAATCTGTTACAGTCGGTCCTAGGACGTCAAGACCTCGCATCCTTCTCACCTGACATTTGGTCAGGGATATGTAGAAGAAGGTGTGACGTGGGTCTTCCCGGAATGGTGCTTAGCGCCATCGCAGCTACCGCAGGGGCAATAATGTATTGGGCCGTCACCTATCAAGGCACGGGCTTTCGCCTCTCGACCGTGGGGCTCATCCTCATGATCGTAGGGGCCATCGGATTCGTGGTGTCGGCGATCATCTTTGCGGTCTCGCGCAATCCAGTCAGTGCACCGAGCCACACTCTGAATCGTCAAGTCGTCGACGCTGGCGGCAATACAAGTTCAGTCCACGAAGATTCCAAATAACTCCGCTCAGCGAGTAGTCGAGTCTGTGAACGCTCTAGTCGTACAAAAGTTTTGCGCAGGCGCGTTGGTTACATGGCCGACGAACCCGCAAGCACGAAGATCTCAATATGGAAAGGGGTACTAACCATGTATATCGGAGGCGGAATGGTCGTATTGATCCTCGTCATCATTTTGCTTGTCGTTTTCATGAGGAGATGAAACCTGCAGGCCTTGATGCGATCTTTGTCGTTATCAACGAAGGAGCGGATTCGAGAAACCACCGTTCATTCGGCGTAAAGGCGGCCAATCGAAGTGAGCAAACAGACGTAAATGCATGTGGCGCAAGAGAGGCACCCGTCTCATCTTGAGCATGGAGAAAGCGACAAAAAATGTCCAAAAAAATAAGGCGAAGAACACAACTCAAATTGTGAAGGGAAAAATCGATGAGGCTGCCGGGAGAGTTTCGGGCAACGACAAGCTCGAAGAAGACGGCAAGGTGGACCAGATGATGGGCAACCTCAAGCAAGCGAGTGAGAACATCAAGGATGCGGTCAAGAAATAGGCCCGGGAGCCGCTCGGCAAACGCCGAGAATTTCTCGTTGACAAGGACCAAGATGAGCCCCTTAGTCCTTGTCGACGACGCAAAATCAACCAGAAACGCGACAAGTTCACACGAAGCAGGCACGACCGCCTTGGACTGGCCGCTGCTCCCTTGGCCTCGAGGTCCTCTCAGCGCTTCGGTGATTGCGGCGCTACAAGGCAGCCCAGAACCCTTGGTGCCGTCTCTTTCCACATTAAGTGAGACACTTCCCGGATTAATACTCTTAGCGTCGAGGGCGAGGAGGAGAATCACGATGATTTTGCGTTGGCCCCTTATCTCTGTTACGAACTCCACTACCGCGCAGGGACTGACGCAGGCTAGGAATGGGATCTGAACCAACTCAAGTTTCGTGCCGAACTGGAGCGCGTTTTCGAGAACCGACTTCGTGCCGAAGTCGTAGACATCAAGTCTCGTTTCCCCATTGACGTGGTTTCGGTGCTCGAAGAATTGATTCGAGCACCGTCTGGTCCATCACTCTCGGCGTATCTCCTTGAGTCGGGCACCTCGGACCAACTCCGCGAGTTTTGCATGCACCGATCCGCCTATCAGTTGAAAGAAGCCGATCCACACACGTTTGGTATTCCGAGGCTGACGGGCGAAGCCAAGGCCGCCATGGTGGAGATCCAGTATGAAGAGTATCGATTTGGCGACGCCGCTTCGATGCACTCCACTCTCTTTGGCAATACTATGAACGCACTGGGTCTCGACTCCTCCTATCGTTCCTACGTGGAAGTCTTGCCGAGCACTACGCTCGCCACCGTCAATTTAGTTTCAATGTTCGCACTACACCGACGATGGCGTGCGGCCCTCGTTGGGCACCTCGCAGTATTCGAAATGACGTCTGTCGAACCTATGGGGCGTTACAGCAACGCATTAGCCCGCTTCGGCGTCGGTCCAGAGGGGCGGCGCTTTTACGACGTGCACGTGACCGCTGACGAGCGCCACGCATTAATCGCCCGCGACAAGATGGTCGCCGGATTGATCCGTGCCGAGCCGGAATTGAGTGCGGACTTGCTTTTTGGAGCTGCGGCCATATTGATGCTCGAACAACGATTCGCGTCGCATCTTCTCGACGCGTGGGCGGACAACCGATCATCTCTTCTTGCAGGGAAACCGGACGAAAGTTGAGGAGATCCGCGATTATTGTGGATGAACACGATCCCGTCGCGTTGCGCACTACAGGTCCTTAATACCGCTGACACGATCGCCGGTCGTGACGCGTGAAAAAACTACCCAAGAAGAAGCCAATCCTAAGCGGTAGCGACGTACAACCTTCAAAACGAGAGCCAAATGGCGTCGGTATCTGAGTGCCATAGGCCCCTGACTGATTACCGGTGCGTCCGACGACGACCCGTCGGGCATCGCCACCTACGCACAGGCTGGATCCCAATAGGGCCTGTCACTCCTGTGGGCCACGCTCCTGACGTTTCCCTTGATGGCTACGGTGCAAGAGATGTGTGATCGAACTGCACTGGCTTGGCCACTCCATCGTCAACCAATTCAACGGCGCGACCGCGGCGGCGAAGAAGCCAGAGGCAATCGTTGCAGCGCGATCTAGTTGACCGCGTCCCTGGATCTTTCCAACAACCGAAGTGCCTGAAATCCATATGAAAGGATTCGGTCACGCCAAGAAAAGGAGCAGCCATGTCGACGTATACCCACGTACCGCACCCGCGCACGCTTGAGCGGCTGGAGCACAAAGACAAACCAATCAAGACTGCCGACGTCGTGAATAAGAATGCGGCCACAAGATTTAACGATTGGCTGGCGGTCAAGATCACAAACGGAGTGGGCACGATGTGGTGTGCCTACATCTTTGCAATCGTTGCTTTGATTGGATTGCCCCCGGCTCTCAAACCTGGCGGCGAAGGCATCATCGCCTGGATTGCACAAACCTTTCTCCAGCTGGTTTTGCTGTCGATCATTATCGTCGGGCAAAACATCGCGGCGGCCTCTTCGGACAAACGATCTGATGACACGTTCAAGGATGCCGAGGCGATTCTGAGCGAGGCAATAGAGATCCAAAAACATTTGCAGTCCTAGGACGAAATGCTGATAGTCGCGCTGAAGGATGCACTCGCGAAACTCCCACCAGCCTGACCATCCCGTGGGTGATTATTCGGGTCGGAGACCCGGCCCGTGGGGCCGTCGGCGCTGCGCTCCCACGCATGCGTTCGACACCTCACCGAGCCATGGTCATTCGGCGGTCCGAGGCGGTGCGCTATGGAGTCGGGCCATCGGCGTTATCTTAAAGATGTGCTTTGAATCCATCCATCTAACCTTTTCGTCGATAGTCTGGCGCCCATGGCGAGCATCCAGGACAGTGTCGTTTATCTGTCGCTCAACTTTGACTTTTCGGACGAAAGCAGTACGGACATTCATTGATCTGGACATTGTGAATATTCCAGTGAATCGGGATATGACAATGGTCCTGATTTTGAAGACGCCAGTGACGCGGTGACGTGGTGGCGCAAGCGTGGAGCAACGCGAATCTTGATCCGCCTCGATCTCCGGGAGACGCTTTGGGCACGAGATGGATCTCCTCCGAGTGATGACAAGATCGGCGTGACAATGTCCGTCTTCGATCCCAGCGACCCTCGTGGTCGACCCAAGGAAGCAAGGTAGACCGTTAATCAGTTTCGACGAGATATTAAGTGAACAAGCAGGAGCTGAGCGAGGGGCGACTTCCAATGAAGAAGGGCGCAGGCTCACGCGACGACGTCGAGCCGTCGGACTCTCCGTAGAGGAACTCGCAGATCGTGTTAGTTATTCACCCGTATGGCTTCGTGAAGTGGAGTCTGGAGTTACCACAAACGAAGTCACTATGAAGCAATGGATTGACCTTATATGGGCTACCCGAGAACCGTTTCCCGACGAACGACGGTCTATGGCGCCCGGAGGGCGGACAAAGTGGGTGGCGATGGAGGGGCATTTTCTCGCTGAAGCGAAATTGGTTGTCAACGAGATGCTGGGCCTTTACGACTGAAGTTTTGACAACGTGCTCGAACGCTCGGAATTGAGTTTGTCAGGCCGCTTTCAACAACTCACGATTTGAGTCTCCAGGGCGAGGTGGCATTTCTGGCACGTCGGGCCACTGATTCAAATCCGCATGTTCTTGAAGCCGCGGATTCAATAATCGCACAAATCATCCCGTTACTTGCTCGTCTAGGTCCGACCAACTCGACGTCGTGAGACGTCGTTGCCTTTGAACCCGGTCCATCTCGACGCTGACCGCCCACGTTAGTCATCCGTTCCCCTCTCGCGGAACTCACTTCGAGTCACCGCATCCAGGTTGCCCCCGAAGATTTGGCTCTAACTTGAACCGAGCCAAGTGGTATTCCACTCATAGAGTGACACCTCCCGTAGCGAATAGTGCGATTGCCGCCGCT
>OBLU010001502.1_pt1 | contig 21701 bp, 21 predicted proteins | sample 1518681 | NCBI WGS metagenome assembly OBLU01 (sample SAMEA3539304, study PRJEB22396) | soil metagenome | biome: tundra; feature: field; material: soil | place: USA | collected 2010-05 | depth 0.15 m
AGCTCCGTGTACACCGCCCCGGTCGCCGCCACCCTGGGTGAGGCGGAGTGGCGCCCCTACGTCGACGCCAACCCCTTCGGTCATCTGGTCGCCCCCGGTCGCGGTCGTGACGTGCCCGTTGTCGTCCCCACTCAATTCGTGCTCGATGGGGACACGGTGTGGCTGCACTTGGTGCAGGCGAATCCGGTCTTCGCTGCCCTGGCCGAGAACCCGAGAGTCGTCTTGAGCGTGGCGGCGGACTGGGCCTTCATCCCATCGGCGTGGAAAGCGGTCGACGGTGAGGATCCCCTCCTGGGCATCCCCACCACCTACTACGGCGCGGTGCAGATGATCGGCAACGCCACCGTGCTGAGTGAGCGGGAGTCGCCGGGCGTCGTGGCTGCTGTCCTACGCCGCCAGCTCGAGTCTTTCCAACCCGGCGTCGCGGTAGCCGACCCGGCCCAGGCGCACCAGAAGAACCTCCAGGCCATTTTGGGCATCAGCATCGCCATCGACAAGGTGTTGGCCAAGTTCAAGTACGGCGGCAACGTCGATGCCGCCCATCGTCTGGCCGTCGTCGACCACCTGCTGAGCCGCCAGGCTCCTGTCGATGCCGCTGCGGCTGGGCACGTACGGCGGCGGCTCGAGGCCGGCGGGCACGAAATCGAGGCCTGACCGCGTGGCCTGACCGCGTGGCCTGACCGCGTGAAGTGACCGCGTGAAGTGACCGGCGGGCTGGGACCAGGTCCCGGAGCCCTAGATGCTGCTGGAGCCTTCGACCGCTTGGGCCAAGCTGGCCAACGTCGCGGCCATCTCCCCCTTGGCATGCGCCCCGTCGTGCACGCCCACGGGCCGGCCCATTGCCCGCATCCAGCCCTTGCGGTGGTCGCCCCACGACTCGGTGACCTGGCACCCGCCCTCGATGTCCTTGAACTCGTAGCGCCAGTTGGCGATGGCCACCGGGCCCATCGAGATGGCGATCTCGAAGACTTTTCCGGGCTCGCACTCGACCACCGTGGCCGTGGTCTTCCACCGGCGGAACCCGTTCTTGTTGGTACCCGAGAAGATGGCTCCGGGTGCCGGCCCCGTGGCGCCCTTGACCCACTTGCCACCGACATTCTCCGGCGAGAACTCGCCCATGCGGGGAAGGTCGGAGACCAGCTCCCACACTGTCTTGGCCGGCGCGGCGATGTCACGGGTCTCGGCGACTGGATACGTCATGGGCTTGCACGATAGCTGGCCCGAGCAGCACGTTATCTGGCCCGAGCAGCCCGATAGCTGGCCCGATCGGTGCCCAGCCTTGACGCACGGGGCCGCCGATGCCAATTTCATGGGTGCACGTCGGCGGCAGGTGCCGCCATCACGATCGGGGTCTCCATGGCCATCACCACCGGAAGAACGCTCGCTCAGGGTCAGCAAGACCTGATCTCGCTCAGCCCTCCCGTCTTCGACAACATCGAGGACGAGCGACAGCACCGCAAGCAACGACTGGCCGGCGCCTTACGCCTCTTTGGTCGCTTCGGTTTCTCAGAGGGAGTGGCCGGCCACATCACCGCCCGTGACCCCGAACGGCTTGACCACTTCTGGGTCAACCCGTTCGGGATGAGCTTCCGCCACGTCAAGGTGTCCGACCTGATTCTGGTCAACCACGAGGGCGAGGTGGTCGAGGGGAACCGTCCGGTCAACCCAGCCGCCTTTGCCATCCACTCGGCTGTCCATGCGGCCCGACCCGACGTCGTTGCGGCGGCACACGCCCATTCCATTTACGGTAAGGCCTGGTCCTCGCTCGGGCGCCAGCTCGACCCGATTACTCAGGATGCCTGTGTCTTCTTCGAAGACCACACCGTCTGTAGCGAGGGCGGTGGGGCCATCGTGCTCGAAGAGGCGGCCGCCAAGGCGCTGGCCGCCAGTCTGGGACCGCACAAGGCCACCATCCATCGCAACCACGGCCTGTTCACCGTGGGTCAGACCGTCGACGAGGCGGCCTGGTGGTTCATCACCATGGAGCGCTCCTGCCAGGCGCAACTCCTGGCCGAAGCGGCCGGTACGCCTCTCCTGATCGACGACGAGGGGGCGCGCTACACCCGCGACCGCACTGGGTACCCGATGGCCGGGTGGTTCTCCTTCAAGCCATTGTGGGACGAGATCGTGCACAGCGATCCCGACCTCTTCGGCTGACGTCGGCCCGCGGCCCCGTGCCAACCTGGGGCCATGGACCTAAGGGAGCTCCTCCATATCGAGGGCGTCGAAGAAGAGTGTGACCTTCGCTCCACGGTGGGGTTCATGGCCCTGCACGGTGGGTCCCAGGACCGGGGCACGGATCAGATAGCCCGCCGGGCCGCCGCGTTGTGCGGCGCGTCCTACTACGCCATCGTCCAGCCCCCGTGGCTCCGGGTGCACCTCACGTCGCGCCTGCATGACCCGGACCACTCGACGACCTTCCGCCGATTCCTGACCCACGTCCGCGTGGCCATCTCGGTGCACGGTTTCGGCCGGGACAGCTTCGCCCTGTGGGTTGATCCAACCCGCGGCCTGGTCATCGACGCGTACGGGCCCGCCGTCCGCGATGGCCAGAAGGACCCGCTGACCGGCATCATCGTGGGAGGCCTGCATGCCGGGTTGGTGGGCCAGGCCCGCACCCTCCTGAGCGCGCGGTGCCCGGGCTTCCACGTGGCCGACGAGCGACTACGGCTCGGCTTCCATCCGCAGAACCCGGTGAACCTCCCGCCGGAGAAGGGCGTGCAGATAGAGCTGCCACCGGGGCTACGGGGCATCGGGGCCTACGGGGAGCGCCTGACCCCAGACGATGCCGCCATCCCGATCGGGTTGATCACCGCCCTCGTCGAACTGGCACGGGCCGCCGCACGAACGGGCACGACGACCGGCTCGGCGCGGACCTGAGCCCGACGGCACCAGCCGTGGGCCTCGCACAGACCTGATTGCGACAGGAATAAGAACCTGTTCTAATCTCGCCCAATGGAAGCCAACCTCGCCGACCTGTTCGAGGCCGCTGTCGACGCCTACCCCGAGCGGGAGAATCTGGTGGCCAACGGGGAGCGCCGCACCTACGCCGAGATGGAAGCCCGGGCCAACCGGCTGGCCCACCACCTGGCGGCCCAGGGCATCGGTCCGGGCGACCACGTCGGTATCTACGCCTACAACAGCGTCGAGTGGGTGGAGACCGCCTGGGCCGTCTTCAAGCTCCGGGCCGTCTGGATCAACATCAACTACCGCTACGTCAAAGAGGAGCTGCGCTACCTCCTGACCAACGCCGACCTCAAGGCCCTGGTGCACCAGCGTGAGTTCTCCCCCCTGGTGGCCGCCCTGCTACCCGATCTGCCCCAACTCCGCCACATCATGATCATCGAGGACGGGACCGACGCCCCGAGCTCCACCCCCGATGCCCGCAACTACGAGGACGCCCTGGCGGCCCAGTCGCCCGAGCGTGACTTCGGCCCCCGATCGGGCGACGACCTCTACATCCTCTACACGGGTGGCACCACCGGCATGCCCAAGGGGGTGGTCTGGCGTCACGAGGACGTCTTCTATGCACTGGGGGGCGGCACCGACCCCATCACCAACACGCGGATCGAGGATCCGGGGGTCATCGCAGCCAGCGGCGCCGCCGGGTCCGGGGTGCACCTCCCTGTGGCGCCCCTCATGCACGGGGCCACCCAATGGGCCGTGATGGGGCGCAGCTTCGTCGGCTCGAAAATCGTCCTGATGGCCAAGTTCGACCCCCACGACGTGTGGGACCTGGTGGAGAAGGAAGGGGTCAACTCGGTCATGATCACCGGGGACGCCATGGGCAAACCGTTGATCGAATCCCTCGATGACGTCGGGACCACCCATGACCTCTCCTCCCTCGTCGCCGTGGTCTCCTCCGCCGCGCTGTTCAGCGCACCGGTCAAGGACCAGTTCTTCGAGCGCCTGCCCAACCTCGTGATCACCGATGCCATCGGGTCCTCGGAAGGCGGCAACAACGGGATGACCGTCGTCACCCCGGGAAATACCGCCATGAAGAGCGGCCCGACCGTGCACCTGCTCGGCCAGACCGTCGTCTTCGACGAGGACCTCAATCCGGTCGAGCCGGGCTCGGGTGTGATCGGCAAGATCGCCCGCTCGGGCGACATCCCACAGGGTTACTACAACGACCCCAAGAAGACAGCGGAGGTCTTCATCACGGTGCGGGGCACGCGTTACGTCATGCCGGGGGACTTCGCCACCGTCGAATCCGACGGTTCGATCACCCTGCTCGGGCGCGGCTCGATCGTCATCAACTCGGGCGGCGAGAAGATCTTCCCCGAAGAGGTGGAGTCCGCCGTGCGCTCGCACCCCGACGTGATGGACGCCATCGTGTGCGGCGCGCCGGACGAACGCTGGGGCCAGACCGTGGCCGCCATCATCCAGCCCCGGGTCGGCCACGACGCGCCGTCGCTCGAGAGCATCCAGGAGCACTGCCGCACCGCCATCGCGGGCTACAAGGTGCCGCGCCGGCTCCACGTGGTGGACGTGGTCGAGCGCTCGCCCAGCGGGAAACCGGACTACACCTGGGCCACCTCCATCGTGACTGCGGCCGATGCCGCCACCAGTGCCACTTGAACTGACCGACCTTCTCGCCGGCCGGGCCCTCGGTGGCGGCCCTCACTCCTATCTTCCACTGGCGGCCCTCACCATGGAATTGCAGCGCGGCGTCATGGGCGACGTGGCCACCTTTCCCGAATTGGCCGTCGCGGCCGAGGGGCGCCGCATTGTGCCCGCCGCCGCCCGACTGCTCACGGCCTTCCGCTGGCACCATCTCCCCGTCATGCACTGCACGGCCCAGTTCCGGGCCGATCGGGCCGGCACCGTCGCCAATACGCCACTCCACAGCGCCGTGCTGCGGCGGCCCGAGCACCTCCTGGAGAAGACGCCGGCGGTCGAGCTGGTGCCCGGGCTGGGGGCGGAAGCCACCGACCATGTGTCCGCCCGCCGCCACGGCGTGTCCCCGTTCACCGGGACCACACTCCATACCACCTTGGAGCATCTCGGCGTCCGGGTGCTGGTGGTGACCGGCGTCTCGGTCAATGTCGGGATCATCGGGCTCTGCATCGAGGCCGTGAACCTCGGCTACCAGGTGGTGGTCGCCTCCGACGCCGTGGTGGGAGTGCCCCTCGACTATGCCGATGCGGCGATGGAGCACACCCTCGCGCTGGTGGCCCGGGTGAGCACCGTCGACGAGATCGTCGATGCCCTCGACATCCTCACGCGATGATGCAGTCATGCCATCGGGCCGACTGCTCCTCCTGACCGGGTCGCCCGGCTGCGGCAAGACGACCATCGCCCCCCTGGTCGCCGACCACGCGCCGCTTTCCGCATGTCTGGACCTGGACTGGTTCTTCGCCAAGCTCCGACAGGGCGCCATTGAGCCCTGGCGGGAGGAAGCGCACCAGCAGAATCGTGTGGTCCTGTCCGCCGCCGCCTCGGCCGTGGCCACCTTCTCCGCCGGGGGCTACTTCACGGTGGCCGAGGGCATCCTCTTCCCCACCATGGTCGACCTCTTCGTCACGGCCTGTGAACCGCTCGGGATCGATCTCCATTACGCCGTTCTTCGCGCCCCGCTCCCCGTGGTGCTCTCGCGGGTGCAGTCTCGCAGCATGGAACCCGAGCACAGGGGGGCGTTGTCGGACGAGTCAGTGGTCGATGACCTCTGGACCCAGTTCGAGCGGCACGGTGTGGCGGCGCGCCACTGCGTGGACGCGGGCGACCAATCACCCGACGTCATCGCCGACGAGATCTACCGGCGTTGGCAGAACGGCCAGTTCCGGCTCCTCGCTGACTGAGTCACCCCGGGTCACCCCGAGTAACGAGTCGCGGCTCAGGTCGTGGCACCAGCAAGACCACCTTCAGTTCTCGATCGGTCAATTCCTGATAGCTGCCCCATCCCTTGTAGTGCCCGATCAGCCGGGGCCACATGTCCGCCTTCGCGTCGCCGGTGAGGACGTGGGCATCGGCCCGGTACTTTCGCCGGCCGACCTGCACCTCGACGGTCGGCGTGGCCAAGAGGTTCAAGATCCAGGCCGGTGGTTGCGGCCGCCCCCCGTTTGATCCGACCACCACGAAGTTCGAGCCATCAGGCATGTACAAGAGGGGGTGCGTTCGTTGCTGACCGGTTCTGCGGCCCACCGTGGTCAACAGCAGTATCGGTCCGGCCATCGTGCGATGCCCAATCACCCCGCCCGTCCATCGATACAAGAAGCAGTGGACCCGGTAGGAAGGGCGCCCGACCACTCGGTCGAACCACACCGTGATCGTGGCCAGCACGTCGCCCATCGTAAGTTCTTGCTGCCGATCACCCACGCCCCGCCTCCGTGGCGCCGAGGCGCCGAGGCGCCATGAGCGTCTCTGTCTCGTCAGACCGCTGGCATTCGGCCTGCCATAGGACTACTATGACTAGGACCATGCTGCGCGTTACCGTCGACCGTTCCGACCCCGTGCTCCTCCACGACCAGGTGGCTGCGGAGATCCGCCGGGCCATTGCCGAGGGAGAGGCCGGACCGGGAGAACGCCTCCCCCTGGTCAAGGACATCGCCGCCGTGCTCGGAGTGAACAAGAACACCGTGTTGCGCGCCATGCACATCCTGCGGGACGAGGGTCTCCTGGAGTTCACCAGGGGGCGTGGGATCACAGTGACCGGGACACCGGAACAGAGCCTCGTGCTGCGGCACGTGCGGGAACTGGTGGAGTTCGCCCGTCATCAGGGCTACCGACGAGAAGACGTCATCGAGATGATCGCCAGCCTCCCGTGACGCTCGTCAAGGAGAACCCCACCCACCTCGAGGCACCGCCGATCAACGTCCTCTTCGAGGAGGCACATCGGCGGCGGCAGCGGCGCTGGATGATCGGGCTGGCGCTGTCGCTCGTCCTCGTCGTGACGGCGGCCACGACCCTCGTCCTGCTCCGCTCGGGCCACTCGGGACGCTCGGCGACGACCGTCGACCACGGCCAACGGTCACCGGTGACTCCCGTGAGTGCAGCCACGACACCGGGCGTGGCCTGGATCGACTACGACGCGCAATTGCACGTCGGCAATCCGATCACGGGGACGCAGCGCGTCGTAGCGACGAACACCGGGGCCTCCCCCGTCGTTCCACTGGTCGAAGCGAACGGTCGCGTCTATTGGGTCGATACGAAGACGACCTTCTCGCCCCAGTCCGGCGACTCGCTCCCGACGGTGCACGACTTCAATCTGGCCAACAGCCAGGTCCGCAGCGACGGAACAGGCCAGCGCGTGTTTCTCTCGGCCGACAAGCGGGACCTCATGATCTACCGCACCGCGAGTGATCTCAGTGAGGTGCCGATCGGGAGGTCGGGACCGACTCGCCAGTTCACCATCCCCTTCGGATGGGCCCTGAGCGGTGGTGCCGGCTTCGCCCTGCCCGCGGCCGTGGCCAACGGCTTCGTGGCCGAGCGCCCCAGCGGCCAGCCCGGCGTCTTCACCTTTGGCATCTGGGACCCCGGCAGTGGCCATATTCGGGTCATCGGGAACGAGTGGGGAATCATTGACTCGTTCACCCCTCCGGGGGGTCACGCCAGCCTGCTGGCCCTGGTCCCGGCCCATTGCGGGTTCGATCGAGCCTGCCCCATCAAGATCATCACCTCGACGACCTTGGCCGCAGTCAGCGTCCATGACCCCCTTCCCTACGGGTTCGACGTGGGAGGTGCCTTCTCGGCCGACGGCAGGAAGCTCGCTGTCTTCGTCAGGACGAATTCAGGAGCCGTGAATCCGACGACGCAAATGGCCGTCGTCACGACCCGCACCGGAGCGCTCCACCTGGTCAAGGGGGCCCGCAGCAACATTGGCGAATCGGTGGGCTGGGCCCAATGGCTTCCGGGCGACCGCACGATCATCGGCGGCGCGCTGGCCGGCACCAACTTCTCCTCAACCGCGTTCCTCGACAACCACTATCTGGTCAACGCCGGCACGCTTGCCGCCCAGCCGTTCACCCTCATTGCCAACCGCGATCTGGATGTCAACTTCTCCGCGGTGGCCTTCTCGTCGCCCCATTGACGAGGCCGCCGGCCCAGTTCCGCCCGGTGACCAGCTAATCCGGAGCGGCCACTCGGCCACTCAGCTACTCGGCTACGAGGGACTCGCCTACGAGCCGCCCTGGGCCAGGCGCTGTGTGGTCGTGCTGTGGATCGGGTTCTTGTCGAAGTTCCCGAGCACGTGCTTGCCGAACGTCTCGACGGCCTCCTCGCAGGTCTCACGTGAGATCGACGTCGAGAGCATCCCGAAGGACAGTTGGTCGGCCCCGGTCCTGCTGTAGTTCTCGATCGCCTTGCTGACTTCGTCCGGCGACCCGACGGCGATGTCGCCCGAGGCGATGACGGCGTCGAGGGTCTCGGCGTCCATCCCCGGCACGATCTCGGGCCACTCCGGCAGGCCCTTGGGCTTGGGGAAGGTGTCGAGGTAACGGAACACCAGGCTCAAGTGGTAGTTGGACTCCGACTCCAAGAAGGCCTTGCGGGCCTTGGCCCCGTCCTCCATGCAGATCATCTGCGTGGTGATCATGACGTTGTTGTTGACGAAGCCACCGACCGGGTTCTTGCACTCGGCGATCTTTTCCTTGTAGCGCGCCACCAGGGGCGTCAGCTGGTCCGGGGTGGAGAAGCCGAAGCAGAGGATGCCCACACCCAGATCTGCGGCCAGGTCGAAGGTGGAGGGGCTCCCAGCGGCCATCCAGATGGCCGGGTGCGGTGACACGTATGGCTTGGGCAGCACGTTGCGCGTTGGCATGGAGAAGAATTCGCCGTCGTAGCTGTAGTCCTCGTCCTTCCACATGCGCACGAGTTGGGGCAACACTTCGGCCACCATTTCCCTGGTGATATCCGGGTTCTCGATCCCGAAGCCACGCTGCTCGGTGGTCGATGAGCCCCGACCGGTCCCGAATTCGAAACGGCCCTCGGAGAGGTGGTCCAGCATGGCCACCCGCTCGGCGATACGGGCCGGATGGTTGACCGGAGGCGTGATGTTGAAGATGCCCGAGCCGATGTGGATGTTCGAGGTCTTGGCCGCCACGAAGGCCAGAAACGATTCGGAGGCCGAGAGGTGCGAGTAGTCGGTCAGGAAGTGATGCTCGGACGCCCAGGTGTATTTGAATCCGGCTTTGTCGGCCGCCACGATGAAGGCCACCTCGTCCATGATGCGATCGTGCTCCGCGGTGTCGCCGTGCAGGGCACGGTATTTCGGTAGTAGGCAGGCGGCGTTGAAAATCCCGAATTCCATGGAGTGGACTCGTCCTCCCGTACGGCGCCGCGGACCGGTCCCGGGCGTGATCCAGCGAAGGTAACACGGGATGGTCTAAAATGCAACGTGTTCCATTAATGGGGACTCCCTCCCAGGTCAGAGCCATTCGGAGATGTGATGTCGCAACCGGAGACAATTGCCCAGGCCGTGCGCGACCGGGCCGGTGACACGTCGACGGGGCTCATCGCGGGAGATCTCCGGCTCACCCATGCCGAGGTGGTCAGCCGAGCCGTACAGCGGGCGGCCTGGCTGCGGGCCAATCGGAGTCCCGGGCCGTTCCACGTGGCGGTCCTGCTCGACAACGTGCCCGAGTTCATCTACTGGCTCGAGGCGGCGGCGCTGGTCGGAGCGGTGGTGGTCGGGGCGAATTCCACCCACCGGGGCGACGAACTGCAACGGGACCTCACCCACACCGAGTGCCAGTTGCTCGTCACCGATTCGAGTTCGCTTCCCCTCGTTGAGGGCCTGCGCATCGGGGACCGCCTCGGTACGGTGACGTCGGACAGCGCCCGGACGTTGGTCCTCGATACGCCGGACGCCCAGCACACCTTCGACCGCTTTGCCGGTGCCACGGCAGCCGACGTGCTCGATGCCTCGGTCACACCCGCGACCCTCGGCTATCTGCTGTTCACCTCGGGAACCTCGGGGGCGCCCAAGGCCTGCTTGTGCAGCCAGGGCAGGATGGCCCGCATCGGTGAGAGCCTGGCGGCGCGGTATGGCCTCGGACCGACAGACGTCTGCTACCTGGCCATGCCGCTCTTTCACTCCAATGCCCTCATGGCGGGCTGGGCCCCGGCCCTCGTGGCGGCTTCGGCCTTCGCGCTCCCCTCGCCGGGGCGGTTCTCCGCCTCGGCTTTCCTGCCCGATGTACGGGCGGCCGGCGCCACCTACTTCAATTACGTCGGCAAACCCTTGGCCTACATCCTGGCCACCCCCGAACAGCCCGACGATGCCGACAACCCGCTGCTCTATGTCTTTGGCAATGAAGGTTCGGCCGACGATGTGACCCGCTTCGCCGAGCGCTTCGATGTCCCGGTGACCGACGCCTACGGCTCGACGGAAGGGGGCGCCACGGTGGCCCGCACTCCCGACTCGCCGCCCGGGGCGCTCGGGCGGGCCCCCGAAGGCACCGTGGTGCTCGATGCCACCACAGGAGACGAGTGCCCGCGGGCGCGGTTCGATCTGCAAGGCCGGCTCCTCAACGCCGAGGAGGCCATTGGCGAACTCGTGTCCAAATCAGGGGGCGCCGGTTTCGAGGGCTACTGGCGCAACGACGAGGCCGAGCGTGCTCGCCTCAAAGAAGGCTGGTACTGGACCGGCGATCTGGCCTATCGCGACGATGACGGCTTCTTCTACTTCGCCGGACGAGACCACGACTGGCTACGGGTGGACGGCGAGAATTTCGCCTCGGCGCCCATTGAGCGCATCATGCAGCGCCATCCCGATGTGGCCCTGGCCGTCGTCTACGCCGTCCCCGATCCGGTGGTGGGTGACCAGGTCATGGCGGCCGTGCAGCTCCGACCGGGAACGGGGCCGCTCGAGCCCGGCGCGCTGGCGGAATTCCTGGCCTCCCAGGCCGACCTCGGGACCAAGTGGGCCCCCCGTTTCGTGCGCATGACGTCGGCCCTGCCGATCACCGCCACCAACAAGGTGCTCAAGCGCGAGCTCCGGGCCGAACGTTGGAATTGCGCCGAACCCGTGCTGTGGCAGCCCACCAAGGGATCGGCCTATGAGCTGTTGGGCGGGGCCGACGCCGAGGCGTTGGAGCGCGCCGTGGGTGATCGGGTGCTCTGACCAGTGTGACCAGTGTGACCATGACGGCTCAGAGACCATGACAGCTCAGCGGCCATGATGGCTCAGCGCTACGACACGATCGGCCACGGCTACACAAGCTACCGCCGGCCCGATCCTCGAATCGCCGCCCAGATCTGGTCGGCCATCGGTGACGCCGCACGCATCGTCAACGTCGGTGCGGGGACCGGCTCGTACGAGGACGCCAAGCGGAACGTCGTCGCCGTCGAACCATCGGCCGTCATGGTGGGCCAGCGTGGGCCCGGCGGCGCGCCGGTGGTCCGTGCCGCCGCCGAGCGCCTCCCGTTCCCGGATCGCTCCTTCGACGTGGCCATGGCCTCGATGACGGTGCACCATTGGCTGGACCTGCGCGCTGGCTTGGCCGAGATGTGCCGCGTGGCTGATCGTCAGGTGGTCTTCACCTTCGATCCTTCGATGCACGACTCGTTGTGGGTCTTGACCGAGTACGTTCCGGCTTCGGTCGGATTCGCCGACGCGGCGCCGCTGGAAGAGGTGATCGACGTGTTGGGACCATGCCGGGTCGAGGTCGTCCTGACGCCCGCCGACTGCACCGATGGTTTCGCCTCGGCCTACTGGCGCCGGCCGGAGCAGTACCTCTCACCGTCGCTTCGGGCCAGCATCTCCGTCTTCGCTCGCCTCGACCCCGCCGACGTGGAACCCGGCATGGCTCAGCTGGCCCGGGACCTGGCCAGTGGCGCGTGGGACAGACGCCATGCCGACCTGCTCCAGAAAGAGTCGATTGACGCCGGCCTCCGGATCGTGATCTCCGACTCGTGATCTCCGGGGCTCCTGATCTCCGACTGAGTGACTCGAGTCAATGGGGGCGGATCACCGAGTCGCTGAACCGTTGCAGCGTCTCGAGCGCATGGTCGAGGGAGTCACCCGGCACGCTGATACCTGACCAGGTGACCCCGAGCGCGGCCAGTTCCGCCACGGCGTCCAGTTGGGCGTCGGGGTTGAAGTGCTCACTGCCCGGGTCGCCACCGGCGCTTGAACCGAACGCCACGTCGATCTCGGCCCGGTCTCGTCCGCCTTCCTCGACCAACTGCCAGAGCTCATCCAGCATGGGGCGGAGGTCGTCCACCGTTTCGAGAGGCGGTGACTTCGTGGTCTGGGCCAGGACCCGCGGCGCGGGGAAGGGGCTCCAGCCGTTGCCGTAGCGTGCCACCCGTCGACGGGAGAGGCGGCTGTTGCCGCCGATCCAGATGGGCGGATGCGGATGCGGCTTGGGGTTGGCTGTCTGGCCTTTGGCGGTGAAGGTCAGCCCCTCAAAGGTGAAGTCATTCTCACTCCAGATGCCCAGGATCACCTCGATCGCCTCATCGAAGAGCGCGTTGCGCCGGTCGAAGTCGACCCCGAGGGCGTGGTACTCGCCGCGCATGTACCCGGTGGCGACGGCCAGGGTGAACCGCCCGCCGGAGAAGGCGTCGAGTGTGGCGGCGGCCTTGGCCACCAGGAACGGGTTGCGATACGGCAGCACCAGAATGTTGGGAATCAAGCGAAGCCGATCGGTCACCGCTGCGCAGAAGGAGAGTGCGGTGAACGGGTCGACGGCATCGTGCCCTCCGGCCTGCAACCAGCGCTCGGTCGGGGCGGGATGGTCGGTGAATCCGATTCCTTCGAATCCGGCGTCTTCGGCGGCGACGCAGAATCGGGTGAGGGCGGACTTCGTCAGGAATTCGGGATTGTGCGGATGTGCGACCAACGGGTACGTCACCCAGAATTTCATGGCGTGACCCTAGTGCTCCGGCCCGTAGCGAGGCGTACCGGCCGTGAACCGTCGGTTGCTACGAGAAGTGCGTGTTCGGGCGATCCAGCCGTTCGCCGTCGATCTCGATGTCGGTCTTCTCGTTGTAGAAGGAAACCAGTCCCGCGATGGGCAACAGTTGGCGGGTGGGGAAGTCGTAGGCCCAGGCGAGGTCGGGGATCGTACGGTCCCCCAGGCGGACCGACCAATAGCCGCTGGTCTGACCCTTGTACGGGCAGGAGGTGACGGTGTCGGATCCCACCAGGTGCTCGAAGCGCACCTCGGTTCGATTGAAGTAGTAGCGGGTCGGCAGTCCGGTCTCGAACACCATCACCGGCGAGGACGAGCGGGCCAACTCGACCGCATCGAGACTGACGGAAACCGTACGGGTGGAGCGCAGCGCGTCGACCCGCGCGTACGGGTTCCGAGGGTGCACGAACACTTCCTCGTCCTCCTCGAACCAGCTGTCGAGCGCGGCCCAGTCGAAGCGAACCGTGCCGGTGATGCCATCGATGTCCGAGTCGGTATAGCGGTGCGCCACACCGGGACGATGATCGTCAGCGACACGGATCCCCAGGCGCTTCGCGGTCCCCCGTCGCAAGTGTTCCTCGTGTTGTTCATCGACCAGCACGCTGGCGTCGATGTCGGTCAAAGGGATGTAGTACTGCGGGTAGTTGGGCCACTCCCATACGTAGAGGGCCCTCGTCGTATCGACGATCACGCGATCGCCCACGATGGCTCGGATGCGCCGGGGGACCGGCTCTACGTGATTCTCGGGGACGATGGCCTGCGGGTAGTCGCTCACCCGTTCCTCCTCGGGGTCGAATCAAACAGCGTTGGGCGCCGTCTTCGGTGCTCGGTCGCCTCCTCCCATGGTAGGCATCATGCGGTCAGTCCAGTCAGAACGCAGGAGGCAACGTGATCATCGTCGGTGGAACATTCGAGGTCGAACCGGATCAGCGTGAGGAGTTCATCGCCAGTCGCCATGACTTGATGCGAGCGTCCCGGGCAGAGGCGGGATGCCTCGAGTACACCTTCAGTGCCGACCCGATCGAGCCGCATCGGGTGCTCCTCTTCGAACGCTGGGAGAGCCAGAGTGACCTCGACGCTCATCTCTCCGGCATGGGAGCCGGCCCGAAACCATCCGGTGACGAGGTGACCCCCACGTCGATCTCCGTCGCCTTCTACGACGCCACCGATCAGAGCCAGCGGAGGGTGTGAGTCCCTCGGCCGCTGAGGTCCCTCGGGCTCAGGTCCCTCGGGCTGAGGTCGCTTGGCCATGGGTCGGGCCCGCGTGAGTGGCGCCCTCGGCGTCGACGCTGGCGCCTTGGCGATGCGCCCTAGCGATCGACCCCGAGTACCAGGCCACTGGTCGGGACACCGGTCCCGGCGGTGACCACGACATGTTCGAGCGCGGGGACCTGGTTGACCGACGTGCCGCGGACGAGCCGGACGCCCTCGGCGATGCCGTTCATGCCGTGGAGGTAGGCCTCTCCGAGCTGCCCTCCGTGGGTATTGATGGGCAGGCCTCCGCCGATCTCGATACGCGCTCCCCTGATGAAGTCCTTGGCCTCGCCCTTGGCACAGAAGCCGAGCTCTTCCAGTTGGTAGAGGACATATGGCGTGAAGTGGTCGTAGAGGATGGCGGCCTGCATGTCATCGGGCCCAAGACCCGAGGACTCCCACAGTTGGCGGGCCACCACGGCCATCTCCGGCAACCCCAGCAGATCGTCGCGGTAGTAGCTGGTCATCATGTCCTGGCCGGCACCTGAACCCTGCACGGCCGCCCGGATCACGGCCGGCGTGCTCGGGAGGTCGCGCGCCCGCTCCAGGGACGTGACGACGAGGGCCTGTCCCCCATCGGTCTCCTGGCAGCAGTCGAGCAAGTGGAGCGGATCGACGATGTAGCGGCTTTCCTGATGCTGCTCCAGGGTGATCGGCTGCTCGAAGAACCACGCCTTGGGGTTGGTCGCCGCGTGCTTGCGGTCGGCCACAGCCACCCGGCCCAGGTCCTCACTGGTGGCCCCGTTGACGTGGAGGTAGCGCTGCGCCGCCATGGCCACCCAGGAGGCCGGCGTCAACAGGCCCACGGGAAGGTAGGGAGCCAGGTGCGCGCTCTCGGCAGTGGCCATGGGGGGACGCCCCTGCACCCCGGCACCGAAGCGCGCCCCGGAGCGCTCGTTGAAGGCGCGGTAGCACACGACCACGTCGGCCACGCCGGCCTGCACGGCCAGAGCGGCCTGCTGCACGGTGCCGGCGGCGGCACCGCCGCCGTAGTGAATGCGGCTGAAGAAGGTGAGGTCACCCATACCGAGGCTGCGAGCGATGTCGATGTCCGGATTGGTGTCCGAGCTGAAGCTGACCATGCCGCCGACCTCGCCCGGCAAGATCCCGGCATCCCTCAGTGCCAGGTCGACCGCTTCGACGGCCAGGCGCAATTCCGAGCGACCCGAGTCCTTGGAGAACTCCGTGGCACCGATGCCGGCGATGGCCACCTCTCCGGCGAAGCGGTGCGGGCTCACGCCGCCTCAATGCTCATCGGCAGCGAGACGACGACGGTGCCGGTGACATGGTCACCCAGGTGGTTGGCGCCGCGGACGGCCACCGTGACGAGACCGCCCTGGCGGTCTTCGGCCAGCGGTGCCTTTTCGGTAACCGATCCGGTGAAGGTCATGGTGTCGTCGGGGTAGTTGGGCGCACCGAGGCGGATCTTCACTTCGGTGATCAGGCTGGAGGGTCCCGACCAGTCGGTGACGTAGCGGCCGACCAGACCGTTGGTCGTCAAGATGTTCATGAAGATGTCCTTCGAGCCTCGTGACTTAGCCAGTTCGGAGTCGTGGTGCACGTCCTGGTAGTCGCGACTGGCCAGGGCGCCCGACACGATGAGGGTGCGGGTGATCGGGAGAACCAGGATGGGCAACTCGTCACCCACCTTGACGTCGGCGAAGGCGAGCGCCTCGGGCTGGCCCGTCATGTCTTGGGCTCGGCCAAGGCCCGCGCCGCGATGCCGGCCCCGATACGGGCCAACTGCAGGCTGGGGCCCCCGAGCAGGAGCTCCAGCTGCTTGCCCCAGAGGAAGTAGCGGTGGATCGGGTACGTGATGTCGGCCCCCATGCCACCGTGCAGGTGCTGGGTGGCGTGCACCGTGCGCTGGCCGCGCTCGGAAGCCTGCCATTTGGCCACCTGGACGGCGTCGGTGGCGTCACGACCGGTATCGAAGAGCCAGGTGGCGTTCCACAGGGTGACCCGCATGGCCTCGATGTCGATGGCGGCGTCGGCCGCCCGCAACATGGTGCCCTGAAAGCTGCTGAGGGGCCGTCCGAACTGGTTGCGTTGGTTGAGGTAGAGGGCGGTCTGGCGCAGGGCCGACTCGCAGACCCCGACCTGGAGCGCGCACAGGCCGGCGGTGGCGGCCATGACGAGCGTCTCGAGGGCGGCCCGGGCCGAGGTCGGATCAACCAGGACGTCGCCGGCCGGCACCGCGACGTCGGTGAGGTGGAGGTGGGGATGGATCTCCCGGTTGGTGGTCACCGTGCGCTCCAGCGACACGCCTGGGGCTTGCGGGTCGACCAACAGGAGGACGATCTCCTCATCGGCGGTGTGGGCCGGCACCACGATGCGCCGCGCCAGATGCGCCTGGGGCACAGCCAGCTCGGTGCCGTTGAGCACCCAACCGTCACCCACCGCGGTGGCGGTGACCGGCGGGACGCCGTGCACGCCCATGGCCACCCCGTTCAAGGCGGCGGTGAGCATGACGTCGCCGGCCACCACGCCGGGCAGCCAGCGCGCCTGCAGCTCGGGCGAGCCGAATTGGGCCAGGGGCAACGCGCCCAGCACCAAGGTGGCCCACAGAGGGACGGGGGCCACCACGTTGCCCTGTGCCTGGAGCAGCAGACAGAGTTCGGTCAATCCGTACCCGGCACCCCCGTGCGCCTCGGGTACGGCCAGGCCGAGCAGGTCGGCGGCCGAGAGAGCGGCCCACAGCTCGCGGTCGACGATGTCGTCGGTCTGCTCGACGGCGAGGATGCGTTCGGGATCGACCAGCCTGCCGAGCAGGCCCATGGCCGCCTCGGACACCGCTTGCTGCTCGTCGGTGAAGGCGAAGTCCATCAGGTCGTCCCTCCAGATGGTGCGGAGGCGGGCCGGAAGACCGGGAGCGAGAGCTCATCGTCGTAGTCGACGAACGTCGCCTCGAGCGCCATACCGATGTGCAAGTCACGGCGATCGACGCCTTCAACGTTGGCCACGACCCGCGTCCCTTCGTCCAGCTCGACCAGCCCGATGGCCAGGGGGTACTCGAACGAGGGTACCTGGGGGTAGTGCACCACGACAAAGGAGTACAGGGTGCCGCGACCGCTCGCCGTCACGGTGTCCCACTCGAATGATCGACAGGTGCCACACGCCGGCAGGGGTGGGTGCCGCAACGTCCCGCACGACGTGCAGTGCTGAATGAGGAGGTGGTGGGCCCGGGCGCCCTCGAACCAGAAGGCATTGTCCTGGGTCAACGCCGGACGGGGGCGGGGCGGTCGCTCCGGTGCTGCCGTCGACGCGGCACCGGCCGCCGACCGACGGGCCGGGGGGAGGTACTTGAGGATGCGGAAGTGCATGGTGGCCACCGGCTCACCGCGTTCGGCCAAGGCCACGACCTCTTCGGCGCCGGGGTCCTCGGGTACGTCGGCGTCGGGCACCGCGGTGAAATCGAGGCGGGACGTGAGGAAGCGACCCGTGCCCAATCCCGTGCGTTTGGGATCGGAGATGTCCTCGATCACCGAGGTCACCAGCAGCCGGTCGCCGAGGACCAGCGGTCGGCCGTAGCTCTGCTCGCAGTTGGTGGCGACGACCGAGGTCAGGCCTTCGAGGTCGAGCAGGTGCATCATGGAATCGTGCGCCCCGTTGGCGGGGTCTTCTCCCGCCGCACGGGCCTCGTCCGCCAACCAGCTGGCCCGCAGGCCGCGCATGATCCAGGCCTGGAGCATGGTGGGCGGGGCGATGACACCGTCATACCCGTAGGTGCGTGCCGACTCATCGGAGATATAGAGAGGATTGGTGTCGCCCATGGCTTCAACCCAGTGCCGGATCATCGGCGCGTTGACGGCGTGCGGGGACAGCTGCGGCTGGCCGGACGACTGACCGACCAGGCGTTTCAGGGCGACGCTGTGATCGGGGAACGAGGACAGTTCTTCCAGGCGGTCACTCATCGAGCGCCCCGGGTCATGCCCAGTCCGGCCGTCGCCACGATCTCGCGTTGGACCTCGTTGACACCGCCGCCGAAGGTGTTGATCTGGGCCTGGCGTCCCGTGGCCTCGAGGCGACCGCGCAGGAGGGCTCCGGGTGACCCGGGGGTGAGGTATCCCGCCGCGCCGACGATGCCGGCCAGGATGCGGAAGACCTCAATGGTGCGCTCGGTACCGAAGACCTTGATGGACGACGACTCCGCTCCGGTGAGCTCGCCGTCGGCCACGTGGACGGCCATGCGCCAGTTCAGCAACCACATGGCCTCGAGTTCGGCGTGACATCTGGCCAGATCCATCTGCACCCAGGGCTGCTCAATGAGGGTGCGGCCGTCGTCGGTCGGCTGGCGGGCCGCCCATCGCACGATGTCATCGAACACGGAGATGGACAAACCGCTCCAGGCGGCCAATCCGACCCGCTCGTGATTGAGCTGGGTGGTGATCATCCGCCACCCTTCGTTCTCCGGGCCGACCCGGTTGGCCACCGGCACCTTGACGTCCTCGTAGAAGGTCGAGGTGGTCGTCAGACCGCCCACCGTGTTGATGATCGACCATTCGAACCCGGGCGTGGTGGTGGGCACGCAGATGATGGAGATCCCCTTGTGCTTGGGCACGTCGGGATCGGTGCGCACGGCCAGCCAGATGTAGTCGGCCTCGTTGGCCCCGCTGGTGAAGATCTTGGCGCCGTTGATGACGTACTCCTCGCCGTCCCGCACCGCCCGCGTGCGCAACGAAGCCAGGTCGGTGCCGGCTTCGGGCTCGGTGTACCCGATGGCGAAGTTGAGCTCACCGGCCAGGATCTTGGGCAGGAAGAAGGCCTTCTGGGATTCCGTCCCGTAGCGCATGATGGTCGGGCCGACGGTGTTGATGGTGACGAAGGGAAACGGTGATCCGGCCCGCCGCGTCTCGTCGAAGAAGATGAACTGGTCGGTGGCCGGTCGGCCCTGCCCGCCGAACTCGGTGGGCCAGCCGATGCCGAGCCACCCGTCCTTTCCCACCCGGCGGACGACCTCGCCCCAGGCCTCGCCGCCCTCGCCGCCGGCGGCCAACCGGGCCCGGACGTCATCGGTCAGCAATTCGGCGTAGTAGCGACGCAACTCGGCGCGCAGCTGCTGCTGCTCGGGGCTCTCTTCGAGGAACATGGCACACCCTCGGGGTGGATTCTCGGCGGTCCCTGCAGGTCAAGGCCGCTCCGGCGCAAAACTGTAACAGGTTCTCGTTGCCGATCCCCGAGCCAGGTCGGGCGACTTTCGGGTGCGACCGGACCTCTTTTTTGGACCCCGGCCGGCCGGAAACGGATGCCCGGGTCCGCCCCCCGCGCACCGCCCCGGACGGCAAAGCCCCTACCGAGCCGCTGTGCCTATGATCAATGATCACTGACACACGTTCTAGAAATTGCCCCTCCGCGGGGGTGCCACCCACCCACACCGCCGGCCGGTTGGGCCGGCTGAAAGGAGGACCATGGGTCTCGAAGAGATCGACCTCATCGACGGGCGCAACTTCGTGGCCGGCGTCCCCCACGAGTGGTTCCGCCGGCTCCGGGCCGAAGCCCCGGTGTACTGGCACCCCGAGGCGGCGGCCCACCGGGGTGGCTTCTGGACCGTCACCGACTACGACGACTGCGTCACGGTGAACCGGGACTGGGAACGCTTCTCCTCGGCCAAGCATTCGGCCCTCTTCGCCGACATGGACGACGAGCAGTTGGCCCAGCAGCAGCTGATGATGCTCAACATGGACCCGACCATGCACACCCGCTACCGCCGGCTGGTCAACAAGGGCTTCACCCCGAAGTTGGTGCGCGATCTGGAGCAGCAGATCGTCGGGTACGCCGACGGCATCATCGACACGGTGTGCGAGCGCGGCACGGCCGACTTCGTCGAGGAGATTTCGGCCGAGCTCCCCCTCCTGGTCATCGCCGAGTTGCTCGGGGTGCCCCAGGAGGACCGGCGCAAGGTCTTCGACTGGTCCAACCGGATGATCGGCTCGGACGACCCCGAGTACCAGATCGAGGGGGCCGACTCGGGCGAGGCGGCCATGGCCGTCTTCAGCTACGCCGAGGAGCTGGCGGCCCGCCGGCGGCTGGAACCGCGCCAGGACCTCGTCTCGGTTCTCATCGATGCAGAGGTAGAAGGCGAGAAGCTGGACCAGCTCGAGCTCGATCTTTTCTTCATGCTCCTCATCGTGGCCGGCAACGAGACCACCCGGAACCTCATGTCGGGCGCCATGGTGGCCTTCTTCGACCATCCCGACCAGTGGGAGAAGCTGCGCCAGGACCGCAGCCTCCTTCCTAGTGCAGTCGAGGAGATGCTGCGCTTCGTCACGCCCGTCATGCACTTCCGCCGCACCGTGGTGGCCGACACCGAACTCGGGGGCCAGGCACTCCAGGAGGGGGACAAGATCGTGTTCTGGCATACCTCGGCCAACCGGGACGAGTCCGTGTTCACCGATCCCGACACTTTCGACATCGCGCGCTCCCCCAACAACCACATGGCGTTCGGCGGGGGCGGCCCCCACTTCTGCCTCGGCGCCAACCTGGCCCGCATGGAGATCATGGTGATGTTCGACCGCCTGCTCGACCGCATCCCCGACATTCGTCTCGACGGCGAGGTGCAGCGGTTGCAGTCCAACTTCATCAACGGGACAAAGCACATCCCGGTGGCCTTCGCGCCGTCCGCACCCATCGGCGCTACGCCGTTGCCGGCCCGGGCCGGCTGAGCGGCGTGCCGCAGACCGACTCCAGGGCATCAGCCCGACCCGACGCGCCGGCCCGCTTCCATCAATCGATTACCTTCCTGCCCACCCGTCAGGCCGTGCCACTGGCCCGGGTCAGCGACGAGCTGGGCTACGGCGGCATCTACATCTCGGACCACCTCTTCAACCCCCGCTCGCTCGAGTCCCGCTACACATACTCAGTGCGCGAGGACGGGGCGCCCGGCTGGGAATCCGAAACGCCGTGGCCGGATCCGATGTGTGTGATCTCCGCCCTCTCCTCGGTCACCGAGCAGCTCCTCTTCACCACCGGCGTGTACATCGCCCCGGCCCGGGACCTCATCACCGTAGCCAAGTCGGTCGGTACCACCGCCGTCCTGTCCGACAACCGAGTTCGCCTGGGCGTCGGCGTGGGCTGGTGCAAGGAGGAGTTCGACCAGACCGGACAGGACTTCAGCACCCGGGGCAAGCGGCTCGATGAGATGATCGTGGCCCTTCGGGCGTTGTGGCAAGGCGGCTGGGTCGAACACCACGGCACTTACTACGACGTGCCCGAGTGTCAGATCGAGCCGTCACCGACCGCGCCCATCCCCATCATCGGTGGCGGCCACTCACCGGTCGCCCTGCGCCGCACCGCGGCGCTGTGCGACGGCTGGATCGCCGCCGGCGCCTACAGCGAAGAGGAGGCCTGGACGCACTTGGGCGAACTGCGCCAAGCTCTCGACGCCGCCGGCCGGAGTGACAAGGACTTCTCGATCTATCTCTCCCTCAACGAGCGTCCCGATCTCGACATGTTCCACCGGTTCATCGATGCCGGCGTGACCGACTTCGTGTGCGCCCCTTGGATGTTCGTCACGGTCGAACCCGGTACGCCCGACGACAAGGCTCTCTCCGACCGGCTCGCCGCGGTCAAGTGGTTCGCCGACGAGATCTT
>OBLU010001503.1_pt1 | contig 21700 bp, 12 predicted proteins | sample 1518681 | NCBI WGS metagenome assembly OBLU01 (sample SAMEA3539304, study PRJEB22396) | soil metagenome | biome: tundra; feature: field; material: soil | place: USA | collected 2010-05 | depth 0.15 m
AACTGCTGGACGTGCTTGGGCGCCGAGCCGCCGGCGCCGGTCTCGAACAGGCCGCCGCCGTTCATCAGCGGCACGACCGAGAGCATCTTCGCGCTCGTGCCGAGCTCGAGGATCGGGAACAGGTCGGTCAGATAGTCGCGCAACACGTTGCCGGTGACCGAGATCGTGTCTTCGCCGCGCCGGGCGCGCTCCAGCGTGAACCGCGTCGCGGAGGCGACGTCCATGATCTCGATCCGCAGGCCGTCGGTGTCGAGCTCGGCCAGCGCCGGGCGGACCTTGTCCAGCAGCTGCGCGTCGTGCGGGCGCGTCTCGTCGAGCCAGAACACCGCGGGGTCACCGGTGGCGCGGGCGCGGGAGACGGCCAGGCGCACCCAGTCCTGGATCGCGGCGTCCTTGGCCTGGCACATACGCCAGATGTCGCCCGGCTTGACCGCATGCTCCATCAGCGTCGCGCCGCGTTCGTCGATCACGCGGACGGTACCCGCGTTGGTCATCTCGAACGTCTTGTCGTGCGAGCCGTACTCCTCGGCCGCCGAGGCCATCAGGCCGACATTGGCGGTGGAGCCCATCGTCGCGGGATCAACGGCGCCGTTCTCCCGGCAGTCGTCGATCGACTCGGAGTACAGCGCCGCGTAGGAGTGGTCAGGGATCACGAACTTGGTGTCCTGCTGCTCGCCCGCGGCATTCCACATCTGGCCCGAGGAACGGATCGCGGCGGGCATCGACGCATCGACGATCACGTCGCTGGGCACATGCAGGTTGGTGATGCCGCGGTCGGAGTCGACCATGGCCAGCGCAGGACCGTCGGCGTAAGCCGCCTCGATCGCCGATGACACGGCGTCACGCTCCTCCTCAGGCAGCCGCTCGATCGCGGTCAGCAGTGCCGCCATCCCGTCGTTGGCGTTGGCACCCACCGAGGCAAGCGTAGCGCCATGCTCGGCGAACAGGTCGCTGAAGTACGCACGGACCGCGTGGCCGAACATGATCGGGTCAGAGACCTTCATCATCGTCGCCTTCAAGTGCACCGAGAACAGCACGCCCTGCTCCCTGGCCTCGGCGATCTGCGCGTCCAGGAATTCCCGCAGCGCGTCGCGCCGCATTACCGCTGCGTCGAGCACCTCCCCGGCCAGGACTCCGATCGCCTCCTTGAGCACCGTCACGTTACCGTCGTGGGCGACGTGCTCCACCTTCACCGAACCCTCGTGCTCAACGGTCACCGACTGCTCGGTGGAGGCGAAATCACCGTCGCTCATCGTCGAGACGTGCGAGCGCGAGTCCGGGGACCAGGCGCCCATCGAATGCGGATGCGCCCGCGCGTAGGACTTGACCGAGGCCGGCGAACGGCGGTCGGCGTTGCCCTCCCGCAGCACCGGGTTCACGGCACTCCCCTTGACCCTGTCGTAGTGCGCGCGCGCTTCGCGCTGCTCTTCGCCGGCCGGCTCGTCAGGGTAGTCGGGGATCGCGTAACCGCTCTTCTGCAGCTCGGCGATCGCCGCCTTCAGCTGCGGCACCGAGGCGCTGATGTTGGGCAGCTTGACGATGTTGGCCTCGGGCGTCTTGGCCAGCGCGCCGAGCTCGACCAGGGCATCGTCGACGCGCTGATCGGAGCGCAGCCAGTCCGGGAACTGCGCCAGGATCCGGCCGGCGAGCGAGATGTCGCGGACCTCGACCTCGACCCCCGCCGCCCCGGCGAACACCTGCAGGATCGGCAACAAGGAATGGGTGGCCAGCGCGGGCGCCTCATCGGTGATCGTGTAGATGATCTTCATACCGGCGTTCAGCCTACTGGGCAGACAACCGGCATCGAGCAGCCAGGCGACCGGCGTTCAGGCCAGGCCTCCAGGCAGCGGAGCGTCTCGCGCCGCCGCGCCCTGCTCGCCCGGAGCCGCCCGCCTCAGTGGTTGAAGGCGTCGTTGATCGGCGTCGCGTAGCGGTCGTTGTCGGTCAGCGGCGAGAGCCCGAGCGCTGCCTCGATCATGCGCGCCGCGCTGTAGTGGTCGTAGCGCACGGCAGACTGAAACCCGCGCTTGACGCTGTTCTGCGAGCCGACCAGGATCGTCGCCACCCGATTGGTCTGCCCGTTGCCGAACCACCCGGGCAGATTGTTGCCATCCTCATCCCACGTGACGATCAGCAGCGAGCGCTGACCTCGCCAGGCCGGCGAGTCGAAGATGTGCGGCAGGGTGGTGCTCAGCCACGTGTCGCCGGCGGCGATCCCGCAGGACTCCATGTCGAAGCAGTCATCGGCCGCAAACCACGAGAAATTCGGGGTTGTCGAGGCCGAGCGCAGGTCGGAGAACATGGCCGTGAGCGGCTGCATGTGGGCTTTGCAATAGGCGCGGTCATCGCGCATCTTGGCGAAGTACAGAAATGGGGCATCGTCGGGGTAGTAGTAACCGTGCGTGGTGGTGTCACAGTTGCCGTTGGCGCCGTCCTCGTACTCCTTCCAGGTCTTGCCCACGGCTTCGGTGCGGTCCCCCAGGCTCGGCGCGTGGAACACGCAGGTCTGGACGCAGTTGCTTTCCAGGCCGCCGTAACCGCCGGTGTGGCCGAACGTCGTCCCGGCGGCCAGGCCGTAGTAGTTGGGGTCCGAGTAGTGCGTGAGCGCCGAGTAGTTGGTCAGCAGCGAGTTCTCAGACGCCAGCGCGTTGATGTAGGGGGCCTGCGGGTTGCCGATGATCCCCGGCCCACCGTCGACCGTGTTGCTGGTGGCCGAAAGGTTCTCGTTCTCCATGAACACCAGGAACACGTGATCGAACCGCGGCACTGTCGAGACCGGAACGATCAGCGCCGCCGGCCGCAGTCGGTCGCTGCTGACGGTCAGCCACAGGTCCTGCGCGTAGCCAGCGGTGATCTCGCCCGAGGTCCAGATGAAGTCGAGATCCAGCCTGATCGCGCGCGTTCCGGCCGGGACCGGGCCAGCCGCCTCGCGCCGCAGGAACGAGGTCAGGTTGCCACGGTCGGCGTTGGTCACGGGGCCTATCCGCCGGCTGCCGAGCGAGCCCCCGGCCGAGTTGAGGAACGTGGCGATCAGGACCGCGCGATCGTCCTGGGAGCCGTAGCCGCCGAGCCAACCGGACAGATCGAAGGTGGCGCGGCCCGCGTCGATCTGGCGCCGGTCGCCGTCCACGGACACGGTCTGGGTGAGCGAGCCATCGCCGCGAGTGCCACCAGCGAAGAAGGCACTACCGGAACGGGCGCCCGGCGTCGAGGCGTTTGGGAAGTGCCCGGTGTTCTCCAAGCACACCTCCTCGGGCGCTCCCGCGGAGATCGTCCAGCCCGGATTGGACATGTCCTCATAGCCCGAGGAGGAGCACAGGCCGGCTCGCGGTCCGCCGTTGACGATCAGGTTCGGCGACGCGGCGTTCGCCGCCGGGACGAACGCGAGCGCTCCGATCAGCCCGACCAGTGTCGTGAGAAACCGACGGTTCCGCATCTGCCCTCCCCGGATTTGGCGCATTGCGCCACAAGGTACGCACCGGCGTCCGGGCCCTCAACCAAAGTCACCAGAACTTCACTCTGGCATCTCGGGTTCAGCGGGTGTGGTGGACCTCCTGCAGACCGTAGACCGGGGTCTCGATGCCCTCGGCGCGAGCCTTGAGCTGCAGCGCCAGGTACAGCGAGTAATAGCGCGACTGATACAGATTACCGCCGTGGAACCAGAGCGCCGGCTGATGAGTGGGCTTCCACATGTTGCGCTCCTCACCCTCCCACGGACCGGATCCTTGGGAGTGTCGGATCGCAGGCCCCACACCTTGCCCACCTTGTCGGCCATCTCACGTGACATGAGCTCGGCGACCGAGCCGTTCATCGACTCATAACCGGTCGCGTAGACGACCAGGTCGGCGGCCAGCTCGGTGCCGTCCTGCAGCACGACCGCGGCCTCGGTCAGACGCTGCACCTGGCCCTTGGCGAGCTTGACGCCAGAAGCCATCGGGTGCGAACAGCTCCGCCGCGGCGCCGGCATCTCCCTGCATGAGCGCCTGGTCAAAGCTCGGTAGCCACCGGTCGACGGCAGCCGCGGCGAGGGGTGCTTGCGTGCTCGACATGACCTCCCTTCGTACGAAGCTATGCGTTGCAGTAATTGTGGCGCCGTGGACGATCCGGGCAGCTGACACTACGATCCCGTCGCGTGACCACCCCCGATCACACCGACCGGCACGGACGAAGCCCGTTTCCCGCAATCGCCGACTATGGCTTCCTTTCTGACTGCGAGGCGACTGCGCTGGTAGCGCCGAGCGGCAACGTCGAGTGGATGTGCCTGCCGAGGATGGACTCCCCCTGCGTGTTCGGCGCGATCCTCGATCGCGATGCGGGCCGGTTCCGGCTCGGCCCGGCCGACGTCGCCGTCCCGAGCGCCCGCCGGTACCTCCCCGGCACGATGATCATCGAGACGAGCTGGGGGACGAAGGGCGGCTGGATCATCGTTCGCGACGTGCTCCTCGTGGGCCCGTGGCATCACGAGAATGATCGCTCGCGCACGCATCGCCGCACGCCCACCGACTACGACGCCAGCCACGTGCTGCTGCGCACGGTCCGCTGCGTCAACGGCGAGGTTCAGCTGACGCTCGACTGCGAGCCGGCGTTTGACTATGGCCGAAAACGCGGCACGTGGGAATACACGGACCACGGCTACCGAGAGGCCCTGTGCCGCGCCGAGGGAATCGATCTCGAACTGCGCCTGACCACCGATCTTAACCTGGGGATCGAGGGTCCGCGCGCGACCGCGCGTCACCTGATGCGCCAGGGACAGCAGGCGTTCTGCGCGTTGTCCTGGAGCGAGCATGAGCCGCCACGATCGTTTGCCGACGCCTCCGAGCGCTTGGTATGGACGGCTCACCACTGGCAGCACTGGCTCGATCGGGGTGACTTTCCCGACCATCCGTGGCGCACGCATCTGCAACGCAGCGCGCTCACCCTGAAGGGGCTCAGCTATGCGCCCACCGGTGCGCTGGTGGCAGCGGCCACCAGCTCGCTGCCGGAGACGCCGCGCGGCGAACGCAACTGGGATTACCGTTACACGTGGATCCGCGACGCCACCTTCATGCTCTGGGGTCTCTACACGCTGGGCTTTGATTGGGAGGCGAACGACTTCTTCTACTTCGTCGCCGACGTCGCTGAGGCTGAGCAGGGAGTGCTGCAGATCATGTACGGCATCGGTGGCGAGTCAAAGCTCGTCGAGCAGACGCTCGACCACCTGTCCGGTTATCAGGGGGCGCGACCGGTGCGGATCGGCAACGCCGCTCACAGCCAGACCCAGCACGACGTCTGGGGCGCGGTGGTCGATTCGATCTACCTGCACACTCGGTCGCGTGACTACCTGCCGGACCGCCTGTGGCCGATCATCAAGCAGCAGGTCAAGATGGCCCTCGCCTCCTGGCGCGGGCCCGATCAGGGGATCTGGGAGGTGCGCGGTCCCGCCGCGCATTTCACATCCTCGAAACTTATGTGCTGGGTCGCGGCCGACCGGGGTGCGCGGCTGGCCGAGCTCCGGGAGGACTGGGACCTGGCGCGGGAGTGGGGCTCAGCTGCCGCCGAGATCCACGCGGACATCTGTGAACATGCCCTGGACGCGCGTGGGGTTTTCACGCAGCACTACGACACCGACGCCCTCGACGCCTCGGTCCTGCTGATCCCGCTGGTGGGCTTTCTCCCCCCTGACGATGAGCGCGTACGCCAGACAGTGCTGGCGATCGCGGACGAGCTTAGTGAGGACGGTCTGATGCTCCGCTACCGGATCACAGACACAGAAGATGGCCTGAGCGGAAAGGAGGGAACGTTCACGATCTGCTCCTTCTGGCTCGTCTCCGCGCTGTCAGAGATCGGCGAGCGCGACCGCGCACGCGACCTGTGTCAGAAGCTCCTGTCCTACGCCAGCCCGCTGGGGCTCTACGCCGAGGAGATCGAGCCGCGCAGCGGCCGCCATCTGGGCAACTTTCCGCAGGCGTTCACCCATCTGGCCCTGATCAATGCGCTCGTGCACGTGATCCGCGCCGACCAGCAGGCGGATGAGCCGGGATTCTCCTATCTGGACGAGCTTGAACGGCTGCCTTCGCCTGAGGTCTGAACCGTTGATCGGAGGAGATCTCGCGGGCGTGATGATCGGCGGAGCATGAGCTCTGGCGATCCGCAGCCGGCCGGGGCGAGCCGGCGGGACTTCGACAGCGACGTCGCGATCCTGACCGATGTCCTGCACGACGTGGTGAAGGCCAGCGACGGCGAGGCGGTGGTGGCACTGCTCGACCGGACGGTGACGCTTGGGGGCGCGGCCCGGGGTGGCGACGCGGTGGCCGCCGAGCGCCTGGCCGCGCTCGTGGCGAGCCTGGAGCTCGATCAGGTCGAGGTGCTGGTGAGATCGCTCACGCGTTGGTTTCAGCTGGTCAACCTGGCCGAGGACAACGAGCGGGTACGCCGCCTTCGCCGCCGTGACGCGCTTACGGCCCCGGCTGCGCGCGAGGGATCGATGCGGCACGCGATCCGGCAGCTGGCTGGGCTTGGAACCACCGGCGCCGAGATGCAGAAGCTGCTCCGCCGGGCCGAGTTGAGGCTCGTGATGACCGCACATCCGACCGAGGCCCGCCGCCGCACGACGATCGACAAGCTCGCGCGCGTGTTCGGCGTGCTGCGCGAGCTTGACGAGGCGTCTCATCCGGACACCGAGGGCGCACGGCGACGGATGCGCGCGACGGTCCAGGAGCTGTGGGGATCAGACGAGCTGCGAGCAATCTCGCTGACCGTCGCGGACGAGGTCCGCGGCGGTCTGATTCATTTCGCCGCAACGCTGGCCGAGACGGTGCCGCAGATCTACCGCGATCTGGAAGAGGCGCTGGCTGAGTATTTTCCCGGGGAGCGCTTCGACGTACCGCCGTTGCTCAGCTTCGGGTCGTGGATCGGTGGCGACCGTGACGGCAATCCGTTCGTCACCCCGGCCACCACCGTCCAGGCGCTCGACCTGATGCGCGAGCAGTGCCTGCGTCTTCTGGAGGGCCGCGTCGGGCTGCTGGCGGGGCGGCTTTCCCTGTCCGATCGGGTCAGCGGGGCGGCGGCGGGATTGCAACCGATCCTGACCGCCGGAGCCGAGCGGTTCTCAGAGCTGGCCTCGCAGCTGGCGGCGCTGAACCCCGAGGAGCCGTATCGCCGCGCGCTGACGTTCATCCGCGAGCGGGTGCGAGCCACCCGGCGCCGCGACGCCGGCGCCTACCACAGACCCGCAGAGCTTCTGGATGATCTCCGCCTGGTGCAGCAATCGTTGCGGCACGGCGCCGGGGCATTCACGGCTGCGGGCGACCTGCACGACGTGATCCGCCAGGTGGAGGTGTTCGGGTTTCACTTCGCGCGCCTCGACATTCGCGAGCACGCGCGCGTTCACGAGCGTGCGCTGGCCGAGGTGTACGCCACTCTCGGCATCTCGGATGGCTACCTGGATCTGACCGAGGACGAGCGGATCGCCCGTCTGTGCCGGGACATCGCCGATCACCGGCCGCTGATTCCGACCGACATCAGTGATTTCTCGGCCGGCACCCGGGAGACGATCGAGACCTTCCGGATGGTGCGCAGCGCGCTGTCCGGCGATCACCCGGGCGCGATCCAGACATATGTGGTCTCAGGCACCGAGCGTCCCGGTGATCTGCTCGAGGTATTGCTGCTGATGAAGGAAGCCGGCCTGGCGAGCGCCGGGGGCGAGCGAGCATCACTGCGGATCGTGCCGCTGTTCGAATCCGGCGCAACCCTGGCCGGGGCGCCGGCGACGATGGACCGGCTACTCCGTGAGCCCGTGTATCGCGCGGCGCTGCGCGCGGTGGGCGACGAGCAGGAGGTGATGATCGGCTACTCGGATTCCAACAAGGATGTTGGCTACGTCGCATCGGGCTGGGCGGCCTACCGGGCTCAGACGCAGATCGCCGAGGTGATCCGTGGCCATGGCGCCGGCTGGATGTTCTTCCACGGACGCGGCGGCGCGATCGGCCGTGGCGGCGGGCCTACCAACGCAGCGATCCTGGCGCTCCCGCCAGGGACCGTCGATGGGCGACTGAAGATGACCGAGCAGGGCGAGGTGCTGACCGCGAAGTATTCGGTGCCGGAGATCGCGCACCGTGAGCTCGAGCTGGCCGCCAGCGCGACGCTGGCCGCCAGTGCCCTGGCCACGCACGAGCGTCATCAGCTGTTCGAGCGCGTCGTGCAGGAGATGGCCGACAGCTCCGCCCTGCTGTATCGGACTGTGGTCCATGACGATCCGGACTTCGTGAAGTTCTTCGCTGCCGTGACGCCGATTGAGGAGATCTCACGCCTGCGACTCGGATCGCGACCCGCCAGACGGCGCGCGGAGGGAGGGATCGACGATCTACGCGCTATCCCGTGGGTCTTCTCCTGGACCCAGTCGCGGATCGTCCTCCCGGCCTGGCTCGGGCTGGGCACCGCGCTGACCTACGCCCGCGAGCGTCACGGCCTCGAGCTGCTCCGCGAGATGACCGCCGGCTGGCCATTCTTCGCCGCCCTGCTCGCCAACGCCGAGATGGCGCTCGCGAAAGCCGACCCGGGAATCGCGGGCCGCTATGCCCGGCTGTGGAAGGAGGCGCCGACGCGCAACCGGATCTGGGAGCCGCTGCTGCAAGAGCTAGAGCGGGCCAGAAGCGAGCTGCTGGTAATCCGCGGGAGTGATCGCCTGCTGGCGGCCGAACCGGTGTTGCAGGCCTCGATCGATCGTCGCAATCCGTTCGTCGATCCATTGTCGTTCGTGCAGATCGAGCTGCTGTCGCGTCTGCGCAGCAACGATCCGACCGATCATGACGAGCTCGGCCGAGTGAGTCTGCTGACGATCAACGGGATCGCCAGCGGGCTGCGCAACACCGGCTGAACCGGTCACAAGCTGCGGGGATCGCTGAACTAGTTGATGATGACGATGGCGCATGGACGCAGCGACGAGGCGCTCCTGTCCTGCGCACTGGAGGACGAGGATGCGTTCGCCGTGTTCTACGAGCGTTACGAGCGCCCGTCCTCTCAGAACTCCGAGGCCTTGACGTGAAGCGGCGGGCCTGGCTCGACGGTGGTCCCCGCCAGTTGACCGGCGCCGCGCGGAAGAGCCACCCCCCGCGCGGCGCGGCCGGTCTTCTAATCAGCTAGCAGGGGCCCGACTTGGAGACCGTGTCAACCTCTTTGGCGGGGCCCGCCGTCGGCAGCGTGGAGGTGAACGTCATCGAGTACGGACGCTTGTTGCCCTTACAGCCCACAGACGCGATCGCCGCGACGGTCTTGCCCTTGACCTTCTTGGTCACCTTCAGCCAGTTCAGGTGCTCGGTCTCGAGCGAGCCCGCCAGGCCGGGGGCGGGGAAGTCGACGTACTTGGGGATGTGGACGTCGATGACCAGGTACTTACCCTGCTGCTTGTAGGTCGCGGCATACGGACCCGTCTTTCCGGTCGTCAGGGCGCCCTGGAGGCACTGGTGCGTCGGCGTGTCGACGAAGAAGTACGTCAGCTTGCCCTGGCCGCTGTTCCACACGTCGAGGAGCGGATCGCAGGCCGCGCCCGCCGACTTGAAGTCGGTCTGACCGCCCAATGACGCGGTGATGTAGCCGGTGGCCACTTCCGCTCCCTTGGGGCATACGCTGTCGCCGTTGCCCCCCGCCGCGGCGATCTTCTTCAGGCTGCAGGTCGGGAAGTCCTTCCCGTCGGCGGTCGCCCCATAGATCTTGGTCTTGATCTCGAGCAGGATCGCCGTCCGGTTGCCGTTGGTGCCGCTCGCCTTGATGTCCTGCGTATAGCCGAACGGCACCGGCTTGCTCGCGCTGCCGGCCTTCTTGGTCGTGAACCCGAGGCTCGCCGAGTAGGTGTTGATCGCTGCATACGCCGAGGCTGCAGCCACGAGCACTCCCAGTGCCGTGGCGATGAGCACTATCCGTCGCAATTACTCCTCCTTGGTTTGTGGAAACGATGAAACTTCAGCGGTGAGCGTTGCCGCCAGGCGCCCGGCGATGCTCACGGAAGCGGTTGTAGTTGGGGGAATGCCTGGGCTTGCCCGGTCGTCAGCGTGCCGAGCGACGGTTGCGCGGTGCAGGGCGGACCACCGGGAGTGGACGTGTAGTAGTACTTCGAGAGCAGCTGCGCAAGAGTTAACACGGTCCCGGTCACCGAAGTTGTGATCCCCGACAGCGACGATCCGAAGGTCGGCAGCGGATCGGTCGTGCACAGGTACTGGCCGAACACGGGTAGGCCGCGCAGGAGCTTGAGGTAGCCGCCCGGCTCCAGATACGGATTGCTGCGGTTGCTCGACGGGCGCTGCTGGTAGCGCGTGAGCAGCTCCGGATTGATCGGGTTTGAGACGCGCACGTAGTGAAGGTTCCCTCCGTAAGCCGAGCCCGCCACGCCTTGCGTGGTGGCCGTGCTGTTGGCGAAGAATGCCGCAATCTCGCGTCGGTAGGTGTTGATGTAGTCGATCACCGGCACGAGGTTACCCAGATAGGGCTTGAGACTGACCAGGAACGGCACGCTGTCCTGCAGGAAACGCTCCAGCGCCGGGAACCCGGCCTTGGAGGCGCGGGTGAGCGGAGCGACGTCGGTCAGCAGCTCACGCAGCTCGGGGGCGAGCACCGTGAGCGACTTCAGCGCCGGGGTCAACTGGACGGCCGCGGGACGCAGCTCATCGATCAGCGGCTTGGCCGTCTGGGCAAAGCGCGTGACCCGGTCGATCGTCGAGCGGGTCTGCGCCAGGAACGGTGGGAACGCCCTCACCGTGGCCGCCAGGGCGAGGTCCCGGGCCGACGTGGCGGCGAACAGCGCGTTGCTGTTGGCGACGAACCCCTGCAGCTGAGCGGGGGAGCGGCTGAGGGCCGAGAACACCTGTCCCCCGTCACGCAGCAGCGTGCTGGTCGCCGCCCCCTGACGGCGCAAAACCGCGAGCACCGAATCGACGTTGGTGGCAAACGGATACAGGTCGGCCAGCGCGGCATTGAACTGCTCGCCACGATTGGTGAGGGCGATTGCCCCCTGCTGCATCCAGGTCTGAAACGCGCGCCGTGTCGTCGGATCGAAGCTTCCGAAGATCTGGTCCAGCTGCACCGTCGGCGCCACCTGCCCCCTGGGGAGCGTCCCGTCGTCGGGTAGCTTCGGCGCCGTCGGCGAGCCGGCCGAGAGCTCGACGTAGGTCTCCCCCAGCAATGTCTTCTGGCGCAGGATGGCCCGTGTGTCCGCCGGGCGCGGCGCGAACTGCCGGTCGATCTGGATCACCGCTCGCGACAGGCCGGTGCGATGATCGAGCGCGACGCTGACCACCTGGCCGATGGGGACGCCCGAGATCTCCACCTGCGCCTGCGTGGCCAGCTCCACCGCCTGGTCAAACTCGACGCTGAACCGGTAGCCCTGAGGGGCGAGCGGCAGCGAGCCGCCGAACGAGATCCACAGGAAGAGCAGCAACCCGATGCACGAGGCCGTAAAGGCGGCCATCGAGAGCATCGCGCCGTTGCTTGGCCTCTGTTTGTTCATCCGCTACTCGGACAGGAGTACTGGGTCGTCCCCGCCAGCGGCTTGGCCCCTGGTATCTGCGCGATCGCCGGGGCGTTGAGGAGATCGAGAATCAGGCCGATCGGTGGGCTGTTGGGTTGCAGCTCGCCCTCAAAGAAGTTCAGCTCCGCGCAGGTGCCCATGAACAGGCCCTGGAGCACGGAGCCGTTGGCGTCCTGGGAGGCGGTCAGGCTGTCGGCGATGTGCGCGAGCCAGGAGCCCCAGAACAGGTATCCCTGCTCGCTGCCGCGGGGCTGGTAGGCGAGCGTGTTGAACAGCGCGTTGAGCACCCCGACCGAGCGCGACAGCGCGGGGATCGTGCGCGCGAGCTGCGCCGATGCCGGGGCGAGCGTGCGCGCGAGCGGTGCCACCGCCACCGTGAACGGTCGCAGCTGGTCGGCGATCACTGGCGTGGTGTCGTGAAACAGCGGGCGTGAGGCGCGCAGCGCCGGCCCCAGATTGCGCGCGAACGGCAGCAGCGCCTGCAGTGTGGTCGCGCTGACGCTTGAGAACGCCCTGACCTTGCCAAACGTCTGCGTGGTCTGCTGCAGCGTTCCAGGGAACAGCGACAGCGCGGACTCCAGCTGGGCATCATTGGCGGAGATCGCGGCGAAGTTGGTGTCAGACGAGCCGATCAACGACGCCAGCTGGGTGTCGACCCCGCCCAGCGCGTTGGCCACGATGTTGAGGTTGTGGATCGCCCGGCGAAGGTTGCGCTGCCGGCTGGCGAGCAGGCTCGCGAAGGTCTGGGTGTCGCGGTCCAGCGGCTCAAAGCGCTTGAGCGTGCCGCGAAGGTCCGCCACCGCGGCCGGGCTGGGTGCGGTCTGGCTAGAGCCGGAATCGTGGAAGATCTGGGCGCCGCCGGCCAGCAGCAGGACCAGGTAGTTGCGTGAGTCGGTATCGAGCGACGAGAGGATCTGTGAGACGTCGACGTCCGGATCGGTGTTCGCAGCCCCCAGCACGCCTCCGTCGGAAATCGCGCCGGCACTCCGGCTCCCGGGGTCAAGCGAGAGGTACATGTCCTTCAGCGGTGTCCGCGGACGCAGGAGCACGGTCGCGTCCCGGTAGATCGGCGCGTACTGCTTGTAGATGTTCATCGTCACCACAGCGCGTCCGTTCTGGAGCGAGACGCCCCCGACCTGGCCGACCTGGACGCCGGCGATGGTCACGGCTTGGCCCTGTCCGGCCGTGACCGCGGCGGCCGTGGCGAACTGTGCGCGTACCGTGTAATAACTCTGGCCGAACACGAACGAGGGCTGGTGCTCAAGGATGTAGGCGGTGACCCCGAACGCCGCTACGACGAGCGCGGCGATCGCAATGAAGTCCACGCGGTGGGTGGCGATCGCCCGCTTCACGGCCCGGCTCCGGTGCGCGCGTCGTTGAGGTTCGGCGCGGCGTTCTTATAACAGGGGATGTCGCGACGCACTGGCGGTGCCTGGCCGGGAAATGCCGGACGCGTACCCAGCGGCGCCACGACGGCGTTGCCGTACAGCGGACCCTGCGACCCCAGCGACCCGGTGGCCACCCGGTCAGAGCCGCCGCCCGCCGAGGCGCGGATGTAGCGTCCGTTGCCGTCAAAGTTCTGCGCTGCGCCGGCGAGTCCGACGGCTGACTGGAACAGCTCCTGGTAGACCTTCAGGCCCGTCGACACGGGCGGATCCTGGATCACCTGGTTGCCGGTGGGGATCACGTTGTGGACCAGGCAGCGGGCGAGCTCATCGGAACCACTGAGCAGCGTCTTGGTCGAGCTCAGGGTGCCGGCGGTGCTCTGAACAGCGGGGGTCAACGAGGACAGCAAGCCGCCGAGATACTTCGGCGAGAACAGCGCCGTTGATTGCGCGATCCAGGGCAGGGCGGCGCCAATCGTGGGATCGAGCTGCTTGACGCTGGGCGTGAGCTCGCGGGCGAACTCGCGAGTCGGTCCGAACGAGGCTTGCAGCGGGCCGAGCGCGCTGGCCTGGGCACGCAGCAGCGGCGGGAGCAGCGCGATCGTGGTACTGAGATCCTGCTGGCGGGCGGCCAGTGCTGCCATCGTCGCGTTGAAGACGGTGACCAGATCCGCGAGCCGGCTCTGCTGGGAGGCCAGGGCGGCGAATACGTGCGCGTTGCCGGACACGACCCCGGACAGGTCGTGTGGTCGGCTGCCCAGCAGCGCCTGGTTGACGATCGCCGAGGCCTTGAACGCGTTGGCGGCGTATTTGAGCGAGGCGTTCAGCGACTGCCCCGCGGTCAATCCGCGCTGGCTCGGATCCTGTGAGGCGTCCTGGGCCGGCGTCGGGCGCCCGTCGAGCGAGGCGCCGAGGCCCTGCAGCAGGGTCTGCAGGTTCGCGCGCGAGTTGGAGTTCAGCGCGGACAGGACCCGATCGAGCTGGACCGGTCCCGTGGTGTTGGCGGCCGGGAGCGTCGCGTCTGTGGAGAGCGTCGGCGCGGCCGGGGTTCCGGGCGCAAGGTCTACGTAGTAGTTGCCCTCCAGGAACAGCCGCGGCCGGATGTTCACGGTGGCGTCGGCGTGAATCGGCAGCCCGTTGGAATCGATCGTCATCGTCACCACGGCCGCGGTTGGGGAGCCGGAGACTCGGTTGACCGCGATCACCTGCCCGACGTCGACCCCGGCGATTCGAACCGGGGAGTCAAGGTGGAGGTTGGTCTCGGCGGTGAACGTCGCCTTGAGTACGAACGGGGAGCCCGTGAACGGCAGCGAGCCGCCGAACACCAGATAGCAGACGCCCAGGATCACGACCGCGGCAACGACGCCGGCGACGAGGTTCGGTATCCGCGGCTTGTGGCGCCTCATCCGCCGCTGCGCTTCGTCTGCTCGGTGGTCAGACCCACGTTGCCCGCCGGGTTGCCGATCACCGCGTGGCCGGCCGGGTAGGGCTCGTTTCCAGCGGCACATTCGGCCGTCTGACCGGGCGAGTCGGTGTTGGGGTATGGATCCACGTGCAGTGGCCCCGAGGCATTCCCCGCCGGTCCGGTGTAGGGAGTGCTGGAGGGCACCGACTCGTGGCCCGGGAGATCGTCTATCGCAACCTGCACGAAGCGCAAGAACGTGCCCTGGCTGACGTGCTCAGACAGCAGGCTCGAGATGTTGCGCAAAAACAGCGTCACGTAGTTGCAGGACGTCTGTGCCGGAGTGAGAAAGGCCAGTGGCGGCCCCAGCCTCGATACGGTCAGCGTGAGGCGGTCGAGTCCCTGCCCGACCGATGGTGTCTGGCTATAGCTCGCCAGTTCGCGAGCAAGGGCAACGGTGCGCTGGTTGAGCGCAGTCGTACCTGGAAGGTTGCGGGTGCCGGCCGCAAATGCGGCGGCCAACACCGGCGCGTTCTGGGGCAGCGTCGCCACCGCAGGCCGGAACTCGTGCAGCAGTTCGGCCGTGTCGGTCAGGAACGGACGGATCACCGGACTGCCGGCGATCGTGGCGTTGAAGGCGGGCGGGGTCAGCGAGATCGTGTTCTGAAGCGCCGGAACCGCGACGCTAGCCAGCGCCCCAAAGGTGGTGTCGAGGTTTGCGAACAGGCTGGCCTGCGTCTGGGCCACCGGCGCCAGCGCCCCCGTGTAACTCTCCAGCCCCTGGAAGAACCCGGCCAGGTCGGTGCGGGGCGAAGCCAGGTTTCGCATCACCGGGCCGAGGTCGCCGAACAGCGGTACGAATGCCCCGAACGCGTCGTTGAGATCGCCGCCCCGCCCTGCCAGCGCCTCGCCGAAACCGACCGTCGATTCGGCGACGCCGGTCCGTGTGCGCGGAGTGAACATGGACAGCACCTGGTCGAAGTCCACTTCGGCGCTGGTCTGGCTGATCGGAACCGTGGCTCCGTTGGGGAAGCCGCGGTTGGTGTGGCCCAGCGTGATCTGCAGGTACTTGAGCCCGATCGCCCCCTTGAGCCGGATCGTGAAGCTGGAGTTGATCGGCAGCGGCTGGATGCTCTTTTCCAGATTTAGGTTCAACTGCGCGATCAGGCGTCCGGACGGGTTTCGCGTGGGGGTGACGCTGCTGACGACGCCGACGCGCACACCGCCCATCGTGACGTCGTCGCCGTGGGTCAGCTCTTCGGCGTCGGCGGTCTGGACGTGCAACGAGTAGGTGGGCACGAACGGCAGGCCGTTGGTGGCGTTGTAGGCGAGGGTCACCGCGACGATCGTCACGAGCACGGTCAGGGCACCGATCAGAACGGGATTGCCGAAGAAGCTCTGCTCCCGGCGCCGACGGTCGTTCATCGCGTGGTTCCAAAGAGATAGGCCAGCAATCCCTTGAATGGCGTCTGGGAGCTCCTGGGGACGGCCCGGACCGCTGCGGCGACCACCTGATCGCTGATCCGGGCGGTCCTGCTCGACCGGGCCGAGACGTTGACCGCGGCTGCCTGCCCGGCCTGGCTGAAGTTAGACGAGCAGCCGGGCACTGGGGTGGTGGCGTAATTGGTGCAGCTCGAGACCAGCGGCTCGTCGCGCACATAATGGCCGAGACTGTCGAAGCTGTTGCCGACCGCCGTTCCGTTGAACAGGAGCTTCATCAGCTGCTCGATCGCGCCCGTGTTGTCGAGGCTTTCGGTGAGCCGCTGGAGGTTGGCCGCCGCCGGCTCACCGGAGGCTCCCAGCCTGCGCAGTCGCTGCGCCAGCGGCAGAGTCGCCACCAGCGAGGGTTGCGCCTTCTGTGCCGTGACGCCGAGGTTGATGAGCGCCGTTCGCGCCTTGGCGGCGAACGGCGTCAGGTTGGCGTACTGACGCCCCAGTGCGGACGCGCTCTGCCCGAGCTCGGTCATCAACGGGGTTCCTTGATCGGCGAGCGCGCCCAGATCCGCCATCAGCGGTCGCAGCTGACGCAGAAATGAGGGAAACAGCCTGAACGTCCGTGAGATGTCGGCGGCTCGGGCGGCGCTCGCCACCGACGTCGTGTTCGCATTGGTGATGAAGCCCGAGATCTGCCGGCTCTCCCGCGCCAGCGGCGCGAGGACCGCGTCGGAGCTGGTGGCCAGCTGGGCCAGCACGTGGTTCTGTGAAGCCAGGATCTTGAGCACCTTGTCGGTGTCCCCGAGCGATGGATTGGCGCGGTGGATCACCGCGTTGAGATCCGATCCGCGCGCGGCCAGGCCGGTACCGAGCTCGTCGATGATCACCGACAGCGATTGGCGGACGGGTTCCGTGGAGATGTCCTGGACGATGTCTGAGTCGATTGGCGAGCTGGTGCGGGTGACCGGCAGCAGGTAGCTGCCCGTCCCGGGCCCCTTGGTGATCGGGGTCAGCGGCGGAGCGCTCGAGCTGCCCGGGTCGCAGTCGACGTACTGCTCGCCGATCAGCGATTGCGGGCGGATCGCGCAGGTCGCGTTGGCGTAGAACGGCGCGAAGCGGGAATCCGAGATCGCCACGGTCACGGCGGCCTGCTTGTTCGCCGTGACGCCAAGGGACTGAATGCTGCCGACGTTGGCTCCGGCGATCCGGACGTCCTCTCCCTGCACGGCAAAGGCCGCGTCGTCGAAGATCGCGCGCACCGTGTACGGGTCTCCCGACGAGCTCGAGAAGCCGCTGAGGATGACGACAGCGGCGATCACGACGATCACCGCCGCTCCGATTAACGCTAAGCGCCTCACGGCCCTGGCGGTACCGAGGTCGTCTTGCAGCCCGGGACCTGCTGCGGCGCCGATCCGTCAGGAGAGGGCTGCACCGCGCTGCCCGGGCAGCGATCGTGGACGACCTGGAGGCCCTGGTAGCGCTGCGATGGGAACTGCGTCGTGAGCTGGTTTGATCCGTTGAGCGCAAACGCGAACAGTGCCGGCTGCGTGCGCACGTAGTGTCCGTTGGCGTCGTAGTAGGCACCGGCCTGGCCGAGGTTCGTCAGCGCGGCGACGACATCGGGCGTGTACTGGCGCAGGTAGTCGAGCTGCTGCTGGGAATCGTTGAACTGCCGGACCAGGTGCGGGAACGCCGTGTGCGCGAGCCGCTCCAGCGCCGGCGTCTCGTCGGCCAGCTCGGTGAGATCGCCGTTGCCCGACGGGTTGTGGATCAGGTCGTCGAGCTCTGCGACCGTCGGGATCGCCACATTTAGGAGCGGTCGCAGCTGGGCCAGGAACTCGGGGAGACGGCGTACCGCCGGCTTGGACGCCGCCACCAGCGGGTCGAGTGAGTTCAAGGTTGTCTGCAAGCCGGCGAACGTGGTCGTGGTCCGGTTGAGCGTGCTCGGAAACAACTCGAGCGCCTGCTGCAGCGCCTGGCTTTGGCGCGCGATCGCGCCCGTCGCGGTGCTGGTGTTGGAGATCAGCTCCGAGAGCTGCTGACTCCTGGAGGCCAGCGCTTGCATGGCCTGAGCTCCCTGGACCACGAGCTGGTCGAACGTCGGCTCGTCGCGCGTCAGCTCGGCGGTGACCTGACTGGTGCTCTGCAGCCCGGGCGCGAGGTACTCCAGCGCTCGATTCGCCTCTGCACCCCGGCCCTTCAATGATGCCGCTTCGCCGCGGATGAACCCTCTCAACCCGGCGCGGGTCACCGGGTCGAAGGTGTCAAACAGCTCGTCGAGGTTGACGGTCGAGTAGGTATGACCCTCGCCGATCACGCCACCGTCGGAGATCGGCGGCGCGCTGCTCGATCCGGGCTCGAGCTCGACGTATTTGCTGGCGATGCCCGACAGCGAGTCCTCGTAGATCCGGGCCACCGTGCCCTGATGCAGAGGAACGACACCCCCGTCGAGCGACATCGTGATCGCCGCTGCGCCGTTGCTCGTCAAGCCGATCGAGCTGACGGTTCCGGCCTGGGCCGGCCCGATCAGGACCTCATCGCCGCTCACCAGGCCGCCGGCGTCCTGGAAATCCGCGTGCAACGTATAGCTCCCCCCGCCGCCCAGCACGACCAGAGCCACCAACACGAGCGCCGTGATCAGCGCCGTGCTCGCGGCGATACGCCCACCCAGGCTCACGCGCGGGGAACCCCCGTCGGCGGTCGCTCGGCGGGCTGGGCCGGACCGCCGTCCGGGCGTTCGTGTCGTGCCCTGCAGGCTGATGAGGCTCTCCTCCTCCGTTCCCCGAGTCGTCGCCGACAGCGCGCCGTTGGCATCCTTCCAGACTCACCGGCCGGGCGCTAGGAGCAACCGCTCCCAGCAGTTGCAAACCGGGCCCTCGGACTCTCAGGTGGGACGTGCGCCTCCCGTGGCCCTTAGTCGAGCAGATGGATTCGAGGCCGCCGTCGGGAAGGTCCACGTCGGGCTCGGGAAGGTGCTGAACGACGAGCGACCCGCCGCTGGCGGTCTGTCCGTTGGCGAGGTTGTAGGGGACGCCGAACGGGTTGGCGATCGGCACGTAGATCCGCTGGAGATCGTAAGCAGTTCCCCATTCGATCCCTCCCAACGATGTGCCCGGACCGACGAGCGTGTTCCAGATGATGTTCCCGTTGCTCGGGTCAAACGCCCGGTAGACGCCGCTCTTTTGTCCGACGCCGACCAGTGTCCGCAACCCACCGTGGGGACCCTTCACAACAAGGAGGTTCGGTCCGGCACCGCCAAACTCGAAGTCCGGGCTCCCGATCGATGGGCACCTGTCTCGGACTTCGTTTCTGAGACGATCCCCGGCCATGATCGTCCGCGGCCATCTCATCGGCCGAGAGCATGAGCTCGCCATGCTCGACCAACAAATCAATTCTGCCGGTTTGGTTACGCTGACCGGTGTCGGAGGCTGCGGCAAGACGCGGCTAGCGCTCGAGGTGGCAGACCGGACAAGTTCCCGGGCCGGACCGCTGGAGAGCCTGATCGTCGAGTTGGCGAGCGTCCGGCTGGGGGGCCAGGTCGTCGATGCGCTGCTGAGCATGCTCGGCGCGCGCGAACGCGGGGGGCGAACGCAGATGGAGGTCGTGGTCGAGAGCTTGGCTGGACGGCGCGCGCTGCTTGTACTGGACAACTGCGAGCACGTAGCGGGCGAGGTTGGACGGCTGGCAAGTGCGCTGCTCGAGAAAGTTCCTGACGTCCGACTGTTGGTGACGAGTCGCGAGCCGCTCCGCGTTCCGGGCGAGGCGGTGTTTCGCCTCAGACCGTTGAGCCTCCCTGACTCCGGTGGTGATGTCGCAGCGGTCGTCCGTTCAGATGCTGGGCGGTTCTTCGTTGACCGCGCCGCGACCGCCAATCCCGGATTCGCGCTCACGCCGTCGATTGCCAGGGCCGTGGTCCGGATCTGTCACGAGCTTGACGGTCTACCGCTCGCAATCGGTCTCGCCGCGGCCCGTGTCGACGCTATCTCCCCGAGTGACATCGCGGACCGTCTGTCACGGCGCGGCCGTCTGTCAGGACCACCTGGCGAAAGTGAATTGCCCCAGCACCGCTCACTTCGAGCATCCCTCGATTGGAGCTACCACCTGCTCGAGGAACAGGAGCGAGTACTGATGCGGCGCCTTTCGACCTGCGCTGGAGGCTGGACGACGGAAGCCGCCCGCGCCATCGCTCTGCCCGCGGCAAGTGAAACGGACGTACGCGGCCTGCTCGACGGGTTGGAGGCCAAGGGCCTGATCATGGCGGCACCCGCTGACCGGGACAAGCGCTGGGCGTTCCTGCAAATCGTCGGCGAGTATGCGGCAGAACAGCTCGTGTTGGAGGGCGAAGCGGCGGAGATCCGCGACCGCCACCTCGCCTGGTGTCAGGCATTCGCGGCGGAGGCGGATGGCTTGCTACTTGAGCCAGGGGCCCACAAACTGATCGACGAGGAGACCCCGAATCTACGGCTCGCGCTGGCGTGGGCGATCGAGCACGATCCTGGCCGCGCACTGGAGATCGTGGCGTCGCTCGTGCGCCACTGGATCCTGGCTGAGCATTTCGAGGAGGGCCGTACAGCAACCGCCGCCGCCCTCGCGGCATACGACGGCGAGGAAGCCGACGCCGCGACCCTCGCACTGGTGCACTGCGGCGCGGGGCTGATCGGCACTCTGAGCGAAGACTATTCGGCGGCGGCCGCGAACACGCAGGCCGGCCTCGCCCGCCTAGCCGACCTAGACGACCTCGAAACTGGGGCGCGCTGCCTGCAAATGTCTGGGATGGTGCTGATCCTCACCGGACTTGACCTCCGGGAAGGTCTGCAGAGCGCGAACCGAGCCGTCGAGCTACTGCGCTCATTCGGCGATCCGCTGGGGCTCGCCTGGGCGCTCGCGAACGTTGCGATGGCCGCAGGTGTGTGCGACCAGTTCGATGCCGTCCATGCAGCCTACGACGAGTTCCTCACGATCCCCAGCGCCTCACAGCATGACAGGCTTCGGACCTGGGCAGAGCTCGCCGCAGCATGGGCCGAGGTGCTCGTCGGCTCGCCCGAACAGGCGCTCGCGCACGCCGATCTGGCGCTCTCGCTTGAAGGCGACTGGCCGTCGATGACCCACTTCATTGGCGCCTGCCACCGGGTGCATGCCCTCGCTCTGCTCGGACGGACCGACGACGCGCTCGCCGAGGGGGCGCAGACCCTGGCGCGAGCGGAGGCGTCTGGCGCCGTGATGGCCATTCCCTCGATCGAATTGGCGCTTGTGATGACAGAGCTCATGCTCGGAGACATCGACGCTGCCGATGGCCGGGCACGTGGACTACTCGAGATGCCGCAGATGCACACAGTCGCGCTCATGCGCGAGGTGCTCGCACGCATCGCACTCGCTCGCGGCAACGCCCGTGAGGCCGACACGCAGGGTCGTGAGCTCGCGGCCGTCGCCGAGCGGACCGACAGCGCCCGCCACCGAGCGCTTGCCAACTTCGTCATCGGATGCGCGGCGGTGCTGGGCGGCGAGCCCGACCGCGGGCGCGACCTGCTACAAGCGGCGCTCGCGACGCACGCGGAGCTGGGGCTCGAGCGGGGTGCGGCAGATGTGCTCGAGGAGCTAGCGCTGCTGGCGGCGAGCGCCGGGGACGGTGCCCGTGCGGCTCGGCTCGCGGCAGCCGCTGCCAGTACACGGACACGGCTGAGCTGCGCGCCGCTGATCCCGAGCGTGGTCCGGCTCGAGGCCGCCCGCGCACACTTCGTCGCTCGGGATGGCCGGGCGGCATGGGATGCTGCGTGGGCGGAGGGGGAGACGCTCCCGCTCGCCGCGGCGATCGCCTACGCGCGCCGCGCCCGCGGTCCGCGCGACCGCCCGGCTGTTGGTTGGGCAAGCCTCACTCCCGGCGAGCTCGAGGTAGCACAGTTTGCCGCCAGTGGCATATCCAACCCGAAGATCGCCTCACAGCTGTTCATCTCGCGTAGCACGGTCAAGATGCACCTATCAAGC
>OBLU010001505.1_pt1 | contig 21682 bp, 20 predicted proteins | sample 1518681 | NCBI WGS metagenome assembly OBLU01 (sample SAMEA3539304, study PRJEB22396) | soil metagenome | biome: tundra; feature: field; material: soil | place: USA | collected 2010-05 | depth 0.15 m
TGGTGAGCCGCGTGGTGAACATGGTGCACAAGTACTTTGGCGGGGTTGTGCCCGAGGCTGGGGCGGAGACCGCTGCTGAGGTGGCATTGCGCGAGAGTGCTGTGCGGGCGATTGCTGCGTTTGGACCGGAGTTCGACGAGCTGAACTTCAGCGAGGCTTTGAAGGGCCTGTGGACGCTTGTTGCGGAGACGGATTCCTACCTGACGGCGAATGCGCCTTGGAAGAAGCCGCCGGAGCGCTCGGAAGCGGAGCATGCGGCGTTGCAGGCGCGGGTGCTGGCGACGGCTGCGGAGTCTATTCGCGTAATCACGGCGCTGGTGTATCCGATTCTGCCGGAGTCGGCGGCGAAGGTGTGGGTGCAGGTGGGGCAGGGGGAGATTGCGGACGCGGCAAAGAATTCATTTTTGGCGGAACTCGCGTGGGGCGAATTGAAGGCGGGGACGAAATTTGGTGAGCCCGCGCCGCTGTTTCCGCGCGCGGAGAAGGATGCGGTGGATCGTATGCAGAATCTTGAAGACGAAAATAATCGGACGGGGATTGAAGATGCCGGCGGCGTGGGAGACGGCGGCGCTGCGGCCAAATCGGCACCGGCAGCGGCTACTTCGGCGCTGGGAATCAGCCCAGTGCCGGAACCGCCAGCGCCAACGGTTGCGCCGGCCCCCGCTGCAGCCTCAACCCCCATTGCAACGCCGGCGACCCAGGCTGCCGCCGCACCGCTGGCTGCGGAGCAGGCACCTGCTGCAGCTGAGGTGGCGCAGCACATTACAATTGACGATTTCGCGAAGGTGGACCTGCGGGTGGCGCAGATCCTGGTGGCGGAGCGGGTGCCCAAGGCGGACAAGCTGCTGCGGCTTGAGGTGGATCTGGGCTATGAGAAGCGGCAGATTCTGGCGGGGATTGCGCAATACTACGAGCCGGAAAAGCTGATCGGGCGGAAGATCATTATCATTGCAAACCTGGCTCCGCGGAAGATGCGCGGGCTGGAGTCGAACGGGATGCTGCTGGCCGCGTCGCTTGAGGGCGGTGCGCCGGTACTGGCTGGGTTCCTGGACGAGGTTCCGCTGGGGGCACGGCTGAAGTAAGGTTCATCTTGGAGCGGGCCGCGCCATGCAAGTTGTCCATACACATAAATCGTGCCATACTTACACATCGAGGGCGCGGCCATGCGGACGAACATCGAAATTGACGATAGGCTCATGAAACAAGCCATGAAGGCAACGGGGGCGACCACCAAGAAGGCTGCGGTGGAAGCGGCTCTGCGCAAGGTGGTGCAGCTGAAGAGGCAGGAAGGCATCAAGAGGCTTCGCGGCAAGGTTCAGTGGGTAGGCGATCTTGACGCTATGCGCGAAGGCCGCTTCCTTAATTGGGAAGAGGAGTTTGTGAAGGAAAAGCTCAAAGAATCCGCCGCCTAGGCAAAACACAGAGCTTGAAGAAAGCGCATACTGCATGGTGATCGTAGATTCCTCGGTTTGGATTGACTACCTGAACGACAAGGTGAACAGCCAGACGACCTGGCTTGAAAGCTCGATCGGTCAGCAGGAGATTGGGCTGACGAGCCTGATCCTTTGCGAGGTTTTGCAGGGTATCCGTTATGATCGCCGCTTTCGTGAGACGCACGAAGAGTTGAAGGCTTTTTCCGTGTTCGAAGGGGTCTCGACGAATCTTGCCATAGCAGCCGCGCAAAACTTCAGGTTTCTCCAACGCCGCAGTGTCACGGTCCGCAGGATGATCGACTGCATCATTGCAACTTTCTGCATTGAGGAGGGTCACCAACTGCTGCACCACGACAGCGACTTCGAGCCCTTCGAGAAGCACCTGGGATTGAGCGTGGTTCACTCGCCGGCAGATGCACCAAACTGATATTCCTAGAGGCCGCAGTCTTGCTCATCGATTCCCACGCCCACCTGGACAGCGAGCGCTACACGGAGGATCGCGGGGCGATGCTGGGGCGTGCGTTTGCGGCGGGAGTGGGGACGGTGCTGGCTATCGGCATTGGAGAGCAGGCACTGGGAATGGACCGGGCGCTGCATGTTTGCCGGGAGTTCAATGGGAAGCCGCACATGCCGCGGTTATATGCAAGCGCCGGGGTTTATCCGCACAACACGCATGAGATTGACGACGGCGTGCTGGCCAAGCTGGATGGGCTGCTAGCCGAGCGGGAGGTGATTGCGTGCGGGGAGATTGGGCTGGACTACTACCACGAGGGTGCGGCGCACACGGTGCAGCGCGAGGGGCTGATCAGGCAACTGGAGATTGCGGCGGGGCGGAAGCGGTCAATCCTGATCCATTGCAGGCCCAAGGACGACGTGACGGAAGGCAGCGGGGGCGCGTGGGGGGATTTGTTTGAGATTCTGGAGGGCCACTGGCGGCAGACCGGGCTGGGCGGGGTGATGCACTGCTTTGGCGGTGGATGGGAGCAGGCTCGGCGTTCTCTAGACCTGGGTTTTTTGGTGTCGTTTGCGGGGAACCTGACCTATCCCAAAGCTCAGCCGCTGCGGGATGTGGCCGAAAAGCTGCCGCTGGATGGGGTGCTGGTGGAAACGGACGCGCCGTGGCTGCCGCCGGCGCCCGATCGCGGAAGGCGCAACGAGCCGGCTTTTGTGACGCGGACGGCGCAGACGCTGGCAGGATTGCTGGGAGTTAACGGGGAAGAAATCGCCGCCGCGACGACGAAAAACTTCAATCGGCTGTTTGGTCTCAGGGCAGACGTGGGAAACTGATAGAGGCGCTGCGCGGGGGTACTGCGTGGGACCGCGCAAAGAGCAACAATTGAGGATCAGAAGAAGATGGCCCAGGAGAATTCGTTCGACATTGTGAGCAAGGTGGACATCCAGGAGGTCCGCAACGCGATCGACCAGGCGCTGAAAGAGATCAGGCAGCGGTTCGACCTGAAGGATTCGCACTCGGAGGTGACGCTGGAGGGCAACGATGCGATTCAGCTGGCCTCGGCCGGAGAGTACAAGCTGGAGGCGGTGAAGGAAATTTTGGGGCAGAAGCTGGTGAAGCGCGGGGTGTCGCTGAAGAATCTGACCTACGAGAAGATGGAAGAGGCTTCAGGGCAGAGCGTGCGGCAGAAGATCAAGCTGCAGCAAGGCATTCCAACGGAAAAGGCCAAGGAGATTGTTCGCCTGGTGAAGGACTCGAAAAAGAAGGCGCAGGCCAGCATCCAAGGCGATACAGTCAGAATATCCAGCAAGGATCGGGACGAGCTGCAGGCGATTATCGCGCTGTTGCGTGGCAAGGATCTGGGTGTGGAGCTGCAGTTTACCAACTACCGCACGAATTGAACCCCTGCGGTGAGGCAGACTTAAGAACACCTGCAGTGGGGCGGACTTGCAACACCTGCGGTGGGGCAGACTTTCAAAAGGTTGAACAAGTAAGTGGCAGCGGCCGCACTGTAGGATAAAGCACGGGAACCGGAGAGCTTTGAGCACACTGGCGATAGCGACGGCGAGAGAGGTCTTCGATCTGCTGCGGGACGACCTCGTGGCGATTGAGCAGGAGCTGGGCCGCGACGCCGCCTCCAGCGTAAGCACGATTACGGAGATCGCCGAGTACCTGAGGGGAGGCGGAGGCAAGCGGATTCGGCCTTCGCTGCTGCTGCTCTCCTCACACATGCTTGGCTACTCGGGGCACGGGGCGATTCGGCTGGGCGCTGTGGTGGAGATGGTGCACACGGCGACGCTGGTGCACGACGACATAATCGACGGCGCGGACACAAGGCGCGGAAGACCTTCAGCCAACACGACATGGGGCAATGAAAAGTGTGTGTTGGCCGGCGACTGGCTTTACATGCAGGCGTTCAAGGTGGCCCTGGAAGAAAAGAACCTCCGGGTGCTGGACCTGCTGATCGGGCTGACGCAGCAGATGGTCGAGGGCGAGCTGCTGCAGATTCAAAAGCTGGGCAAGGCGGTTTCAGAGGCCGAATACTACGACCTGATCTTCCGCAAGACGGCTTGCCTGTTTGCCGTTTCGATGCGGCTGGGCGCGGTGCTGGCCGGGGCGAGCGAAGGCCAGGAGGCGAACCTGGCTGCGTATGGACGCGCGGTGGGGCTGGCTTTCCAGATTGTGGACGACGTGCTGGACTTGACGGCCACAGAGGAAGTACTGGGCAAGCCAGTGGCCAGCGACCTGCGCGAGGGCAAGGCGACGTTGTCGGTGATCCACTCGTTCGATCACGGGAGGGCGAGCGATCGGCAGACGATCCAGCGCGTTCTGGACAACCGAAGCTTTGAGAACATAAGCAGGCAGCAGATTCAAGAGATTCTGATCCGCAACGGGTCAGTGGAATATGCGATGTCAGTGGCGGATCGCTACGCCGAGCAATCGCGTCAGGCACTGGCATCGCTCCCCGAATCCGAGTTCAAGCGCGCCCTGCTTTGGGTGCCTGACTTTGTGGTAGCGCGAGACAAGTAGTTTCCCCGGGAGATCACAGTGCAGGAAGTTTGGGCAGAGGTTGACCGCTATTTCTGCGATTGGGTGGCCCCGTCTGCGGCCGGCGACGTGCTCGATGCGGCTGTCGCGGCGAACAAGAAGGCTGGGCTGCCGGCAATTGATGTTTCAAGACTGCAGGGAAAGTTTCTCGACTTGTTGGTTCGGATCTCGGGGGCGCGCAGTGTGTTGGAGATTGGAACGCTGGGCGGATACAGCACCATCTGTCTAGCGCGCGCGCTGCCTGAAGGCGGGCGCGTTGTGACGCTGGAGTTCGATGCGCATCACGCAAAGACGGCAACCGAGAATTTGCGCAACGCCGGGGTGCTGGATCGCGTGGATATTCGAGTGGGTCGAGCCATCGATTCCCTGCCGACTCTGGAAAACTCAGGCGCTGCGCCGTTCGATTTGATTTTTATAGATGCGGATAAAGAGAGCTATAAGGAATATCTGGATTGGTCGCTGAAGCTGTCGCGCGTGGGAACGGTGATTGTGGCCGACAACGTGGTGCGGGACGGGAAGGTGGTTGATGCGGAGTGTGGCGATCCCATGGTGCGGGGCGTGCGCCGCTTCACGGAACGGCTGGCCGCCGAGCCGCGGTTGAGCACGACGGTGCTACAGACGGTGGGTGCGAAGGGGTATGACGGGTTTGCGCTGGCGGTTGTGGTGCGGTGAAGAGCGGATGATACGCTCATGCTCTCAGGCGTCCTGCACGATGGTTCCTTGATGGTAAAGAATCTTCCAGCCGTCCGGGGTGCTGCGCCAGATGGTTGCGCGGCGGGTGAGGCGCTGGTTGTCCTGGAGCAGGGTGTAAGTGAGTAGGTAGGTGTCGCATGACAACCTGCGGCAGTGGAAGCCGCTTGCTTCCCATACATCGGCGTGGGCGATGGAGAAGCGCTTCTCCAACTCATCGAGAATCAGTTCGCGGGAATAGCGACGGCCGGAGGCGCCAGTCTCCCAGTAGTCATCGGTCATCAAGCGGTCGAAGTCTTCGCGGGTGGTGCCGAACTCGGGGCGATGGAAGATGGGCTCGCGGCGGGAGAGCTCGGCGAGGATGTCTTGCAGGTCGGGGGAGGTTGTGAAAGTGGGCTCCTTCGGTTGTGGCTGGGTCTGATGCGTGTGCATGCGGATAGGATAATCCGAATCGATCCCGCTGCATTCAGCCCGCTTGACTTCGGAAAAGGATCAGGATAATTTTGGCTCGTGCCGATGCGATTTGATGCCCGGGTTTTGTATGAAACGATGGATGCGCAGCGGTGTGCGCGCGGGCGGTCGTGGCGCAAGGTGGCGCAGGAGATTGGCGGGATCAGTCCAAGCACCTTGACACGGACGAAGCTGGGTGGGCGGATGAAGGCCGACGGGATGCTGGCCATGTGCCGTTGGGTGGGCCGCACGGCTGAGAGTTTTCTGCGGTATAAGCCATTCTAGGCTTTCTACAAACCAATCAAGAGCAAACTCAGATTCTTGCAGGGCTATTCCTCGGCCATCAGGGCGCGAAGGGCTTGTTCGTAATGGGCGGGCAGGGGTTTGCGGTTCAACTGATCGTCGCAGACAACGTGGACCGTCTCGCCTTCGGCAAGGAGAGTGGGCTCTTCACCTTCGGGAGCTTTGCGGAGAATTCGATAAGCGAACTTGATGACCGAGCCACGCAGGAGCGACGGGCGGGTTTCGATGAGGATCTGGTCGTCGTAGCGAGCCGGAGAGCGATAGCGGCAGCTGGCATTGACGACGGGAAGGATGCAGTCGTGATCGATCTCAAGCTGGCTGTAGGCGAGGCCGAGAGAGCGAAGGAGTTCGACGCGCCCGATCTCAAACCAGACCAGGTAGTTGGCATAGTAGACGATGCCCATCTGGTCGGTTTCAGCATAGCGGACGCGAACTTCTGTGATGACTGGCATAGTGGCAGTGGGCAGTGGGCAGTGCGCAGTGCGCAGTGGACAGTGGACAGTGAACAGGGGTCAGGGGTCGAAACTGACGCTGATCTCTGAACCCTCCTTTACGGCTTGAGGTGCTGGAAGATCGGCAGCCTGGTGACATCGTTGAAGAGGATGAAGGCAAAAAAGGCAACGATGACGACAAATGCCGCCTGGTAGATGCGCTCCTTCACGTTGAGGTTGATATCGTGGCGGATGACGCTCTCGATGAGCAGAAGAAAGATCATGCCACCATCGAGAATGGGAAACGGCAGCAGGTTGAGGATGCCCAGGTTGAGGCTGATCATTCCAGCCAGGCCGAACTTCGGGTACCAGCCCTTGGTCTCAGCCGCGTCGCCGGCGGCGCGTGCGATCCCTACCGGACCCTGGAGCTGTGAGATCGAAACCTTGTGCGTCACCAGCCGCTGAAGCACTTCGGCAATGACAAAGGATTTATCGCCACAGAATTCAAGAGACTTTCTGACCGCAGCGGCGAAAGAAACAGGAGAATTGTGTAACGGAACCGGCCCGGACGCGAAGCCGAGTTTCCAGCCGGCGTCAAGCTGCGCGGGATGAGCAACCACGGGCGTCTGCGCCACGCCATTGCGCACAAGGACGATTGAAACCGGAGTGCCGTGGCCGGCCTGGAGATACGCAACAAGCGCCTGCAATGTATGGAAAGAATGACCATCCACGGATTGGATGGCGTCACCGGGGCGCATGCCAGCCCTGTCCGCGGGAGTACCGGACTGTACTTCATCGACGTCAATGGGACCGGGAAGGTACTGGGGGAGGAGGCCCGACACATCGTCGCCCTTGATTTCAGCGGGCAGCTGGAGGGCGAGTTGGAGGGTCTTGCCGTCGCGCTCCACGGTAACGGGCACTGTCTGATTGGGGTCGAGAGCGGCGCGGGTGTACACGGTGTCCCAGTCGGGATTGTCGGCGTTCTCAAATCGGCGAATGACGTCGCCGGGCTCAAAGCCGGCTTTGGACGCTGCCGAGTCGGGGAGCACCCACTCCACCGCTGTGGACTTTACTTCAATGGCGGGAACCTCGTTGAAGACAGCAAAGTAAAAGAGCATCAGCACGAAAGCCAGAACGAAGTTGGCAATAGGGCCGGCAACCCCAATCAGCATCCTTTGCCAGCGGGGATGCGATGTGAACGCACCGGGGTCGTCTGTCACGTCCTCGGTGGGGCCGCCGGGCGACTCGAGGTTTTGCTCTGGGGATTCGCCGGTCATCTTGACGAAGCCGCCAAGGGGGAGAAGGCAGATTTTGTAGTCCGTATCGCCATACTTGAATCCAAAGAGGCGCGGACCGAAGCCGAAGGAGAACGCCTCAACGCGCACTCCGCAGAGCTTGGCAACGGCGAAGTGGCCAAACTCGTGGACTACAACCATCAAGCCGACCAGGACGATAAAAGAAGCTACAGCAACGAGAAATTCATGCATAAATGTACGATTATTCCCTCGACAGATCGCTCAGGACCGGTCCCTATATCAACAGCGTACGAGCCGTTTGACGCGCCGCGCGGTCGGTGGCGAGCACCTCCGCTATGGTGGTGGGATGCGCCTCTGGCGTTGAAGCGAGCACCTTTTCAATTGTACGCGGGATTCCCATGAACGGAATGCGCCTTTCGAGGAATGCCTCGACGGCGACCTCATCTGCTGCGTTGAGGGCAATGCAGTGGGCTCCGCCCCTTTCCGCGGCCTCAAACGCCAGGCGCAAACAGGGAAAGCGCTCGAAGTCGGGCAGTTCAAAGTCAAGATGGCGCAGCGAGGCCAGGTCGAAGGTGAGCGTGGAAACCGGCCGCTCAGGCCAGGCCAGCGCGTAGAGGATGGGCAGGCGCATATCCGTGACGGAGATTTGCGCCAGGATCGACCCATCCACATATTCCACCAGCGAATGCACGGTGGACTGGGGATGCACGGTGACTCGCACCTTTGCAGGCGGAACGTCAAAGAGCCTGCAGGCCTCAATGACTTCAAGACCTTTATTGAGCATGGTGGCCGAGTCGATGGTGATGCGGCGGCCCATGACCCACGTCGGATGCTTGAGGGCCTGCTCGGGGGTGATGTCAGCGAATTGGGCAAGAGGAAGTTCTCTGAACGGGCCGCCTGACGCTGTGAGCCAGATGGTCTTGACCTCGGCGTGCGAACCTACGCGCAAGCATTGGTGGACGGCGTTGTGTTCGCTATCGATGGGCAGGATGGGGACATTACTTTGGTGCGCAGCGCGCGTCAGGATTTCGCCGGCCGCGACCATGCATTCCTTGTTCGCGAGTCCCACCGGCTTTCCTGCCAGAATGGCGGCATGTGTGGCTTCAAGGCCGGATACGCCGACGATGGCCGAGACGACAAAGTCCGCATCGGGAAGCGTGGCACAGGCAACGGTGCCTTCGGTGCCGTGGACGACTTGGATGCCGGTTGTGCCGGAGTTGCTGAGGCGGGTGGCCAGTTCCCCGGCCAACTGCTCAGTTGCGACGGAGATCACGCGCGGACGCCAGCGAACTGCTTGCGCAAAGATTTCGTCGAGGTTGTGTCCGGCAGCCAAGGCTGCCACCTGAAACCGCTCAGGGAACTGCTCAACGATGGAGAGAGTGCTTTGGCCGATGGAGCCGGTGGAACCGAGGATGGCAAGTCGCTTCAAAGTGTGTTGAGATTCCGCGGTTCCAGATGGAACCTGGTTGGAGTGCCCTTCCAACGAGACCGTTCCGATGCCAGGGCGCGGACGAACCCATCAGAACCGCTGGTGAATAACCTGAGCGTACCACAGCACGGGAGCGGCCAGGAGCAGGGCGTCGATGCGATCGAGGACGCCGCCGTGTCCAGGGAGCAGGACGCCAGAGTCCTTGACGCCGACCGAACGCTTGAGCGCGGACTCGGCCAGATCGCCCACCTGCGCGGCCACGTTCAACCCCACGGCAAGCGCGAGCCAATACCAGTAGTACTCAGGGTAAGAGAGCTTGGCCGAGTCCCATTGGGCCAGCCATTCAGCGATGCCGAGCATGCCACCGGCGGCGAGGAGGCTGCCCGCCACGGAGCCAAGCGAACCCTCCCAGGTCTTCCCGGGGCTGATCTTGGGCGCTAGCTTGCGTCGCCCCCAGTTGCGGCCAATGTAGAGGGCCGCAATGTCACCGGCCCAAACAACGACCAGCAGAAACGCCACCAGCGAAGGACCGTTGGTCTCCTCTTGAAGAGCGGGCAGGCAAAGGAGGGTGAGACCGATATACAGCATGCAGAAGATGGAGACCGCGGAGTTCGCCATGACCTGCTCGACCGGCGATTTGAAAGTGCAGTAAACGAGGAGGCCAAGGCTCAATATGCCGAAGATGACGGCGGTCTGGTCAGGGAATTCAAAGTTGCCGGCAAAAAGCAGACCTAGAGCCACCAGGACGGCGACACGAGGCGGTCTGGCACCGCTGCGCTCAGTGAGCCCCAGAAATTCCCAGGCGGCCAAGGCCGCCACTCCGGCAACGGCCAATGTAATCAGCCACTTGGGTCCGAGAAACACGAGGACCAGAACCAACGGGATCAGTACGGCAGCGGTAAGGATGCGTTTCATTCTCTGGTTGAGAATACACTGCCGGAATGGGAAGTGAGGGAGGGGAGCCCTATGTGGGCCGACCCGCGCCTCAATCCAGCAGCGCTCTCTACCAAGATCTATAAATTACGCACTTTTCTTGCTATCGGACCTTAGCCAATGCAGGAACGCCTCGGACCCCCCGTGCTGTGCCATTGACTCTTTCAACCGGAAGCGTAACTTCTCCGCTAGCTGTTTTGCATGGGCCGCGGAATCTTCTTCCTTCGGCGCCTTCTTGTCGTTTTCCAAGGGATTGAAACCTCCACATTGGATTCTCGACAGAAGAAGTCCAGATCGTCACGCATGAATATGTAAAAAAAGGGTTTTTGAATAACCAAAGTAATCAACTGGCCGCGATTTTGATCCGCTCCGCCCCTTCGGCGACTTCGCCGGAGCCCTCGCCGAGGCCGCCGTAGCGACGTTCGCGGCGCTGGAAGTCCGCGATGGCTTCGAGAAGGTGAATTCCGCGAAAGTCGGGCCAGAGGCGTTCGGTAACGAAGATTTCGGTGTAGGCGACCTGCCAAAGCAGGTAGTTGGAGAGCCGCATCTCGCCCGAAGTGCGGATCAGGAGGTCCGGATCGGGCATGTAGGCCGTATAGAGATGCCGGTGAATGTCTTCCTCGGAGATGCGATCAGAGCTAGCGCCTGTGATCTTCATCTCTGCCGCCAGGGAGCGGAAGGCGTCGACAATCTCAGACCGGCCGCCGTAGTTGAGGGCGAGGGTGAGGGTGGTGCCGGTGTTGCGGGCCGTGGCTTCCTCGGCCCAGCGCATCTTATCCTGGACCTCGGGCGGCAGCTCATGGGTGCGGCCGATATAGCGCATGCGGACGTTGTTGTCCATCATGCGCGCGAGGTTGCTCTCGAGGTAGGTTTTGAGAAGGCCCATGAGGAAGTTGACTTCGGCGCGGGGGCGGCGGAGATTGTTTTCAAGAGAGAAGGCGTAGAGCGTGAGCCAAGGCAGGCCGATGCGCGAGGCGGTTTCAGTCACCAGTTGAACGGCATCGGCGCCTTGCTGGTGGCCCAGGAAGCGCTTCAACGAGCGGTTGCCGGCCCAGCGGCCGTTCCCATCCATGATGATGGCCACGTGCTCGGGCAGGCACTCAGGCTTCAGCGTCGCATAAACAGCGCGCTCCTCTGTGGTCAGTTCTTGAGTGCGCAGCGTGCCGGTTGGATACAAAGGACTCGCCTCAATATTGCTCTTGCGGCTTGGGAGTCAGCGCCCCGGCGGCAATGGAGTCAGGGTACCGGAGCAGGATTCGGTGCGACTGGGTCAATTGGCGATTGCCCAAAGCAGAGTTCCTACCTGGTGAAACTACCCCTCAGCAGGAGCCAGGGTGTTGCACCATCGAACGTAGCACAAGCGCCTTACTGCCGCAATTGCTGCCCAATCCTGACGCCGGCGCCAAAGCGGGCGCTGTTCAGAGACGGGGCGCGTACCCTGGAAACCGCGTCCAGCCGCGACCAATGCGGGAAACGAGAATCTTCCCGGCGGCCGGTGCCTACGCGGAGCGGCGGCGTCCCGTGGCTGCGTCGCGCACCGCGCCCGAGAAGAGCATTCGATGCATCGAGCCCAGATGTGGGAGCAATGCAGCAACCTCGGCCAGGAAGGGATCGGTCAGAATGGCGGCCACTTCCTCGTCGCGGCGGCTGCGGGAGTCTCGCACCAGTTGGCAGAGATCCACCTCAAGAGCCGAGGCGAGGCGCTCGAGCGAACCCAGCGTGGGAATCGCCTTGCCATTCTCAATTTTTGAGATGTAGGTACGGGGCACCTGCATGCGTCCCGCCAACTGGCGCTGGCTCAGGTGGCGCGCCTTGCGGATTTCGCGCACCTGACCCGCAACCTGCAACCCGGCCTCAGCCGAGGCAGGGGTGGTTGGCAGGCTGGCCACCAATTGTGGGGCCAGCGACACAGGCTCCTCGATATCCAAGGGCTTGTGGCACTTTCTGCAAAGGGCGTTGATGGTCCTGAATTGAACCAGACTGCAGTTATCGCACCGCACTACTTCGCGTGTTTCCACGCTCACAAGAGTGGTAGCCATTGGCCGTGTGCGGAGTGCCAGAGCAGGAACCCCGTGGTGCCTTTTTGCACCGCGATATGGAGTACTTTCGGGGAAATGAACCATAATTGTCAAGTGGGAACTTAGGCTCTATCCTAAGATTTCCCCATCATACCCTGAAAACCCCGAAGAAACACGAACCAAAGTGATCAACATGGAGAAAAAATAAATGATGTTCGATTCAAACGGCGAGGGTGGGAACGGCGGGTCGGTGAGCGGGTCCGGACACCGAGGAACGTTTGGCCGAGCCCAGGCCTGGGAGCTGCTGACCGAGTGGACCCACGGTGAGAGCCTGCGCAAACACGCATTGGCGGTGGAAGCTTGCGTGGTTGCCTGCGGCGAGGCCGAAGCCGACTGGCTGGGGCTGATTGGGCCTGAGTCTCTGCCGCAGCGGTCCGCCCTTATTGAGCTTTATTCGACGACCGCCCTGCTTCACGACTTCGACTACGAGCGCCACCCAACGGCCGCAGAGCATCCATTTGTCGGAGTCAGGGAGCTGGAACGGCTGGGCTGGCCGATTCAGATGCGGACTGCCATCCTGGGTCACGCTCAATATTCGGGCGTGCCCAGGGTGACCCATTTGGATAAGTCGTTGTTTGCCTGCGATGAACTGTCTGGCTTTCTGACCGCGTGCGCCCTGGTGAAGCCCAGCAAGGCCATCGCCGACGTGGAGGTAGCCAGCGTACTCAAGAAGATGAAGGATAAGGCCTTTGCCCGAGGCGTCAACCGGGCGGATGTGATGCAGGGCGCGGCCGAGCTCGGCGTGGATCTGGACGCGCACATCGCGTTCTGCCTGGAAGCGATGAGGAAGCGGGCCGGGGAGCTGGGTCTTTGACCTGCTGCGGCCGTAAAGGGATGATTTGACTGCATGATGATGAAAAATAACTTCTTGGCTCAAAAGTGGGATTGCCGTAGCTCCAGATCACTGGTTAGTATTCCTTAAGCTACATTGACAGCTTTATGGTTTGGATATTGCAGCCTACTCTCCACAAGAAGGGGCACAATCCTCCCATTCCTCCTTGGTAAGAAACGATGTTCGAAGTCCTTGGGAATAAATCCGGCAAGAGAGTCCGCTCGAAGGGTGGCGCCGCCTGCGCCTCGACCACCTTCGCAGATCTGAACAGGATGGAATTCGAAGCTGGCCTGGCCAAGCTCCACACACAACAGGACGCAGAACAACGCAAGCGGTCCACGCATAATTTGATTGGGCTGTGGCCGGTGGTCGTTGGAATAGTCCTGGCCTTGCTGGCCCCAGCGTTGAGTGAGGTGCTGGCCATCTTCAAGCCCTGGGGCATGGGAATCGTGTTTCCCTTTGTGGTTCTGTCCAGCCGTCCGGAGCTGCATTTGGGCAGCTCGTTTCTGGGAGACGCGCCGCATATGGTGCTTTATGCGCAGTTTCCGGTCGAAGGCTTGATTGCCAGGAGCCTCTTCATGCGCCACTACTCCTCGATTGCCGTAGCCGGGCGGCTCTTCAGCCTTCACATACTGGCTGCTGTTCTGCTGGCACTGGTGAGCGGAGCGATCGGGTAGATCACGGACCCGAAACAAGCCAAGCCCTCCCTGCAGATCCTATCGATCGCCGCGCAGGCTTGAGTTGCGCGCGCCAAGGCGTAGCGATTAAAGCGCGATTGCGAGCACCTAAGCTAGAAAATTGTGAATGCAAGGCCGACGTGGACACCGTTCGGCGTGATGTTGGTGGCGTGCTGGCCGGCGAGATTGGCCGAGTTCTGCCACATCTGGTACTCGTATCCCCCGCGAGCAGCCCATCTCCCGCTCAGTCGATAGCTCGCGCCTGCGCCCGGCGCAAGGACAAAGAAGTTCGCGGTCCCGGTTATGGATGGGTCTTTGAGCCTGCCAAGACCGAAAATGAACTGCGCATAGGGTTGGAGCCTGCCGAGTTTTCTGATCGTAAACTTGGGCCCGGCCAGATAGTTATCCTGCGTCTCGCCGTAAAAGCCGTTGGTAGGCAGGTGTCGGATGTCGCCTTCGATGCTGATGGTTCTGACCAGGCCATAGTCGGCAAAGCCGCCGATCTCCCAAAGACGCTGAATGCTGCCGTACGGATAACTGGCATGGACGTTGGCATATTCCCCACCCACAGAGAGCAAATGGCGCTGCTTTGTGGCCGAAGGGACCACTTGCCCCTGCACGGAACCGACAATCAAGGCTGCCAACAGGGGCACGATCCAACAGGTAGTCCGCAACACCGGCAGACGTTTTGAAATGAGCATCGGCATGCCTCGTGTAGTAAGGATTCTACAGTTGGGACAGCGTCTCTGCGTGGAGAGGCCCTGTGGTTGCATGCGTAAACAAAGGGTCCTGGCAGCTGGATACAGGCCGCGGGTACAGTCTACCCTACGGCGCGCCTCACCCATATCACTCTCTTGTAAGACTCTCAGAGAGGTACAACTCAAGCTAACGGGTTCTTCGCCCGGAGCTCGGCCACAATTTCCGCGGCTGCCGCGCGGGCGCGGTCTGCCTGGTCGGGTGAGAAACTGATGGCCCCCACCCGCGCATGTCCGCCGCCACCGTAACGCTCGCACACTTGCGCAAGGTTGACCATCTTCGCCGGGTCGGCCTTGGTCCAGGGATTTGAACCCACGGCCACCTTGGTGCGGAAACTGGACTTGGACAGTCCGATTGAGTACGTTGCGTTGGGGTAGAGATAATAGGGGATGAACTTGTTGAAGCCCTCAAGCGGATGGTCGGTGATGTCGAAGAAGATGGTGCCGTCGCGCTCTTCGGCGCGGCTGCGGATGAGCTCAAGCGCCTCTTTGTGGCGCTCAAGCAACGGGGGCAGCAATTCGGCAACAAAAGGCTGGCTGAGTACCTCGGCGAGCGGCATCTCTGTGAGCAGCGGAATGAGCCGGGGAATAAATGCCTGGTCCTGCGTGGATTCGATGATGAGGGTGAGCTTCATGGCCGGAGCGGCCATTTCAACGGCCGCCTCAGGGCTTTCGTAGAGCGCGCCATCGACAATGTTGGCCCAATGGATGAGCTCGGCGACCGGCGTGGTGTTGAAGCCGAACTGCGTGGAGGCAATGTGCGCCAGAAAGCTGGTGCAGGAGGTGTAATCGGGGTCAAAAAACTTGTGCTTGCCGCAAACCGGGTCTTTCTGGCAGTCGAGAAAGCTCTGGTGATCCTGAGGGGTTAGGAAGGCGGAAAGATGATGGTCGAACCACCAGGTGATCCTGGGCGAGGCTGAGTACTTGAAGTCGACGATGGCATTCTCGTCGCCGCTGAATTCGCTCTCGTCAAAGAGGGCGCCGGCGCGATGCACCAGCCCGTGATATTCATAGGCGGCGCCGGAAGCGACGCACTCCCGATGAAAGCGAGTGAATAGCGAGGCCGAGCAAGCGCCGTCAAAGCATTTGTCGTGATAGAAGACCCGAACCCGCAAACCTGCACTCCCTTGCACACCAAAATTGAACAGCGTGAACTGTTAAGCATCAAGGCATTCGCTTGTTGTGTCAAGGCGGGGGAGTATTGCTGTGACCAGCAACACCTGTGGTGTTCGATTGCGGACGGCTGTTTGCGATTCCGGACAGGGTGGGAAACTCCCGCCTGCATGGGACTTGATATAAGGTGTTTGCAATCAGCCGTTGTCTTGCCGGGCGGTTTGGCTGGAGGAATGCACTGAACCAAGGTACGTAGTCGACTGCAAATCTCCAGCACGTCCAGGGGAAACCATGCTCAATTTGATTCAGGATCTGCAATACGCTTTCCGCCAGTTGTGGAAGTCTCCGGGCTTCACGATCACAGCCGTGCTGACGCTGGCCATTGGCATCGGCGTGAACGTAGGGGGCTTCAGCATCATGGATGCAGTGGTCCTGCGCCCGCTTGCCGTGCCTGAATTGAATCAAGTGGTGACTGTCTCTGAGCAGCAGAACCACGGCGAATCTCACAAGGTTGCATTGGCAAACTTTGAGGACTTGCAGCGGCAAAGCAGTGCGTTTGAACAACTGGCTATCCGCAGCGACGTAGACATGAGCTTGACCGGAGCAGGAGATGCCGCTCATGTGCAGGCGGAGTTTACATCGCCATCCTTTTTCAGCGTGATGCGGACAAGCGCGTTGATGGGCCGGGTATTCGACCAGAGTGAAACGCAACCGGGCCGGAACAGCGTAGCGGTGTTGAGCTATGCGTTTTGGAAATCGCATTTCGGGTCGGATGCCGGCGTGCTGGGCCGGCAGATTGAGCTCGATCAGCACACGTACACGATGATTGGCGTGTTGCCAAAGACGATGCAGTATCCATCGACGGCAGATTTCTTTTTGCCGTTTGCGCCAACGGACGCACAGCAGAGCAACCGCAGCGGTCACGATTATTTTGTGATCGGGCGACTGCGCAAGGGAGTGACCCCAGGCCAGGCACAGGCCGAATTGAATACGATCGCGGACCACTTGTCGCACGCGTATCCGGCGACCAACCAGGGATTGTCGGTCAAGGTTGACTCTCTTCTGGCCGGTATCAACGGCGAATTCACGAATCTGTATTTCAGCCTGGTGCAGGGCGCCACAATCTTTGTGTTGCTGGTGGTGTGCGCAAACATTGCCAACCTGCAATTTGCGCGCGGGATTGCACGGCGACCTGAGATTGCGATGCGCACGGCGCTGGGCGCTGGGCGCGGGCGGCTCATGCGGCAGCTGCTTACGGAAAATATCCTGCTGGGACTGCTTGGCGGCGCGGGCGGTCTGATATTCGCGGCGATCTACATGCACATTTGCGAGATCTCGATGCCAGAGCGAGTGGCTCGCTTTATGGCAGGCTGGTCAAATATCACGTTGAACGGGCGCGCACTTGCGTACTCATTGTTGCTGGCAGTTGGAGCGGGCATCGTCTCGGGGTTTGCTCCGGCTCTGGAAGCCCTGCGCATCAACCTGGTGGAACAGCTGAAAGCAGGTTCGCGGGCTGTGGTTGGCTCGGGACGGGGCCGGAAGTTGAGAAACATTCTGGCGGTGGCGCAGATTTCGCTCGCTGTTGCCCTGGTGATCGGCGCAACTCTGATGTGCAAAGGCATGTTGGCGATGCTGCACATGGCCGACCATTATCAGCCGACACAGACGCTCACGTTTAATGTGCATCTGCACGTTGCGCGTTACGATACGCCGGCGAAGCTGGCAGCATGGTATGACCAGAGCCTTGCCAGGCTGCGCGCGCTTCCAGGAGTGGAACACGCCGAGGTGACCAGTGCTCTTCCTTATAGCGATTGGGGCTGGATCGACGGTTGTCAGATTGAGAACCGGCCACAGAGAAGCGGCGATACGCCCAGCGCGCTGCGACTGCCGGTAAGCGCGGGATATTTCGGCGCCTTCCAAATTCCAATCATTGATGGACGAGGGTTTGCGCAGGGGGACGACCTTCAAACGAAGAAGGTGGCCATCGTCAGCCGGGCATTCGTTGCACGCTATTTCCCCGGCGAGAGCCCAATTGGACATCGCATTCGCATGGTGACCGGCAGCCCTGACGAAACTCCATGGTTGACGATTGTGGGCGTTGCTGAGGAAGCGAACTATTCGCTATGGCTGCGGGACCGTCCGCCAGCGGTTTACATGGATACGGCACAGTTGCCACCTGGCGGCATGACCTACGTGATCACGGCCAAGGGCGATCCGCTGGCGATGGCGCCGGCGGCAAGGAAGGCGCTGGCTGCTATTGACCCTGCGTTGCCGCTTGATGCGATGCAGACCTATGCTACCTTCCTTCACGAAAAGCTGACCGGCATGTTTTACGTGGCTGCGATGCTGGGCGTCGATGCAATGATCGCGCTGCTGCTGGCGGCGATTGGCATCTTCGGCGTGATGGCTAACCTGGTGGGCGAGCGGACGCGCGAGATCGGTGTGCGGCTGGCGATGGGCGCACAGCGCCAAGATGTATTGCGCATGATTCTGCGCCGGGCGGGATGGCTGACGGGAATCGGTGTGTGCACCGGGCTCTTGCTGGCGTTTGGGTTGGCACACGGGGTGGCGAATCTGCTCTACGAAGTGAGGCCCGACGATCCGCTGGTGTTTGGGAGCATTACTGCCGCTATCACCGGCATTGCCTTGCTGGCAAGCTGGCTGCCGGCACGGAGAGCTGCGCGCATCGATCCGATGGTTGCGCTGCGCGACGAGTAGGATTCGAGGGCTTTAACGGCAGCTGCGGCGTGGGTCCCCCTGAGGTGGGCGGCCATCCGGCTTTTTCGTGGAGTATCTTTCCACTAGGGCCAATCAGCTCCTACAGAAATGTCCCATTTTGAAAGAGGCTCCATGAATCCGGCAGACCGGGAGCGGCAACTTCTACCGCCGGGAGCGCCGCCAGCGGGAGTTGCCGCGGAGGGTGGGAGTTCACTCGATCCGAGGAGCCCTGATGATGATGCGCATGAGCTTCACGCTCTGCATTGGATCTTCGTCGGCGGCCAGGGCCTGCGGGCCGGCTGGTCCGTGCTGATTGCCGTGATCCTGTACCGGCTGTTTACGCCGGTGCTGGGTGCGATGGCAGTGGGATTTTATCCGGCTGCAGCCAACCCTGGTTTTTCTCCGGGCACGGCGATTTTTGGGGAGCTGGTTCCGCTGCTGGCGATGTTGACGGCGGGTGTGCTGCTGACGCGCATCGAACAGCGCAAGATTCTGGACTACAATCTGACGGGACCGCGACGGTCTTTGCGCTTCGTCTCCGGCGCGGCTGCTGGGTTTGTCGCACTCTCGATTCTTGTGGGTGCTCTGGCTTTGGGTGGCTGGCTGCATTTTGGCCCGATCGCGCTGTCAGGAGCTGATGTCTTCAGAATTGGAGCGCTCTGGGCCTGCGCCTTCTTGCTGGTGGGCTGCGTGGAAGAGGGCATCTTTCGTTGCTTTATGCAATTCACGCTCACAAGAGGAGTCAACTTCTGGTGGGCACTGGGAATCATCAGCGTGGCCTGCCTTGACTTGCTTTTGCGCTCTCAGGGCGCCATGGGCATTATCGCTTTCGTGTGGCTGAACCCCTTGCCGGAGATCAGGGGCAACAGTATCTGGGGCGTGTATGCCGTTGCTGTATTGGGGCTGGTTCCCTGCCTGATGCTGCATCTGAAGAAGGCGGAAGGCTCCGGGTTTTGGCAAGCGGCGTGGGTCACCTCAACACTGTTTGGTTTTATCCATACGGGCAACGGCGGAGAGACCTGGATCGGCATTCTTGCGGCAGCGGCCATCGGCTTTGTGTTTGTTGTGAGCGTGTGGGTGACCGGCTCAGCGTGGTGGGCGATTGGTTGCCACGCCGCATGGGATTGGGCGGAAACCTATTTTTACGGAACAGCCGACAGCGGCTTGCAGGCGCAGGGACATTATTTGACCACCAGCCCAGCGGGGTCTGTGCTTTGGAGCGGCGGTTCGGACGGACCCGAGGGCAGCGTGCTGGTTTTGGGAGTGATCCTGATGTTGCTGCTGGCGCTTGTGTTGATCTACGGGCGGCGGAAGCCTGCTGCTCTGAGCACGGTGGCTGCTGAGCCGGCTGCTGGATAATCGGGCCTGCCCGCGTTGCGACGGAGTTATCCTGTAGAGGGCTGATGCCCAACCCCGACGCTCCGGACTCCTTTATTCATACGCCATTAGACACAACACGGCCTGCGACCCAGAACCCGAAGCGGTGGTGGCTGCGGATGCTGCTTTGGTGCGCGGGAAGCCTGGTGATGCTCTTGCTCCTGGCCGCGGCTGGCGGGGTGCTCTGGCTTCGATCGGCGGAGAAGGCTGCACTAGCGATGTTGGACGGAGACGTGCATGTCTCCGGTCTCTCTGCGCCCGTGGTGATTCGTCGCGACGATCACGGGGTGCCTCACATTGAGGCGGCGACGCAGGACGACCTTTTTGTCGCGCAGGGATACGTTTCGGCGCAGGACCGCTTGTGGCAGATGGATGTGTTCAGGCGCAACGCGAACGGCGATCTGGCTGAGTTGCTGGGCCCCGCGCTCGTCCCTCACGACAGGGTGCAGCGAGTTCTTCTGTTCAGGAAGACCGCGCTGCGCATCTACGCCAACCTTGACGTGGCAGACCGAACGCGGCTGGACGACTACGCACGCGGAGTCAATCTATTCATCGCGCAGCATCAGAATTCGCTACCGGCTGAGTTCAAGTTGTTAGCCTATCGGCCCAAACCGTGGACTGGTGAGGACTCCATCGTGATCGGGCTGATGATGGAGCAGACGCTGGACACCCATTGGGATACGAAGCTTGCACGAGAGCGGATCGCCGCCAAGCTGCAGAACACGAAGCTCGAAGCGGATCTTTATCCGGTGGGATCGTGGAGGGACCATCCGCCTACGGGCGAGGTGATCGATTGGAGCCAGCCGCATCCAGCGCCGCCGGGGACGAATGACGACGATGACGATGACAACACGCAGGCACGCGGCGATTCCACAGGCCATGAAGACTTGCGTGCCCTGCACGCATTGCTCGGCCTGCCGCACTGCGACGGCTGCACGCTGGGGTCGAACAACTGGGTGATTGCGGGGAGCCACACGGCAAGCGGGAAGCCACTGCTGTCGAACGATATGCACCTGGAATTGACTGAGCCCAACATCTGGTTCATGGCGGACCTGAGCGCGCCGGGCTACCACGCGGCCGGGGTCACGCTGCCGGGAATGCCGTGCGTGATTGCGGGACACAACGAGCATGTGGCATGGGGGATTACGGCGCTGTATGCGGATGTGCAGGATCTGTATATTGAGGGACTCGATGGCAAAGGCAATTACAAAGCTCATTCCGACGATTCCTGGAAGCCGCTCGTTGCCGACCACGAAGTAATTCACGTGCGCGGCGCAAAGGATGTGGTATTTGATGTGCAGTCCACGGAAGATGGGCCGCTGTTGAATCCGATGCTCAAGAACGAGACACGACCGATCTCACTCAAGTGGACTATGTACGATCCTTCGCTCAACTTGATTCCGATCTATCAGGTCAACGTCGCGGCCAATGCCGCGGAATTTACGACGGCTCTGAGCGCGTGGTGCTGGCCCACGCTGAACATGGTGTACAGCGATGATGCGGGACACATTGGGTACCATGCGGTGGGTAAAGTCCCGCTGCGAATGAGCGGGGGAGATGTGTGGGGCAAGCCCCTTGATCGCTTCTGGGGAGATGGCTGGGATAACCTTCGAGCTGAGTGGCAGGGCTACATTCCTTTCGACAAGATGCCCACCTCGTTCGATCCGCCTTCGGGGTTTTTGGCGACGGCTAACTCTCAGGTGACCACGGAGAAGCATCCCTATTGGCTGACGCTGGAATGGGCGTCGCCCTATCGCACAGAGCGGATCTACAAAGTGCTGCAAGGGCGCGATCAGCTGAAGCCTGCTGACATGCTGGCCTTGCAGAACGATGTATACAGCGAAGTGGACCAGGAGTTGGGGCACCGTTTTGCCTACGCCATTGACCACACACCAGGCGCGGACGACAGGTTGAAGAAGGCTGCGGATTTGATGCGGAGCTGGGATGGAAGGCTGACGGCTGACTCCGCTGCCGCTTCGATTGTGACGCAGACGCGAATGGCGCTGTGGCCTCTGATTCTGGAGCCAAAGTTGGGCAAGGAGGCCGCGGAAGATTATCGGTGGTCAGAGTCCGCCTTTGCCGAGGAAGAGATCATCATGCACGCGAACCCCGATTGGCTTCCGCAGGTATACAAAAACTGGGACGCGCTGCTGACCGAAGCTGTACGTAGGAGCATGGCCAGCGGCAAAGCGCCCGCCGACGTGGC
>OBLU010001506.1_pt1 | contig 21682 bp, 24 predicted proteins | sample 1518681 | NCBI WGS metagenome assembly OBLU01 (sample SAMEA3539304, study PRJEB22396) | soil metagenome | biome: tundra; feature: field; material: soil | place: USA | collected 2010-05 | depth 0.15 m
TTTGCCAATCCGCCTCGGACGATGCGAATTACCGAGAGAACGTAGCCTCGCGCACTCCAGCGTGCTCTCACCCGATCGCCAAAGGTGGGCGCTTCAAGCATGAACAGGCCGACGTTTGCTACACCGATCGAACGCCTTGCTGCGGTGGAAGTCGCTCGCCCCTGATGAGCCAATGCCACATTAGTCTTTGATACTGTGGGCGTTCCTAGCTCCATGTTTCGCAGGCGAGGGCATCGGCTGATCCAGTAACTCCTTTCAGTGTCATCGACTGATCAATGCCACCACGCCGCGATACATTGATCCGCAGCTCGGGCCCCGGGCGATCGAGCAACCAACCGCTTAGGCGAGTCGTGATCGTCATGGCGAACTTGGATTGGACGCTGGTGTGTCCACCGCCGTGCGAGTCCAACGGCGATGGCGAACCGCGCCGCGCGGGGACGGCGCATCACGTGCTTGTAGAGCGGATTGCTGGAGCTTCGCGATGAGCCTCCGCAGCTCGCGTTGCTCCTTCACGGAAAGCGCGGCGGAGATCACGTTCTGTTCACGGGCATGGAGTGACGGCAGCAGCTCGTCGACGATCGCTTGAGCGGCAGGGGTGATGTCGACGAGCAGCTTGCGGCGGTCGAGGGGGTGGGGCTGGCGTCGGATCAGGGCTCGCCGTTCGAGGTTGTCGAGCAGTGACGTCAGCGTACCCGTGGTGACGAGAAGTCGCTCGGCGATCACGGTCGGCTCGAGCGGGCCGCGTGCGCCCTCGATGATCGCAAGGATCTGGAGGCCGCTTTGTGAGAGCCGGTGGTCGTCGAGCACTTGCCGGCTGTGCAGCCCGACGAGCAGATCGCCGGCGCGGATGACGTTGGCGTAACACTCAGTGGCCAGCGCGGTGGCACCCGGGTACTCGTCCTCGAAGTCATCGTCGACACGGATCAGCGGTTCGATGGTCGGCGTCGAAGGACGACGACGGGGCGATGACAGGTCGCGCTGCGGCTGGTTCAGCGCGCACCTGCCAGTTCGGGGATGCGCCGGGCGAGTTCTGCGTAGTCGTCGCCGATCGCTTTCTCGACGAGCTGCGTGGCTCCTGCGAACGCGTCAGCCGGCATCACCTGCCGCCAGATGCGGGTCATATTCTCGCGGTCGTCGTTGCCCATTAGGGGGAACATCCACGCGACCAATTCTGGAAAACGATCCGGCGGAACCGTGCTGGACATGACCCCCACAGCCACGCCTTGATCGGGCACGGAGATGCGCTCTTTGATGAGGCGGTAGAGGTGCGCGTCCTCCTTGGCCAGGTGAATGTCGAGATGGAACTTGAACGCCGCGGTGGCGCGTGCCGTCTGAATGGCGTCGTGCGCGGTGACCGCGTTGCTCAGAGCATCGAATGCGGCGTCCAGGCCGCGGTGGTCCATCTCATATGCCTCGGCGACGTCAGGCGCGACGTCTTCGAGGGCAGGAAAGATCGCCAACTCCTCGCCGTGCGCATGCCACGCCAGCACTTCGTTGAAGAAATGGAAGCGCTCGACCGTGGCCGCCAACCCTGGCTTGCCGCGGGCGGAATCGAGCGCCGCCGCATCGATGAGACTCATGTCTCGACGGAACGCGTTGTGGATTGCCACCACCGCATCGATCGGGCCTGTCATGGTCCGCCTCCTTTCGTCGGGTACTCGTGGGTCGGCGACGGTCTCCCGCCGCTCCGTCAGTTTGGAATGGAACCGCGAGCAGATGCGAGCGAGGCTGATCGCCGCCTCGCTCGCTGCTCTACTCGCTACCGGGGAACTCCGCCTGCGTGTTGACGCAGGCAGGCCGGCTCGCCCCGGGCTCGAGCCACGCTGTCAGACCGACTGCGGCGTGAGTGCCTCGCCCAGCACCGCGATGGGCTCGCCGACCACCCCACTGGTCTGCATGGCGGCCTTGAGCGCCGGATTGCCGAGAAAGCCGAGAGCGGCGTCGCGGGACGGGTACTCCATGGCCACCAGGATGGTCGTTGGGTCGTCCACTCCCCGGAATACCGCTTCCTGGGTGCAGCCGTGTTCGCGACGGTCGGGCGCGTCGCGGTCGAAAGCGGAGCGCCAGACGTCGTAGTCGCCAATCTGGTGCCGGATGACGAGAGTGCTGGCCATCGTGGTCCTCCTCGGGTTTCCCCGTTTTGGGTGTTTACTTGATCACAAGCTACACGAACACTAGCTACTTGTCAACAAGATACTGGCAGGCCATGCCCGGTGATCCTGGTGGCTCTAGACGGATTCGGGCGAGATCTGCGGGTGATGCTCGTCATGGTGGCCGGGCGGGACGGGTCAGAGCCCGGCTGAACCCGGACCCGAAGCCGGCCGCATCCTGGCCCCAGGCTGGAGAAACAGCTCTGGTCTCGGTCATCTCGTACGGCATCCGCTTGAACGCCACGCCGAGCGATTCGCGTCTGCCTGTGTCGCGCTGCTCGACTCGGCGCATCCAGCCACCGGAGCGCCCTGATCGCGGCCGGGTCTCGTCCACTCCGCCGACGCGACAGCGAGTCTATTCGATGTGACCCACTGCAGCCGGCCCAGGGTTGACCCGGCGTGACCCCTTGACAAAGTATCTTGTGTTCATGTAGCTTGCCTTCAAGTCACCTACCCAACAGAGCACCTGAGGAGGACGAGCATGGCCAGCACCGGGATCAGCATGAGCTTCATCGGCTTCGCGGCACTCTTCATGGCGCTTCGGCGGCACGACGCCGAGTGGCAGGCGTACGAGGTCGGGCAGGTCAACTGCATCGTTCTCTACGGCCTGGTGACACTCTTCGGTGGCCTGTTGGTGATCCCAATCAGCTCGCTGGCCGGTCAGGTCGCCGGGTTCCGCGTGGTGAGCGTCGCGCTCCTGGCAATCGCCTTCTACATGCACCAGGTCCGAGTGGGCACATCGTGGCTCAGGTGGTCCAGGATTCAGAATTTCGGCTCACGACGCGCACAAGTAACCAGCATTGCGCCGTTCGCATGCGTCGCTGTCGCCGACCAGGTACTCCTGCTCGTCAGCGCCATCACACCGAATCAGGAGCTGTTCGAGCTCGGACTCATCATGATGCTCGCCACCCCGGCGCTCGTCTTCAGGTTGGTGGTGTGTGAGCTCATGTCAAGCGTAAGCCACCGACCCGAGCAACCCTGAGATGGTGGACAGCGTGAAGATCAGCGACCGCGAAGAGCTCATTTACCTTCTCTCTGAGGCGTCGGAGCTGGAGCATGGGCTGTGCTGCTGCTACTTGTTCGCAGCGTTCAGCCTCAAACGCACCGCAGACGAAGGCCTGACGGAACCCGAGCAGCTCGCGCTCGCACGGTGGGAGCGCGTGATCAGTGGCGTCGCCGCGCAAGAGATGCTCCATCTGGCCCTCGTGAGCAACCTGCTCACCGCCCTCGGCGCTTCGCCGCATTTCCGGCGACCGAACTTCCCGCAGCGTTCGAAGTACTACCCGCCTTCGCTCCAACTGACCCTTCGCCCGCTGGATGAAAAGACCCTGGACCACTTCATATTCATCGAGCGGCCGGAAGGCCTGGACTTTCCCGATGGCGCCGGCTTCGAGGCGTTGCCGACGCCGCCGTCAACCTCGTCCACAAATGGAATCGAACCAATCGAAGTGCCGTACTCGACCATAGGGCAGCTCTACCGCGACATTGAGGATGGTTTCAACGCCCTTACCACACGCTACGGCGAGGAGCGCGTGTTCATCGGTCCACCCAGGGCTCAGGCGACGAGCTCGTTGCTCCCTTTCCCCGGGCTGTCTCCGGTGACCGACCTGGCGTCCGCGTTGCACGCTATCGAGCTGATCGTCGAGCAGGGCGAGGGCCTCCGAGGGGACATTGAGAACTCGCACTACGCGCGCTTTCTGGCGATTCGCGGGGAACTGGATCGCTTGCGAGCGGGGCGGCCTGACTTCGAACCAGCCCGACCCGTTATGGAGAATCCCTTCACGGAGCCCCCTGCTGACTGTGCCGGCTACAACCTCATCGATCATCCCCAAGCACGAGCAGTCAGCGAACTCTTCAATGCGTGCTACGGGCTGATGCTCGAGATCCTGATGCGTTTCTTTGCGCACACCGAAGAATCCCACGCAGAACTAAAGACCCTGATCGATACGGCGATCGGCATCATGGAGGGAGTGATCAAGCCGCTGGGTACAATCCTGACTTCGTTGCCCGCGACTTCAAATGCCGACGTCCCGCGAGCAGGCCCGAGCTTCGCCTTTTACCGATCGATCAATCACCTGCCACATCGTGACTCAGCCTGGGCACTGTTCGCGGAGCGTTTTGAGGAACTGGCCGAGTTCAGTGGAAAGCTAGCGGACCTTGACGAGGCCAGGATCGGGCTCGATACCGTCCATGCTTCCATACAGGCTCTGTCTGCCGCCCTGGGTCAACACATGCGAATCCCCCGATCTCTGAAGGTGACCCACGTCTAAGGTTATTGACGGGGACGGCAAGAATCCAGTAGGCCCTCTGCGACTTCGCACGAAACGCGGAACGTGGGACGTGGGGTATCGAACTGAGCTCTCGTACCCACGCCGTTGGCCTGGAGACTAACCTCTGACTGGCCGATCCAGCATTGAATAATGCCAAATTACTCGTTGCTACCCCTACCGTTCCTGCAGCTGGTTCAGCAAGGAGCAACGGCTTTGACGTCTACGTCGACGGCCACTGCACTCGCGTCCGGCAGATGACTCGTGTCGACGACCGTGAGGCACGCTTCAGCAACTGGCCGCCGAGCCTCCTTTTCCTGTTTGGCCGCATCGACACCGAACCAAGGGAGGTACCAGTGAGGAACGTCGGATGACCGACATCCATTTGTTGCAGGACCGAGAACATATCCCCATGTTTCACAAGTGCATCGACGAACCAGCCTGGGCACATTGCCGCAGGCTGGCGAAGTATTGGATGACCACGCGAGCTGTCAGATAGGCGACTGACAATGGATCAGGACCGTGTCACTCTCGAGGCGAAACCATCCGTGGCCCTTCGCAAGCCACGCTAGGAGAGAGACCATGGCCGCCGACGACGCAACGCACCGACGCAGAGCTAGCGATGATCCGCCGAGGGATGGCGCTTATGGCTACCGGACCGTTCGTCTTCTGTACAGAGGTCCTGAACTGAGTCACCCCCGGTGGCAATTCTGGCTCGTAGCGTTGAGTGCTGGGCTCGCTCTTGGGGCGTGCGCCTCGACACCACGTCCCCAGCCCACGTCGACGCAGCGCCCGCAGCCCACGTCGACGCCGCGCCCAGAGGCCCCGATCCCGATCTCACCATCGCTTGATTCCAGCGCCAACCTGCTTACCAACGGCAGCTTCGAGCAGCCCACGTTGAACAACGCCGACCCCCCCAACCCGCCGTTCGTCCCATTGCCCGGCTGGGCGATGACCGGTTATGCCGAACTCCTCCGCGGGGCTCTCTATGGCAACCCTTACATCATCCCGCTGGATGGAAGCCAGTATCTCGTGCTCACCGGCACGGTGCGTACTCGGGGACAGATATCCCAGCGAGTGCACACGGTGCCCGGGGACACGTACCGACTGACCTTCCTGGAAGGGACCAGCCCCGACTGCAGCGGTGGGGACAACGAGCTCGACGTCTACTGGAACGGCGTGCAGGTTCTCGGTATCTCATCGACGCCGGTACGGCCGACGAAGTCCAGGCCCAAGTCGAGCGTCGAGGGTTGGTACACCGATTCCGACGCATCCCTGGTCGCGACGACGTCCATTACAACGATGAGCTTCGCCGGTGGCGTGGGCTGCGGAGCGGCGTTCGACAATGTCGTCCTGCAGGAGGCTCCTCCGACGCGGTAGCGCGTCTCAGAGAACGAATAGTAGAGCGACCGATGGCTGCCGACGACGAAACGCCGTTGAGGAGTCTCCGCGACCGGCGGTCCGCTCCCTGACGGCTTATCCCGGTTGCGGGCAGGCTGGACAACCTTCAGTGTTCCCCTTGGCGACGGCTACATCAGCCCGGAGAGTGGCTGCCACTTCAGCGGTTTCCGTCGAGGCGCATTGGGTCGGCATCGACAGCGACTGATTGAGAAGTTAGTCGTTTCTCGGTGCAAACTCGTCAACTCGAATTGTGGAGACGTCATCGACTAACCCGCGATTAGCACGACTACACGGATGTCCCAGTGAAGATGACGGCGAATTCCTTCGCATCTGCTAACTCGCCATCCCCGATCCTCATGGGTGACTAATCCGCTGTGGCCGGTCGAGCTCTTCACACCGCAACGGCTCGCCCTCGCGGATGCTCGCTAACAGGGACGTCCTACCTCCAAATTGCTCCGATTCGATCGGCGCCGGGCGGCAACGATTCGCCGTGTCCGGAGGCGATTCGGGCGGCAGACCAGCCGCCGATTGCGGCGTCGAGAACGTCGGCCATTCCGGCGGCCCCCGCCGCTCCAATGTCGTCGGGGATGACGATGCCAACGTCCTGCAGGATCCGGCGCCGCAGGAAGGTGCCGCCCCAGGCCGACTTAGACCAGCGCAGCGGAACGTCCTGATTCGCTCGCACGAACGACACCTCAGGATGGATCTCGAAGACACGGGCTTCCCGGTCGGCAACGGGTTGTACCTGAAGGATCAACTTCCCAAGGGCATACGCCTGGGCGGAGATCCCGTCCCAACCTTCAGCTGTGGCGAGTTGGTTCGCCTCGCCAAGGGACGGCGATTGGAGCAGGCCGAGACACGGCGTCATGAAGACCGACTGCCACCGTGGTCCAACGTACTTGCGAGCCAGCTCGTCTGCTCGCCGACGGCGCCCCGGGTCCGGCAGCCCAATGGGCATGTCGACCCCGATGGCGGTCGCATCGGATAGGTTGTCGATGGCTGCGTCGATCGTTGGCGCTACGAACGCCCGGTCGAAGTGGCCGTCCTCCAAGACAACGACAACCCACTGCCCCTTCCAGACATCGGCGCCGGCGACCTTCATTTGGCTAAGACGATAACCCACGGCGGGCACACCCCATAGAGCTCTTCGGAGATGAGCGGGGTGCGCCGTTCGGCCATTGAAGTGGTCGCGATCGTTGCCTGCCCCCGACCGGCACGAATGGGCCAGAGGCGGTCGACGGAGAGAGCGTGCACCGGCTCTGCCGTCCCTTCTGACACCCAAACCAAAGTCATAGAGAACACCGTTCCTTTGGAGCTCAGCACCGGCAACACTGTCAGCTCCTCGCCCGCGGTGGCAAACGGCTTCCTCAGTTCCAGATCTGGGTTTCGGCTGCAGGCGCCGAGTCATGCCGATTACGGAACGTCTAATACGAAATTACTCGCTGCTAGGTATGAACGATAGCGGGGGGTGGGAAAGGGGTCAAGGCCCTTGGGGTGCAGCCTGATGCAGCGATTCAAGCTGGCCTAGTGCCGAGGGTCTTGGCGTTGGCGAGTGACGTGGCCCGTGAGTGCCGAGCCTAATGGACTCGCACGCGCGGATCCAGGACCGCGTAGAGGGCATCGACGACGATATTCGCCCCCACCACAAAGAATGACGACACCAGCACGATGCCGATCACGACGGGGAGATTCTGCACCTGGATGGCCTGGACAACGGCGAGTCCAAGTCCGGGCAACCCGAAGATACTTTCGGTGACGATGGCGCCGCCCATCACGCCGGCAAGGTCGATGCCAAATTGCGTGACGATGGGTGTCAACGAGCTGCGCAGTGCGTGGCGGTAGACCACGCGCCGTTCGCTCAAACCCTTGGCACGAGCCGTCCTGATGTAGTCCTCTCCAAGCGTCTCGAGCAGCGAGCTCCGGGTGAGCCGTGAGTAGGTCGCCGCAACCACGAGAGCGACCGTGATCCAGGGCAGGATCAGGTCGTGAGCCCACTCCAGCGGATTCCTGGTGATCGGAGTCCAGCTCCCCGGTTTGGGAAAGATCGCGATGCCATGGATCGTCAGGAGGTAGTAGAGAACGTAGAGGAGCAGCAGCCCGAGGATGAAGACGGGCATCGAGACCCCGGTGAGGACGAACACCGTCGCGCCCCGGTCCATGAGACTCCGCGGCCGTCGTGCGGCAAGCACCCCAACACTGATCCCGAGCACCATCCAGACGACTGCTGCTCCCGCCGCGAGCGAGAGGTCGATCGGCACCGCTTGCGCGATGATGGTGGTCACGGGAAGGCGGTTGTTGTTCGATGTGCCCAGATTGAAGTGCCCGGGAATGGGCACCAGGCGCTCGAGGTAATGCCAGTACTGGACGATCACCGGCTGATCGAATCCGTACTCCTTGTTGATATTGGCGAGCAGCGTCGGCGAGACGGCTCGTCCTGCGAGCTCGCGTGCAGGGTCGACGCCCGGGCGCGCGTAGTAGAGGATGAAGACCAGCGTGATGATGATCCAGAGCGTGACCAGCCCCAGCATGACGCGACGAATGAGGAAGCGGATCATGCCGCCTTCTTCTTGCGGCGGACGGCGAAGAGGCGTTCGGTGCGAGGATCGAGCGCGTCACGGACCGCATCACCGAGCAGGTTGAACGCGAGCGTGGTCAGGAGCAGGAAGAGCATCGGGAAGATGTAGAACCACCATGCCTGGAACCCGACGCCCTCAGCGTCGGCGAGCATGTTCCCCCACGAGGGCGTTGGCGGCACCACGCCGAGACCGAGGAATGACAGCGTCGCCTCGAAGATGATCGCGGCTGGAATCAGCAGCGTGGCAAGCACGATGACGGGTGCCACGAGGTTCGGAAGAATGTCCACGAACATGATGCGCAGGTTGCCTGCACCCAGCGAGTGCGCGGCCTCCACATATTCCTTCTCACGTTGGGACAGCGCCTGGCCACGCACGATCCTTCCGATGGCCGCGAAGGAGAAGAACGCGATCACCAGAATCGTCAGCGGCAGGCTGGGTCCGAACACCGACACCAGGACGATGGCAAACAGCACGTATGGGAAGGACAGCACCACGTCCATCAGCCGGGCCAGGACCGTATCGAACCAGCCACCGAAGTAGCCGGCGAAGAGTCCGATGACGACTCCGACAACGGTCGCGATCGCGGTTGCCAGTACGCCGACCAGCAAGGAGATTCGTGCGCCGTAAGCGATACGCACCAGGATGTCCCGACCGAGGTTGTCGGTTCCGAGCAGGTACCCGGCACTTCCCGGCGGGAGGGGCTGGCCGTTGGCATCCGTACCACCATCGACGTTGGTATCCGTCGGGCCATGTCCGGTAATGCCCGCGATCAGCGGAGCCGCGATCGCGAGCAGCACGATCAGGAGGATGACCACGATCGAGGCGATCGCCACACGGTCGGTGCGCAGCCGCGCGATGACAAGTCGCAGCGGGCTTCGTCCCTGGATGCTGCCCGCGGCCGGCTCCTCGCGTGGTGAGTCCGGGTAGGCGACTTCAACTGTCGACAGGCTCATGACGCGAGCCAGACCTGCGTGATGTCGTAGTACTCGCTGAACGGGATGAAGATGGCGTTGTGCACTCGCGCCGACCGGAAGAGCGGCGTCAGCGACGTCTGGAACGGGATGAATGCCGCGTCCTTCATCACCTGCTCGTCGGCTTGATGCCAGAGGCGCGCGGCCGCAGCGAGCGTCGTCGCTGACTCGGCCTGTGTCACCAGCGAGTCCACCGTCGGATCGTCATAGCCGCCCCAGTCAGAACCTGGGAAGCTGAGCGCGCCGTCGAGGATGTCGGGGAGGGTGCCACGGCCGTTGGTGGGACCGAACCAGTCAGGAACCCAGCCGGGCTCCGTGATGTCCCAGTGCCCTGCCTTGAGTCCGTTGGGCGAGGTGACGCCGATGCCTGAGGAACCGTAGTAACCCGTGGCGATCGGGGTGCCGACCACGGTCACACCGCATTTCGCGAAGTCGGCTTGAACCTCCTGGAACACCGCCGGGTGGTTGCCGCTGTTGCGGTAGTAGTCCTTGAGCGTGATGCCGTTCGGATACCCGGCAGCAGCCAGCAGCGACTTGCACTTGCCGGGGTCGCTCTGGTTGTTCTTCGTCGGATAGTCATTGAAGGGAACGTAGCCCTCAGCTCCGGGAGCGATCACCTGGTTGAGCGGTTCGTTCAGACTCGCGCCACCGTAGATCTTGTTGATGGCGATCTTGTCGATTGCGTACTCGAGTGCCTGGCGGACCTTGACGTTGCCCAGCGCTCCACCGTTGTTCGGGCTCTGAACGTTGAAGACCAGATATGGATTCGTGGTGCCGGGAGCGGGGAAGACGCCGAGCTGCGAGTTCCAGCTGGGGGATTCAAGACCGTGGATATCGGCCGGCGGCACGTTGGTGTTCCACTCGAGGTCCGCGGTCCCTGCGGCCAGGTCCTGCTGCACCTCGGTCGCGGCCGCTGACCCTGCAAGGTCGAGCTTGACATCGATCTCATTCACGTATTGGTGCCGGATCGGGTCGGAAGCCTGTGTCCATGCGGCGTCGCGCGTGAGGACGATCTCGTGCCCGACGTTGTACGTGGTGATCGCGTACGGCCCGTCCGAGTACAGGACGTTGCCCGGGGTCAACGGTGTCTCCTTCAGGTACTCAGCCGGTGCCGCGGATGCGAATGGCAGCGCGATGATGTTGTCGAAATCCGTCGCCGGCTGTGTGAGCGTGAAGACGATGGTCGAGCTGTCCGGCGTCTTGATGCCCGACACGCTGGTCATGCCGGCGTTGATCGTTGCCGCGCGAGCTGCGGGGCTCTCCGATGGACTGGCGCTCTCAAACGCGGTGCAGAACGCTTTGAAGCCCGCGATCGTCGAGATGTAGTAACCGGGGTTGCCGTTCGGCGCAAGCGTTGGGTCGCAGTTGCGCAGGATGCCACGCTCGAAGTCCTGCGACGTCACGGGCCGTGGCGGGCTCGTGTTCCACATGAGGTCCGAACGCAGCGTGAAGGTGTACGTCAAACCATCGGAGCTGACTGTCGGCATGCTCGCCGCCGCGTCCGGGACGACGCTCTCTGCCTTGATCAGGTTGGTGGATGCCGGGTAGGACAGCAGCTGGCGAGCGTACGCGCGCTCGAGAGTAAAGCCGATCGTCTCGTACTCCCCCTGGGGGTCAGCGGCCGCAGAGAGATCGGTGCTCCCCTCGAGCTGCAGCGTTCCCCCCATGACCGGTGAGCCGCTCGCGTTCTGGTTGGCAGACAGCCACGATATGTTCGATGCGTTGAAGTCGCTCGGGTTGAACAGGTTGTTGCCTTGCGCCGCACTCGACGATGCGGTGGAAGCGCCCGAGCCGCATGCAACAACCGCGAGCGCCGCGAAGGCGACGATGAAGATCCGCTTGTTGAGACCGCGAGTCGACCTCCCGGTACCTCGGGCCAGCACGCTGCGAGAGTGCATCAGAACCTCCTTTGTGCATGTCGTATCGCGGTCGCGGTGGCACCGAGAATAGACACGTCCGCAAGGGTTTCCGCAAGGCTTGCGCGAGAATTCATGCCAATGGATGAGACCAGTGCCACGCCGGAACTTGATGCCAGAAGCGCTGCATTGCAATGCAAATAGCTTGCAGATCTCGTCGGAGGGACGCCGCTCGCATGAGTCCAAGTCCGGATGAAATATGGGTGCCAGAAGAGGCGCGCCGCACACCGCCGAATCGGGTGTGGCAAGATCCAGCCGATGGCGTCAGATGAGGCCAAATGGCTCTCCTTGGAGCGACGCGCCGGCGAGACTCTTCGATCGGCTCTCGAACGGACCCTGCGCGAGGCGATCGTCAGCCGCGCGTTGCGTGCTGGCGTTCGACTGCCGGCGTCGCGCGCGCTCGCGCAGCAACTCGGAGTCTCGCGCCGCGTCGTCAGTGACGCCTATAACCAGCTCCAAGCTCAGGGGTTCCTGCTCGGCCGGGAGCGCGAAGCGCCCATCGTCGCCAATGTCCAGGTACGCAGCGCGGTTCGAGCCGAACCTGACCCACAGCTGCCAAAGCTGCGCTATGACCTGAGTGCAACGAGACCGGACGCATCACTTTTCCCACTCACGCGATGGCTCGCAGCCGCGCAGCACGTCGCCCGTGGTGGGCCGGCCATTCTCGACTACCGCGATGCTCGCGGAGAGCGCGTCCTGCGCGATGTGCTCGCCGATCACCTCGGCCGCACGCGAGGAGTTATCGCGGACCCCGCCGAGATCGTGATTGTCCAGGGAACGGCGCAGGGCGTCGATCTTCTGATGCGCATGCTCCGGGGTCGCCGTGCTTCCCGTGTCGGCGTTGAGGACCCGTCCCAGACCACTGCGCGTGAACGCATCGCGGCAAACGGCCTCGAGGTGGTGGCGCAGCCGGTCGACGGTCAGGGGATGGTCGTCGACGGCCTTGATGCTGACGCTGTGCTTGTCACGCCCGCGCACCAGTTCCCGACGGGCTGTGTCCTGAGCGGCGACAGGCGTCGCGAGCTAATCGCCTGGGCTTGCGCGAACCGTGGCCTGATCATCGAGGATGACTACGACGCCGAGTTCCGCTACGACCGCGAGCCGGTGCGTGCGCTTCAGGGCGTTGCGCCGGAACACGTGGTACAGATCGGTACGGTGTCGAAAACGCTGGCGCCAGCACTGCGACTTGGCTGGCTCGTCGTGCCGGCGCAGCTCGTCGATGAGGTGGCGCGTACAAAGCACCTTCTTGACCAGTTCTCCCCGGCCCTTGACCAACTCACGCTCGCAGAGTTCCTGACTCGAGGCGACTACGATCGCCACGTCAGGCGTGCACGTGGTGTGTACCGCGCGCGGCGAGACCGCCTGATCGCGGCGCTCACCCAGCACCTGCCGGAGCTCAAGGTTGAGGGTGTCGCTGCCGGCCTGCACCTGCTGTTGCGCACGCCCCCTTGGGTTGACGACGCCGCGATCGCTCAGGACGCCAGAAGTGCCGGGATCAGGGTCGCCGCCCTCTCTACGTTCCGAATCAAGCCCGCGAACAGCGGTGGACTCGTGATCGGCTACGGGCGCGTTCAGGAATCGGCAATCGATCCGGCGGTGCGAGAACTTGCCAGGGCGACGCGCCTGCACCTCTGACTTCAACCGCCCAGCTGACCTCCTCCAGTTCGCGACCGCAGCACCCGCAGACAACGGGCAGGTCCTGCTCGCGAGGGCTTGCATCGGCAGCGATCTGCTGCCATGTGGTCAACATGGCGGCAACAGAGGCGTCCGTCGTCGCCCATGCATTTGTCCTGCGGACCTCATCATCATGGCTGTAGGTGATCACGAAATCTAGCCACTCCTGATCACCCCTTTTTGCAAGGGGCCAGGCTTCTCTGGGGAGGGGCGTTCGCGCCCTCCCCACCGTTGTTGTCAACGAGGAAAGGGCATATCGTGACCTGACGGGCTGAGCGCGGCGACGTTTCCCGAGGCGAGCATCCGCGAACGCCCCCAGAGAGATGGGGTCGCCTCCGCGCCGTGCCAGTCGACCCGAAGCCACCTGATGCCAAATCATCCGTTCTATTGCCTCTCCTCTGCTTCTAATGCGCTTGACCTCAGATGTATCGAATACTCCCGCCATTCCCATGTCGGTCACCGACTGATCAAAGGAGCGACGAGAACGACATCCCGTAAGTCCACGTGGCAAAGGGGTGCGGCGTTCAGTGTCCATGCTGCCCAAAGTGATCGACCAGTTCCGTGACTCGAATCGGCTCCGGGTCTATCAATACCGCGCGCGGACATCGCGGCAGCCCACCGGTCCGACCAGCTGAGTGAGTCGGCTCTGACTGCTCACGAATCCTTACTCCGAAAGGTCAGCGAATAGCCGCGACCGGGTCGATTGACCAGGTCGCAGGGAATCTCCAGACGGGTGAGAATCTTTCGCACACGGAGCACGTAATTCCGGACTTCTTCTGGGAATAGCGCGGCGTCCGACCAGGCCAGACCGGTGATCTGAACTGCTGTGTAGAAGCGGTGGGGATGGTCGAGGAGGAATTGGAGGAGCTCGAATTCTCGATGGGTGAGCACCGCCTCTTGTCCCTTGTGGCGTACCACGCGATCGTCCGGATCCAGCCACAGGCCCTGGAGTTCCCAGACTCGCTGATACCAGAGGTCCAGCCGGGCGTAGTACCCCGCCATCTGCGCTTCGATGAAGCGGACGTCCTCGTCGGCAGCGGTCTGGGCGACGGGATGCAGCTTGGGCAACTCGCGTTGGACCCGATCGAGCAAGCCCATTTTGAAACGGATCAGGTCGTCGTAGATGCTCATCCAGTGGCGCGCGTCTACCCAGTGCTTGGTTGCGATATCCTCGCCCTCCAGGGCCCGTGTGACCGGCTTGGCGCGATCCGTCCCCATGTTCGTGACTATACGAAACTTGTTGCTGATCTTCTTACGCCGTGGGGTGTATCAAAAGACCATGACTCCGCAAGAAGCTACCCAGGACAGACCAGACGTCGTCGCCGCGATCAGAGGCGGGGACGACTCGCTGGGCATGGAGGATGAGGCTGATCTCGCCACGGCCTCCCTTGAGCAAGCAGAGTTCTGGAGGCACATCTACACCGAGATCCTTGCCATGGAGGAAGCCGTCCTCGACCGCATCAAGCAACTTATGGCCGATCAAACACCACAAGCGCGGCGCGAAGTCGAGTTGACCAATGTCCCGGTCGTCGTGGCCCAGGCCGAACGATTCCGCTCGCGGTTGGGGTTTTGGGAATCGGCGTGCGAACGCTTGGATGGCCGGGTCGATGTTGCTGAGCTTGTTACGCTCTGAGGGTCAGGCATCGCTGGATGCGGTCGGCGAGAGATTTGTGATGGCACCGCCATCCGGGGACGATACCCTCCAGGTTCGACAAACGTATCTTCGGAAGCGTCGCTCGCGCCCCATCCTGCACGTCGGCGCTCGCCCAGAAGGTTGGACTCCAGTCGCAACACGAGAGGGATATCGGGAACCTCAGTCCCGACGGGCAAGCCACGCGGCCTTCGGTCTCACGCGATAGCGAAGGACCCTCCGGCACTCACCCACGGCCACAAAGATCTCACCGGAACATGCGGCCGCGCTTGCCAACCCCAACGAGACGCAGGAGCGCGAGCAGGATGAGCGCTCCCAGAAACGCGATGATGACCTCGATGAAGATCGAGTGGCTCGTGACCGTCGTCGTGACGCCAAGATATCGCGCGAGGAATCCGCCTGCGATTGCGCCGACAACCCCAACCACCATGTCTGCTAGCAGCACGTTGCGCAGGTGAAGGCGCTGTTGCTGCAATTGTTACTGCGCGGGCCGGAGTCTGGCCTCAGCTGAGCACCGGCTGAACGGCGCCAGGTTCGGACGTTCAAATAGGGGACTATAAATGCTCACGATCGACGTCAGAGAAACCGACCTCGTGCTGGCCATGCCCCACTGGAATGGCGGTGTCGCCCGCATCCTGGTTGCGCTTGAGGATGCCGGACTCGGAGTGAGTACGATCGAGCCGCGAATCGGCGAGGCGGGAATGTACCGCGTGACAGTGCAAGGCAACGCAGAAATCGCTGTGACGATCCTTGAAGGGATGGGGTGCAGGGTAACCCCGTCGCCGTACCCGCCGGCGTGGACATGAGTGCTCGAGGGCCTGATGCTAGACGGTGACGACAACAACCCGGCCGAGACTCGACGCGAGCAGGGTGCGCTGGTGGGGCGTTCATGGGCGGCCACAGCGCCGCTTGAGGAAAAGGTCCATTTCGCGGAGATGCTTCCCAGCCCTCAGGTCGAGCACGATTCGCGATGCGCGCAGATGGCGCGCGCGCTCAAACAGGCGTTTCTTGATCCGCAGAACCAAGGCCCCTGGTCGACCCTATACCCCCTGCTCGAAGGTCGAGGTTTAATGGAAACAGCGGGCGACACTGAGACGTGGCTTGCGGGTTTCGTCGATGGCGCACTGGACGTCATGGGGCTCAACCCAGAAGGCTAGGTCCCGTCTGGCTTTCTCCACCCTAGCGTCGAGCCGAACCTGCGGTCCGAGTCGTATCTGACAGTCCCTGGTGAGCGCCGCGGGCTCCCGCTCGAACTGATTCGCTATGCCGGAGCAAACCGACTCAAGGTCAATCTCGACTATCGAGCCGAAGATGGTCGACACGGAGTTGGTCGCGTGGAGCCGTACTCGCTTCGCCGGACCAACGATGGGAACCTACTCTTGTTTGTTGTCAACGACTACGGCGCGCGTCGCGGGTACCGGGTTGATCGTATGGCTGGCGCTCGGCCCACAAGCGAAACGTTCATCCCAAGATACCGGTGGAGTTCTAGTCCTGGACTCACGTCTCAGGACGGCGAGCCCTATTTCGTCGCGGTCGCCGGCGTCGGGGCGGCGAGCTCGTGCAGTGCCTGATCGTCGAGAACAAGCGAGGCGCTGGCGAAGTTTTCCTCCAGGTGCCCTACCGATGACGTCCCGGGGATGAGGAGAATCTGAGCAGACCGTGCCAGAAGCCATGCCAGTGCCACCTGTGCCGGGGTTGCGTCCAGCCGGTGGGCGACGTTGATCACTGCTTGGTCTGCGGTGACGTCGACCGAGGCGCCAAATGCCGACCCCAGTGGGAAAAAGGGAACAAACGCAATTGCAGCGGCTTCGCAAGCTTCCAACACCAGGTCGGATCCGCGGTCGCGCAGGTTGTAGGCGTTCTGGACGCAGATAATCTCGGTGATGGACCGCGCGCGCTCCAGCTGGGCAAGCGAGACATTGCTCACACCAACCCCGGCGATCATTCCCGCCTCCTGCATGGCGGCCATCGCTCCCACCTGAGCGTCGAAGAGGTCATTGGGCTCCCCCGCTTCGCCGGATCGCAAATTGACAGCACCCAATTGGTCCACATGCAGCGACGCCAAGTTCGTCTCTACCCCGGCACGGAGCTCCTCGGGTCTGTTCGCCGGTCGCCAGCCTCCCGTTTCGTCCCGGCCTGCCCCGACTTTGCTCACGAGCACCAAGTCGGGGGGATACGGGTGCAGCGCGCTGTAGATCAGCTCGTTGGCGACGTCGGGGCCGTAATACTGCGCGGTGTCGATGTGATTGATGCCAAGCTCCACCGAGCGACGGAGAACCGATAGCGCTTGGTCACGATCTTTGGGTGGGCCGAACACGCCGGGGCCGGGGAGCTGCATAGTGCCGAAACCGATGGCGGAGACGTGGTGCGCGCCGAGACGCCGAGTAGGACGTGAAGTCATGCGGGGCACTGTATCGCGTCCGGGCGACTCCCGAGCCGCGCTTCACCAATGAAGGCGATCGACGTCGGCAACACACGATGCTGGCTCCGGAGTACCTCGTTCAGGTGCAGTACGTTCCCGCTGGGAAACTGATGCACGGTCGACAGGCATCTGTTCCTCCGCCATGGCGGATCGCGTCAGGGAGCCCACGTGATCAGTGACGCAACCATTCTCGGATCGACGACACACGTGTTCCGACATCGACGGCGCCGATGACGACAAGGATCCACACTATCGCGACCAGCCACATCGCCTGTACCTCAACTGCCTCATGCAGGGATCACGATGCCAGGACTATGACGCCAACGATGAGCCGGTAAAGGTTCATCCGCCAGGTGAACAGGCGACGCAACATTACGTCTCAGTTCGCCACGTGGCGGACTTCACGAGGCGAGCATAAGTCTGAGCGCGACTTCCTGAAGGATCTAACCCGCGATTATTCGTTTTAGTCGGGTTGTTCTTCTGTTCAACTTTCGAAGTCACGCCCACCAACTCGTCCAGCATTCCCGATCCTCGGCATCGCCTGTCCAGTTGCAGGCGGCGAACTCAGCGGCTCATCCACTTTTGCGTGAGGGTTTGGCGGCCAAACCTAAAGTGACCCCGAGTCAGGCCTGAACCCAGGAGTTACGGCCTGTCTGTGCAGCGCCTGGGTCCACCTGACATGCGGGCTTTTTGGCTAGCGCCCCAGGATGAAGTCGCCACCCGAAGCTACCTTCTGGCCATCGGACGTCAGTGATAGATCACCGTCATCGTCCCGCACGAGGTATTTGCCAGGATCGATAAGCATCTGGACGACGTCGTTATAGACGCTCTCCGATGGCCGTTCGCCTGGGCCGTTCGTGGCCGACCACCCTTCGCGTATCGCTTCGGCGCTTTGCGAACCATCCTTGGCGATAACTTCGAGGATATGACGACCGACCTGATGGTGATGTTGTGTGGGCATGACCGCCATTGTAGGTGGGTGCCCTCAAACGCCAACAACTCCGCCCGCAAACGCTGGATGACGCTGTTGACGTGTATCTGTACAAGAGGCCGGCCGCCCAACTGAAGCGACTTAACCTGACCTGTCCAAACGGTGTATCTTGGACCACAATTCAATGGCAGCTCCGAACGAACCGGATACCGATATAGCGGCGGTTCAAACCATCGTCTCGGCACTCCGTCCGCTTGAGCCGGCAGATCGTGAGCGAGTGCTCGCTGCAGTGTCTGCGCTCCTGGGGACGGTACCGGCCGCACGTGCCGCCGGCATCGCTGCGCAAGAGCAACCAGCCGCCGCCCTAACCGAGGCTGCACTCACGGGGATTGTCGACATCCGGTCGCTGAAGGAGACTAAGCAGCCACGATCGGCGAACGAGATGGCGGCTATCGCTGCGTATTATCTGGCCAATCTCGCGCCCTCGGGCGACAGACGCGAAACGGTAGGTTCGGCTGACATGGAGCGGCTTTTCAAGCAGGGGGGGTATCCGTTGCCCCGCAAGCTCAATATGCTTTTGCCAAATGCCACTGCCTCCGGGTACTTCGATCAGGCTGGACGTGCTCAGTATCGTCTTAATCCGGTGGGGCACAACCTCGTCGTCCATGCGCTTCCAGCCGGTGGAACCGGCTCTCCGCGAGCCCAGCGCACAGGTAGAACCTCAGCAAAGAGGGCGGCGGCTCCAGGGAAGCGCCGTCCAATTACACCGACGCGGAAGTCACCGAAGCGACGCGCCTGACTGATGCCAACGGCGAGCGCTTGGGAGGGTTTTCGCCAACTCATTGAGACCGTCAGAACGTCCGTCAGTCGTTCGATGGCGACGACAATCTATTCTCGCCAACTGCTCACGGTGGGCCGGCAGCTCGTTCAGGACTACTTCCGACAGGCACGACCCGAGCTCGCCTCAAACGGGGCGACCGACGACGAGCTCTCCGGCCTTGATCAGGCAGCGCATGACCTCCTAAACGCGACGAATTCTGGACGTGTTGCGAAGGCGGTATATCTACGAAGGGTGAAGGCCGTGCGAATGGAGGCGTTACAAATCGACGCTGTTCACGAGCGCCGCGTTGGGCAGCGGCCTCTAACAGCCCATCAACCGAGGTCCTCAGTCGAGTCGCAGATAGTCGACACGCTCGCGAATCTCGTGCCAACCGCCGCCCTTTCGTACGAGCAGGCTTTGAAGGATCTCGGAGAAGCTAAGCGGCGACTCTCGTATCGAGGAACTGCAAACGAGCTTCGCGAGTGCCTTCGCGACGTTCTGGATCATTTGGCCCCTGATGGCCGCGTGTCGACTGCATCGGGCTTCCGACTGGAAAAGGACCGCGATCGGCCCACCCAGCGTCAAAAGGCGTTACACATCCTGCGCTCGCGGGGCTCGGTGAGTGGCCAACGGCAGGTCACCGTTGGCTCCGTGGAGATGATCGAGGAACGCGTCGCGGCCGTCACCCGTGCAAGCTCTGAACGGAGTTCCGTGGCAAGCCACGTATCGAGCACGCACGCCGAAGTGATGGCTATCAAAGGCTACCTCGATGCGGTATTAGTCGACCTCCTCGAGATCCACACTTGAGTCGTTGGCGCTCTCGCGTGCCCCGAAAGTGCGTGCGTAGAGCGACCATTGTTGGGGCAAGGAGCGCTCCCAGGACCGGCTCAACGGCGTCTTTAACCATGCTCAATCGCCCAGGACTCAGTTCAGGCTGAGCTAATGAGAAGTTCGGTGTTCTAGACTCTCCCTCTGACATTCGGTATTTCTGCACTCAAGAGCAGCGCCTGATCCGACGAACCCCACGTTGATCATTTGCTGATCGAACGCTCTGAAGTCACGAACTATTCAATTCATTGTATGCCCGTCGGTTGGAGCAGCAACCCGCCGTAGGTGAGAGCCAGGGGTTCCACGACGCTGGATCAGGGATAAGCAGGCTTGATGCCGAACGACGCCTTCGGTCCAGCTTGCACCATCGCTGTGGCGCACGAGCCGGTCAACCTCAATTGGTCGTTGCACGGTGAATTCGCGTAAGCACGGCACGGAGCTCATCGTCGATCTCGCTGCTCCGTATCTCCCCGGCCAGACCCAATGCCGTGACGGCCTTGAAGCCGCTCGCTTGCAACGCGTCGTTCAAATGCGAGAGGACCTCTTTCCCTGGGCAGAAGGCAAGTCTAAAGGCGGGGTCTGGCCATTCGGTGCCAAGGGTCGAGAGACATCTCGTCATCACCGTAGTTGGCGCCTTGCCCTTGTTTCCCGCCTCACGTTGCCTAGATGCAACGAATTCCGGTAGCACCTCGTCCTTCATGTCGAGGGTTGCGATGTCAAGCATTTCAGTCACGCTGGCGATGGGTGCTCCGCTGCGCCGGGCGATCGCGGTCGGAACAAGGACATAATTCTCTATCTCGTGCCGCTGCCAGATATGCGGGTTTAGTCCAGCGGCTTCGAGTTCGCCTGCAAGGAGCAGAGCCTCGTCGTCGCTGCGAAAGTCTCGATCTAAGAGGACCCAGCCCTCAATAGCCTTTTCCAGTAGATTCTCAACTACCCACTTGAATCCGTCCAGGCGCGCCCGGTTAGTCGATCCGTCGAGAGGGACAACAGTCAGAAGACCCTCGCTTACAAAGGCGGTAGCTCCCACTGACCTCGCGAAATGCCGTAGCAGCCGAGCATCCTGCCCTTCAACGAATACGGCAACCTTCGATCTCAACAAGCGTGCCAAGCGGAGGTTAAAGTGACTTCCGATAGCGCTCGATAGATCCTCCAATGCCTTTCCAGTGGGCGACGCGACGGCTCGCTTTCTTGAGCGGTCGAGCCAGATCACGGAGGCGGGTGGAGCTTCCGTGACGATCTCCGCGGAATGCGTTGCCAGAATGATTTGAGCTTCGAATGTTTCGAGTAGTCTGATGAGTCTCCGCTGTAGATCCGCGTGTAGGTAAACATCTGGTTCATCAAGGACGATGGTCGGAAACGCCGCAAGGCGATGTACGTGCCATAAGAGCTGAAGAAATATCTGAACCCCATCGCCTGCCCAGACGAGCTCCTTGCGACTTCGGCCCTCCCTGTAGAACACATCGATCTCGGGTCCCCTTATGGCCGTACGCATTGCGACATCAACGAGTTCCACCTCGGGAAGCCACTGCCCCGCAAACTCGCAGAACTCATCGAATGCAGTACGCCCTGCCCCCGTGCTCTCCTGCTTCATTTGCCATAGGTGGTTGCGAAAGTGGCGGCTCGCGAGTCGACTGGATACTGTCTTATCCAAGTACTCACGACTAAGGACCTCTTCGTTGTGCTCCACCGGCGACAGCTGTGGGACAAGACCAATCGGCGCGAGGAGGGGCCGAACCTCTCCGGGCGCGCGGGGCTGTGGCTTATCGCCATGTGTGACGTAGAAGAAGCTGCCATCGCCGGTTTCATCAGCCGGCCAAACCGCCGCAAGCCGGACTCCACCGGACAGGTTCGCTCCGAGTCGAGTTTCGTTCGGAACAAATTCGTGCCGCAGATTCTCGTCTTCAATCGCAAACTGACCGCTCGAGAAACGGTATGCTTTGACCTGTGAGCCTTGGTCGATGCAATAGCCCCAGTCTGGTTTGAGGCGTCGAGCGTGCGAGACCATTCCGGCGATGGCTCGCAGCGCAGGAGTTGTAAGTAAGAAGGAGAATGATGCAGGAACCGCAAGGGAC
>OBLU010001507.1_pt1 | contig 21662 bp, 17 predicted proteins | sample 1518681 | NCBI WGS metagenome assembly OBLU01 (sample SAMEA3539304, study PRJEB22396) | soil metagenome | biome: tundra; feature: field; material: soil | place: USA | collected 2010-05 | depth 0.15 m
GGAACGTGCACCAGGTCGCCGCGCAGATCGCGCCGGGCACCCGGGTGGCCTACGTCGTTGTCACTTGTTTTGTCACTGGCACCCAGCCTTTGCTGAGAATGGCGGGGACCCGGATGGCAATCCTTATCGATGGGCGCTGGCAATCGCGCACCCTCAAGGATGTACTCCGCGGCCATGACGCGGAGTGCCCGCACTACCTCCGCACTATCCCTGGCGATCCAGGCGGCAACTGCCATACACAGCCGCTGACCGGGCAAGCCGACGCGACGGCCGTGCTACCTGACGGGGACCGCGTTGCCACTGTAAGACATCATGTCTTACAGTGGCAGTATGGCTGGCACGATCACCATCCGCACTGACGATGAGACCGAGCATGCTCTTGACGTGCTGACCCACGATGGCAGCTCACGATCAGCCGCGATCCGGCAAGCCGTTCTGGAGGCAGCCAGCCGCCGCGAACGCGCCGCCGAGATGCGCCGGGACGTGCTGCGAATGAACCTAGGGCAGCCCGACGGCGTCAACGTGGCTGAGGAACTGACCCGCGATCGCGCCGACGAACGCTGATGATCTATCTCGACTCGGGGTACGGTCCAGGTCGTCAAGCTTGTCCATGCCGAGCCCGAATCGCCGGCGCTGCGTAGCTGGCTGGATGAGCGGGCAGAGACCGGGTGGATCAGCTCCGTGCTGACGGAGATCGAATCGTTCCGGGCCCTGGCCAGGTACGCCCCGGACGCCGTGTCCCGCCTGCCTGCCGTGCTGGACCAGATCGACCTGATCGACCTGGGCCCGACTATCCGGATCCTGGCCCAGACCGCCAAGCCACTGACAGTCCGCAGCCTGGATGCGATCCACCTCGGCACGGCCCTGCATTCCCGCTCCGGACTGACCTCGTTCGTGACATATGACAAGCGCCTGCTGGAAGCAGCCAAGGCGGCAGGCCTCCCAGTCGACTCCCCTGCCCAGCAACAGCCAGCGACGCCGCAGCCCGGCCAGCCCGCGCCTGGTACTGACGAGAACCCGCCGTTATCGTCTGGCTGGTATCGCCATGCCGTAATGAACCCAGCCGACGCGCCGAGCTTCTTCGCCGGTGGACAGCGAGGTGCACTTCCGGCAGCGGTTCGACAAGTTGTACGAGCAGGTGGCGCTCTGGGCGGACGAGCACTCGGTCGCCTGGCTCAACATCATGCCGGAGCGACGTGACCGGCTACCACGACCATGACGGGTCCGCCGTCGGCGTGTGCGTGATCGCGGGGAGCGTAACGAACGAGGGCCTGCCGATCAGCGGCCCGCGGCGCGTCCATCGCTACGGGCCGGGCGATTCGTTCGGACGGCACGATCGGCAGCGGCGACTACCAGGACACCCTCGCGCAAACGGCCGATGGGTGGCGGATCCTCCAGCGGGACGTCAGCCGCGGGAATCGGCTCGATACGGACCCTACCGGCGGGCCTTCCCGGCGGAGGTTCTCCTTCGCCACCTGGCTCGACGGCCCGGCTGGCGACTGATTCGCCTCCTCGGCGGAACCGATGGCAGGTCGCCCAGGCCGCTCGCCTGCCGGTGCGCTCCGCGATCGCTGATCGCGCGGTCATTCGTCCTCGCCGCCGCCGGCACCCACTGGAGGAACCCATGACAACTCTGGCCAACCCCGAAAAGAGACTGCCGCAAACGCCGCGTCCCAAAGCGCGTCTCGGCTTCAACACCCGGGTCTCCTTCAGCGAGCACACTGGGGGCCCCGGCCCGCGGACTGCGCGACGGCGTCGAACTGTTCAAGGCGGCCGACCTGACCGGCATCCCGCAGCGCTGGCTGCGGGACCTGACCTGGGACTACATCGCCGGCCTGCTGCGATCGCCGGGATGCCCGCGCACCGCCAGCCCGGTCGACGGGTACCGGCGGGCCGCCACCGAGCTGGGGGCCTTCCTGGAGCTGGAGGCTCCGGGCGGCGGTCACGACCCTGCTGTCCTGCGCCGCGAGCACATGGACCGCTTCGTCGTCGACCAGCGGCACCGCGAGCGCGAGGCCCTGCCCTCCCTGGCGGTCAGGCGGCCTGGCGGAGGCGCGAGCACCGTCACCACCACCACCTGGTCTACGGTGTTCAACGCCGCCTGCAAGCTGCTGCGGGACGCCCTTGAGCGCGGTGCCGCCGAGCGCCTGCGGCTGGACGCGAGTTCATCATCGCGATCCCGGCGGCCGGCGGCACCACCGGCAGGACCGCACGGCGGCCCTTCCCGGACGAGGTCGCGCGCGCTGGCCGATGAAGCCAGCAGCCATTATACCTTCTCAGGTTTATCTCGCTGTAAGTTAGTGCCATCCGAACATGTTGCTCATGGCTATTTACAGGCCGAAGACGGTGATTTGGCCGTCGCTTGGGACGTAAACTTTGCCGTGGATCGTCGTTGGCTCGATGAAGGGCCCGCCGTTGGCATTATGCCAAGGTCCGCAAGCCGACTCGAAGAGCTTGTTGGTGAGGTCGGTCGCGTCGAATGCCTGCAACCTGAGTGGATTGCTGCGTGTGATGGCCCAGACCACGCCGGTGCCGGGATTCTGGCCGTTTGAGGAGACATTGGGCGTGACTCCCCCCTCGCCGGGGAACGCTTGCGGGGATTGATTAGGGTTCGGGCCGATCATGGACAGCGCCAGGGCGGCACCAGAAAATATATAAGCACACAGGTTACGGCCGCTTGCGCAGTAATATACGAACTGCTGAGTGGCGTCGCGGTAATAGGCGGGGCCGCCCCACACGCCCGGGCCCGGCGGATTAGTGATAGGAGCTCCGGGTACCAATTGGAGGGTCTGCACCACGTGGTCTGGGCCGCCCTGCGTGTACTTGCCCATGTTGTTTTCGCGATCAAGGAGGAATGCGTTGCCGTCCTTGCCGGCCGCCACTACTAGATGCAGCAGGTTTGTCCCGGCCGGCGGATCCGGCAATACTAGCACCCCCCCGGACCCCAGATCGATATCGTTTGCCAGCAGCGCGGGCTGATCTGATGGGGCGAAGAAGTCGGCGACGGTGAAATTGTTCCTCAGCTTCACGACGCAGTCACCGTAGTCTCTGCCACCGGCTAGATTGGCGTTGAGGTCGCCGTTTCCCGTGGTGAAGTACACGAAGCCGGACGAGTCGGCTGCGAGTCCCATCCCTCCTTGCCATACCCCGGCGGCTGACGTGCTGCCGACCGGGGTATCGGGCGTTGTCGAGAACACGCCGACCCGTTGCAGCGTGGTGGCGTCGTAGCCGAACACCCAGCCGTGATACGATGGAAGGTGCGCGTCGCAATGAGAGCCGAAGCCGATGTAGATGGTTCCGTTCAGCAGGAGCAAGCCTGGACGGTTCAGGTGCCAGTGGGGATCGAAGACCACGTGGCCGTCGCCGGGCGACGAGGTGCCAGGGACAGATCCTTGGATATCGGCGGGAGCGATCCGGTCCACCCCGGTGGTCATGTCCAGGGCATGCAGGCGCTGGTGGAAGGTTGTCTGCCCTCCCTGCCCCCTCTTGGTTTTAGCGACGACGTAAATCGTACCTGTGGCGCAATTCATCACCGGGGTTGACGTGACGCCGATGACCGGCGCCACGTTCTTGCAGCCTTGGACATCGGAAGTACTGACGACTGACTCGCCTGGCGGTATGAGGGAGCGCTGCCATAGCGGGGACTGGCTGGTATCTGCGTCGAACGCGTAGACGGAGTCATTCTCGGTGGCTATGTAGATCACGTTGTGCGCGCCGCTGCCGGGAATGTTCACGTGGTGCGCGTAAAGCGGCTGGGCGTAAACTGTCCCGTCGACCTGATGGGTGAACTTCTGGGTCAGGCCCGGGACGGTTGCCACGCTGAGACTGGTCTCGTAGGGGAACCACCCGGTGCGGGCTACGTCGAAATGCTGGGTGGGATAGTAGAAGCCTGCTGAGCTAACTACCGTAACCGGCTCGCCGGGCCTAAGCACGAGCCCGCAAATGATCTGCCGTGCCCGGACCTGGTCCCCGACATGGAGCGGGCCGAAGAGGATCGGGACTTCTACGGTGGCCGCGGTCGTGACGGCGCTTCCGCGCCATGCCCCGTTGACGTAGACATCGACGTGGGCGCCGGGGATCACGTCAGCGACGGTGACGCTTTTCATGCAGTCCTCGACCGGGGACACTATCTCCGGAGGACCGGGCTTTCCGAGGGGCTGCACGAGCACGGCGGCGGATTGAGAGCTCACCAGGCCGCAGCCGTGCTGAACCGCGTACACGTGATCGCCCTTGATTAGCTGCGGTGCGACTAGGACGTCGGCTTGGGTGGCGTAGACGGCCGCGTATCCGATCGGCCCCCCAAGCTGCACGGAGTAGACATAGACGGAGGACCCCGGATGCAGATTGCTCACGTGGACCGCTGCCCCGCACTCATAAAGCGGGCTCATGACCGCTGGCGTCGGCAGCGATGCGGGCTTGGGATTCACCTTCACCCCCGCCGAGGGCGCGCTCCAGTTTGAGCACAGCTCCTGGCGTGCCGTGATGGTGGCGTTTGCCGACAATGGCGGCACCGGGAAATCGAACGTCGAGGCCGGGGCCGACCCAGTGCCCAGGCTGGTTGATCCCTCGAAGATCTCGACCGGTGATCCGGGCAGCAGGCCATCCACTCTCACGCTCACGCTGCCGGCGCACAACGGCGGGACAACGACCGGAACGGGGACCGGAGTGGCGGGGCCGACGGGAACGCTTGCGGATGGAGGGCTCTTGAGGTGGCAACCTGGCATCGTCTGGACAGCGGACACGCTGGCCCCTGCCTTCAGCGGCGGCACCGGGAACCATAGCGTCGGCAGATCGAAACATGCCTGCTCGGTGAAGCCGGGGGTGAGGGTTTCTTGGAGGATTACCCGGGCGCCGTCGATCACATTGCTGACGGTGACGGCACGCTGGCATGCCCGCAGCGGCGCTTCGACGGTCGGCGGGGCGAGCTGCCCTTTCTCGCCGGGCAGCGGATCCGGCGCCGGCAATGGCGTGGGAAGCCCTGCGATCCCGCAGGCAGTCTGGGTGGCGACGAGCGTGTCGGATGCAAGTGTGGGTGCCGACAGGCTGATCCGAGCTGAGCCGTCCGCCGCCGTTCCCGATCCGCGTGGCGCACCGCCGGCAGTCACCTCAACCGTGGCTCCCGGCACCATGCCGTCGAGCCACAGGCACTGCCCGCAGGCGTAGACATGGGTCTTAAGGCCGACGTGCCCGATAGTCGGTGGTTTCTTCTGCACTATCACCGGCTGGGGCGATGGCGGACTGGTGACGCCGGCTAGGGACTGTGTCGCCGTAACGTTCGCGCCTGGTGCAAGTGCGGCCCCCCCGGCGAGCGGGAAGACCTGGTCGGTCCAGGTAGCTACGCCACTTCCGACCGGCACGCCGTTCGCAACCAGGTGCACGGTCGCGCCGATGAGTTGTCCCTGCACCCGGACACTTGAGCTGCATTCGGATAGCGGCCCGATAACCGCGGGGGGTAGAAGAGCCATAATTTGCTCCTTCGAAATGAGTCTGTCAGACGCGGCCGCTATCGTTCAGCCCGCGTTTGTTCAGTCTGCGGTGGCTTAACCGGCCCACTCGGGAAAGGCTGCCGACGTGCCCTCCCTTGCAGGCTGGCGGCGGGGTGACGGGTACTCGTCGTTGTGCCCGGTGCCGGCTTGATGCGTTCCGGGCCTGTCCTGTAGGCCAGCGGCTGCGATGGTGTGGCTGCTGCCGCCGCGATGGCCGCGTCGATGACCGGATGGCGTGGTGAATACTGGCACACCGGATCGGTGGCGCCGGCGTCGCCGGTCAGCTGGTAGGCCTGGCACCGGCAGCCGCCGAAATCGACCTCTCGTGCCGGGCAGTTGCGGCAGGGGTCAGGCAGCCAGGAGGTGCCGCGGAACCTGGTGAATGCCGCCGACTCGGCCCAGATGCTCGCGAGCGGCATATCGCCGATGCGGGGCGGCTGCAGGCCGGGAATAACCATCGCGGCCGGGCAGGGCAGGACAGTGCCATCCGGCGTCACCGTCAGCTGCCGGTTACCCCACCCGTTCATGCACGGTTTGGGGACCTTCTCGTAGTAGTCGGAAACGACATAGACGATCATCAGTTGCGGGTAACGGCTCCGGGCAGTACGCACCATGTCCTCTGCCCGCCGGACCTGTTCTGCGCTGGGCAGCAGCGACGCCCGGTTCCGCAGAGCCCAGCCGTAGTACTGTGCGTGGGCCAACTCAAGCCGGTCCGCATTCAGGTCGACGGCGAGCGCCACGAGCTCATCGATGTCGGCGACGTTTCGGCGGTGCAACACGACGTTGACCGTGAGGACCATGCCTGCGGCCCGCACGGCGGCCGCCGCCTTGAGCTTGCGCCGGTGGGCCGTCGCACCGGCTACCTGGTCGGCCGTCTCGGTGTCCGCGCCTTGCAAACTGAGCTGTACGTGGTCGACGCCCGCGTCAGCGAGCGCTTGGGCCCGTCCGCCGGAAAGTCCAAGTCCGCTGGTAACCAGGTTGACGTACATGCCGAGTGACCGGGCGCCTGCGGCGAGAACCTCCAGGTCCCGGCGCAGCAGCGGCTCGCCGCCGGACAGGTGCGCCTGCAGCACACCGAGGCAGCGTGCCTGGCCGAGAATGTCAAGCCAGGCGGAGGTCGGCAGCTCGTCCCCGGCCGCCGTTAGCTGCACCGGGTTTGAACAGTACGGGCAATGCAGCGGACATCGGTGAGTGAGTTCGGCGAGCAGTCCGAGCGGCACGGAGACGCCTGGCCCTGTCCGCCCGGCAGCGCGCGATGTGAACTCCGCACCCTGGCCAAGGGCACCAGCGACCGCCTGGCCCGCAGGCGGAAGCCGACCCGGGTCAGCCGACCCGGTATCCACCAGCCGTGCCGCTCCCAGGTTGCCAAGCAAACCCCAGATCTCCTCGCTGCGCACACCGCGGAACCGGCCGGAAAGCGCCGCGGCGATGTCAGCCACACTGGTCCGCCCGTCTACCAGCGCGAGGGTCGCGCCCGCCCGTTCCATTGAGCAGCGCCACCCCCTCTGGGTGCAGCAGCGCCATCTGGCCACGGATCTCGTCGTAGGTCAGCCGCACCCCCGCACGGAAACGAGGGGTGATCTGATCCCAGCTCACCCGAACGCGGTCGTCGTTACCCACGACACATCCCGTGACTGGTCCGAGACCGAGTGCTCGATGCTGTCGAGAAGGGCCCACAGCACGTCACATTTGAACTTCAGGGCGTCCCGCGCAGCGTCTTGCTCGGCACGGCTGTCGCAGTGCGACAACACCAAGTCCATGGCCACGCTGGCGTCGTTCGCCGCGGTGCTGGTGCGGGACTCGAAATAGGCGTAGCCAGCCGGGCCGATCCACGGGTAGCGCCGGCGCATCGCCGCCACCCGCTCACGCATGAGGTCTGGCGAGAACAACTCGGTCAGGGACGCCGCGACCGCTTCGAGCCACGGACGGGTCCGGGCGAAGGTGAGGTAGGCGTCGGTGGCGAAACGCACACCGGCGACTACGTACCGTTCAGCGAGGACTTCGTCGCGTGTCAGTCCGACCGCTTCTGCCAGCCGCAGCCAGGCCTCCAGGCTGCCTTCTCCCTCGCTTGCGCCGTCCTGGTAGACGATCCGGCCGATCCAGCGGCGGCGAACCTCCGGCAGCGGGCAGTTCGCCAGGATCGCGGCGTCCTTACGCGGCAGCGCCGCCTGGTAGTACCACCGGTTCGCCACCCAGTGGCGGATCTCGTGTTCGTCAAGCGCTCCCTGGTGCAGCCGCCGATGAAACGGGTGATCACGCCAATATCGTTCATTCGTGGCGTGCAGCGCTCCAGCGAACTCCTGCTGATCCAATGGCAACTCAGCCATCGTGCTTCCTTCACAGCTCGTATTCGGCACCGTCGATCGCGACCGCCGCGCCCGCGCGGCGCACCCGATCCGATGCGGCAGACCCCTCATCCAGCAGCGGGTTGGTGTTGTTGAGATGGGTGTACACAACTCTGGAGCAGAACCCCGGCTCGAGCCGGACCAGGCTGCCGTCTGGCCCGTCCACCGGCAGATGCCTAAGGCGTCTAGCGGTCCGGTGCTCCCCCAGTTCGGCCAGCTCGTCGTCGGAAAAGAACGTGCCGTCCAGCAGGATCAGCGAGCAGGACCGGCACGCATCCAGCAGCTCGCCGGTCAGCTCCGGAACGCACGGCGCGTACAACAAGCTCCCGCCGGACGGGTCGCTGACAACCAATCCGATGGTGGCGTCGGCCGACGCGGGATCCGCACCGGCGTAGCTGGGCTGCTTACCAGCTCCCACGGCAATCGCTCGCATGAGAACGCCCGTCGGGCAGGCCGGATGGAGGGGAAACTCGGCCCCGGCGGTGATCTCCCGCCATGTCACCTGAAGGTATCCACCAAGCAGCCGAACGATACCTGAGCACTCAAGCAGTGACCGCATAGTCGCGGTGGCAGCCACAGTCAGCGTGGCTGCCTGGCGGAGCATCAACAGGCCGAGCACGTGATCGAGCTCGGCGTCGGTGAGCACAATCGCCGCAAACGGAGATTCCCGCGTCCCCGTGGATGGATGCAGCGCGGACGAGGCCAATTGCCACGGCAACTCCGCCGCAGCATTAAGGACTGTCCAAGTCGACCCGTCGCCGCTGATAGCGACCGAGCACCCGGTGCGCGAGGGCAGGAGCAGAGAACGCGGCAGCACAGTACCGGCATCCGCAATTCCACTGCGGGACACCACCGCCAGCAGCCGACCCCAGGACCCGTACCAACATCGGTACAAGGGCCCTGCTAGCGGCGGCAGACGTAAGCCGTAACCTCCATCGCGGTCTCGAAGTCCTCAAAAGCCGGCGGAAACCACATCCGTTTCTCGGCCGTTCCGGATTCGGGTTCTAGCAGTCTAGGTGGCTGCTTGTCCTCCGCGGACTGATCAGATCGCACCCTCTACCCCCTATCTGCGCGGCCATCACAGGCTGAGCGCAATAGCCCTAATTCAAGCCACATTCTCACACTAGCCACCCACTGGCAAGAGGAAAGCAAAACCAAGCAGCATCCGCCGCCCGCCACGCCCAGGAAGGCGGCGGGAAGAAGGCCGCCACATATCCTTCACCATCTAAGCGCACTTGGCTCTTTTGTCACTTCTGACTCAGACGTTTCTCAGTAGAGGAGGCCACTAACACAAATGCGCTGGGCTTATCTGGTTCGGCAAGAGAGTCTTCTCGCTGTCAAAATCGCGTTCTACTACGGCGACTACGACGTGTACGTGCACTCCAACCAGCCCGACCAGATCGTGACCGTCAGTAGCGACAGGTACTAAGACCTGGCATATGGACCGATCCAGCTATGCCTATATTTACCTACGCGGCCCCAGGCCGGGCAGTCAGATAGGCGTGACCCGTTGGCGCCGCATCATGCTGCACCATGGCATCCGGATAACACAGGCTAAAGGCACAACTCATCGTGCAGAGAACCGCTCCGCTGTAAAGATCCAATCGGCTATCGCCGGTCAAGTTCGAGGGCATCCGCTTGAGTAAATCGTATGCTACGGAAGGTTCTTAAGCGTTCTGCATTACTAGCAAGCCGATCCTTCCTTATGATGCGCGTGCGTCACGCCAGCAAGTCTCAGGATCGGGAGTTCTTGCCATAGTCGGCGTCCCACGAATCTGTGTGCCACCGAAGCGTGTCACGAAATGTTCGTTCTGTATCTCTGCAGCGACATTACTGTGACCCTTTGCCAACGCTCATAACGGCGGTTATCTGAAGCGGTTCGCGGATTGTGCCTGGTAGATGGCCGTTTTCGCGGTGTGGACATGTCGCCGCCGCAGTTGCGGGACGGGCCATGACGGGTGTCATCGGGGTCCGGGGGGCGTGTCTTTGGCGTGTTGTGTTCGCTGGAGGCCGAGCTGGCGGGCAAGCTGGTCGCGGAGGGAGCGGTTCTCGGCTCGCAGGCGGGTGATCTCGGCCCGGGCGGTGTCGAGCCGCTGGCGGAGCGAGTCGGTGCTGGCGTGTTGCGCTGTGGCCGGTGGCTCGTGGTCACGCAGCTGGCTGATGAGGTCCCGGATCTGGTCTTGGCGGTAGAGCCATGTCCGGGAGACGCCGGCTGCGTGCGCGACTGCGGCGTAGTTTACTGGCCTTCCCTCGCGTCGCAGATGGTCTATGGCGTGGCGTGCGGCGGCGAGTGCCGCTTCGTGGCGCCGGGTGTTGGCCTGGGTGAGGAACGCGGAGTTGTCAGCGCGGGTCATCGCCGGGGCCGTCGTCCTGGAGTGCTTCGAGGGCGGGGATGATCTGTTCCAGGTTGGCCTGGACGCGGCGCAGGTTCTGGGCGAGTCGGAGCTGTCCGCTGGCGTCGGCCTGGGCGATCAGGTTGCTGTTGGTGGCGGCCTGCCGCCGGTGGATCTGCAGGAACTGGGGGGTTGTCTGGAAGTCCGGGCAGGTCAGGCAGGCGTTGGGGTGCGGGCAGTCCTGCTGGGCGGGGCGACCGCAGTAGCCGTTCGGGAGGCTGTCGCGGACGCGGTTGAGGTTGTGCTCGACCCATTCGGCAGATGCGGTCGGGGCGTCGGGGTCGTAGCCGACCGGCTCACCGGAGATGTTGACCCGCTGGGCCTGGTAGCGGTCGAATGCTGCCGGCCGGGACCTGCGTGCCGGGCTTGAACCGCAGACCGGGCAGCCCGAACGCCGTCGCGAGCACCGTGTCATAGCCCCCGCCAGGGAACAGGCACGCGACCAGGACGCAGACCGCGGTCATCTTCGCGGTCAGCACCCGGTCATACTGGTGCCCGGTCGGCGCCTCCCGCAGCGCCTGCGCGATCACGTCATCGGCCAGCAGTTCCTCCAGCAGTCCCTGCCGGTCCAGCTCCGCCAGCCAGCCTGTCCAGAAACCCGGGCCGGACGCGACCCGGGCGGCCAGCTCCGCGTCCGGGACAGCGCCGGCATCACCGTCCCCCGGCAGCGCGGGCGGAATGGACGGCGGCGCGATGATCATGGCAAACTGGCAACAAAGCTCCCGGTGAACGAAAAGGGCGTCGACAACCCAGTTCCTACCAGGAGCTTTGTTCTATTTCAGCGACCGTCACATCCCGTCACGGCACAGCGATCAACCTGCCGCCGGACCGTAACCACCCCCGGAAAACCAGACACCAGGACTCATAACTCCGAAAACTTTAGGGCAGTGGGCCTGTACCAGAGACTCATTAGCCTTGCGTCGATTGCGAACCGCTCACTCGCATGGCAGCGACTACGGTAGCGCGTTGGTTCGAAATGGCCTCGCGTTACTGCTGGGCGCCTCGTTCGGCGCCGCTAAATGATTAGTCACACCTCGTTTAGCCGCGCCTCTGCACCCGTTTCTGGGTACCAGTATATGCACCCGTGCTCGAAGTAAGTGACTCGGCCGAGCCTGTCAGGGGTGTCGCGTTCATCAGAGAGCGGATAGCCGAGTTCGCTCTCATGCGCCCCCCTCCGGAGGTATTCGTCGCGGATTTCCCCGATCACGACGTATGCCCCGGTGCCAGGCGACCAGTACATCGACGCGGACACCTGTATCGACTGCCGCAGAGGCCGATGACAGGTCGGGTCGTGACCTTCCGTCCGCACCGACACTCTGGCCCGGCGCGCGTTGAGCGAGCCGGCGAAATCGCGGCGCCGGCCCCCGTGCGCATCGCGCAGGTCCTCTTCGGTTCCAACCGGCTCGGTGAGCACGCCCGCCCCGCCATGCATTCGCCAGCGCTGCTCGATGGTGAACCGCGGCGCTGGGTCTTCCCCACCCAGCCAGCGCCGCCACTGCGGCCGGACGGGCTGCGGATGGCGATGTAGCCCCTGCAGGCCGTAGACGATGACCTTCCCTGGAGTGAGCATGCTCGGGGCAGCGCCGTCGTCGGGGTTGGCCACTTGATACTGAGCGAACACCGGTCGGAAGACCTTGCCGTCGGCGATAGTCGGCGGGTTGAACTTCGCAAACCACTCGGGCATCCGATCGGCCCAGATCTCCTTCAGGGACAACGCGTCGAACGCCGCGAGCGTACCCAGTGTGGGTACCCATTGCCCGTCGTGGATCGGAATACAGGTCCACACGATGCCATCCCGGTCCCCGTTCGCCGAGATCGAGCTGTGACCCCCGGGCATGCCGGGCCCGGGCCGGACCGTCGAGGTCGCTACGGGGCTCTGGAGCACGGTTCCCGATAGACGGTCGTACTGGAAAGCCTTGAGGAAATCCTTCTCGGGCATCTGGTAGAGGCGGCTGGGACCACGCCAGTAGATCGGCCCGCCGTGGATGTTCGGTCCGAACAACTCTCCCGTCGCGTACACGGCGTAGTGGTCCGCGGCGTCCTGGGCGACGTTACGATCCTCGTTGAAGAAGGCCTGGAAACCTTCGCCGACTCGCGCGAGATCCGGCGAGGTCACGTCCTGAGTCAGGTGCATCGTGGTGGCATTGAGTACGTAGTAGCGCCCTTGCTTACCGCCGCCGACGAGCAGCCCGCCGGGGAGGAGCACCGGGCCTCCCGAGCCGAGATCGGTGTCGCCGTCGCGGAGCACCTTCCAATCTCCTGGCCGGAAGTACCCAGATTCCAGCAGACCCGGCCATTCGCCCTCGACCGTCAGGCGGACAAAGCAGTCACCGAAGTTAGCCGGCGGGCCGGCGCCATCACCGATCTCGTTGCCAGTCTCGAAATACACCGAGCCGTCGTCCGCGCCGACGAGGCCATTGCCGGACTGCCAGATTCCGCCACCATGCAGGTTCCTCGTGGTGCAGAAGATCGCCGTGGGCCGCAGCGTGGCTGCGTCGTAGCCGAATACCCAGCCGTGATAAGGGCCGCCGTCGCAGCTGAAGGTCCCGAAGCCGATGTACACGGCGCCATTGAGCAGCAGGAGGCCGGGGCGGTTGCGGTGTACTTTGGGGTCAAACACGTTGCCCGTGCGGGGGTCTGTCCCCTCGATCTTCGTCGGCGCCAGGCGGTCGGTCCCGTCGCTCAGCTTCAGTGCATGCAGGTAGTTGTCACCGTCCAGCTGGACGTTCCCCGGTGGCGTGGGGGTGGTGTCGCCGGGCCAGACCCGCGCCACCACGTAGATGGTCTGCGCGGCGACATCGATAACCGGAGTTGCGGTGATACCCACCGTCCCGTAGGTCTCCCTGCAGATCTCATTCCAATTGAGCGACCGCGTCGGCCCAAGTGAGGTCTTCCAGACCAGACCGGCGTTCGTTCCGGGGGTCTGATCGTCCGCGTCGAACGCGTAGACCATGTTTGTCGAGGTAGCGACGATGAATAGGTTCCGCGTGCCCATGGGTGTGTTCACCACGTCGCGTACGAACAGGATCTGCGCGTATGGAGAACCATCGACCTCGCGCTCATATAGCCGTCCAAAGCCAGAACCACCCACGCTAGCCGCCGTCAGCCTGGTCTCGTGGAGATACGCGCCAGTGCGGCTGATGTCATTGTGCTGCGTAATGACGTTACGGCAGTCAGTAACAGAAACGTGGTTCGATTCCGCGCTTATGGTGTTCCCCATGAACTGGCGGACGTAGAGCCCGTCGTTCACACCGAGGCTGAAGGCCGATCCGATAGCCAGCTCCAAGTCACCGGGAACCGCCCCGCCGATTCCGATAGGGAGCGATGAGCCCACCCGGTACAGCGCAACGGTGGCGTTGATGATGGTGCCGCGAATGACGACGGTGCGATCATCTGGGCAGATAGGCGAGACCAGCACGGGCGCGGGCAGCCCGGAAGTGGCAGTGACCGGCGGTGACGCCACGCTCGGCGTGCAGAGCGTCTGGCTGGCGGCGTACTTGTCTCCGCCCTTGATCGGCGGCTGGACCTTGGCCCAGTCGCTGCCGGCATTGGCCAGCCCGCCGCCCACTCCCGCGCCGGAGGTAACGTCGGTCACGCTGACGCGGGCACCGATGTACAGGTTCTCAAGGCTGGCGGCGTCATTGCCAATCACAGGAGTATCGAGCTTCGGAGGGTTCACCGGCTGAGGCTCGGGCGGAACTCGCACGGCGTCGGACCGTGCGGACACGAGCTCATGGCCGGTCCCGGGGCAGGCGACCTGCTGCGCCGCGACGAACCAGCCCTCGTTCAGCGGTTGAGTGACGACCGCGACTCCCGCACCCGTGCACTCCGCCTCGCCAATCAGCTGGGCCGAGTTCACCTGAACGTCCGGTGTCGAGGCCGAGTAAACCGCCACATGCGTGCTTGGCGTGAGCCCGCCGACGAGCACGACCTGCCCGCAAGCATAAATGGTCGGGCCGACGCTCGGCTTGGCGAGCGGCACCGGCTGGTCGACTGTCACGGCATGCTGCGAATGGGCGCTGGTCAGGCCAAATGCTGCCTGGGTGGCGGTAATCTGGTCGCCGGCGGAGAGCGGGCGAGTAAGCGGGATGTCGTCAAAACCGACATATGGCCGCCGCTGGCCGACCACCTCAACCCCGTTGGCGTAGACCACCACCTGCGCGTGCGGGATGAAGCCTTCAACATGCACCGCGCGAGCGCATTCGTGGATGGGCTCGCGGACGATGGGAGGCGAAAGCTGGCCCGCGCTCCTGATTGGCGCACCTTCATTGGGCCGCGGTTGAAGCTCCTGGTCGCCGCCGTTCCCTTTGCCGTTTGTCATCGTTCTCTCCCTTCCCGCCTATATCCAGCACCTTGCCGGCGGGTGGCGGGAGCTGCTGTGCGGTAGACCAAAGGCCGCGCGGGTGCCTCCGCCGCTGCCACGATGGCGGCGTCGACGACCTCGCGCCGTGGCGAGTACTTACACACCGGATCGGTGGCTTCTACGTCGCCGAGGAACTGGTACGCCTGACACCGGCAGCCGCCGAAGTCGGTCTCCAGGGCCGGGCAGCTGCGGCACGGCTCCGGCTGCCAAGCGGTGCCGCGGAAGCGGGTGAACGCCGCCGACTCGGCCCATATCCTCGCCAGGGATGCGTCGCGGATGCTCGGCGGCTGCAGGCCAGTGATGACCATCGCGGCCGGGCAGGGCAGTACGGTGCCATCCGGGGTCACGGTCAGCTGGCGGCTCCCCCACCCGTTCATGCACGGCTTCGGGGTTTCTTCGTAGTAGTCGGAAGCGACGTAAACGATCATCAGCTCCGGGTGGCGAGAGCGGGCGGCACGCACCAGGACCTGCGCCTGCCGTACCTGCTCAGCGCTGGGTAGCAGCGACGCCCGGTTTCGCAACGCCCAGCCGTAGTACTGAGCGTGGGCGAGTTCGAGCCGCTCCGCCTTCAGGCTGACAGCGAGCTCCACGAGCGCGTCGATATCAGTGGCGTTGCCGCGGTGCAGCACCACGTTGATGGTCAAGACCATGCCCGCAGCCCGTACCGCCGCCGAAGCTTCGAGCTTGCGCTGGTGGACCCGCGCCCCGGCCACCTGGTCCGCCGCCTCGGCACCGGCCCCTTGCAGGCTCAGCTGCACATGGTCGATGCCCGCCTCAGCGAGCGCACGGGCGCGATCCGCGGTGAGTCCCACCCCGCTGGTGACGAGGTTGACATACATGCCCTGCGAGCGGGCCCCTGCCGCGAGGACCTCCAGGTCACGTCGCAGCAGCGGCTCGCCGCCCGACAGATGCGCCTGCAGCACGCCGAGCCGGCGTGCCTGGCCGAAGATGTCAAGCCATGTCGCGGTCGGCAGCTCCTCCGCCGCCGCGGTCAGCTGGATAGAGTTTGAGCAGTACGGGCAATGCAGGGGACATCGGTGAGTCAGCTCGGCGAGCAGGCCGAGCGGCGCTGCGGCCCCGGGGATGGCCGACCTGGCCGCTCGCGAGGAGAGCCCGGCGGCTGCGTTCCGTGCGGCAGAGGGCACCGTGCCGCTGCCCGGTGACCGGCGGCTGTCCCCTGGTTCGGCCTCCACCAGCCGTGACTCTTCGAGCCTGCCGAGCAGAGCCCAGACGTCCTCGTTGCGCACGCCGCTGAAGTGGCTGGAGAGCGCGGCGGTGATGCCGGCCACGCTGTTTCTCCCGTCGACGAGCGCGAGGGTGGCGCCCGCCGTGGCGTTGAGCAGCGCTACGCCCTCGGGGTGCAGGAGCGCCATCTGGCCGCGGACGTCATCGTCACAAAGCCGCACCCCTGCGCGCAGACGTGGGGTGACCTGGTCCCAGCTCACCGGGACGCGGTCGGCGTGACCCACATCAGATCCTCTGCGCGATCCGAGGCCGCGTGCTCGATACCGTCGAGAAGGGCCCACAGCACATCACATTTGAACTTCAGGGCCTCTTGCGCTGCCTCTTGCTGGGCTCTGGTGCGGCAGTGCGAAAGCACCAGGTCCATGGCCACCTCCGAGTCGGCCACCGCAGTGCTGGTCCGGGACTCGAAGTACGCGTAGCCTGCCGGGTCGATCCAGGGGTAGTGCTGGCGCATCGCCGCCACCCGCCGACGCATGAGATCAGGTGAGAACAATTCGGTCAGGGACGCCGCGACGGCCTCCAGCCACGGACGGGTGCGGGCGAAGGCGACATAGGCATCGGTAGCGAACCGCACACTGGCGGCCACATGCTGCTCGGCGATGACCTCCGCCCGTGTCAGGCCCACCGCTTCGGCGAGCCGAAGCCACGCCTCCAGGCCGCCCTCTCCCTCGCTTGCGCCGTCCTGGTAGACGATCCGCGTGATCCAGCGGCGGCGAACCTCCGGGAGGGGACAGTTCGCCATGATCGCGGCGTCCTTACGCGGCAGCGCCGCCTGGTAGTACCAGCGGTTCGCCACCCAGGTACGAATCTCGTGCTGGCTGAGCATCCCCTCGTGCAGCCGCCGGTGAAACGGATGCTCACGCCAGTACAGCTGCCTGTGGGAGTGCAGCGCCTCGGCGAACTGCCGCTGATCCAATGGCGGCTCGGCCATCATGGGTCCCTCACAACTCGTATTCGGTACCGTCCGCAGCGACTGCCGCGCCGGCTCGGCGCACCAGTTCCGATGCGGCGGATTGCTCCGCCAGCAAGGGGTTGGTGTTATTCAGGTGCGTGTACACAATCTTGGAGCGGATCTCTGGCTCAAGCTGGGTGAGACTGCCGTCCGGGCCGCCCACCGGCAGATGCCCGAGGTGCCGCGCGGTGCGAGGCCTCCCCAGGGTGGCGAGCTCATCGTCTGAAAAGAACGTCCCGTCCATCAGGATCAGCGAGGAGGACCGGCAAGCATCGAGCAGCTCGCCGCTAAGCGCTGGAACACACGGCGCGTACAAGAAGGACCCGCCACGTGGGTCACTCACCCGCAATCCCACGGTCGCGTCTGCTGGCACGGGACCCGCGCCAGCGTAGGCGGGCCGCTTACCAGCCCCCACCGCGATCGCCTGTACACGTAGCCCGTCCGGGCGGGCCGGGTCGAGCGGGAAGCCGATTCCGGCAGCGATCTCCCGCCACGCCACTCTTAGGTAGCCGCCCAGCAACCCGGCAATTCCCGAGCACTCGAGCAGCGAACGCACACTCGGCGTCGCAACGATGGTCAGCGCCGCCGCCTGGCGAAGGGTCAACAATCCGAGCGTATGGTCAATCTCGGCGTCGGTGAGCATAATCGCCGCGAACGGAGCATCCCGCACCCCATTTGGCGGATGCAGCGCGGGAAAGAAAGCTAGCTGCGACGGCAACTCCGCTGCCACATTGAACAGCGTCCACGCCGACCCATCGCCGCTGATCGCGACTGAGCACCCGGTTCGTGCGAGGCCAGGATCACAGCGCGCCGCAACGCAATAGCAGCATCCGCAATTCCACTGCGGAACACCTCCGCCGGCCGCTGAGCCGAGGATCCGTACCAACATTGATACAGACCCTTCTTAGCCGCGGCAGACGTAGGCCGTGACCTCCATCGCGGTATCAAAGTCCTGAAAGTCGGGCGGGAACCACGCCCGCTGCTTCGTCGTTAGCAGTTCAGGCTCTAGAACCTCGGGCGGCCGCTTCTCGGCCGCGGAATGATCGGATCGCACCTTCCACCCCCCCGATCCGCTAGGTCCGGAATTGATCCGGAACCCACTCAAACCTTTTCACGCGCGTCGCCGACTGGCAAGAGGCTGGGCCAAGCATGTCGCGTCGGCCGTGACCAATTCACGCTCCGCGAGGTCCACCGGTTCGCCAACCACCCTAGGCTGGTGGACAGCGTGCTGCGCTGGGATGCCCGGGCGCTGTTCGCCGGGATCCTCGATGGCCTGCGCGCCGCAGCCGGGCAAGCCGGCCCGCTGGACGCCGTGTCCGTCGACGGCTGGGCAGTCGACTACGGGCTGCTCGACGGGGACGGCATCACCGCGACGCCCGGCGGGGTGGCGGGCGTGGACGCGGCGCGCCTGTACGAGGCGACCGGGATCGCGGTGCACTCGTTCAACACGGTGTTCCAGCTGCTGGCCGAGCACGAATCGGCGCAGATGGGAGCGGCGCGGCATGTCCTGCTCGGGCCCGATCTGATGACCTACTGGCTGTCCGGCCAGATGGGCACCGAGCTGACCAACGCCTCTACCACCGGCCTGCTCGACACGCGCACCATGACCTGGGCGACCGCCGTGGCGGACGCGCTCGGCGTGCCGTCTGGCCTGTTTCCCCGCCTGGTCGGAGCCGGGGAACTGGCTGGGCCGGTGACCCGCCGGGCCGCGCCGAGCTCGGCGCGGCCCGGCCGCAGGTCGTCGTGGGGCCTTCGCACGACACCGCCGCCGCCGTCGCGGGCGTGCCCGCCGCGGACGGCGCCTTCGCCTTCATCTGCACCGGGACCTGGGCGCTGGCCGGCGTCGAGCTTACGGCACCGGTCATCACCGGCGCGGGCCGCGAGGCCGGCTTCAGCAACGAGGCCGGAATCGACGGCACCATCCGCTTCCTGCGTAACGTGACCGGATTCTGGCTGCTGCAGGAATGCGTCCGGGAGTGGCAGGCCGAGGGGCGGCGCGTCGGACTGGACGAGCTCACGCGTGGCGCCAGCGAGATCCCGGGCCACCGGGCGCTCATCGACGTCCAGGATCCGGGCTTCGCCGCCCCCGGCGCCATGACGGAGCGGATCACCCGCGCCTGCCTGCGCATCAGCGGCGTCAGCCTGTCATCGGAGGCGGAGATCCTGCGGTGCATCCTGGACAGCATGGCCGTCGCCATCCGGCAGGCGGTGCGCGACGCGGTACGGGTCACCGGCCACCCGGTCCGCACCGTTCATATCGTCGGCGGCGGCGTCGCTAACCCGCTGTTCTGCCAGCTGGTCGCCAACGCCTGCGGGCTCCCGGCGGTGGCCGGTGCGGTCCTTCGTCCGGCGCAGCGTGCACCTCACCCGGTACGAGCCGGATGAGCAGGAGGCGACATGGGAACGCGCCGATGAGGTGGTGCTGGCCAGCCGGGCGCCAGTGTCACGAAGCAAGCCGTGCTCAAAACTAGGAGAAACCGTTTCATGACCCCTCCGACGGCCGCCGCGGAGGTCAACCTCACCGCGGGTACGCCAGTGGAGCTGCGCTTCGAGTACGACCTGGCGGGCCGCACCGGCCCGATGGCCGAGCTGTTGTGGCTACGCTTCGGCACCGAGCCGACGGCCGTGGATTCCGGCGCGCTCATCGCCGCCGCCGCGGAGGCGGCCGCCGAGACCGACGTCGCGCTGGTCGTCGTCGGCACCAACTCCGTCGTGGAATCCGAGGGTTACGACCGCACCTCGCTCGCGCTGCCCGGCCGCCAGGACGACCTGGTCCGCGCCGTCGCGGCCGCCAACCCGCGTACGGTCGTGCTGGTCAACGCAGGATCCCCCGTGCTGATGCCCTGGCGCGATCAGGTCGCAGCGGTGCTCGTCGGCTACTTCGGCGGGCAGGAATTCGGCCACGCCGTCGCCGACGTGCTGCTCGGCGTGGCCGAGCCGGGCGGCCGGTTGCCCGCCACCTGGCCCGCGGCCGACGCCGACGTGCCGGTACTGTCCACTCTGCCGGTAAACGGTGCGCTGGACTACGCCGAAGGAATCCACATCGGCTACCGGGCCTGGCTCAAGCAGAGCGCCGCGCCGGCGTACTGGTTCGGCAGCGGCCAGGGCTACGCCGACATCGCCCTCGTCGGCGTCCACGCGCCCGCCTCGGTCGCCGCCGGGGAGTCCTTGCCCGTGATCGTCGAGGTCGAGAACGGTGGCGAGCGCGACGGCAAGCAGGTCGTGCAGATCTACGCGGAGCGTCCGGGCTCCGCGGTCGACCGACCAGTGCGCTGGCTGGTCGGCTTCGCGCCCGTGCGCGTACCGGCCGGGGAGAAGGCACGGCTGCAAATAGGCGTGCCGACCCGGCTGCTGGCCTACTGGCAGGATGGCTGGCGCTACGAGCCCGGCGCCTACCAACTCCGGGTCGGTACCTCCGCCGTCAACCTGCCGCTGACCGCAAAGGTGGAACTCGCCTGATGCTGCCGAATCCGCTGATTTCCGGCTTCAACCCCGATCCGAGCATCGTCCTGGCCGACGGCGCGTACTACCTCGTCACCTCGACCTTCGAGTATCTGCCTGGCATTCCCGTCTATCGCAGCACCGATCTGGTCACCTGGACGCATATCGGCAACGTGGCAACCCGGCCCGGGCAGGTCCGCGTGGAGGACGTGGCCACCGGCGGCGGCGTCTGGGCGCCGACCATCCGGTACCGCGACGGCGTCTTCCACGTCATCGTCACCATCGCGATGAGCCCGCGCGGGTGCGTCGTATTCACCGCGACCGCCCCGGCCGGCCCGTGGAGCGACGGCATCACCATCAACAGCGTCGGCGGCATCGACCCGGACCTGGCGTGGGACGACGACGGCACGGCCTACGTCACCTTCTCCGGGCTGTACACCAGCGGCGAGCAGATGGGGCAGCACCTGGGCATCCAGCAGGTCCGGGTCGACCTCGCCGCCGGCAAGGCGCTCGAGGAGCCGCGCTCACTGTGGTCGGGCACCGGGCTGAAGTTCCCGGAGGCGCCGCACCTGTACCGCCGCGGCGACTACTGGTACCTGCTGATCGCCGAGGGCGGCACCGAGCGCGGGCACAGCGTCAGCGTCGCCCGGGGGCTCTCCCCGGAGGGCCCGTTCGAGGGGCACCCGGCCAACCCGGTGCTCAGCGCGCGCAGCACGTCTCGTCCGATCCAGAACACCGGGCACGCTGATCTGGTCGCCACGCCGGACGGCGGCACGGCGCTGGTCCTGCTCGGCATGCGCCCGCTCGGCCTGACCCAGTCGTTCTCACCGCTGGGGCGGGAAACGTTCATCACGCCGGTCTCCTGGGCCGACGGGTGGCCGCAGCCGGACCCGGTGCTGCTGGCTCCGCGCGATGCCGTCGATGAGGAGGTCTTCGACTTCGCCGGCCCGCCCGCGCTGGAGGACCCGGGCTGGCTGGCGGTCCGTACGACACCGGAATCGGTCGCATCGGTTAGGGACGGCCGACTGGCGATCACCGGCCATGCCGGGCTGGACGACCCGCACCCGCAGTTCGTCGGCCGCCGCCAGCAGCACCTGACCGCCACCGTGTCCACCACCGTCGACGCCTCCGGTGGGGCGGGCGGGCTCGCCGCCCGCTATGACGAGGAGCACTGGATCTGTCTCGAGGCGCGCGGCACGGTCGTCACCGCCCGGGCTCAGGTCGCAGGCCTGGCGCAGAGCTGGCAGGCCACCGTCCCGGCCGCCGACGTCGAACTTCGCATGGAGATGACCCCTCCGCCGGCCAGCTTCGGTGCCGCGGCGATGGGCGGTGACCGCATCCGGCTGCTGGCTGCCGGCGCGCTGGTCGCCGAACTCGACGGACGCTACTGGACGGCGGAGACCTGCGCATCCTTCACCGGCCGGGTCATCGGCCTGT
>OBLU010001511.1_pt1 | contig 21639 bp, 21 predicted proteins | sample 1518681 | NCBI WGS metagenome assembly OBLU01 (sample SAMEA3539304, study PRJEB22396) | soil metagenome | biome: tundra; feature: field; material: soil | place: USA | collected 2010-05 | depth 0.15 m
CGCTTGTACGGATCTGTGCGGGGGGCGATCAGCAATGGTCGTCCCTACCGCGACATTTATGCGGTTACTGTCGAAAGAATTATTCATCCGACGCCTACTGCTCAGCAACGTATCTCTTGTGCCGGCAGGCCACGCAGTCACACAGCCAGAAATCAGGTTCGTCAATCCCATAGTGCAGAAACATCTCGTTTCCACATTTCGGGCAGACTGGCTGCTGTTTCAGGCTTTCTTGAGCTTCCTCATTCGTGATCACGCCTCCCGTGGAGCGACGGAGCCGATCTATGGCCTGCGTGACGATGATTAACTCAGGATCGTCCACATAAAGCTCTGGCCAGCAGAAATCGAAAAGCAGTTGGCCGATCTGGCGATCGCTCAATCTATTCAGGCGATGACTCAAAGCGCTACCGAGAATCATTGCGGTCAGTCGATCAATGAGGAGCGGAGACTCGCCGAGTTTCCGTTGGCGCTTGATCAAGTAGCGGATGCTCCCCGGTTCATCGTCGAACTCATCGTCTAATTCCACAGCCACACCCCACGCCCAGAATTTCAACCTCTGTAGAAACGCTTCTCGGGCCAATAGCTAAGAGCGGCACCTTCAACAGTGCCCCTCACCTTCTGAAATACGAGCGCGGCGCAAAGAATGGCTAGGTTGTGGGTTATTTACCTGCGAAGGTGGGGGTTATTTTCTTACCTAGTTTTCTGCGCTCTTCCGTAGTACGAATTCGAGTATGCGAGCAGCAATCTACGCCCGAGTGAGCACCAAGGAGCAAAGCTGTGAAATGCAGATGCGTGACCTGCGAGCGTACTGCGCCGCTCGGGGCTTCACCATCATTCGCGAGTACATCGACATCGGCCAGTCTGGGGCGAAGGACTCGCGTCCGGAACTCAACGAACTCATGGCCGACGCACGTAAACGGAAGTTTGACTCAATCTTGGTTTGGCGCTTTGACCGTTTCGCCCGCTCCACCAAACACCTCTTACTCGCACTGGAGGAGTTTCGGTCGCTCGGTGTCCAGTTCATCAGCTACCAAGAAAACATCGACACCAGCAGCCCGTTGGGGCAGGCACTTTTCACAATTGTGTCGGCCGTCGCTCAACTGGAGCGTGACCTGATCCGGGAGCGGGTGAGCGCAGGGGTACGGAATGCTCGGGCCTGTGGCAAACAACTGGGCCGTCCGCGCCGAATTGTGAACGCCGACGAGTTGCTTCGCCTCAAGACTGAGGGCGCCAGCCTGCGGCAGATTGCCGAGGCGTTAGGGATCGGGTACGGAACGGTCAGGACGCGGCTCCAGCAAGCGAGCTAAAAACCCCACCGCTAAAGCCCCTGGGTACACCACGGATTCGAAGGGTTTACAGGCAGACTATTCGCAGGGCGAGAATCTACAGATTTCCGCTCACAGTTTCGATCCCCACTCAGTAATCATGCACCGCCGTTGAAGCGTTGAAGGCTCTGTTCACGATTCGCTCCGACAGGTGTGCGGCGTAGAGGCCCGTAACCAACCCTGTGAAGACATCCATGGTGTAATGCGCGCGCAGCGCCAGGACGGTTGCAACCTCGAAGAGAACCAGTCCGGCGGCGACGACGGTCAGCCAGCGTTTTTTGAAGCGCGCCAGCATGACCGCTCCGATAACGGCAATCGCAGTGTGACTGGAAAAAAAGTAATCGTTGGCGACGCCGTAGGTGACGACCAGAGACGGGAATCCCGGGTAGCGCCAGATCGTGCCCGGCGGCGCCGGAAGCGCAATGCACGCCTGCATGAGTTGCCGTAATGCAAGCACAATGACCAAGCCGAGGAACGGCTGGGCGTCGCCGCGGAAGATCCAGAGGGACAGAATAAAAACCGCCAGGAAGTCAATGATGATGGAACTGACAATCAGCAACGTGTTGGTGACCGCCGCGTGGTTCTGCAAATAAAGATTCAGAGAAGCCGTGGCGTTGTGAATGGCGTCTCCGATTCCCGAGGCGGGCGATGGTCGCGCACCGATCAGGGACTGCGTCCAGAACCAGAGGGCGAGCGCGACGGCGGTCAGGATGAGGCGGGCTGAGAAAGATCGTTGCAACCGCGATGGCTCACTTCTTCCGGGGGGCATAGTCGCCAGAATTATATGCTTGTCCCCTAGTGGCTTGGAACTTAGCTTCCTTCTCGACGCAAAACACGAATATAGAATCAAAGGGAGAATAGCGTTGCTTTTCATGATTCCCCTCCACGAGCAATATCTTGCGATGGGGGCAGAGAAGAATCCGGGGACTGGCCGATTAGAGCATCCGCCCCGTTTCCGAGTTGTGTTACTCTCTGCGTGCAACGATTGGTCTCGTTCTCCTCACTGGTGAGCGAATTCAGTCCAAGATCGGCTTCCCGACCAGCGTTTCGGCAAGCTTGGCCAGGAAAAGATCAGCGTGCACGAAGTCGAACACCCGCCGCTCATCCGGCAGCAGTTGCGCGTTGAATTTCGTAATGTCCATGCCCCGTGTCAGCGTGAGTGTGTAATACCAGCACATACGCGCACCAAATCTGGATGGCTATCGCTGCCTCGGCGGGGGAAACAGGCCGGCATCTCGACGTTTTCCTGCCTTGAAAACTGCGAAGGGTAAAAGCGTTCATACGGCTTTTTCTCCCGGTACGACCGCGCCAGTTCGAGGTAGATTCCGATGTCACGGTCGAGGTCGGATTGCTGGCCGTCAAAATAGAAATTGCGGATAGGGACGCCGCCATAATCCCGGCTGAGCTTGGGATAGATGGCTTCGCTCACAACTCCATTCATGCAGGTGAACGGGCTGATGTCCACGATTCCGTCCACCCCGTGCAGGGCAAGATAGGCGCTCCTGCCCATGTTCGTGACCATCTCGCCTTCGGCCCCGGGAAAGGGAAGATAGGGTTGCGCCAGCTCCAGCACCTCCTCGACGCTGGGTTCCTTGTAGCCGGCGAAATCCTCGACAAATAGCGAACGTAGCGCGTGCTCGTCGGCATGCTGAATTCGGGAACGGAGCTTCGACTTGATCATCTCCGAGGAGTACGACCGACCGGCGAGCCGGAGATTGCGCACCTCTTCCATGTTGGTGTAGCCGATCCACTCGGCGATGTCGGCTATCCAGCATTCCGCGCCCTGTTCCTCCAGGCGGCGCACAAGGTCCTGGTTGCTGAAGTTGTTGAGGCGGCAGAAAATCTCGCCCACGATGCCAATCAGCGGCCGGCTACTGTCGAAGCGCGCGGGTACAGCGTGAAAGCGAGCTCTCGCCCGCAACAACGATGCGGTCAGCCAGCGCATCTGGCACGCGAAGACGGAACAACTGCGTTCCAGTGCCTGACAGAGGTCATCGAGGGACTCGCGAAAAGCCCGGTCGGCTTCTCCCGGCTGCGTTTCGTAAGGGCGGGTCTGCAGCAGGAGCTTGCGCAGGATGTCCGCCGAGACCACGGCCCGCCATGCCGTCCGTACGAACGCGGTGTCAAAATCCTGGAAGTCGCTGTAGCCATGTTCCCCGTGCGGAGAAAGGACTTGTATGTCACCATAGCCCTGTTCATGCAGAACCTTCCGCAGAAACGGCGCATACTGCCCGAAGCGGCACGGCCCGTCGGTAGTGCCCATGAGAAAAACTGTGTGCTTGGCATCAAAGCCCGGTTGCTGCGCGATTTTCAGGAAATCGCCGGTCGTAATCTTGGCGGGATAACATTCGTCACCGCTCGTGTGCTTGCCGCCCAACTCGAGTGTGTGTGGATCCGAGGGCGGCGTGGGATACGCCTCAACGCCCATCCAGCGCAAAGCGGCGCACAACGCCTCGATGCTTCCCTCGGCCATGGCGGGGACGTAGACCGTTTTCCCCGCCAGTGGATGGGTGGCGCCAATCTTCCGGGTTACGCAGCGATGTTTGTGGAATTGCATCGTAAAAACCCCTTGCTATCGAGATAAGCTTCACACCGGGTGATGTAGCCGGCGTCGTTCGAATGCCCGTCAAACTGCAGCACCAGGCTGGGCTTGCCACAGGCATCTTCGAGAAAGGATTTGAGGTAGGAGTCCGGGCCGCACTTGAAGTTCGAGATGTAAATAAGGTGCAAGCCGGGAATGCGCCGGGTGAACTGCGCAGCGGCCAGAATCAGCCGGCCGGAGTGCCAGTACATGTTGTCGTTGATCGCAGAAACATCCTCGTCGTCGAGTGGCAGAAAATCCAGGGGCAGCACGTTGATGCCGTATAAGGTCCGCAGCTTACGGGGAATGTCGCAACACACCGCCCGGTCGTAGATGTTGTAAGGCCGGCCCAGCAGGACAATCGCAGGCTCGTGCGTCGCGCGCAATACTTGCAACGCGGCCTCCCCTGCTCGCCGTGCCGTATCGCCAAACTTCTGTTGCGCGCGGTAGGCATGCTCCGCTGCTGCATCGCTGGCCGCTTTGTTTCGTCCTAACGTACTCGCCAAAATGCGAAGCTGCTTCCGCACATGCTGGGGTCCTTGTCGAAAGTGGATGGTTGGGCACAGTAGCTTGCCGTCCAGATCGTTCTCCAGTTTCTCTACCGCGCGCACCACAAACGGCAGACTCTGGTTCCACGGACACAGCTTCGACTCCGCCTGCATGAACGGCGTTTCCGCGTCGACTGTGTTGGGCAGCAGAATATAATCCACGCCTTGCTTCAGCAGTGCGCGCACGTGCCCATGCGCCACCTGGATCGGAAAACAGGGCTGCGCAATCGCCAGTTCTTCACCGATGGCCGCGATGCGCCCGTCCGTGGGGGGCGAAACCGCCACGTTGTATCCCAGTTCCTGCAGGTAGGTACACCAGAAGGGGAAGCGATCATAGAAGAACATGGCGCGAGGAATACCGACCGTTTTCCGTCCCTCTCTTGGTGGCTCGAGTGCCGCCTCCAGCAGCTTGTCCCGGCCGGACAGGAGATCCTCAATCACCGGCTGCCGGTCGGTGCGCGAACGCTTGCGGAACTTGTCGGAGCACTGGTCTCCCCAGTAGCTCTTCTCGCCGTCAATGGAAAATTCCTTCATCTCGCAGTAGTTGGAGCAGGCGCGGCAGACAAAGTCGCGACTGGTGAAATTCATGCGGTTCAGATCAAAGCCGCGGAACCTGCTCGTTTCGCCGCTGGCCAGCACCCGATCTCGTGCAATCAGCGCCATACCGATCGCGCCGATCACTCCGTTATGTGGGGGAACAACGATGGGCTTTTTCAATATGACAGAGAAGGCGGCAGCAACCGCATCGTTATAAGCGGTGCCGCCCTGGAAATAGATGACGTTCCCGAGGTTCCGTCCACGCACTACGCGATTCAGATAGTTCAAGGCCACCGAGTAGGCCAATCCCGCGCACAAATCGGCGGCGGCGGCCCCCTTCAGCAGCAGGCTACTCACATCCCGCGCCATGAACACCGTGCAGCGTTCGCCCAACCGGATCGGGTTTCGCGACGATAAAGCCAGCTGAGCGAATTCACCCTTGATGTCAACTCCCAACTTCTCGGCTTGCTCTTCCAGAAACGAACCGGTCCCCGCGGCGCAAGCTTCATTCATGGTGAAGTCCACGACAACGCCGTCGCGGATGCGAATGAACTTCGAATCCTGCCCGCCAATCTCGAAGATCGTGTCCACCAGCGGCATACCCAGTTGTCGACACACATGCATGGCGCCGGTTTTGTGCGCACTGATCTCGTCATTTACGGTGTCGGCTCCGGTAAGTTCGCCAATCAGCTCCCTCCCCGACCCCGTCGTGCCTACGCCGCGGATGCTGACTCGCGCACCCAACTCCTCCTTGATTTCGCGCAGGCCCGCAGAGACCACTTCGATCGGACGGCCTGCCGTGGGAACGTAAATCTCCTTCAGCAGATTGCCCATCGAGTCAATCACGACCAGGTTCGTGCTTACCGACCCCACATCAATACCAAGGTAGCCATCCACACTGCTGCCTGCCTCCGCCAGTCCGAGCGGCGGCACGCTGTCCCGCAGCAACGTCACGTGTTCGAGCGAGAGTGCTTCTGTGGTGGGAAAGTCTTCTGCAACGGCGGTCTCCCCTTGCAGGTGGTGGAAGGTACTCGTGGTGCCATGGCCATTCCCTTCAGCCGCGAGAATGCTCGCGCCCAGCGCCGTCATCCAGCAGTGTAGTTCCGGAACCAGAAAGTCTGTTTCTTGCAGCCGGAAGGCCTCCCGGACCGCGTCGAGCACTCCGGCATTCATCGCCACGCCACCAACAAATGCCACGGGTGAGACCACCTGCCGGCCTTTTACGATGCTGGACTTGAAATTTCGAGCCACGGCCTCGCACAGCCCGCGCAGGATCTGGTTCGCGGTGTATCCCTTCTGCTGGGCATGGATCATGTCCGTCTTGGCAAACACCGAGCAGCGGCCGGCCACCCGGGCGGCACAGCTGGCGCCGCGGGCGGCAGCGCCCACATCCTCGACCTCATAGAGCAGCCGCGAAGCCTGCTGATCAATAAACGACCCTGTCCCAGCAGCGCACTCCGTGCTGGATTGGTAGTCCAGAATTCCAAGATGGTCAGAGCCATCCGTTGCGCCCAGGCGGATATATTTCAAGTTCTCCCCGCCCATCTCAAACACCGTTCGCACTTGTGGATAGAGCGCATGCATGCTTCGAGCCAGCGCGCGAAACTCGTTTTCAAATCCGGCGTCGAAGGCACGGGCCACCGTCCGTCCACCCGACCCTGTGAAGCGAATGCCCGCGATGGTTTCGTCTGGCACAACTTCGCCGAACTCCCGCAACAGGTCCGAGGCAGCTTCCAGCGGATTGCCCTGCAGTCGCCGGTAAGTAGAAAGCACAACGAAGCGCTCAGACAATCCGTTGCTTTTGGGCAGTTTCGGAAGAAAGAATGACGAGGAGGCGTCGGCCAGGTGGACGAGCAAGGGATAGTCTGCGGGCTCACCGAGAGCCGCCAGTTTCACGCTGACTGCTCCTACATCCAAACCAAGGCTGATACTCATACGAGCGCCTCCTCGAAACTTAACGGATGTTCCACGCTTCATTCACCGGACCTCGAGCGCGGAACGCGGCGGAGCCGACCGGTTGGGACAAACGATCGACTCCGGAACTGTTTCAGGTTGGGCTGGAGAACGAGCGTCCGTCCTCGCTCCAGAAATCAAGGCAAGGAGGGAAACCGCGACCAGTTTGAAGCGTTCTTAACAGCGAAAAGAATGATTGATGATGGTGAGCGAATCGGGGACGCGGTGGGACTGCGCGTTGCTTTCAGGACGGCGCCGGCAGCGTTTCGTCAAAGAGCCGAAGTTGAGCTCAGTCTTGGCTATCTGGGCCGAGGCTTGCGGCGCCACGATCGAGAACTGTAGCGTCTTCTCGTAAGGCAGTGCCTGCGATTCGTCGTACGGGGTTTCCGGGACGTCTTCTGCCGGAACACCGAAAGACACACAGAAGCTCAGAAGTACGAAAAGAATGAGAACTGAGCGAGACTTTCTCATACGCACACCCAATCTGGATGGCAAGTCCTGCCTCGGCATGCTATATCCATTACACGCCGAGACTCAGCCAATGGCAATCTTCGCCGCCACAGTTCTGTGTGATGTCGAGAGAGAAACGCGGCACCCACGGTCGCCGTCATGTGCGCCGGCATTCGATTCGAGCTACCACGAGATAACTCCCCGATTGTCGAAACTGCACCCTCGCCGATAACTTCAGAGTAACTCGGACGAAACCGGGACGGGCGCATGGGCTCTAACTTTGCTCGCTGCGCTGGACCTGCTTGCCGGTTCCCGCCTCGATGGAGGCCAATGCATCACGATAGTTCGACTTGTCGAGTCGGATGATCGCATACTGGCTCCCCTCCTTTTCGTCGTTGTATTGGATGGTCAGATAGTGACTTTTGGATTTCGTGAACAGCAATGGCCAGGCGATCAAGAGGCCTTCGGCATAGCGGGGTTTGGCGGTGCGTTCGTAAAGGATGCTCTTGATATTGTCCATCTTGATGCTGACCGCCGGGGCGCTACCTTTGCCGAGGAACTGAATTTCCTTGCTGTTGCCGTCAATGCGGAAAACGCCTTTCACGGGATCAGACTTTTTTTGGCCGGGGTAGCTTTTGGAAAGTATTGCGCGTGATCGAAGTTCTGGCCGAATGCCGCCGATGCTAGTAACAGTGCAAAGCAGACGCCGAGAAGTCTTGTCATTCTCATTGGGGCAATCCTCTCTTTCGATTCGATTTTGCTTGCGCTCAAGAACCATGCTTTGCGTTCTTGCCGCTCATTGTGTATGTGGCTCGGACGCACGCGTGTGTGACACGCAATCGATCCGTGGCTGGGTGCAACTCTCGATCTCGGCCGCGACAGGTCACTTTCTCATGTGCGTCCAGTCACTGAATGAACGCACTGGATGGTCCAAGATAGTGCTGCTTCTTTGGAGTGCTCCCAGCCTTGCAACAAAGGCCGACATCAACCGCCTGACTACTCGCAGATGGGACGATCATGAACTACCGCCATCACCCTCCGCTGATAGTTCTTATTGCGGCAGTATGCTGCTTCGAGCCCCACGCGCGGGGGCAGGACGTCCGGACTCAAGTGCCAGACAGGACTTCTCCAACCCTGGTTGCGCAGACGGTGGTCGTCCCGGACGGCACTCCTGTGTTTCTCCGGTTTGCTCAACCGGTATACGGATTGGCCGTGGCACCGGAGAAAACGGCCATTAAGAAGGGCGCTGCCATCCGCTTGGTTGCTGCTGGCGACGTGCGCGCCAATGGTCGGATTGTTATCACAAAAGGTTCTGTTGCCCAGGCAACGGTCACGAATGTTCGGCGGCTTGTTGGCAGCGACCTTGTGTTCACCGGGCTTACTTTGAGGCTGGACTGGGTCACGACGGTTACCGGGGCGAGAGCTCCGTTGCGGCCTCGGCGGACAGGTACCGCCGAGTCTTTTGAGGCCGAAGTGTTTTCGGACAAAGGCGGGATTGAGGTGATTCCGCATAGTTTCAAGCGCGGCATGGCCAACGCCCTAATTGGATTGGATCTGTTCACAACGCGAACGTTCCGCGAAAAGATGTGGATTCCCGCCGGCTCCCGCATGCATGCGTTTCTGGACGGAGACGTTACGATCGGGCTGGCAGAACTCGAACAGGCACAAGCGGGCCTGCCCACTCCGAATCTGACGGCGACCTTGTATGTATTCCGGACGAAGGAGCGAGGTGGACTTTCACCGCCTGTGTTCTGCGACCAGAATGAAGTTGGCCCGCTGGGTTCACGGCAAAGTGCAATTGTTGATCTGGAACCAGGGAAGCATTCTTGCCACGCTGGAATGTCGCGGCCGATCGAGCTTACTGTGGAGGGTGGAAACGACTATTTCTTGCGACTGCGCTCGGGGATGTCCAATAACTGGGAACTGAACCCGGTCAGCACAGCAGAGGGAGAAGATCGAACCGCTGACAGCGAACTGCTCCCTCCTCGGATAGCTGCCGAGACCCCTCACGAATGACGAGGTCCACCCGTAGCGTGACTATTGTGGTGGGCTGGTCTGAGAGGCGGCTTCCAAGCTGGCACGCAGCGACCGGACACGCCGCAACATTGAGTTGGCCTCACTCTTGAGCGGGCCCGGTAACACGCTGGCGGTTGCCAGTTCAGCCTCAGCCTGTTTCAAGTTCGCTTTCTGCAAGTAGGCTCTGGCGAGGTAAACATGCGCTGGCTGTACGAGCGGGGACTTGCCTTCTTCGATCACCTTGGTCAAAACCGGAATGGCATCGTCCGAATGTCCCAGCAGTAGACGGCACACACCGCGATAGAAATTAACGTCCGCTGCCTTCGGCTCAAACGAGGCAGCGTTTTCGAGCATGGTGCTAGCGTCGGCATAGCGACCATCGACATAGGCCACCATTGCATTGCGGAAACTGGTCCGTTGCGGATCTGCGGGAACGCCGCCCGGTACGGCCCCGGCGGCGCCAGCCCGTCTTGCAGGATATTTGGCACTGGCAGCGAGACCAGAAAACGAATAAGGGGCCGGATGGATTTCGCCGAGCCGATAGAGTTCGAGAGCTTGCTCGGAAGTGAGCTCGGGCTGCTGCTTGCGGACTTCACGAGGAACGGCAGGCTGATTCGACGCCGATATTTGCGCGGCGGGTGGCACTTGGGAAGGTTCCTGTATGGGCATCGCAGGCGGTTCCGCGGAGGCGGCCCCAGATGCTAGTTCGGTGGTGGTATCTTTCCCTGACGTGGGATTATGCCGTGCTGACGGTAGACTCTTCTGTGGCTGTGGCGCGGAAGAACCGGATGAACCGGATGAGAGCGGGTTGTCCCGAGCCTTCACGGCTTCCTGCTGAGTTGTCTCAGCGACGCGGTCTCTCGACGGCGGAGCCTGCTGGACGATGCTCACTTCTGCACCGGCCGGTTTGCGTTTTCGCAACTGCAACACGCCGATCCCAACGAAGACTACCAGAGCCACCGCAGCGAAGGCCCAGTAGCGAAGACGGAACGAAGGGCGTTGCGATGCAAGACGGATCTCGTGGGCCTGGGCAGCCAGTGCGGTGCGCATTTCCTGCAGTGTCTCGACGGACTGCAGGCACCTGGGGCACTCGAGGATATGCACCTCGAATTCGTCCTGTACTGGTGGCTCCAGCTCACCCTTCAGGTACTTTTCTGCGATTCCGTCTTCTCCAACACTCTGGCAGTTCATAACCCGGGCACTACTATGAAGTGGTCACAAACAATGCTTCTGTGACACCCTCACAAATTTGTTCATCATCCTCTTAACCATCCGAGACTTACGGGCACGTACAGCTTCGTGGGACAGGTTGAGGCGGTGGGCTACCTCGGCGAGCGAATGGCCATCGACCAGGGAAAGCAGCAATATCTGCTGGTCCGCTATGCTCAGTTTTGCCAGTTCTTGTCGAACCAGGCGCTGCCGTTCGGAGGATTCCAGTTGCTCGATCGGGTCGCTAGCCCGGAGTTCCACCGTAGCGAGATCGCTTTCGGGATGCCGCGCCCGACTCCTCAAATAGTTGTTAATGATGTTGCGAGCTGTGCCCTGAACGAAAGCACCAAGCTTCTCGCTTTCCCGGATCTGACCTGCGCGCAGTGCCTTGAGCACCGCGATCAGAATTTCCTGGCTCAGGTCGTTGGCGGCATCGCGATCACGCGTGCGAACGGTTGCAATCAGGAGCACCGCACGCCGGTAGGTATTGACCAGTTCTTCTTCGGCAACCGGGTCACCGCCCCGAATGCGTATGACCAACCCTTCTTCTTTCGTCGGGGCAATATCCGGTGAAGTGGATTCGGTGGCCATCTCCGGCACGAAGAGCCAACAGCTTCGTGTTACTCAACTAATTCTACCTCCGCAGAAGGCGAATCATCACCATTTTGTAAAGCCTGAACTCATAGCTGCATCTCCGAGCTTCTGCCACCTGTCACAGTCCCTTCAGTCCTGACCACATAACATCAGAATCGCGCTACGGAATGCACAACGGGAAGTTCGCGACGCAGAGTAGCAGAGCGGAAGTGTGACCATCATCACAGCCAGCTATCGGGAAGTGATCTAGCGTTGAACAGAACAGATGAAGCTCCTTCCCTTGTATTGGTAAACCGTTTCTGCCTCTTCATCGTGCCCAATCGGGCGCAATACGAGGTGGCCCCATGAGTGAGGGAAACAGCACTCGGTACGTCTCGCCGGCTAGTCTAAGACTAGAGTCTGCTCGATGGCTCCATGTGATTCTTCTGGCGGTCGGGCTGGCAGGATGGATGGTTTTCATTCTTGCCTGCGTTGGAGGCGCTGCTTGGAGTCCTGACGGCTCGCAAATCCTCTTCGCCTACCGCGACGTCGAGAACTCCCGAACCGCAATCGCACTTTACGATCGCGGGACAGGCTCTGTCTCGACTATCCTCACCCAGCCCACTGCCAGAGAAGGGGAACTGGCGCTGTATCCGAAGTGGCAAAACGACGGAAATCGAGCCTTGGTGACGATCTACCGCGGCATCCCTGGGGGCTCCTCCGATGCCGCCTGCGAACTGGTCTCGATTCCTGTCAAGTCGAGCCTGCCGCTGCAGGTCTACAACGTGGGCTTCACGGAAGGTTGCGTCTCCCCCTATCTCCAAGTGAACGGGAAGGTGTACTTCGGAGGCGCAGATCTGCGCTGGGTTGACCTGGAAACCGGGGAAGTCGAGTCACAGGACTTTAAATTTCCGAGCAAACTCTCGGGCTTCCAGGAGGTCGTACTCTCTGAGCACGGCGGTCAGGTTTATTACCAGGGAAAGGTCACGCACAAGGTCAGCGGCACTGATAGCAAGGAAAAAGAAGAGGAGGGCAGTGAAGTCGGTCGAATCCAACTCGAGGACTTAACCTTGGAGCCCTTTTTCACCTTCTGGGCCCAGGACCTGCCCGCCCTCGGTGTTCAGGACGTCTATTCAATTTTCTGGCCTCATGGATCCAGTGTGGCGTTGCTCGGACTGGGGAAGGAGAGCGATTCCGACAAGATATTGCTCGGGGAAGAAAACAAAGGCATCGTCCGCGTGCTCGCTCCCGACCTGGGCGTAAAACTTTACAAACTCGGAAATCTGATCTGGTCATCGGACGGCAGAATGCTCTACGCCTCCGCGATCAAGATAGGTGAGCAGCAAAATACATTGGACTATTGGCTCGCCGAAATCCCCGTGGACGGTGGCCGCGTCCGCCTGACGAAGATTGCTCCCATGCGAAGTGAGCTGAACGACGATTTCGAGTCCATCTTCCGGCTGGGCATGCCGATTTCAATGTCTCCGGACGGCCGCTGGATCGCCGCGACGCCCGCCGTACTCGGCAAAGGAACTCTCGACGATTGCGATCGGGCGCTGTTCCTCATCGACCTGCGCGACCCGGCTCGGCCACTGCAGCGAGTGCCGATTCCCCGCCAGCCGCCGGCGGTGGCTCCGGGACCAAAGGTACAGCAATGATTTTCTTGCGCGAACTGTTTTCTCATATCTGCGGCCAGCAACACTGCTGGGTACTCAGCGGCCAGACGATGCCGTTTTGTCAAAGGTGTGCCGGATTGTATGTCGGTGCATTCTCCGCCTTGATCCTGATCCTTATCTTCCGCCCTCGCCCCAATCTATTCCTCTACTGGATTCACGGCATCTTCATGCTCGTCATGATTCCGTTTGGATTTCATTTTGTCACCCACGGCGGTCTGACGCGAACTTTGACCGGGATGCTGTTTGGCTTCGGGCTTGTCTACTATCTCGCACTTAACCCGTTCACCGCGTGGCATGCTTGGAAAGCCGACACCGCCTGGCGAACCAGAGCTTACGTGTTGCTGATCGCGACCCTGCTCCCGCTGCTGCTCTTAATGGTGCGCTTGGGCAGCGGCCTTTCAGCTCTTCTCCTAACAGGCTTGGGAGCTCTCGGATTCGCATCTCTTTGCTTGCTCACTGCGGTGAATCTCGCTGTTCTTCCCGGAATATTTCGGGCACTTCGTTCCGGTTCTCGTCTTCAATCGCAATGAAACCACTATTCCTCTTCGTGCGCCCGCCTCGCCCGCTGTGGCCTTTCAACGGTCCCAGCACCGCGTTCTGGCCACCGCTGGCATTCGCCTCGCTCGCAGCCGCACTGCGAGAGCACGTGCCCGGTCTGCGCGTCGCGATTCTGGACGCTCCCGCCTTGTCGATGGGGTGGAGTACGCTGGCCCAACACCTGCGATGGCTACAACCGGACTACATCGGAATTGGAGAAGAGGCGGTGAGTTGCGTCGAGGGACTTCGGCTCGCGAGGCTTGCGAAAGAACTGGGAGCCCGCGTTGTGGCGGGTGGATGTTTCTTCTCCTACGTAGCTCCCCATGTCCTGGCCACCGGCCTGATCGATGTTGTCGTTCATGGCGAAGGCGAACTGACCATCGTCGAACTGGCGCAGGCCTTGCAGGAGAATGATCTGAAAGCGCTTCGCGCGGTCGCGGGCATTTCCTTTGTGGACGGTGAGGAAGTCGTCTTTACCGGCTGGCGCGAGCTCCTGGCCGATCTTGATTGGCTTCCGTTTCCTGCCTATGACCTCCTCCCGGTAGAGAAGTACGGAGGCATAAGCCGGAATCACCCGCGCCTTGCCGCAATCGAGTTGGGACGCGGATGCCCTCACGGCTGTCAATTTTGTGTCCTATGGAGGCAGATGGGGCGCTTTCAGGCCGATCATCCAGTGCCTTGCTTGCGTGTCAAGTCTGCTGAGCGTCTGCTGGAGGAGGTTCGTATTCTCATGGATCGATTCCAGCGGCGGTATCTGGGCTGGGTGGATCCGTGCTTCAATGCTAACCCGCGGATGACAGCCCGTTTGTCTGAGCTTCTGTTACGCGAAGATCGAATCATTGGGCAGAGTGCCTGGGTCCGAGCAGACTACGTGCTTCGAGACGAAGCATCAGGTGCTCTGAAACTCTTTTGCCAGTCTGGATGGAACGAAGCTTATCTGGGGATCGAGCGACTGGAACCTTCGGAGCTTGCTCGGCTTGGCAAGGGGAATCTCAACGGCGAGGCTACGCGTGCGCTAGAGATTCTGCACGCGGAGTATCCCGAGGTGATCACGGTCGGGAGTTTTATCTATGGTCTTCCCTGGGACACACCAGAAAGTGTGCGGTCGTTGTTCCAAAGTGCGGAGCAACTGCCGCTGGACGAGATCTTCTTTATCCCGTTTACTCCGCTGCCCGGAACACCGTACTGGGAACCGCAAATGTGGGACTCCACAGGTGAAAAGTTCCGAACCTTTGATTTCCTTCCACGGGCGGGCTTAGACGAGGCGATGGCGCAATTCTCCTCTGAGATCGCATGGAGTTACCTGTTCTCTTGGCCCCGTCAGAGAGTACGCAGAATGTTGGCTGGCCTTTTGGCGCGAAATCCCCGGCGCCGGGGCATCATGCGGCACATTTTTCAGCGCACGATACCGGTGATGTTTCCCGAAGCATTCCACCGGAGATCCGAATCGGCCAGCGGAATGTTTTATCCAGCGTGGTATGAGAACTGAGTAGCGGTGGGGACGAAACTCTGAGGGAGGACTAAGCGGTAGAAGCAATAGGGTATTGTCCGTCAAGATCGACATGATCCACCACTGGGAGGTCTGAAGTATGTCGCAATTCCGGCTCATTCAAATGGTCGTCATGCTTATTGCCATCTTTGCCCTGGGAAGCCTCACTGCTTGCGGTGCGGGTGCCGGCGGAGGAACCGTCGTGCTGCCGCCATTTAACATGTACTGGTCTGTGGCTGTGGCCGACCTGAACGGTGATGGCAGACTCGACATTGTTGCGTCTTACTCGAAGATATCAGGCCCGCCACCGCACCCGGGCGTAGTCGCAATCTTTTTTCAGGATGCTGCCAATCCTGGGAATTTTCTGCCCCCTGTGGCCTACGACGTCGGGAACGATCCGGTCGCGCTCGCGATTGGCGATTTAAATGGTGACGGCAATTTAGACATCGTTACTGCCAACACAATCATGAACGTAGATGGTACGGGCTCGAGCAGCGTCTCGGTTCTATTGCAGGATCCCGCCAACCCCGGTCATTTTCTTTCCGCAGCGAGCTATCCAACAGGTTTTTCGCCGGTGGCTGTAGCTATTGGGGATTTAAACGGTGACGGGAGGCCCGACTTGGCTGTCGCAGACACGACTGGCATTTCACTTCTCATGCAGAATCCCGCTGCGCCGGGACAGTTCTTAGGTGCTGAGACCATCAGTGTTGGAAACGGTGGAACATCGGCGGTCGCGATTGCGGACTTGAACGGAGACGGCAAGGCTGATCTGGTAGCTACGGCTTCCGGTGTCAGCGTTTATCTACAGGACCCGCATTCCCCAGGACATTTTCTCAGCCCGGCAAGTTATGCGGTAGGTGCACAGCCTATCTCCATAGCGGTCCAGGATCTCGATGGCGACGGCCGACCGGATCTCGCCATCGCAAATCTTGGAACCCCTGAGGACGGCTCGACCGCCAGTCTTTCGGTACTTCTTCAGAGCCCTTCGGGCGCCGGAGCTTTTCTCCCCGCCACAAATTACACCACTGGTATCCGCTCCTACGCAGTGGCCGCGGCCGACTTGAACGGGGATGGCAAGGCCGACATTGCCGTTGCCAACAGCGGCACCCTGAGCGGAAGCAGCGTCTCGGTGTTCCTTCAGAATCCGCTCGCACCGGGGATATTTGAGCCGGCAACGAACTATGCAGGAAGCGGCGTGATCACTTGTGTGGCCATAGGTGACATGAATGGTGACAACAAACCGGACTTGGTAATCGCTGACAGCGGAATTGTGATTCGACTGCAAGACCCTGCCAGCCCGGGCCAGTTCTTACCACCGGTTGTCATTGCCTCTGAATAGCCTGGCCATATACGACGCCGATGGCACTCAAGAGCGAGCTATACCGAACTCCGGAGCACCGGCCATCAAAGGACAAACTACACGTCACGCACACGCATTGCCTGGAGCAGCGCTGCTGGCTTCCAACCAAACAACTGCGAAAGCTCGACGCACGCCGCGTATCCGCACTCTTCGCAAACTGCGGGACTGCCGACATCGCGACAACAACGCCAGAACCCCGCGGGCGTGCACATCTCCACTTGCATCAACGGTCGTGGCCAGGTGTTTGAACGCCACGCTTTATAAGCCGGTCGAGGAAGCATTACCGGATAGCCGTTCTGTTTGTGTTGCCACAAAGTATCAAGCACCGCAATACGCTGCTTGGCGCTCAAACCCCATTCAGAACGCTGCTCAGGCGTACCTGTAAAAAGGTGGAACCAGACGCCACGGAACAATCCCGTGGCAGCAACCTCACGAACATACTCTCCGACGAATTGGCAGTTATGCCGGGAGATCATCATGGATGCGAAAACCCTCTTCGATGCAGCAGCCCGAGTATTCTCGAGAATTTGATCGTACGTGCCCGGTCGAGACTGCTCATGGATTTCGCGGGGGCCATCGAACGTAATGCAATACGTGCAATCCGAAATCGTCAGTGGCTGCATTCCATTGGTGTAGACCCAGAAATAGAAGAAGCCGAGTTTCCGCGCGTACGCCAGGATGTCGTCTAACTTGTAGGTACCGTCGCGCCAGAGCATTGGCTCCCCGCCGGTCACGTACATCGTCCGATGGCCACGAGCGTACGCTTCTTCCAGGGTGCGTTTCGCTTTCTCGAACGTGAAATGCACGGATACATCGGTATGGCTGCGGCAATACGAGCAGCTAAGGTTGCACCTCTCGGTGAGAACCATGCCGAGTAATACTGGCCGGCAGTCTCCGAGAACGTATCGACTTGCAAGCCTGAGAGCCCCACAAGACTCGCCAAAGTTCATAGCTGAACCTCTTTCGGCCATGCCTCGCGTGAACAGGCTCCCCAGAGCCGCTCCAGATAATGGAGACTGTAGGCATTCTGTAACCGATGGATCCAGTAGGCACCGGAATTGGTAACTGCGTATCCGTCCGGGTGCTCGGCAAGCCACCCTAGGATTTGCATCGGTCGCAAGAGCCTTCCAAATTCATGGTCCAGATCGTGTCCGTCGAACTTGGTCGCGAAATCGATGCGGGATATCCGAAGGGCGTAGAAGCTCCAGTAAAGCCAGTGAGCACGGTCGAGTCGTGACGGAATACGCATTGCGAGAGCTACGGGCAGCTTGGACTCAACAGCACTGGCATACTCGGGCACAGAAAAAGTATTCATGTAAAAGCTGTTGCCAGTCATGGAAGCCGCGCCCGGCCCCAGTCCGACATAGCGATGACGTGTAACCGAACTGAATCGCGGTGCATTCGGCTGTGTCCAACTCCACACCGTAGAACGCTCAAAACCCTTTTCCTCCGCTGTAATACGGGCGATCTCTAATCGTTTCCGCAGCGTCTTCTCTGGCGCACGGTGGGGTGGCGCGTGGAGCCCAGCATTCGGCTGAGCATAGGGGAAGGAGAACATTGGGTAGGTGCTAATCTCATGCACGCCCATTTCCAGCGTTTTGGCAACGGTCTGCTGCCAGCTTGCATCATTTTGGCCCCCCAGTGCGAACATCAGGTCAGCGTTGACGGTGAATCCCGCCTCTAAGGAATCGTACAGAGCCTCCCGTGCAACGTCAGCGCTGTAATTTTTCCCAATCCCTTGAAGCTCACGATCCACCAGAGACTGCACACCAACGGACGCCTGACTCACACCGGCAGCTCGCAACGATGACAACACGGCACGCCCGGCAGCCAGAGGATGCAGCTCCACTGCAATCGGATATTCTGTTGGAAAGGCACGCCTGACGCGAGCGATCATGCGGAGAAGACCTTCGGCACTTACCGTAGGAGTGCCACCGCCGATATACAAAGAATTGATGCGGCATCCCGCAAGAATCTCGGAATAGCGGTCCAGTTCGCGGTATACAGCTTGCTCGAATAGCGCATACAAGTCAGCGCTGTGTAGCAGGCGATTGTACGGACAGAATGGGCATAGCGACTTACAGAAGGGAACATGGAGGTACAGGCCCACTTCTTGTAGACCCGTAAAGGATGGCAGAGTATCGCCCGTTAGAGGTGGTGGGCTGGACATGCCCGCGAGTAAGCGGAATAGCGCCGATTTGAGGGCCCTCGGAACCACTCCTCCGAGGCTACGTCAGAACGCCTCTGCAGCACAACCTCAATAGGTCGATGCCCAATCGATCTTCCTGCGCCCCGACACGTCTTGGGGGGCCGGATGGTCAGCAAACGAGAAGTAATTCGGTTTCTTCCTGTTTGGCAGTGATCCGGGCAGAATTGCACAAGTGACAGGGCGAACCACATGTCGGTTTGGCCGACTTCTCGATAGTGGCGGCGAGGTCCACAAACATGCAAGCCGTTCGCTGTTGTGCCACCACCTTAGAACGCAGTCATTGTTATGGCGTACCAGTTTCGTGGCGATTCCTTTACGCCAGCGGCCTACAATGATTGGTTAAGGCGAAGGGGATGTTGGTCCCTATGGCCAGCCGAGCGTCAGACCAGGATTTCCTCGTCGGCAGTGAGTTGGGCCCCTACCGCATCGTCGAAAAGATCGGCGCCGGCGGCATGGGAGAAGTCTATCGCGCTTGCGACCAGCACCTTGCCCGCGATGTTGCCATCAAAGTCCTTCCGCCCGGTACGCTCACTTCCAGATGGTGAGTCTGAGCCAACGCACTGCTCACGACCGGCTGACCCGCATCTGCTTCATCGATTACGACCGGGAAATGGCGCTTGTGGCCGAGCAGCGTGATCCCCACACCGACGAGCGGCGCATCGTCGGGCTCGGTAGTCTAAGCAGGGTGCGCGGACGCAACGAAGTGGCGGTAATCGTCAGCGACGGTTATCAGGGACACGGGCTCGGCACCGAGTTGATGCGGCGACTGGTGCATGTTGCCCGCGCAGAAAAAATGGCGCGTCGTGGGATCTACGATGTTTGAGAAAAAGCCCACTATCGCGATGCTCAAGCGCGTAGGGTTCCAGCTAAGCAAGAACTTTGAAGACCGCGTGGTCGAAGCCGAGATGAACCTGTAGCTGGATTCGTTATTGAGGCCGGAAGGCGCCAGCAGATCAGGGCGCACCCGCGGCTCAGGAATGCTTCATGAATATCCGCTCGCTTCTCATAACGAGCACGCAGACGGCGAAATTGACTGAGCCAAGCGAACGTCCGCTCCACGATCCAGCGCCATCGCCCCAGTCCGCTACCCTGCTCGGTGTTGCGCTTCGCTAGCCAAGGCACGATGTGGCGGGCGCGCAAACCCTTGCCGGATTGCCTCCGCATCATAACCTCGGTCGCCTAATACGCAATCAGGGCAATACCGCGGACGCCCGAGCACTCTCTGCAGTGGTTACGGGTCCCGCCGACGATGAACGTGCCACTCTCGGCAGCTGAGCGGCAGAGCGGGGTGGTTCTGGGGGACAAGCCCTACATCCGGCGGACAGCCGATGAACACCGAACATCCATCATGCTGGCCCAGCAGTGCCTGCACATGGCACGCAGGAGCTATTCACCAAGTTTGGGACAGAGCCTAGGTTGGAATTGAGCAGTTTTCGGGGGAGGGCTGTTCCGAGAGCGTCCATGACTCTAAACGGAGTCTGGGGCGCTTTCGTTTTTCACCCGGCGCTGAATTAGGCCGGACGTCTTCTTAACCTGCTTATCTTCCCGCCTGTCGACTTCAGGCCGATGATCGCCCACAAGGACGGGCGGTTCGTCTGCCGCGACTGCGCCCACACGCTGCGCCCCGGCGAGCCCGAGTACAGGTGTACCTGTCGCAAGTGCTTGAGGACGATCTACCGGGTGCGTCAGGCTTGAGCATCAACTCGGGAATGCTCTAGAGTTGGGGTCAACCCTATGAAACGTGCCATGATAACCGGGGCAGCCATTGTCCTGTCATTGCTCATGCCCTCGACCCTCCTCGGCTGGGGACCCGAAGGGCACGAGATCGTGGCGTCGTTGGCTCAGACCCGCCTGACCGCGAACGCGAAAATCGGCATTCGCTCACTGATCGGTGATGCGAGCCTCGCATCCATCGCAAACTGGGCCGACGAGGGTCGACCCGAACGCGACGAAACCTACAACTGGCATTTTGTCGACATTCCCGAGAGTGCTTCGGGCTTCTCCGACGAGCGGGACTGTTTTCTGCCCAACAGCAGACACAAGGGCTCGGCAACCGACCATCACAACTGCGTGGTGGATCGAATAGAAATATTCAAGCAGGTTCTCTCCGACAGCAATGCCTCACGGGATGACCGCATCGAAGCCTTGAAGTACCTCGTCCACTTCGTCGGCGACGTGCATCAGCCGTTCCACGCAATCGGGGAGGCGGCTGGCGGGAACGGGATCGCCGTTACAGAGTTCGGCAGAACTCAGTGCGGGCGGCATCCCTGCAACTTGCACGGTGCTTGGGACAGCGGGCTCATTCAGCACACTCGCATGGGACGAGATGAATACGTCGCTCATCTGGAGAAACTGATCTCCGACGAGCATCTGACCAACGGTGTTCCGAACGGAGTGTCCTGTGTGGTCGTCGGACGCGGGTCGACCGTCGGCGAACGGATTCTGGCCGACAGCCGGCTCACCCTGATCAGTGCCACCGGATCGACCCGGATGGGGAAGCGCATCGGTCAGGTTGTCGGTGCCCGCCTGGGTCGCACAATTCTCGAGCTTGGGGGCAACAATGTCCTGATCATTTCGGACAAGGCCGTGCGGTATGTCCGCTCCGGCGACGTTGTTGCTGAGGTCGGGGCGGTAATGCCAGATGGCGTACTAGATCCGAGCGCGTCTCTGGGGTGAGAGTGTACTCCATTGCCAACACTCGGCCCTGGACCCGCTTGTCGCCTAACGAGGAGCAACATGGCTAGGAATCACCGGATCACTATAACGGGGCGATTACCACCGTGGTATCTGTGGTGTCTCCGGTGGCGACTGGCGAACGCAGGCGTGGCCGCGGATATAGAAACGGGCAAGTCAAAGCTCCGAGAACCATCGTCCAGTGCGGGTTGTCCACGGCGAGTGGCTGGTATCCCAGCGCGTGGCTGATTTGCAAGGCATAGTGTCGGTTAAGGGCCAACGCCTTCCCACTAAGCCGAGCTAGGGATTTCAGACAGGACCAACATTTTCCATTTGGTTTTTGGGCAATTTAGACGGCAAGAAGAATGCCCCGGCTTCGGTCGGGGCTATCCTCTCTGTTGCTCGCGCTTCCGCGCCCGTCTGTCGGCCTCTCGCTCCGCGGCCTCTTCTGGCGTTAGCGTCAAAGTAAGTACACGGTTGAGGTGGTTGTATGGCAGCTCGGAGAA
>OBLU010001513.1_pt1 | contig 21604 bp, 20 predicted proteins | sample 1518681 | NCBI WGS metagenome assembly OBLU01 (sample SAMEA3539304, study PRJEB22396) | soil metagenome | biome: tundra; feature: field; material: soil | place: USA | collected 2010-05 | depth 0.15 m
AACACCCTCACCGCCAGCGAATGCGCGAACTACTTTGCCTCGTCCGGATATGTAAGCACTTAAATTGCAAATGCTCTAGTGGCGACCCGTCGGGCAGCGCGGCCAGGCGCGCAAACAGCGTCCACCCTCCCGCCAGCAGGATCGCCAGTTCGCCAAATCCCAGCCACACGGTCTCCATCCCCGGAGCCGCAAACAGCGAAGGCAGCTTGAGCAACTGCCAGACGATGAGATACGGCAACAGGATGCGGACCGACCAGGCAACAGTGGCGCGAAAGAGCAGTCCAACGCCGCAGACGAGAATCAGCACGCCCGACCCGTAGGCCAGCGCAGTACGCCCCGGGATCCAGGTCGCAACGGGCTGCCACACCAGGGCAAAGTCGCCATCGACGAGGGCGAGAACACCCAGTCCCATCATCCCGATGGCGAAGAGGGTCAGCGCCGGCTGCTGGTTTGATGTCTGGGCTAGAGAATGGTTGTTGGTCATCGAAGACGAATGCTATTGGACGAGCAAATGACTGTCAATCAATGTGCCGCGTGGTTATACGTCCCGCATCTCGGCCGAAAACTCCAAGAGCCTCGACCAACAATTCGCCAGACGCAACAAGGGCGCCAGCCGGAATCCCGGTGGCGCCCTGTGTGCTGTGAAGTACGCAAATCTCTAGACGCGGTTACCGAAGCCAAAATCCTTCATCTGTTCCATCTGCTGCTTCAGCTCATCCAACTGCTTCTGATCGAATTTGAATTCCTTGAAGTCCTCAGGCTTGAAGCTCTTGCGGAACTCGTCCATCTGCTGCTTGAGCTGCTGCATCTGTTTCTCATCGAACTTGAAATCGTCAGACTTGAACTCCTCGACCTTGAAGTTCTTGAGCGCTTCGTCCAACTGCTGCTTCAGCTGCTCCATCTGCTTTGGGTCCATCTTGAAGTTCTTCAGGTCATCAGCATTGAATTGCTCTTTCAGCGCCTCTGCCTGATCGCGCAGCGCCTCGGCCGCGCCATCATCCTTAAAGGCAAACTGCTGCACAAACTCCGGGCCAATTTCCGCCACCAGCAACGGACAGTCGTCCGCGCCAAATGGCTTGTCCATCTCCAACTCCCCTTGCTTGTGCTTTGAATCCACCTGCAGCGTGAGCGTCTGCTGCTTCTTGTCGCGGAGGATGGTCACCTGCACCGGCTTGCCCTCGTTGGCGCGCAGCGCGCGATCCCAGCCGGCAAGATTGGTGATCGCCTCGGGGCCCACCTTCAAGATAACGTCAAACGCTTTCAACCCCGCGGTCGCAGCCTCGCTCTTGTGTGCCACCTGCTTGACCATCAACCCGCTCGACACGCCCAGGTACTCGGCCATCTGTGAGGTCAGCGGCTCTACCATGGCGCCCACATTCAAGGTGCTGCCAAAAAACGGCATGTGAAATCCGGCCGGCAGCGGTTCATCGCCCCCGCCCGCCAGGATCCCCATTCCCGTGCCCTGCGCAAACACATCGCCGCCGTTGCCGATCTTGTTCCAGACGTCCTTTTCCATCACCCGGCGATCTGCAAGCTCCACGCTCAGCGTCTGAATACTTCCGTCGCGGCTGATCTCCATGCTGACCTTCCGCCCCGCCGGAATCTCCTTCAGCATCCGCCGCAGCTGCTCGGCACCTTCTACTGTTTGCCCATTCAGTTGCAGAACTACGTCGTTGACCTTCAGTCCAATCTGTCCCGCCGGCGCATCGTGATCGATCAGCGTAATGACGGCCCCGCGCAAATCCTTGAGCTTCAGTGCCTGCGCCTTCTCCTGGTCCAGGTCTGCCACGTCCACACCCAGGTATCCCTGCGAAGTCGATGAGTGGCCAAGCGCCGGACTGGGTTCCTGGATCATAAGTTGCACGATCTCGCCCGACTGCGCCCGCGCTCCACCTGGCGCCAGGCACACCCCGGCTCCCATGCACACCAGGACGACGATCCCAAGATTTTGATACGGCCTCGATAAGTGCTTCATCTCTGCTTCTCCCGATTGTCCTCTTGCTCCCGGCCCCGCACTCTTTTCTGACGTTGCGGTGACAGGAAGGTCAAGAAATTTTATTGAATCTCTGGTTCCCGACGTAATACTTCTCTCGAAACGGTCCTGATCTGTGGGCTCTGGTCAGAGTTGGCAACCGAGTGCAGAACCTGCCGCACGCTCGTATCGCCTTCCACCGGCTCCAGAATGCTCACTGCGGACGTGCGAATCCTTGGGTCGTTGTCGTTCAATAGAGCCTCCAAAACCGCATCGCGCACCCGGACGTCCTGCGCCACATAAGGCTCTAGCCCTTCAAGCGCCTTCTGCCGCACGCCCGCATTCTTGTCATAGCGCAACGCAACCATCAGCGCATCGCGAATCCCAGCTCCCTGGCAACTGTGCCCTGCGCGGCACTCGGCCGCCAGCAGGCCCACCGAGTCGTCCCGCACGCCCGCCGACGTCGAGTTCTCGCTTGCAAGCATCAGCAACTGCCGAATCGCCGGATCGTCCAGAGACCCCTCGATCCGTTGCGGAACTACTTGGTTGTAGCGCACTTCAACCATCTCGCTATTCGGCTCGCGAACAATGCTTGAGATATTGGCGATCTCCGCCTGCGCAGTGGACGCCGGCTGTCCGTCTACGGCCTGCTTCATGCTTGCAGCCTGCATGGCCGCCGTATGCGCTGCCCTATTTTGCGCGAATTCGAAGCTGCCCAGGCTCCCGGCCCCGGCTCCCACAAGCAGCAACAGGCAAGCTGCAACTGGCGCTGCCTGGATACTTGCAAAGTTGTTGGTCATGCGCTGGGTCATGCGTTCGTACCAGCGTTTGGGGGGCAGACTATCCAGCGCCTCTGCCAGCCGCTGCCGCGACCGCGCCACCAGATTAGGTGGGGGCTCCAGAACCGGATGCGCATCGGCCAGCACCTTAAGCGCCAGCAACTGATCCCGCTCTGTATGACACTCCGGGCAGACGGCCACGTGCCGCTCCAGCTCGTGGATTTGTTCATCCGGCAGCTCACCGTAAGCCGCTGTCACGATCCGCTCATGTGCAAGTTCACAATTCATCGCAACGTCCTTCCAGCCTCAAAACATCCTGCATTTGGCCCAAAAATCCGCATCCCATCTGGGGATTGCAAAGGGGCCGATTTACCTTAACCCCGCCAATTGTGTCCTTAACTTCTTCGTCGCCCGGAAGAGCGTATTCTTGGCGGTCTCTTCGGTTGTACTCAGCATCTCTCCGATCGTGCGCAGCCGGAGGCCCTGGTAGTGCTTCAGCTCAAAAACCATACGTTCGCGCGGTGTCAGCTTGACCAGCGCAGCCTGAATCCGCTCTCCCAGCACCTTGCGGTCAAGCTCTTTCCCCGGGTTTGAAAACGACCGCTCGTCAGAAACCGTAGCCAGACGGTCGATCTCGTCCCCGGAGTGGTCAAGCACCACCGCATAATCTTCCCGGCGGGTCTTCTTGCGCCGTAGTTGATCGAGGCAGAGGTTGGTCACGATCCGGTAAATCCACGTGTAGAACGAGCATTCGAACCGGAAGTTCCCGATATACCGGTAGGCCTTCAGGAAAGCCTCCTGGTAAATATCCTCGGCATCGTGCTCGCTTCCTGTCAGGTGCAACGCAAGCCGCAGCACCTGGTGTTCATACTGCCGCACCAGGGTGTCGAACGCCGTCCGGGAACCTGCCTGCGCCTCCCGGATCAGCTCCATCTCCGGTGCGCGCGCCTGCGCACGCTCCTGCGCCCGGCTCGCCCCGTTCCGACCTGTTCCGTCCGTTACCTCTGTCGCAGTCATACCTGGGAAGGATTGTACCTTCCGCGACGCCGGCCAGGCCAAACTCGCCGGGACCGCAACCGGGGATAGTGGGTAGCTCACCGTATCCGTTGCCATCAGGTTTCTGCTCCGGGGGATAGAGAAGTGCCCGTACCAAAGTAGACGGAATCTGGCCTTTTTGGTAAGCCGACAGGCCCTCCAAATCTGCCCCCAACCGCTACACTAGGAATCGATGACCGGAAATCTCTTTGAATCTCTCGCCCCCACCGTCGCCAGCACAGCCGAAGGCTGGCACACTGCCCACTGCGATGGCGGCTCCCGCGGCAACCCCGGCCCCTCCGGCTTCGGCGCCTTCGTTGAAGACCCCGACGGCTGCGTCGTCGCCCAACTCAGCGAATTCCTCGGCGTCCAAACCAACAATTACGCCGAGTATTCAGGCCTGTTGGCCGTGCTCGCCTGGGCCAATGAGAACGGTGCGAAACGCCTGCGCGTCGTCTCCGATTCTGAGCTGATGGTCAAGCAGATGAAGGGCCAGTACAAGGTGGCCAGCCCCATCCTGCGCCCCCTCTGGGAAGAAGCCAAACGCCGTGCCGCAGGTCTGGAAGAATTCGAGATGCGTCACACCTTGCGCGGCGGCAACAAGGAAGCCGACCGCCTGGCCAACGAAGCCATGGACACAGGGATGGGCAAGAGCCGTGTCAGCCCGTAAGCGGAGTTAGCGGAGTTGAGGCAGCACGCGCGAACTCTAACCGCTGTAGTTCGCCACGACGCGTTCCACTTTCCCGGTCGCAGACAACTCCATGAACTCCGCCGAGCGTGTGCCCTTTTGATTTGCGTAGTAAAGAACCACGCTGTTGACACCCCAAAGCACGTTCTCAAGCCGAAATTGGAGATCAGGATAGGCCGCAAGGCCTCGCTGAAAGTAGGCCCTCAAGTTGGCTTTGCCTACGATCTTTCCATCAGTGGTCCCCAACAACTGAGCAGCAACCGGCGAGGTCAGCTCGATTGCGTCCTCATAGTGCGCCATGATCATGTCCAGATTATGAGCGTTCCAAGCCGCAACCCAATCGTTGGCCAGCTTCCAGGCCTCGTCTCTCGTCAATGCCATTTCTCCAGTAGAAGCCTAATCAGCAGACATGAGCACCCGCAATCACCGCGACCAACTCTACACTAGCTGACCACTGTTCACTGCTTTTACCCCTGTCGCCCCAGATTGTTTCTCCACACATGCCCGCCCCGCTCCAGCAGGTGGTCGGAGCACTCCGGCCCCCACGTCCCTGCGAAGTAGTTCGGGAACACCTCTGGCGTCTTGGCTGCCCAGGCTTGCAGAATCGGCGTATACAACGCCCAGGTTGTCTCCACGCCGTCGCGGTGCGCAAACAGCGTCTGGTCGCCCAGCATCGCGTCCAGCAGCAGCCGCTCATAGCCATTGGCGCTCGACTTGCCGAACGCTGCTGCATAGTCGAAGTCCATGTTCACCGGGCAGACGTCCATATTCGGCGTGTTCGGCACCTTGGCTCCAAAGCGCAGGGCAATGCCCTCATCCGGCTGGATGCGTATGGTCAGCAGGTTGGGCTGAATCTCCTGGCACGGGCCGCTCCCCGCCATGCGGTTGAAGATCAAAAGTGGCGGCTGCTTGAACTGGATGCTGATCTCCGTGGCCTGCTTCTTGAGCCGCTTGCCTGCCCGCAGATAAATCGGAACCCCCGCCCATCGCCAGTTTTCAATCTGCAGCCGCACCGCCGCATACGTTTCCGTCCCCGACTCAGGATTGACCCGATCCTCGTCACGGTAACCGACCACATGCTGGCCGCCCACCAGTCCCGGCCCATACTGGCCTCGCACCGCATGCAGGATCGGGATTGGCGGAATCGCCTGATATACCTTCAGCTTTTCCCGCCGCACGCTTTCGGCCTCAAAGTTTGACGGGGGCTCCATCGTCACAAAACTCAGCAGTTCCATCACGTGGTTCTGCACCACGTCGCGCAGCGCGCCCGCCTTCTCGTAAAACGGCCCGCGGCCTTCGACACCCAGTGTCTCGCCGGCAGTGATCTGCACGTGGTCAATGTAATTCCGGTTCCACACCGGCTCAAAGATCCCGTTGGCAAACCGGAAGACCAAAATGTTTTGCACCGTCTCTTTGCCCAGGTAGTGATCGATGCGGAAGACCTGGCTCTCGTGGAAAACAGCGTTCACCTGCTGGTTCAACTCCCGCGCCGAGTCCAGATCGTGGCCGAAAGGCTTCTCGATGACCACCGCAACCTTGCCTTGAGCCGGCTGCGCCATGCCCTGTGCGCCCAGGTTCTCGATAATCCCGGCAAAGAACTCTGGCGCCGTCGCCAGGTAGAAGAGACGGTCACCGCCGATTCCTTTCTCCATGGCGACTCGGTCTAACTCCGCCTTGAGCCCTGCGTAATCTGCCGGATCGTCAAAGTTCAGCGGAAAGTAGCTGATATGCCCCACAAACTCATCGAGCTTGGGGTCGCTCGCATCCACTCCCCCAAACGACAGAATTCCCTCACGCATATCCTTCGCGAACTCGCCGCCCAGCGGCCGGCGCGCAACGCCTACAATCGCAAACTGCATCGGCAACAGACCGTTCTGACGCAGATGGAAAAGCGCCGGAAGCAGCTTTCGCTTGGTCAGATCTCCCGAAGCCCCAAAAATCACCAGAATCCCGGGATCGGGAATCCTCTCTTTGCCATGAGGAACCTGGGATAGGTCCTCCGCCCGCACGCTCGCTTGTATCGTCGCCATCCCTCGTTCCCCTCCATCTGACTCGCCGACCCCTGATCACTGACAACTAGTCTTTTTTCACCGCATGCCCGCCAAACTCATTGCGCATGATCGCCAGCATCCGATCGGTAAAATTGTTGTTCTCACGCGACCGAATCCGCCGCATCAGTGACTCGGTAATCACCGGGGCGGAAACGTTCAGATCGATAGCCTCAAAGACTGTCCAGCGTCCCTCGCCCGAGTCTTCGACAAAAGCTTCAAGTCCGTCCAACGCAGGATTCTTGCGTAGTGCATCTGCCGCCAGATCAAGCAACCAGCTTCGCACCACGCTGCCATAGCGCCAAATCTGTGAGATCTGCCCAAGGTCCAGGCCCAGTTCTTCTTTCTTCTCGAGGATCGTAAATCCTTCTGCATAAGCCTGCATCATGCCATATTCGATCCCATTGTGGATCATCTTGACAAAATGGCCTGCGCCGCCCGGACCCACGTGCCCCCAACCCTTATCGGCCGCAGGCGCCAGCGTCTCGAAGATAGGCCGCAGATACTCGACCGGCTCCTTGTCTCCGCCGATCATCATGCTGTAACCCTCGGTGAGCCCCCACACTCCGCCGGAGGTGCCCACATCTACAAACTGGAAGCCCTTGGCGCTGACTTCTTCGTGCCGGCGCATTGAATCCTTGTAGTTCGAGTTGCCGCCGTCGATCAGAATGTCGCCGGGATTCAACAGCGGCTCGAGCTTGGCGATTGTCTGATCCACCGGAGCGCCTTGCGGCACCATGATCCAGATCGCCCTCCGTCCATTGAGCTTCTTTGCCAGGTCATCGAGCGTTGAAACGCCCACGTTCCCCGTGGCGCTCAACTTCGCCACAGCCTCGGCGTTGAAGTCGAACCCCACTACCTGGTGGCCGCCCAGCCGCAGCCGTTCCGCCATGTTGCCGCCCATCTTGCCCAAGCCAATCAAGCCCAATTGCATAACGCCTCCTGGATCGGTCCTCTACAAAACGCCCAAACTCACTAACTTACCCACAAAATCTGGGTGCCCCATCCTTCGAGAGCTCTTGGCTCGAAGGATGGGAAAAGACAAAACTCAAACGCACACAGACTCCCAAAAACTTTCGGCTTTTCTCGTTATAAGACGTCCAAAATCGCTAACTCTTGCCGCAAAGAATCCGCGCCCTCAAACTGAACGGCCTTGATCCCCGCTGCCGCCGCGCCCACTACATTTTCAGCTCGATCGTCAATGAAAAGAATCCGCTCCGGCGGCCCGCCCAGAATATCCAGCGCACGTTGATAGATAGCTGGGTCCGGCTTGCGCAGCCCCACGTAGCAGGAGCTCAGGGCAACCTTCAGATAGTGCCGCAAGCCGAAGCTTTCGAATCTGAACTCGTTGGTCTCGCGTGCCTCGTTGTTCAGCGCGCCCAGCATGAACTTATCTGATGCAGCAAGCTCCTCAACGATTCCCAGCGCACCGTTGGGCAGCAGTTTCGACTGGTTCAGCATGAAGCCGAAGAAATCGTCTTGCGAAAAGCTGCGCGGCTCGTAGAACACCACCGCATCGAGGTAAGACTTCAAAGGGATTGCGCCACTCTCCCACGCGGCGTAGGGAGCTGGATGCCGAGCCTCAAGTTCTGCAACGTCAAGATGAAAGTAGTTCGCCGTTAACGCGCGCTCGCGGTGGTCCCAGCCATTTGTGAGCAGAACTCCGCCAACATCGAAGAGGATCACGTCGAAGGGGAACATCGGCGCCTTTCAGTCTGGGTTTCTGCGATACAAGTATGAGGTTCTGCGATTAACGTCTGATGAAGTCTTCTGACAGCTTGTCATGATCAGCGGACCTCCCCGCCAATCGCTGCCTGGAAACTTGGGAAACCTTACGCCGGATTCGCCGAGCCGTCTCCACACATGTACTTGGCCTCGATTGCCAGAACTTTCTTGTACCGCCGCACAAACCGCTCTTCTGAAGCAATGAACCTGGCCCCGATAAACGCGTGAACCACTTCGAAGGCCAATGCCGTGCCGATAATGCGAGCGCCCAGAACGATCACGTTCATGTCGTCGTGTTCCACGCCCTGGTGCGCCGAGTAGGTATCGTGGCACATCCCCGCGCGAATCCCGGGAATTTTGTTTGCCGCAACGCACACGCCCACTCCGGAGCCGCAGATAAGAATTCCTCGCGGCGCGTCGCCCCGCTTCAACGCCAGGCCTACCATCTCGGCGAAATCAGGATAGTCATCCAGCGGATCAGGTTTATACGTCCCAAGGTCGATGACCTCATGCCCGGCCAGCGCAAGGTTGGCGCGAACCTCCTCCTTCAGAGAAAATCCCGCGTGGTCGGATGCTATGACGAGTTTCACGGTAGTCCTTTCTTCAAGTAGCGGAGTTAGCGTCGTTAGCGGAGTTCGCGGTGCTAGCCGACGACCACTCCAGCTGGCTCTTAACTCCGCCAACTCCGCTTCCTCCGCTTCCGTCTACTTCACCAGCTTCTTCGCACGCGCCGCCACGTTCTCAGCGCCAAATCCAAGGTTCGCCAGCACAATCGGCCCTGGCGCTGACGCTCCAAACCGGTCCAGCCCGATCACGTCGCCGTCCAGTCCAACATACTTCCACCAGCCCAGCGTGGCTCCCGCCTCGACCGCCAGTTTGGGAACGCTCGGGGGCAGTACGCTTGCCTTGTACTCCGCGGTTTGCTCCTCGAAGATCTTCCAACTCGGAAAGCTCACCACTCGGGCCCGAATACCGTCGGCTGCCAAAAGCTTTGCCGCTTCCAGTGCAGGCCACACCTCAGCCCCAGTGCCAATCAGCACCACCTGAGGGTTAGATGCATCCTCCAGCACATAAGCGCCCTTGCTGACTCCGGCGTAGAGGTCGTGTGCCACCGGATCGATCACCGGCAGGTCTTGCCGGCTAAGCGCAAAGAAGCTCGGCCCCTTGCGTTCAAGAGCCAGCCTCCAGGCCGCGGCTGTCTCGTTTGCATCCGCCGGACGAAAGTCAGTGATCCCCGGAACCGCGCGCAACGCCATCAGGTGCTCAATCGGCTGGTGTGTCGGGCCATCTTCTCCAAGAGCAATCGAGTCATGCGTAAACACAAACAGCGAGTGCGCTTGCATCAGCGCCGCCAGCCGGATCGCCGGCTTCGCATAGTCTGAAAACACAAAGAATGTCGACCCGAATGGAATGAGCCCACCGTGTACGGCCATTCCGTTCACTGCGGCGCACATCCCAAACTCGCGCACCCCAAAAAACACATTGCGCCCCGCCGGGTCCACATGAAAGCTCGCTCCCGGCTTGAAGATTGTCCTCGTCGATGAGGTCAGATCCGCCGCGCCGCCAAACAGCTCCGGCACTGCGTCGGCAATCGCATTCATCACGGCTCCGCCGGCATTGCGCGTGGCCTGCGATTTGCCCGGCGCAAAGCTCGGAATCGCCTTCTCCCAACCCGCCTTCAGTTCGCCCTTCTGTGTCCGCTCAAACTCCGCAGCCAGCTCAGGGTTTGCCGTCGCATACCCCGCGAACAGCGTCTTCCATTCCGCTTCAAGCTTTGCGCCCCGCTCGACGGCCTTGCGCCAATTTGCCAGTGCGGCGTCTGGAAGATAAAAGCTCTGATCTTCCGGGAAACCAAAGAACTTCTTCGTTGCCGCCACATCCGCAGCGCCCATTGCCTCGCCATGGACCTTGTTCGTCCCAGCCTTGGGGCTGCCGTAGCCAATTACCGTCCGCACAGCGATGAGCGAGGGCTTGCCTGTCACTTTCTTCGCCGCTTCGATCGCTTCTTCAATGCCCTTCAGGTCGTTCCCATCCGCTACCCGCTGCACATGCCAGTGATACCCCTCGAATCGCTCCGGAACGTTGTCTGTGTAGCTCAGTTCGGTCGGCCCATCCAGCGAGATCAGGTTGTCGTCGTAGAAGACGATCAGCCTGCCTAATCCCAGCGTTCCCGCCAGTGCGCAGGCCTCGTGCGAGACACCTTCCATCAGGTCGCCATCGCCCAGCAACGCATAAGTGTGGTGGTGCACTAGATCGAATCCCGGCCGGTTGTAGATTGCCGCCAGGTGCTTCTCCGCGATGGCCATTCCTACGGCCATGGCAATGCCCTGGCCTAGCGGCCCGGTGGTCGCTTCCACACCGTCCGTATCGCCGTATTCGGGGTGGCCCGGCGTCCGCGAGTGCCACTGCCTGAAGCTCTTCAGATCGTCCAGCGTTACATCGTACCCTGACAAAAACAGCGTCGAATAAAGCAGCGCGGAAGCGTGCCCATTCGACAGCACAAACCGGTCGCGGTCAGCCCACTTGGCATGCGCCGGATTGTGTTTCATCAGCTTGTGAAACAGAAGGTAAGCGATGGGGGAGCAGCCTAGCGGCGCGCCCGGATGGCCGCTCTTGGCCTTCTCCACTGTGTCAACGGCGAGCAAACGCAACGTGTCGATGGAAAGTTCGTCGATTGATAGTTCCGCAAGAGTAGCAGTCATTTGAGTTTGTAAGATTTCCTTTCCATGGAGTGCCTGACACGCCGAGAAGTCCAACTAGTGGGCGTCAACCTGCACGTTCACATTGTAACCAAGCCAGCCGTCCTGCTCCGGCCAATGCAGCGTCCATTGCAGTTCACCGCCCCCATCCCCTGCAGTTATGTCCGCGCTGAAGCCCGCGCTGCCCAGGTTGCGGCTCGGCGTCGTGTTCTTCGTCTTCCACCCATCCGTGCTCCACACCACCTCAAACAAGTTCTCGTACAGAATCCGTAGCGTACCGCCCGCGCCAATTCGCTGGATCGGCCGCCGCCGGGTGTAAATCTCCAAACCCAGCCGCCTCCGGCTTCTGCCCTCCGGCTCGCAGTACCGCTCATACACGGGATCAATGCGGTCGAAGACCTTTCCATCCTTGGCAGAACGCAAAAGCTTCAAATACTCGGCGTGAGCCCAGACCAGCGGCATCGCCGATCCCGCTGGCTGACCCAGGCGCAGACTGGAATCCGGCATATCCGCCTCGTCCCAAACCTGCTCCGGCATCATTTGGCCGCAGGTGGAAAAGCACTCATAACTCTTGATGAGGTCGGCGATGTCTTTGCCTGCCGCTAGCTCATAGTGCGCGCGTTCGCCGGTCAGCAAAGGCCACACGCGTCCCTGGCCCCAACCCTGGAATGGACCTCCCTCAGCTGTTTGTCCATAGCCGTCCCAGTTGTAGCGCAGCCAGCCCGGCCCCTGGGGAAGATCGCGCTTCAGCACTGCATCCACAACCGCCAATGAGTCCACCATCAGTGGATCGTCGGCCCGGCGAACGCCGTAACGCACCAGCTCCAGGAATCCGGCATCCACAATCTCCCGGGCCTCAAATTCATCGCGCGTCCCCGGTGGCCGGTTTGCCAGCCGGATCGTCTCTTTCCCACAGCTCTCGTGCGCATATGCCGCGCCGCACTCCGGCGGCCGGATGCGCATGTAGTGCCGCTTGATCTCAGGATGCAGGACACCGTTGTTGGTCACCGTCCAGTCTTCGATGTGATGCTCGATCCAGTCGGCATACTCTTCCAGGAACATCGACAGCTCCATCGAGTCGTTTGCCCGCGCAATCTCGGCTGCACAGATCAACCCGCCAATCACTGCCGCCAGCGTTGACGGAGAATAGCCGGCGTTCTCCTCCCAGCGCTCTTGTTGTGTGATGGGAGCGTGACGCACCAGAAACCCCGCCGCCCGCTCGACAAACGCAAAACCCTCCAGATCGCCCAACCCGTGGGCCTTCCACAACCGCCACGCCAGAATGATGGGAAATGCCACCTCGTCCAATTGCATTCCCGACCAGTAGGGGGTTCCATCGATCCAGAAATTCTGTGCGAATCCTCCGTCCGTTTGCTGCGTGCAGCACAGATAAACCAGCGCCCGCCGCGCGGTTTCTGCCCGTCCGCAGGCCAACAGCGCCGTTGCCGTCTGCACCATATCCCGGGTCCACACCAGATGGTACCCGCCCAGATCGTCGTCGCCCTTCACCTGCCCCCAAGGGATCGACGCCGAAGCCACAAACGCCCCCGAATAGGTCTTGTCCTCGTGCGCCAGCACCAAGTTGTGGCTGATCCGCATCAGCTTGCCTTCATCTCTCGATTTGGCCGCAAGCCACTCCGGAATTGCTGCCCGCTGCCACTGAGTGATATACCGGCTGCGGTGCTCCTCGAATGGCATCGCCAGCGCTCCCATCGTCTTCTGCGCCGCGGTGTGGTGCCCCTCGCCGATGCCGAACGCAACAGTAAACTCGTATCCCCCTGACGCTGCAACGGGGTCCCGGGCGATGCCCAGGGGGCTCCCACCTCGCCGTTGGGGTGATGCATTGCAATTCAGATCCAGCTCCCCGATCAACGCAAGATTGCCGTCCGTGGCCGAGCCAAACTCCCAATCCATGCGGAAGTTGTCCATCAGGTCGCGCCAGCCATCGCTCGAACCCACAAACCCGCAGCTCACGCGAGAGAAGCCGCAACTGGCCGACATTGCCAGCGACCACTCGTTCTTCCAGGCCAGCAGCACTTTATGTCCGGCTATGTCCACCGCCCGCGCCGAATTGCCCGCCCCGCCGCCGTCCAGGTGCGGCGCCAGCAGCGCATACACCTTCAGCCGCTTGAGCAGCTCCGCATCCCCATCCAGTCGAACATGAGTCAGAATCACGCTGTGGTGCGGGTCGCAGACGATCTCCTTGGTCAGGGTGTAACGGCCCTCAGGATCGCGGTTCACATACCGCACCCCGAGCGCCTCGGGATGGATGTATTCAAATGTTGTCTGCAGGTCGCGCTTCTCTTCGTGGACAAACGACTCCCCGTCAGTGACCAAAAACCCCATGTCCCGCACCTGCGCCCGGTCGATCGTCGGATGATAGACCTCGTTCAGAATCCCGTGAGAGCAGGTAAACCAGATGCGGCTCGCCGCTGCATAGGCCGTTCCCACCGCATCCTTCAGGCTTGAGGTCCAACGCGGCTCCATGCCCGGCGCACCAAAGGCCTCGCCCTGCTGCGCGAGCCAACGGTATTGTTGCTGATCGGTCATAATCGCAAAGCTCTTTTCGGAATGGGGAGGTTGGGGAACTCTGGAGAGATCGGGGATGCCGCTTGGATTGTCCTCTCTATCGATGTTCTAACAGACTCGAAGGTTACGTGTATCCCAACTTTCCCGAACCCTCGTGGGTGGCCCATGCATCCATCCAAGCATCTGAGTGCATCCAAGCATGTGAAGATTGTGTTTCAACCCATTGCGGCTCGCACAGGTCTTTTCAAGACATGATCCAGCCCAACCCCCGCAGTACAATCCGAACTGAGGAGATTTCCCCGATGGCTTACGAACTTGCACCGCTTCCCTACGACTACGCCGCTCTCGAACCGTTCATCGACACTGAAACGATGAAGATCCACCACGGCAAGCACCACCAGGCTTACGTCACCAATCTAAATGCCGCCTTGGCCAACAACCCCGACCTGGCCGCCAAATCTGTTGATGACCTGGTTCGCGACCTCGCCACGGTGCCCGATGACATTAAGGCTGCCGTCCGCAATAACGGCGGGGGCCACTCCAACCACACGGCCTTCTGGAAGCTGATGGGCCCCGTTGGCTCTGACGGTGTAGGCGGCGCGCCCTCCGGTCCCATCGCCGCACAAATCACGGCCGATTTCGGCGACTTTGAAGCCTTCAAGAAGACCTTCAATGAAACCACCGCCAAGCAGTTCGGTTCCGGCTGGGGTTGGCTCGTCTTCTCCGGCGGCAAGCTCAAGGTCATCTCCACCCCCAACCAGGAATCGCCGCTGACCCAGGGCCTGTATCCCATCCTCGGCAACGACGTCTGGGAGCACGCCTACTACCTGAAATACCAGAACCGCCGCCCCGACTATTTGGCCGCCTGGTGGAGCGTCGTCAACTGGCACGAAGTCAACAAGCGCTTCGCAACCGCCAAAGCCTGAAGAACAGGGATCAGGGATCAGAACGACTGCCCAAACCTCGCAGCCGAAACCCGAATCTGGGTGCCCCAGGGTCTCGATTTTGAGACCTGGGATTCCCGTTTGACGCTGCGCAAGCTTCTGTGAACGATCCATCGAGCGCATTCTGCTCGATCGGTGGGAATCGAAAAATGCCGAAGCGGCCACTGTCCACTGAAAACCGTCCCCTCGCAACCCTTTCCGGGTTTCCGTGTCTAATCCAACAGTGATGATGCAGAGACGTTTGCGCAAACTTTCTCTTTTTCCCTTGGTTGCGGTCCTATTGAGCTTGGCTGGCGCCTCCGCCGCCGCCCAATCCGGCAGCTTCGTCATCTCTCAGCATGGGCACCCCGTCGGCACCGCCAGATTCAACTTCACCTCTACCCCGCACGGCTACAGCTCCACCTCTGTCGTGCGCGTCGCCATGCAGGGCCTCGACTACGCTCTGTCCAAAACGGAAGCGCTCTCTCCGGACAACCTCCTCCGCCACGTCCAGTTGAGCGCCACCGTCAATGGCTCCGCGGTCAATGTCGCCGCCGCACCCGACGCCGCTCAGTTCCTCATCAACATTTCGGCAAACGGCCGCAGCTCTACGACTCGCCTTGCCTTTCACCCAGGCAGCGTCTTCCTCCCCGACTTCGACCCCGGCGCCCTCGAAACCCTTCTCGCCCTCGCAGTGACGCGCAACAGTTCCAGACTCTGGGCCATCATTCCCAAGCAGGCCGGCTCCATCGAGTCCATCCAGCTGGCTACTTTTGCCGACGAGCAGGGAACCCTCGACGGCAAGCCCATTCCTGTTCACCACCTCGTAGCCACCATCGCCGGTGCCGCTACAGACCTCTTCTCTGGTCCTGAAAACCAACTCCTTCAGGCCGAGCTTCCCCAGCAAGGTTTCGCCCTCGTCCGCAAAGGCTTCATCCTCACCCCGCCGGCCAAACCAGGCGCACCACCCAGCGTTCCACCCGAATCCGACCAGCCGCCTACGCAGCAATAATCTCGTACTCCAAATCCCTTGGTTCGCTACAATCTTGTCTGAATGACATGGCAGCCTTCCAATTCGGCCGAAACCGTAATTGTCGACTTCACAGTCGGCATCGGCGATGGAGAATTCAAGGCGACAGCCATCGTCCCGGCCGGCCAAACCAACCTTACCCAGATCCTGCCCGTTCTGCAGTCCCTTGACAGTTCGTTGATTGACGGTGTCACCGCGCAGCTCGCTGCCAATGGCCGCATCGTCTCCTGCAAGGCCGGATGTGGCGCATGCTGCCGCCAGATGGTTCCCCTCACCATCTTTGAGGCGGAGGCCCTGGCCGCGTGGATTCGCACACTCCCTCAAGCCCGTCAGCAGGAACTCGCCGAACGCTTTCACCAGGCTTTGCTCAAGATCTCCGCCGCCGGACTCATTGATCGCATGGTTGATGAAACCTGGCTCGCCGACAACGACACCGCCCGCAAGTTAGCCCTCGACTACCTCTACGCCCGTGTTCCGTGTCCATTTCTTGAGGACGAGTCCTGCTCCATCCACCCCATCCGGCCTCTCGTTTGCCGTGAATACCTGGTTACCTCGGCGCCAGAGCACTGCTATGATCCCGCCACCCTCCAGGTCGATCCAGTCGAACTGCCAATCAGACTCTCTCGCATCCTCAACGCGATGGGCGCGGAACTCGAACACGAAACCCGCGGATGGATTCCGCTCCTGTTTCTTTTCGCCTGGATGAAAGCCGACGCCCACCCTGGGGAGGCTGTCTCCGGTCACGGTCCGCAGGTTCTTTATGAATTCGTGAAGCGCGTTGACCAGGGCAAGATGGCCCGGGCCGCCGCTGCATCCTCACCTGAACAAGAAGCCCCTTGAATGCCCCGGGACCAGTGCCCTTGACCCTGCACCTGCAGTCTACCGGTATGGACAGTGTGCCGAGCGCCGCCTTTGAGGAGAAAGCAGGCTGACTAGTACTCAACTGGATATCTCTCAATACCCCCACCATGGGGAAAATAGTAGGCTTCAACAACCCAGAGATTGGGGACCATCTGCCCCTCTCGGCCCAGGAAGACGATGTTATCGCCAGTCTCCAGGCTCGATCGCTCTGAGGTTCTGACTGTTTGCACACAAAGCGCCTTGTATCCCAGCTTTGCCACGGCCAGACCCAATCCGCGTGCAACCGAGCAGTCCACGCCGTCGTTCATTGCATCCCAAACTGAGGCTCTGCCCTTCCCGGCAGCTTTCATGGCGTCTTGCACGCCTTTGTCTTCGCCAAGCGAATTGACAAAGCCCATACCGTTTGGATTGTGAGGAGAAAACTCCACGGCCAGTACCGGGGCCATTGTCTGAATCTTCACCACTGGCTTGGTTCCCATTACTTCGGTCCGCGGAGCCGGCTTTGGCGGAGCAACTCCCCGCTTGGTTGCTTCCTCCACTGCATCGGCGTTCACGTAATGCGCCACTTCATTCACGATTGCCTGCTGCTGCAAAGAGCAGTAAAGCCCTCCGCATGGCTCGATTCCCGGTAAATCCATCGAACTGCCAGTGAATCGGTTCGAATCCTGTGCTGAGGGAAATATCTTGATCGAAAGCATTGCTTCGTCGCGGCGGAAGATGCGCTGGGCGGGGTCCACGGCGAAGTACCGTTGATCGAATGCGTGAAACAAGGTTGCATTCGCCTGAACAAGCGTCGTCGGCAAGTTGAATCCCGCCCCTCGCCGGAGCGCAACCTGATGGACCGCGGCCATCAGCGCCTTGAACTGGACTCTCGGCATCAATCACCTTCAAGGGAAAATTATGGTACAAGCCCGGCAGTGTCAAGCATGCTTCAGGAGCCCGTCGTTCCCATTCAGATGTTTGCCAGCGCAGAATTCGTAGCGCGAAAGAACTTGCTTCTCAAAGCGCCCTCCCCGCCGCCACTCCCGAAGCCCAGGCCCACTGAAAGTTGAACCCGCCCAGTTGCCCCGTCACATCCACGGCTTCCCCAATAAAGTAGAGCCCAGGAGTTGACCGCGCCTCCATCGTCCGCGCTTGCAACCCATCCGTATTCACGCCCCCGGCGGTCACCTCCGCCTTCTCGAACCCCTCAGTCCCTGATGGATGCAAAGCCCACCGGTGCAGCCTCTGTTCGCAAGCATCCAAGGCCGAATTCGACCAGCCTTTCGGCGAACCCTCCTGCGCCAAAAATCCCGCCAGCCTCTGCGGCAACACCTCTCGCAGCGCCTGCTTCAGCGACGCCAGATCCCGCCGGATTCCGGGTTTGAGGGGCACCTCCAGCAGCGCCGCCAGCACCTTTCGCTCCGGCGCAAGATCAAGAACCAGCTCGTCCCCAACCCGCCAATATGAGGAAGCCTGCAACACCGCAGGCCCACTCAGTCCTCGATGCGTGACCAGCATTTTCTCTCTGAATCGGGCTCCCACGGCAGTCGCCACCACTTCCGCCGCCACACCTGCCAACTCCGTCCACCGCGCCTCATCCCCACCAAGCATCAGCGGAACCAGTCCCGGCCTCGGCGTCACCACCGGCAGTCCGAACTGCCGTGCCAGCTCATACCCCAGCCCCGTCGCACCCATCTTGGGAATCGACAATCCTCCCGTCGCCACCACCAGCGCCTCAGCAGAGAACGCGCCGCTCGAACACACCACGCGAAACCCGCCGCCTGCCGCTTGCGCCACCTGGATACCTCGCGCATTCAGCACAAGTTCCACGCCGCCCAGTTCGCACTCCGCCAGTAGCATGTCCAGAATCGCTCGCGACGACCCATCGCAGAACAGTTGCCCGAGCGTCTTCTCATGCCAGGCGATCCCGTACCGCTCGACCAGTTCGATAAAGTGGCGAGGCTGATAGAGCGCCAGCGCCGACTTCGCAAATTGCCTGTTTTCAGAAATGAAATTCTGCGGCCCGCAGTGCAGATTCGTAAAATTGCACCGGCCGCCGCCGGAGATAAGAATCTTCCGCCCAGCCTGTCCCCCGTGCTCCAGCAGCGCCACTTGTCTCCCTCGCTGCCCGGCAGTAGCCGCGCACATCAACCCAGCCGCCCCCGCGCCCAGAACCATCACATCGAATTGGCGCAAGTCGGCGGCCATAGCAACGATTCAGAATAGCTGTAGAGTCAGGCAATGCGGTTGACGGTTCATTGATCCTAGGCACCCATCTCATGGACTCGGCCACCGCTATCGACATTGGCGACCGACTCATTGTGAAAGTAAGCCACCATCATGCATTCGACGACCACGAGCCATGGAATTGCGTTCGCGCAGAGTTCATCACATAATTCGGGGCGGTCCAAAATCTTGGACACAGCATGACCAAGACCTGTCTCCCCTAATCGGACAATGTTCCAAGGGGCAGAATCGGGCTTTGAGTGCAAAAAACTGTTCATCGGCGCCGTTAAATCACTCCCCCGAATAGGCGAACCAGGGCGCTGCTTGGCTTGAATTATTTCGAACATTGTGGCAAGGCTGGGAGCTTTCTTTTGCCCCCAACCACGATTCCATTTGTCAATCTCAGTCGGATATTCATTGAGGTAGAGCAAGATTGCTGCCCGCTCCGCCAAGGCCCGAAGGAGGACATGGCCTCCGAAAAGATAGCCCTGTCGAATTAGCTCGCGGACCGAAAGAGCGATGCTGAGGGCCTGCGCAATAACTTGGCAGGCCATTCTCTGACCATCGGTGAGAACGGGCTGATGCGAGGTGGGCGCGATGATTGCATTTTGTTCCATGACTGAGCTAATAAGCTGGTCGAATGCTGAGAGACGCGGGCTACCAAGGTATGGCTCGTTACCTGGCGTAAACACGGCAGGAATCGATTTGTCTTCCATCTCTCCTCTCCCTTCGGAGATCTAAGGTCATTCATCTTGTCGTTCCTAATTAACTCTGATGTTGGCCTGTCGGACTCCGCCTGTTCTACATCTCGCTCCCCGGAAAACTTCATGATTTGTTGCCGGCACTTAATATATCCTCTCGCTCACAGTTAGCTTTTAGTCAGCTCCGGATGATTCGTTCGCAACCAGGCGGTCACGCTTTGCTGGAGTTCGTCCGCGACTCTGATGACTTCTTCAAGTTCCTGGTCTGAAACATTCCCAGCGGAATCGTAGCTGGTCGCGTTTCTCTTCTTCGAGAAGACTCTCAGCTTCTGAATCAACCGTCGATCGCCTTGAATGGTGAGTTCCAGTGTTTCGACCGTTTTAAGATGGTGCCCCAGCTGCGTGGCAGTGCGGTATCCGCAAGCCCGCAAGGCGACATTCGCAGCAGTTCGCGCCGCGTTAAACGCAGCTTCAAATCGGCGGTCTTCGGAAATCGCTTCAACCCTAGCGTCATGGAGGTCGCGGCTGACGATTCCAAGCAAATCCGCAATCTCTTCGGGGCTGGTCGACTCGGCCCTCAGCCAGCCGTATTCAGCCCATTTTTCCAAGCTCATCCAGGTCTCCTATGAGAATCACCTTTTCGGCGCGCACAACCGATCGCAGAAAGTGATTGCCGCTTTCGAGCTTAGATTTGAACTCGTCAGTAGAATAGACCGTCGGGTTGATCGGACGCCCAATCGCGCCTTCGACTGTCGCCAATTGCGCGACGACTTCATCGAGCGTCACATCCCCAACAATCATCAGATCGACGTCGCTGTCAGCGTTCTCTTCCCGCCGCGCCATCGATCCATAAACAAAAGCCAGGGAGATTCGCTTTGCCAGCGGCGCAAGAGCCGAGCCGAGCACTTGAAACACGCCAACGGTCTTCGCAATCAGCGAATGCACCTCAGCGAACACTGGATGGTTGCGGTTTGCCTTGTAGTAGACCTGTCTGCCCGACACCGACCGGCCGATCAAGCCGAACTGAGCGAGGGTCTCCAGCTCCCGCTGCACGGCTCCGACACTTGTGCCGACATGCCTCGAAATCTCGCGCACGAAGAACGTCTGATCGGGATGGCCGTAGAGAAGCGCCAGAACGCCCCCCCGGGTCTGTCCGAAAAACAAATCGCCCAACGTGCCAATGGTCGTACTCATAATGAGAACAAGTGTACTCATTATGAGTACAAAGTCAATAGTAAGCATGATTCGGCACGGCGACTGATCCCTGATCTCTGACCCCTGTTCTACCCATCATCCCGAAACATCGGATGTGGAATCAGCCGGCGATAATCCTCTTGGTGCGCGCCGTCCAGGCAGGCCTCGATAATTTTCTTCCCCAGCGGATCAAGATCCGGCACAAGGAACTGCTTCAGTTCCCGCGCAAAGAATTCGCGCCACTGCCGCGCTCCTTCTTCGTACACATCGAGCCCACCTTGTATCTGCTCTTCCACAGCCAGAAACACCCGCGGAATCATGAATCCCTCGATGCGGAGCTGGTTGGGAATGTATCCCAGCAGCGGGCATATTGCCTCGCCCACTTGTTCGCGTCCAAACTTCGCGCTGCCTCGGCGTGCCAGGTACTCGCGCGCAATCCACTCCGCCATGAACCCCACTTTCCACGCCCCGATGTGCTGGTTCGGCAGCAGCACGTACCGCGTCTCCGGCGTGTTCTCAATTTGTCGCAGCAGCAGGTTCGCTTGATCCACGCGTCGTCCTGTCGCAAACGCCCAATACGACCCAACTCCCTCGGACTGCATCTCCAGGCTCTTTGAATCCTGAATGCTCGGGTTCGCGTGGCCTCTGGGCGCAACCAGCCTCCACAGCCACGCCAGGGCGGGGCTCAGCACCTGAATCATGGCGAGAATGCCGTAGAGTTGACTATCGCGATGGGTTGCCGGGCATCGCACGCCAAAGCTCCGCACATCCACGCGTTGCGGGCCGTCCAGAATGTCTTCGAGCATCCGGCGCGGCAAAATCACCCGCGGATTCGGGCACAGCTTGCCAGGAGAGTCTTCCACGTGTTCCCACGTCAGGCACGTTCCCCCGGGGACAATGTAGTGGTTCAGAAAAACCAGCGGCTCCGGCGGATCGATGCATAGCCGCTCCAGGTTCGGTGCCGTCCCATAGCTGTGAATGTGGTCGACCCGCACAAACCAGCCATTCTCCGCGTCCGCCACCGTCAGCCGCCCGCTCGTCCCCTGGTACTTGGGATGCGCGCAAGCCATATCGTCCGCAATCGGCCTCAGGTGACAAGCTTCGGGCAAGTTCAGCGTCCGCTCCTCGTGCGTCACCACGTTCCGCCCGATCAGCAGGCGCCCATCCTCCATGCGGTGGATGTGCTCCGTCATCTCGCTCTTGCCGCCGCCG
>OBLU010001514.1_pt1 | contig 21599 bp, 26 predicted proteins | sample 1518681 | NCBI WGS metagenome assembly OBLU01 (sample SAMEA3539304, study PRJEB22396) | soil metagenome | biome: tundra; feature: field; material: soil | place: USA | collected 2010-05 | depth 0.15 m
GATCGATGTCCCCACCGTGATCGCGGCCAACCCCGCGGGGAAGAGGTCTCGTCCTGTCGGAGCGCGTGTGTGCGCCTCGGTGGTCGGGGTTGATGCGATGTTGGGGGGTCCTTGGTGAGCGCGCGCGAGGCTTGCCGGCCGCTGGAGGCCCGGCACAACAGAACCATCGCAAGCGCGGGATAGCTTGCGGGTATGGACATCTCGAACGAAGATGTGGCTGCCAGCCTACGTCGATATCGGCTGGTATGAGCGGCGCATACGAACGTGAGCTCGACGGTACGGTCTTCATGTACGTCGAATACGAGAACGAGCGGCGTGGCCGGGGCGTTGTCGACTACTCGGTCGTGCTGATCGTCAAGGTGGACGGTCGCAAGGAGACGGTGCGCGTGTACGACGGTGCTCACGGTGAGAACGAGCTGCACCGGTATACGCAAGCTGGTGGCAAGCAGGCGGCCGAGGTATTCGCTCGCGGTACACTTGGCGAAGGCATGCGCGCCGCGATCGATGAGATCAAGGGTGGCTACGAGGAGATGATCGACGGATGGCACAGGGCATGAGCACCAATAACAACGGCGATTCTCCCGCCGGGCGCGTGATGGACGAAGCGATCGAGTTGGACCTTGAAGGACGCTCGCCTTATCCCAAAAGGGCCTCCTTTATCGATGCGGATTCGCCTCATGTAGGTAAGGCGATCCATCGTGCTGTCGACAACGACATGGCGATCGTGCTGGTGGAGGAGGACGGCAGTACCCTCACGCTTCGGGCAGAGCCCGCGCACAGCTGACACCGCGTCACGGGGCGCCATCTGTGGTTTCCAGGTTGGTCTCGCGCGAGCGAACCGTCTCGAGCGCGGGGTAGGTTGCGGGTGTGGACATCTCGAATGAGGATGCGGCCAGCTCATAGCTGACGCCCGCCCCGCTCTGACGCGGGGCAGGGACGCCCGCGCCCACTGCGCCTAGAGTCTCATCAACCTGCGCGGATGCGACCCAAAATACTTGTCGATCCACGATCCGAGTTACTTCTTCTTGCTTTTGGCCAACGCATATTGATCCAGCTACCCAACAACGCCGGTTCGGCTGGGGTTCTTGCGTGAGGGTCAGCTCGCCGGTGGAGGCGAGAGCAGGCTTTATTCCATAGCGGTATGCGGGCAGTTCAGCAGCTTCACGTCTAGTTGCTCAGCATCTTCGTGCTCGGCATCTTTCGGCCGAAGCGAGCGGGCCATCCCAAGCGATGCGTAGGGTCGAAGCTCGATGGCTATCGAACGCTTCATCTGGACCCACCACGCCGAGGGCAAGTGCCTCCGGCGACTGCTCGACCGCGCCGCAGTGGAGCGCGCGATCCGCGACGGGCACAGCGACCGGCAGATCAACCATGGAGAAGCCGAGTGGCTGATCTATGGCCTGCTCGCAGATGGGCGCCGCTTCGAAGTCGTTTACGATCACCCCCACGGGGCTGACAACGCCGCGGTGCGGATCGTCAGCGTGTGGGATTACTGAGCCTATCTCGCTATCCTGGAGGCGTCATGGAGCCGCATCTGCACTACGATCCCGAAGTCGATATCGCGCTGATCTCCCTCGAGGATGGGCGCGCCATCGGTGAGAGGCATCCCTGGGGTCTGATTGAACGCCACCCCGACGACGGCCATCTGATGGGCTTTGAGATCTGGGGCGCGTCGAAGATCCTCCCGGCCGAGATGATCGCCGCACTGCCTCTCGCGGGCAAGCCCCACGACGTCGCCGTCTGACCGTTCCAGGCGATGGCCCATCCCGCTCTGACGTGGGGCAGGGACGCCCCGCGCCCACCCCCTCGGTGGTTACCACAAACCTGCGCGGATGCGACCCAAAGCAGTTTCGCTTCAAGCTGCTCAGCATCTTCGGCCAAAGCATGTATTGATCCATCCACCCAACAAGGCTGGTTCGGCCAGGTTCTTGCGTGGGGGTTGCATTGAGCCATCCTGGGAGTCTCGTTCACTTGCGCGGATACCGGTGACTGAACCGCTCCGGGAATCTTGGAGGCCTTGATCTGACCCGGGTTTAGCGGAGTTGTGTTTCTGGAGCGGTTCACTCGGCGAGGAGCTCACTGGCCAGGGCGTGCGTGGGCAGATCTTCATCGTCGGTGGCGCGGCGATGGCGCTCGCCTACTCGACGCGACGGGTCACGCGCGATATCGACGCCGTGTTCGAGCCGAAGTCCTCGATCTACACAGCTGCCGCACGAGTGGCCGAGGACTTGGGACTGCCCGAGGACTGGCTGAATGACGCGGCCAAGGGCTTCATGCCCGGCAGTGACGAGCACGCACGCCCGCTCCCCGATGTCCGTGGAATCGAGGTCACCACAGCCTCACCGAGGTATCTCCTCGCGATGAAGCTGATGGCGATGCGCTTCGGCGAGGACGACGAAGACATCGAGGTTCTGCTGCGGGCATGCGATCTGCACAGCGCCGGGGAGGCGCTCGATCTTCTCGAGCGCATGTACCCCCACCAGGAGCCGCCGCCGAAGACGCGTTTCTTCCTCGAGGAGCTCTTCGAGTCGACGTCGGCTCGGTGAACGCAGCCGGCAAGGCGAGCAGTGACTACAGCGCCCCCAGCCGCTTGATCCCAGTCACCGCGTCGAACCCGCGGTCGAAGCTCAGGACCTCTGTGATCTGCCGGCGTCGCATCACAGCGGCATGCACGGCATCGCGTGAGGACATCTTCGGATGCGCGTGGACGAGGTCCTTGGCGGCGAACACGTCGGCCTCCTCGACTGCGAGCACCTGATCGACGATCTCTCGCAGAGTCTCGAACGCGAGCTCGATCCAATCGCGTCGATCGATCGAGATGTAGCGGTGCAGGATCTCTTGGAAGACCTCGCTGCTGGTGACCAGGCGCCTTCGTTCACCGGCGAGCCGCTCGATCATCGACTGGGCGTCAACCTTGTGGGGATGCTCGTCGCCGATCAGGTACATCGGGACGTTTGCGTCGACGAAGATCACGCGTCGCCGGCACCCGGCATTCCCGCCTCGATCTCGGCCAAGCGCCCCGCCTCGGTCTCGGCCAGCATCGTCTCGATATCGACTTCACGCCCGCCGCTCCGGTGGCTTACCGCCTTGCGCACAGCGGCCAGCTTGGCCTCGACGTCACCGCTCGAGCGGTCCCGCTCGGCGACCCGCAGCGCCTGGCGCACCCATTCGGAGACATTGACTCCCTGCGCCTGTGCCGTGCGCCGGTAGCGCTCTAGATCCTCATCTCCCACAACTACCTGTAGCCGCTTACTCATACCGGTAGTATAACATACTCCTACTGGGAGTATACTCGCCACTCAGCGCTACTTCGCCACAGCCCCCGGCCCGCCGGGCGCCGTGGCCGCCCCCGCATTGATCAGGCCGGCGCCATACAGAGACGAGTCCCCGGGCCCCCCGAGCGGCCGCGCGGTCGCTCGCAACCGCGCGACGATCTGTGCCGGCGACGGATGCCGCCCCAAAACCCCGCTGGCGATGATCAGCGCGGCGGTCGCCGCGACGTGGGGGGAGGCCATCGAGGTGCCTTCATAGCCTGAGGGGAAGCCGAAACGGCGGGGGGAGGATCCGCTGAAGGTCATCTGGTAGACGTCGCGACCGGAGGGCAGTTCGGGGTGGCAGTTGGGGTCGCCGGGGAGGTCGGCGTCGGCGCCGCCGCCGGGGGCGACGAGCGTCAGGCCGGAGCCGTCGTTGGAGTAGTTGGCCAGACAGCCGTGTTCGGTGGTGGCGCCGACGGCGATCACGTCCGGCGCGCGCGCCGGGTAGGCGATCGTCGAGTGGCCCTCGTTGCCGGCGGCGGCGACCACGACCACGCCGCGCCGGCGGGCAAAGCGCAGCGCTTCGATCAGCTCGGGGATGTCCGAGGAGGTGATTTCGCTGGAGAACTCGAGTGACAGGTTGATCACCTGGGCGCCGTGGCGCACGGCGAAGCGCACACCTTCGGCGATCGTCGAGGCGTCACCTTCACCCTGGCTGTTGAGCACGCGCACGGGCATCAGCCGCACGCCGTAGGCCAGGCCGGTCAGGCCAAAATGATTGTTCGTGGCCTCGGCGATCGTCCCGGCGACGAACGTGCCGTGGCCGTTGTGATCGTTGGGATAGGGGTCTTTCGCGACGAAGTCATAGCCGCGCACGAACTCATAACGACCGAAATCGGGCGAGCGGCGAAAGCGCCCGCGGTTGGCGTAGGCGACACCGGTGTCGAGCACCGCGACGATCACGCCGCGACCACCGGGGGCTCCGTCGGCGGCGACGTTGGCCCACGCTTCGGGGGCGTTCACGCCGAATTCCCCGACGAAATTCCATTGCATCTGCTCCCAGTCGGTGGGCGCGGGGCCGAGACCGGGATCATTGGGAATGAACTCGCCGGCCGTGCGAGCTACGTAGTCGGGCACCGCCCACAACACGTCACGGCGCCCACGCAGGCGGTGCAGGGCGGCGGTGACGCTGACACCGGGCCTCAGGTGCAGCAGCCGCGTGCCTGTATCTGTACCTGAGCCTGAGGCGGAATCGATGGGATACCCACCCACTCCGGTTGCGCCGGCCGCACGGACGCTCGCCGCGCGGGCGACGCGCGGCGTACCGCCGGCGTACTTGACGAGGATCTCGTTGGCGGCATAGGAGCCCCCATAAGAGCTTCCGTTGGCGCCGGTTGAGCCGTAGGCCGGCGCCAGCAGTGGCGCCCCCGCGACCATGCCGATCGTGAGCGCCACGCAGCACCCGGCGATCCGCAGCGCCCGCCGGGCGACGGTGGCAAGGGGAAGCTGACGGACAAGGGGAAGCTGGCGGGAGCGGGGGGGCATGGGGTTTTGAGTAATGATGGTCTGCTGGAGTGCTCCGGGCGCCATGCACTGTCGCAGAGCACGCGGGAGACCCCGATTAGATGTGGAGAACCCTCAACCCGGCAGCGAGCGCAGAGATTCTATGAGCGAGCGATGATTCTATGAGCGAGCGATGATTCTATGAGCGAGCGATTTATCGCAGGCGACGAGCACTTCATGCGGCTGGCTCTGGGAGAGGCGCGGCGCGCGCGCGAGCACGGAGACGTGCCGATCGGTGCGGTGCTGGCACGCGACGGCGAGCTCGTCACCTCCGCCCACAACGAGCGCGAGCTGCGCCAGGACCCGACCGCGCACGCGGAGGTGCTCGCCCTGCGCGAGGCCGCCCGCGCCGCCGGCAGCTGGCGGATCCTCGACGCGACGCTGTACGTGACGCTCGAGCCCTGCGCGATGTGCGCCGGGGCGATCGTCCTCGCCCGCATCCCCCGCGTCATCTACGGCGCCACCGATCCCAAGGCCGGCGCCGCCGGCAGCGTCCTCGACGTCCTCTCAGAGCCCCGCTTGAACCACCGCCCCGAGGTGCGGGGCGGAGTGCTGGGCAGCGAGTGCGGGGAGCTGTTGAGCGAGTTCTTCGCCTCGCGGCGCGCGGCCGGATGATCTAGCCTTTGCGCCGTCGCCCTGGAGAGGTGGCAGAGCGGTTGAATGCGGCGGTCTCGAAACCGCTGTATGGGTTTGAGGCCCTGTCCAACGCCGAGATCACTTCGCGTCAGTGTCAGTGAACGTCAGCGAACGACACCTTTTGCATAAGTACGTTCCCCCGACGTTCCCCCGAGAGCCCTCGGGCTACCCTCCCACTATTCGTACCGCGAGTGTCTATTTGCTCGATCTCCGACCCGTAGCGAGGACCATCTGCCCTGGCTTCGTCGGTGAGCTCGGCGTTTCGATTTGTGCAGCCACTGGCGGCACTTTTCCCGGTCGGCACCTATGCGGCGATCAAGAAGACGCCGCGCGTCGTCTCGCCTAAGCTGTCGTGTATGTCCGGAGGACATCTGGATCCTCTCCTCGAGTACAAGCAGGCCGACCGGCCAGCCGATGCCGCAGAGACTGTCTCGGTCGGCGATATCTCCCACCTGCCGTCGATCGGAGAGTTGGGCATCACGCTCACCCGCCTTCCCGAGCCGGCCCCAGATCCGGATGCCGAGCCCGACTTTCTCGCTTCGCTCGACTAGAGCCTGACTCGCGCTAGGTAATGGCCCCCGGCTGGGCCGGATTCTCAATCGAAAAGCAGCGGCAGCACGACTCTATGCACGAGCCGGTCGATGTCCGTGCGATCCGGCCGGGACCCGTGCAGGTACGCCAGGCTGTTGAACCCCTTGCGCTCGTCGGGGTCAACGTGGTCTTCCGGCGCCTCCAAGCGACGTCGGCGCTCTGCGACGCTGAGGCCGTCGACCCGGCTCGCGAGGTTCGCGCTGACCTCGCGGTTACGCCCGAGCTTCTTCACGATCAGACGCCTCACCAGCGTCCTCACGTCTGGCTCTCGGTCGCGGCGACCCAGTTGAACCATGCGACCAGCGAGGAATGCAATGTCGTTGTAGTGCTTGGCGTGCCCGAACAGCCACCAGGCGACGATCTTCTCGGCCATGATCTCGTCAGGGTCCATGATCGGAACCTCGACATCCTCGGCGAGCAGTGGGAAGGGATAGCGATGGTTCAGGGGACGCCACGGCTCCGGGCACTCAACCCCGCGATGGGACACGGACAGGCTGAATTCGTCTTTCGCCCCGCGCAGTATTGAGAACCTTGCGTCGTACTCGATCGGACGGAACGTGATCAACTCGTCTCCGTGCTGCATTGGCCCCGCCTTGATCGCGATCTCTTCCTCTTCGTAGGAGATCGCGTCGCGGAGCACCTCGGGATCGGGCTCTGAGCGGCTGGAGGTGTCGCCGTCGAACACGGACATCCTGGGGCTGTCCAAGCATCTCATCGCCATGCCGCCGCAGAGCACGGTGTTCTTGCCATCGAGTGTGCCGTTGCGAACGAGATTCACGATGCAGACGATCCGCGCGATGTCTCTTACGACCTGTTCTTCGCGTAGACCTGGGCGCGTCTTGCAGAACTGGATGATCTGATCGTCGATGTTCGCCTCGATGGCGAGGATGGGCTCACTTGCCATAGAGCAGCCACCCCTCGATGCGATCGCGCGGGACATTCAGGCGCACCCGCCAGAAAGGGTCGAGCTCCATCTCCTTCCCAGCCGGCGGGCCGTCGGCGATCATCAGAGCGACACGATCGCTGCGACGGACTCGGCTCGGCAGCTGTGCGCGGGCGAGCGCCCCTGCCCCGAGCAGGTCGAGCATCAACCCCGTGCGGCGGGCAACAGCCGGGCCGAGCGCGAGCGCGTAGCCGCAAGCAGCGACTGGATCGAGTATCTCGTAGCGCCGCATGCCGCGACCCCACGCGGTCACCCACGTCTCTGTGGCGCCGCTGAGCTCTGGATGCCACAAACAATCGACGAGCGTACGCGTCGGGTTGCTGCGCATGTACATCTCGGTGCGCGAGACCCGCGCGACTTCAACCCCAAGCTCGGAGCTGAATACCGATCGGCGCGTCCGAACGGACCGCACCCGCCTGCCGGCGACTTCGAGCGTCCCGCTCTGGAGTTGGCGGCTTCCGAAGCCCACGAGCACCGTCCCGAAAGGCTCTTCGAGGTCGGTCAGGCGATGCTCGACCAAGGCGCTGAAGAAGCCGAGGTAGTAGTCGCCGAGTGGAGCGAGACGGCCGTGCAGCATCGGCTCCCAAGCCTTATAAGCAGCCTCCGCATGACCAAACGCCGGGATGGCGTAGCGGCCCGCGCCCAACTTGATGAGCGCACCACGCCCAGCCATCCGCAACAGCAGATCCTTGGGACGAGGATGCAGCTCCCTGAGCCAATCTGAGTCCTCGCTCAGCACCAGGACATTGCGTCGGCGCCGCTGGGCGCCCACGATAACTTCGGTGTCTCGGGTTGTCAGGCTCTGTGGCATGCCCAAAGTGTACTCTAAAGCCTCACCATGTGTGGCTTTAGAGCTAATTATGGGAGAAATCGTGCATGCATCCGGTCCATCCGGCATCGTGACACCTCCCATTGTGATTTCTACAGCCCCACCCAGTGAGGCTTACGAGCACACAACGGGAGGGTAGCCAGAGCATCTCGGGGAACCTAGCGACCGCGCTGTCCGGCTTGCTGGCACAGTCGTCAAGGATCATTTAAAATCCTCAGAGTTGCTTATGGAAATTCCCCACTTGGTTGAACGCGCAACTTTGACTGTTTGGGGTGGGGATCAGCCGACGGCGCGAGTCACGCAGTGTGCGTGCGCTCCAGCAGAGCGGCCAGGCGGGTGTGCTGCTCGGAGGCGCCGCCGAGGATCTCCTGTACCCAGCCAAGCGCCTCTGCCTCGTCGATCGACGTGCCCCAGGCGATCATCTCTTCGATGTCCAGCCAGTCCTTTGGGCGGTCGAACACGACCTTGCACACGATCAGATGCTCGGGGCTGAGAATCGGAATCCGCACGGGGCCAAAACTGACCTGGCGTGATCGCTCAGCCATCTCCTGATGAAAATCGAGCGTGGCGAAGAAGAGATCGAGATATGACCCATCCCAGTCCAGCCTGGCCTGACCATCTCGTGAGATCGCGACTCGATCCGCTTCCGAGACGCTCACGCCCAGATGAGCGAGGGCTCCGAGCACGGGCTCCGCATCCTCGGGGGAAACGGTCACGTTGAGGTCTACGTCGGTCGTGGCGCGCGGGTTGCGATACCACGCCAGCGCCACGGCCCCGCCGAACTGGTGCGTCACATGCATCGAGTCCAGCAGCTCGTGCACCGCCACGATCCTCCCGGCAAGACCATCCAGGCTCCCGGTGGCGCTCATCCTCAGTGCGCTCGCGCGGATCCGCGGGAGCGCGCCGAGCGCTGACGATCCTCGACGAGCCGCGACAGCGCTGGAAACTCGAGCGGCGCAAATGGCCTGGCAGGCTGGCTGGCAGTGACGGCGTCGGCAAAACCCAGCAGATCGATCAGCGTCGCCCCCGGGTCGGCCGGCCTGAGCGCCGGCGGGCGCCGCATAGCCAGCGCCATCCGCCGGGAGGCCTGCACGAACCTACTGGGTGAATCGCCGGTCTTTCGCCAGGCGGCGATCATCGCCGGCGCCCCGGCCCGCCGTGCCGAGGCAAGAACCGCCTCCACATCAAAAGGTCGTTGTGCCCGCCGGGCAGCCTTGGCAACGACCTCGTCGGTCAGAACATCGAACCCGGCGAGACTGCGCGCCCGAGGACCGTCCGGCGTGTGCAGCGACTCCCGAATCTCGAACCGTCCCTTCCGACGCGCGACGACATAAGCCATACCCACTAGAGTACCACTAGGTTGTACCCACTAGCGGGGCAGGGGTGAGCTCATCCAGCCTTCAGGGGTGGGGAGATCCTGTGAGCCGATGTGGGGAGTTTTGCGTGAGCGGGCACAGTGTCGACGATCAGCGCTATGAGGCCATCTCCGAGCTGATGATCTCCTCGATGCGCTCGGAGATATCGCTTCGTCCGCTGCGTCCAGTCGCGGCGGCCCGCAGGCGTCGTCGTCGTCCGGTGCTCAGGTGTGCTTCGAGTGCCGTGCGGGTGACCTCGGCGATCGTCAGGCCCTAGCGGTGGGCCCCCCATCTCGGGGATGTCGGGCTTGGCACTTCAGAGCGGCAGGGCTTGGTCTGCTTTTGCTACTCGACAACCGAGATGACGTGATGCGCAAAGCCCGTGCTGCCCGAGCGGCGATACGAGATCGGGGGACCCGCCTGCTCGATGCAACGGCGCCGGCCTTCGACCGATGGGAGACGGCAAGGGGCAACGGCAAGCGGCATAGCTACGCAGTCGCGCGAGACCGCTTCGCCAATGCCGGACGCGACTGGTCGCGGTTTTACGTATCGCCTACATTGGACCGATTCCGAGCACGCCCGCTCTCAGCGCTACCCATCGGTCACGTGTTGATCGCGAACAGCTTGGGGATGATGTGCTCGCGAACGAGTGAGATCGCTTCGTCGAAGCCTATCTTTGGGCCCATGAAGCGTATGAGCGATGCTCCGTGCTCGCCGGCCCTGTTCAGCGGGCCTTGCCCCACGCGTGGCCGGTGCAGCGGGATCAGCAGATCCTTGACCTCGCGTAGGTCTCGGTAGACGCCCGGGAAGGTTTCGAAGCCGATGTCGAGCTTGCGCTGGACGAGCCGTTGGAAGTCCTCGGCGATCAGCCTCTCTCCGAACTCACAGCCGATCCAAGCGAGGTCGAGATAGTGCTTGATCAGGCTGCCGGCCGCCCAGCCAACGACCTTCTCGGCCGCCTGCTCGACGATATCCATGACCGGCACCGTGAGGTCGCTGGGCTCGAGGACCAGCTCAGGGTAGGGATGACGCAGCGCGAGCCACTCGGCGGGCTCGAATAGACCACGTTGACTGACGGTAAAGGAGAACTGGCCCTCGATTGGGTCGCCGGTGACCGACGCGAAGTAGGCCTCGTAGTTGATCGGCTTGACGTCGATGAGCTTGGGCGTCTTGCGACCCCAGTTGGTACCCGGGTCAGGGTAGACCTGTAGCTGGTCGGTCTCGAGTCGCAGCTTGCCGCTGATCTCCAACTCATCGAGACGTCCGCGCAGCGAGCTGTCAGTGTCCTTGATCGTGAAACGATTAGACCCCCGCAGCCGCAGCGCCACACCACCGGTCAGAACGAAATCGTCGTCGAGGACGCCGGTGTCGAGGAGGTGAGCAATGGTCGCGATACGAACGATGTCCCGGGTGATGTCGTCAAAATCGAGGCCGTGCTCCTCGGTGTAGCGTTCGATGTCGTAGCCGGTAGGCCAGTCGGCGATCACTTGCCGTACTCCAGCCAGGCGTTGATGGCCTGGAGCGGGACGTTGAGCAGCAGCCCGGTGTCTCGGTCGCGTGGCCACTTCCCGGGCTCGGTGCTCGACGCGTCAAAGAGCACACGACCGGTGAGCGGCCGGTCGATGAGCAGCCGTGCCTCGCGGGGGCGTCCAGCCTCCCGCAGCAGCAGTGCCGCGCGCGCACACACCGCGCGGCTGCGGCAGCGAGCGAGGTCGAGCAGCAATGGAAGGTCGAGGTCTCCTTCGCGTAGCGCGCGCTCCCAAGCGCGCACCCACAGCTCCGGGCGAACGCATAGCTGGGGCCGGTCGAGCGCGTCGATCAGGGTGCGCTCGATGCCCGAACGGGCGTAGAACGTCTGCCCGCGGATCCGCTTGCGCTCCACACCAAGCCATCCGTCGCGCTCCTCGTTGTCGTAGGCGACCCGGGTCAGGTGCACCGGGGTGCCCGCCAAGTCGTCGAGCTTGGGAAGCCGCGAGCCGCCGACACCGACGTACAACTCGCCGGCGCTCTCGTCGGTCAGCCCGTGGTCGACGATCGCCGATGCGAAGCCCATGTAGTAGCTCCAACGGTTCTCCAAGGCGGCGGCGATGAGCACCCGACGGTCGGCGGCCTGTCGGAGGCTCTTTGCGCCCGCCGGTAGGAACACGTACGCGCCGTGCGCGACGCGTGCCACCTGCTGACGTGCGGCCATGTTGGACAGGCGACGCGCCGGCCGCTCGCTGCTCCTGAGGTGCTTGCGAACCCTGCGCTCGTCCTCGGGGAGCTGGAGGTAGAGCTGCCCGGCGCTCGTGAACTCGTCGATCAGGTCGCGGTCGGTATCTGTGATGGTGCGTGTTGCCATGATCAGCCACCCCAATAGTACGCGCAAAGGATATTTTGGGGATGTTCAGTCATGAACAGCATTAGCCAATACTCTGAAAATACATTCTGCGTGGACTTTGGGCATGGTGAGTCATGATTTTAGCGCCCCTTCTACTGTTCGCCAACTTGCGGCACAGGGCGTGCTGATCCAGCGCGAGCTGCTCGACCACCGAGGCTTTGAATCGCAGGCGAGCGAGCGGGGAATCGCTGGTCTCGAGCTCACGCTTTTCGAACGCTGGGACCGCGACGGGGTCCTTTCTCCACTCGCTTTCGCGCGTGGTTCATGGACCACCTGCGCTTCGGCGGGGGCGATGAGGCCTACGCGACGCGCTGGGCGCGGGCCGCGATGACATCGAGGATCGTCTCGATGCACGGGTCATTCCAGCCTTGGGCGCGTGCCTCGTCCCGCAGCCTGGATGCCTCCACAGCGACCCTGTCGACGAGTTCCCGGCGCACGCGCTCGAACCCTCCTGCGTTGATGCCGAAGTCATCGGCGAGGTCGTGCCAGTGGACCTGAGTGATCGCGTCGGGGTCCAGCTCATCGCCGATGCTCAGCGACAGCTCCGTGCTCAGCTCCGGGTAGACGGCGGTCGAGACGACGTCGTAGAGCGGCGCCAGTCGCACGCCGTCTCGGACGTACAGCAGCGAGATGTTCTTCGCGTGCGCATCCGCGTTGCCCACGAGGAAGTGGAAGGCGGCTGCCTGTGCGCCGGCGAGCCGATCGAGGCCAGGCCACGGCGAGTGCTCGTCCAGCAGCTCCGCGAGCGCGCGGTAGGAAGGCAGCCGCCATCCGGCCCTCTGGTACTTGAAGTCAGGGGTGAGGCCGAGCGCCTGACACAGGTCCTCTTGGTGCAGGCGGTGGTGCGACAACGTCAGGAGCTCGCGGTCGAATCGCTCTACGACGAGGCACGGGCGACCGGCTGCCGTCACGAGCTCGACGCCGGCTGTCGGTATGCCACAGCGTGCGGACAGGCGCATGCAAAAGTACTCGTTGCTCGCGAGTCCCGGGTATTCGCTGTCGGGGAGCTCGGGCTTGAGAATGTGGCTGCTCGGCGTGCCGTGCAGCGGCTTGCCGAAACGTCCGCTGCCGTCACGTACGAGCACCGCCTTGTGCTGCACGCCGGCGAGGCTGAGGCGCAGACGGTCGTCCTCGACGCGCATGCCGAGCGGATGCGCCGGCAACTCCTCGATCAACGCATCCAGCTCCCGATCGTCGAGCCATTGGACCATTAGGGGCTCTGACATAGGCTTGGCCTCGGCGATCTGCAGCGCCCCGGCGCAGTCGCGGCCCAGCTCGGCGAGCAGACCATAGGAGTCGCTTGCCGCCAGCTTGAGCTGGCTCGCGATCTGCTCGCGCACCGCTCCCTCCGGCAGCAGCGCCTCAAAGAATGGCCGGCTCTCCGCCGGACTGAAGCGCTCCTGACTCAACGGCAGCGAGAGTGAGATAGAACGCGACTTCTGCGTGTACCGGAAGGCATACTCGCGCGACCGCTCGTCGACGCGCTCGAGCCGGCCGACCTCCTCGCCGTCCCAGTACACGCCGAGGCTCATGCCTCACCGCGCCCGTGCACGTCCAGTCGCATCCCCAGCGCTGCGAGGATGCGCATCAGAACGTCCAATCGCACCGTCGGCTCGCTGTGCTCAACGCGATAGACCGACCGCACGCCTACGTTCGCGACCATCGCCAAGGTTCGTTGATCCATGCCTTGGCGACGACGCTCGTCCCGGACGCGTTGCCCGATTCGCTGCGATGTGGATTCGATCCCTACCATCTGCGTGATCGCGCATATTCTATCGCAGAATGGCGATTGTATCAATAATCTGTGCGATCGCGCAGATTACGTCGGTCAGGCCTCGCGAGCCTTTTGATCTGCGCGATGGCGCAGAATTTACGCTTCTACACGGTGCGGCGCCGAGGGTGGACGCCCGCCCGGAACAGCGCCTCGTCGGCGTAGATGTTGCCCACGCCCCGCGATCTGCCGCCGCCTCAGGCTCCGCTTCAGTTGCCAGAGCTGACCGCGAACCAATCCCACTCAAGCTCTGCCGCCTGCTCACAGACGCTACGCAAAATGTCCAATACAACGCGGCGGCTGATATCGGCCCGTTCATGGCCCGGTGCAGTTATGCGTCAGCCTGCAGCCGAATGATCGGCGACCGCCACAGTCCTGAAAGGCGTCAGCTCGTCTCGGCTTACGCTAGCTGACGCAGATGGCCTTCAGGAGCGCCACGCCCGTCTGTCCGACGCTTCCGTCGCCCGGACCCTTCGTGGCCTGGGCGAACCCGCTTGCGAAGGCGCCAGCCGCACGCCGTCGCGCACGTGCAGCAGCGAGATGTTCTTCGCGTGCGCATCCGCGTTGCCGAGAAGGAAGTGCTCGCAGCCAGCTTGAGCTGGCCGGCGATCTGCTCGCGCACCGCTCCCTCCGGCAGCAGAGCCTCGAAGAATGGGCGGGACTGAAGCGCTCCTTTGCCGGGCGCAGCGCACACACGCGTGCCTACTGCGAGGGGTCGAGCTTATGGAATGGGCGCTGGCTGCCGATTTGTTGACTTGAGATGACCGTTAAACGCTCGAGCTTGGGAAAGAATGAGACGCGGGCGCCGGCGCCACCGCTCGCTCCAGTAGAGCCGTTCGAGGGGGATCTTCGTCGTCTCGGTGAGGCGCTGAACGCTCGCGCCAAGGATGTGCTCGCTGGAACGCTCGCTCGAACCCGAGCATCGAAGCACGTTCTCGACCCGGCCGTCGAGGAAAGCTTCGAACGTATCTGTATGGCCTCGACGGCGGCTGTAGCCAGCTGGATGGCGGGGCAGGGCCTGGAGGCGGCTCGCGAGGTCGGCATGGAGACCTGGCACATTATTGGCCAGCTCGCCGCTGACCGGGTCGCGCCGCTGAACGAGGTCCTCAAGCGCTGTTTGCGCTGGCGCGATGCCGCGGCTGATGTGCTGCACGAGAGCGCGAAAGAGCTGGGTGTCGGAGCGGAGGTGCTCTCTGTGGCGCTCGCGGCGTTGCAGCGCACCCTGGACATCACACTTATTCAGGTAGGTGAGTTCTTTGAGTCAGAGCGCCATCGCGCGGATGAGCAACTCGCGTTCCTGGCGACACACGACCCGTTGACGGGGTTGCCGAACCGAACGCTGATCTTGGATCGTGTCGAGCAGATGCTCGCGCGCTCGCGTCGCGGCCAGACCCCGGTCGCGGCGCTGTTCGTCGATCTCGATAACTTCAAGGACATCAACGACACGCTCGGTCACGGCGCCGGCGATGAGCTCCTGCAAGCGGTTGCCGCGAGGCTCGACGGTGTCGTGCGGGCGACCGATGCGCTTGGGCGCCTCGGCGGCGATGAGTTCGTCGTGATCTCTGAGGAGCTCTCGCTGGAGGCGGGCCCCGAGCTGATCGCCGAGCGGCTGCTGGAAGCGCTGAAGCCCCCGTTCAAGCTCGGAGGGGACAACGAGACTCGCGTGAGTGTGACGGCGAGCATCGGGATCGCGGCGGGAGAGCACAGCTCGGCGGAAGAGCTCCTGCGCGACGCAGACATCGCGATGTACCGCGCTAAGTGGGACGGCAAGAATCGCCACGTCGTGTTCGAGACGGTGATGCAGGGCATGGTGCAGAACCGCATGGAGCTCGAGATGGACCTCCGCGAAGCCTTGGAGAAGGACGAGTTCTTCCTCGTCTACCAACCCACGATCGACCTGCAGGATATGAGCCCCAACGGAGTCGAGGCCCTGATCCGCTGGAAGCACCCGACGCGCGGCGTCGTTCAACCCGACGATTTCATCCCGCTGCTCGAGGAGACTGGGCTGATCACGGAGATCGGCAAGTGGGTTCTCGAGGAGGCGTGTCGTCAGGGCGCCGCGTGGCGTCAGGCCTCCTATCCGATCGGCATGGCCGTCAACGTCTCCGGACGCCAGCTAGATACCGACGAGCTCATCGTCGACGTAGAAGAAGCGCTCTCCCACAGTGGCCTCGAGCCAGCGGCGCTGACGATCGAGATCACCGAGACCACGTTGATGCGTAACATCGAGGAGACCGCGCGGCGGCTCACTGAAGTCAAGGCGCTCGGCGTGCGGATCGCGATCGACGACTTCGGCACCGGCTACTCATCTCTGGCTCACCTGCAGCGGTTCCCCGTTGACGCGCTGAAGATCGACCGCTCGTTCATCCTGGGCCTCGAGCACAACCAGGAGGGGGAGACACTGATCCGCACCCTCGTGCAGCTCGGCAAGTCGCTCTCGATCGAGACCTTCGCCGAGGGCATCGAACAACAGCACGAGCTCTCCCTGCTGCGCGGCGAGGACTGCGACTCAGGGCAGGGCTTTCTGTTTGCCCGTCCCCTCGACGTAGCCGCCACCGAGACATTCCTTCAGAACTGGGCGGAGAACACCACTCCTGCCTTGGCGCAAGCGCCACCACGCATCTAGATGGCAGGTGCGTATCCGGTTCGCTCCGTCCCACCGTGTGAGGCAGAGACGAGCGCTGTGTGGCCGCGCAAAATCATCGCCTGGTGGGACGCGAAGCCTTGCTCCAGGTCGTCTTCGAGGCGCCGTCCCATCAAACGGAGGCAACCGGATACGCACCAGCAAGCCAGATTTTAGGGGTGCGCGCCAGTGTACGCGCCAAGCGTTTTGAGGTGCCCGCTGGACTTTCGATCAGAAGCCCCAACGCTCCACTGTAGCTCCTGTGTTACACTCTAATATAGCAGACGACGGGGACACCAGCCCCAATCAGGTCTGCCTGTGTTTCCCCTCATGGCCAAGATCCTCAACACCAGCTACTACGACAAACGCCGCCAAGGCTGGCTCGCGGACGAGGAGACCCGCGCGGAGTATGAGCGAGCGCGGCGCGAGATCGAGCAGATCGACACCGTCATCCGCTCGCTGGACGAGCTGCGCCAGGACGCGGGAATCTCGAAGGCCGAGCTGGCGCGACGCGTAGGGCGCAACCCCGCCAGCATCAGACGCCTGTTCACGGCCGAGCAGGCACGCCCAGAGTTGCCTCTCATCATCTCGATAGCCAATGCCCTGGACGCCAATGTCGAGATCAAAGCTCGCTCGCGAAGATCGACCAGTAAACGGCGCAAGCGCGACGCTGCGGCAGCCTGACGCACTCCGATAACGCCCGCTGGGACGCATAGGCTGCCGTAGTGGCCTGGGACACCATCTTCTATGCGACCGCCAAAGGCTCCGTTGCCGACGCGGCCCCTCGAGACGACGCCGAGATCGATCCCTACTGGCGTGTGCGCTTCAACGTGCCACGCGACCGGATAGAAGGTTGGCTTTTGTATGGCAAGTGAGCCAATCCTCGCGGTTCACACCGATATCGACGACCAGATCGTTGAGTTTTGCAACGGGTTCCCGATGCTGGAGCCAGCAGCGGTTGTTCGCGACATCGCTCGCATCGTTTGCATCGCGAATCTCGTGCGTAATGGAACGCTCGACGGGAAGAACATGGTGCTGCGAGCGTTTCGAGAATCCCAAGCTCGGCGTTGTCGGCATGAGTTTGACCAGCCAACGGATGACCAGATGATCGATTCCAGCGAACCCCGAGCGCGGACCATCGGTTTGCCGGGACACAGCTATGACTAACGATCCCAGTGCGATCGACCCGGGCGGCCGGCATGTCATCCTCCACCATCACATCGACGCGATCTTGCAGGCCATAAGCCGTCCAGATCACCGCGAACAAGACCCTCTTTCCGGCCGCGAGCGTTTCTACCTGCGGCACATCTTCGCGCGCCGCTGGCTACGGATCGCCGTAGACTTCAACGAGTCACCCGCGTTCGTCGTCACCGCCTTCGTCCAAGACAACCAGCCAGGTGCCAAACCATGACACTGACCATCGCCGGCACCACCTTCGACCAGCACGAGTACGACGAGCGCGGCGACGTGCTCTACCTCAGCGTCGGGGCGCCACGCAAGGCCGCCCGCACGATCGCGACCCCCGAGGGCCACGCCGTCGACTACGACGAGGCTGGCGCCGTAACCGGCATGGTGCTCGTCAACGTCCGCTTCATCCTCGAGCGTGACGGCATGCTCACCTTGAGTCTGCCGCCGGAGCACCTCGCCGCCGCTGCACTGCGGCCGATCCTCGCCGCCGCTTAGCTGCCTTCGGCGTCCTGGACGAAGATCCGTCGGAGCAGGCGACGACTTCGCTCATGGCTTCAGCCGCCGACTGTTCGTGCCGATATCAATTCGGTGATTCCCTGGGCCCGTGCGGTTCTCGCCGTCGTCACTCTCGCGGCCATCATCGCCGTGCCGCCGGCCGCCGTTGCGAGTAAGGGACGCCATGGCGCGCTGCGGCGCCACAGTGCGCATGTCGCGGTTATCGGCGGTCAGCCTGCCGACCCCGGCACGTTCCCGTGGATGGCTTACATTCTCGACGTTCGCGGCAGTGAGGTGGGGCAGTGCTCCGGCACCGTCGTCGCGCCGAACCTGGTCCTGACGGCCGGCCATTGCGCCGAGAACATGCAGACCGGTGCTCTGAACGAAGCCTCGGGCTACCGCGTCGTGACCGGGAATGTGGACTGGGCCGCTCCGGAAACGGAAAAACAGGTATCAGACGTCATCAGGGTGATCCCTTGTCCCTGCTTCGACCGTCACACAACGGTGGGCGACGTCGCGCTGCTGCAGCTATCCACCCCCACCACCGCGCCGGCCGTCACGCTTGCCTCGAGCCCCCCTGGAGGAGCAGCGGCGCTGCTGGCCGGGTGGGGTAAGACTTATTACAAAGAAGACACCCCGCTCGAACGGCTGCAATGGGCGCAGACGGTCGTGCATAGCCCGCAATTCTGCGAACGCGAAGCGTTCCAGTTCGGCCCGGCGAGCGAGATCTGCGCAATCGACACGCCCGACCACCGGACGGGCGCGTGTAACGGGGACAGCGGCGGTCCGTTGCTCGTGGCCGAACCGTCAGCGGCCGGTGGCATGGTGCAGATCGGCGTCGCCAGCCACGTGTATAACGAATGCGCCACCACGAGCCCGTCCGTGTTCACACGCGTCGATGCGATCTCCGCCTGGGTAAAAGGATGGGCGCAAGCACTCGCGAGCGCCCCGCCCGCCTCCACACCCCTGCCGGCCGGCCTCGTCTCCTCACCCATCCTGGCCGGCGTCGCCAGCAGCCGGTCCATCACCCTCGGCAGAGGTGGTATCTCACTCGTGCTCGCGTGCGACGGTGAAGGAGGAGTCTGCACCGGGAACGCCGAGGCGACAATCACGGTGCGACAGAGGCGGATCGTGCGCAGCGACGGCAGTCTGAGCGTCGCCACGCGGACCCTCAGAGTAAGGCTCGCGAATGTGCAGTTCGCGCTCGCGCCCGGCGTGAGCACTTTGGTGCGCTCGAGTCTCTCCTCCCAGGTCCAGGCTCTGCTGTCACGTCTCGGCGGCGGGCGGCTCGATGTGATGCTGAGCGGCCGAGGTATCACCCATCGCCTCGTCACGCTGGGGATCGCCGGCGGCAGATAGTCGCGCCCCCGACCTCCAAGCGTAGAACCGGTGTTGTCGTCGAGGCATTGAACCGCCACCCCTGCGTTGCGGATCTCGGTTTGGCCACGTCCATGCAATCATCAGTCTGATGGCGAATCACAAGCGCAAGGGGCCGAAGAGCACGCGCGCCGGCTGTCTGCTGTGCAAGCCACACAAGCACCAGGCCGAACGCCATTGCGGCCGTGCTCGCGACGGTCGCCGCTGGCGCGAGCAGCAGGTGGTGGCCGACCATGATGGTCGCGGCCACGGCGGTGGTTACGCCTGCCGCTGACGGCCTCGCTCGCCCAGTGCGGCGGCGGCGTCCTCGAGGCGGTCATCGCCCCAGAACAGCTCCTCGCCAATGGCGATCGTGGGTACGCCGAATACTCCGAGTTCGTGCGCGGCGTCCGTGGCTGCTCGTAGCGCGAGCTTGACCTCAGGGTCCCGGGTCGCGTCCTCGGCCGCCCGCGGGTCCAGACCCACCTCGTCCGCGGCCTGGAGGACGTGCTCGGGGACGCCGAGGTCGTGGCCGTCCTGGAAGGCATGGCGGAGGGCGCGCAGGGTGAACTCCCTGCCGCGGCCCTGCTGGAAGGCGTAGGTCGCGACGCGCATCGCGAACAGGTAATCGCTCGGCCACGGGTCCGGCCAGCGGATCGAGGGGAGACCGTAGAGTCGCGCACGGCGCTCGATCTCGGTCACCCCCGCCTCCCGGCGGCTCGAGTCGCCCAGCGACCAGGAGGACCGTCCGGTCAGCTTGAACAATGCCCCCAGCGAGACCGGCTGCCACACTGCCGGCTCTCCTAACGCCTCATCGATGCGCTCCGCCGTCAAGTAGACGAACGGGGACCCGAGATCGAAGTAGAAAGTCGCCTGGCTCATGGGATATGCGTCCTACCTCCGCCGCGGGACGCCGATTCTCACCATCGCTCCAAACAGCGCCGAGGCGGGAAGCAGCAGGCCCGCGAACAGGATACGAGGGTCAACGGGGGGAGGTTCCATCCCAGATCTGCACGGCTCCGAGTGATCGAGAGAACCATCCCAAGCTCGGCGTACGCTTCTTTGGTCATGTCCGTTAGACAGACTAGCTCCGTGCTTATCTACGGTTGCGCTCGCTGGCGGAGAGCCAGCTGCCGGCGCTCCATGCGAGGTGTTGCTAGTTCACAACAGACCTGGTATACTTGAGACCCAGGCATCCAAAGAAGCCGATCGAGGCGGCGCTCGCGCGGGCAGAGAGCCAGGGGTTCCGGGTGGAAACGAACCGAGCCCACTGGGGAATCCTCTACTGCCCTGGGAGCGAGGCGGGCAAGTGCCCTCCGTTCTCGGTCAATGGTTCGCCCCGAAGCGCGGAGAACGAGGCCAAGAGGATCGACCGATTCGTCACCCTCTGTCCCCACCGCAAGCCATGAGCGATCACACTTTCACATTGCGACTTCTTGCCCCCGGCTGGAGTCTTGACGAGCTTTCTGTCTATCTGTATGAGCGGATTGACGATGCTTCATTGATGGGACCGGACGATGACGGGACCTTCCTGCTCGAATTCGACCGGCGGGCGCCGAGCCTTCCAGATGCCCTCGTGGGGGTGCTGGGCGAACTGATGAGCGTTCTTCCCGAGGCGACGGTGTTGCGTGTTGACGAATACGACCTTGCCACGATGGCCGACATCGCCAAACGCTCGGGCCGCACACCCGAGAGCATCCGGCTGCTCGTCAACGGCAAACGCGGTCCCGGGGGCTTTCCGCCCGCCGCGGGACGCCTCGACGCCCGCACCAAGATCTGGCGCTGGGCAGACGTGGCACAGTGGTTCGCAAAGACCCTCGACGAGCCACTCCCAGACACCTCCGACAGCGCCTTCCTGCAGGCCTTCAACGACGCCTTGGAGATCCGCCGACTGACCACCCAACTCGGCAAACCCGAACGCCGAGCCGTCGCCGCCGCCCTACCCAAGGAGCTCGCGACCGCCTGAGTACACACAGCGGCGCACACCCCGCGCCACTTCACGACCAGGAACCCTTCTCCGGCTACACAGACCGCCCGTTCGCCGTGAGCACGACCTCGATGTTGCCGCGCGTCGCGTTCGAGTAGGGGCATACCTCGTGCGCGCTGCGCACGAGCTCCACGGCCAGCTCGGGATCCTCGACCGAGGGGAGGCTCACGTCGAGCTCGACGCCGAGCTGAAAGCCGCCGGTGCCGGTCGGGGTGAGCGTGACCTTCGAGTCGATCGCCGCGTCGTCGATCTCGACTTTCGCACGTCGGGCCGCGACGCCGAGGGCTCCCTCGAAGCAGGCGGCGTAGCCGACCGCGAACAGCTGCTCCGGGTTGGTGCCATCGCCCGCGCCGCCCATCTCGGTGGGCAAACGCAGCTGCACATCGAGTTGTCCATCGCTCGAGCGACCGTGTCCCTGCCCCCGACCTCCGGTGACATGAGCCTCTGCTGTGTAGAGCACGTTAGGCATAAAGAACTCCTCGATCGCTGTGGGCGAGACTCTATATGCGACCTTGCTCGGCGCGACCCTGCTCGGCGATCGACGGCAAGGGTACGGCTGGGCCGGCTAGAGGGGAGCCGGCCCAGCCGTGAGGCGGTGCCTGAGGAGCGCACTTGGCGCTTGCCTCAG
>OBLU010001515.1_pt1 | contig 21598 bp, 21 predicted proteins | sample 1518681 | NCBI WGS metagenome assembly OBLU01 (sample SAMEA3539304, study PRJEB22396) | soil metagenome | biome: tundra; feature: field; material: soil | place: USA | collected 2010-05 | depth 0.15 m
CCGGACCGAAGTGCTTGTCGATCCCCCGAAGCTTCAGCAACGGCTCTGCGTCAGGGACGGTTCTCTGCTCAGGCTGGCTCATCTCACTTGCCACGGATCATTGACGCGGTATCGCCGGCTCCGCTCCGGAGCCGTCTCTCCTCTTCCCACGCTGGCCCCCGGGCGGGGCCCACCGGCCGGCCGCACCGAGCTTACTGTGTCGCTAGTCCCACTCTGGCGGCCTTGCCCCGGCCCGGGCGTCGACCGGGCTGCGCCCGCACGGTGCGGGCGCAGCCCAGCGGCGCCACCGAGGATGGGGTCGTCAGTAGCGCACTTTCAGAGGGTTACGAGATGCTGTCCGTCGTGCAGAGAGCAGCACCTGCCAGAGCACAGATGGCCGAGGCGGTGTCGAAACCGTCCTTGACCACGGTGGTCTCCATGTTGGCCTTGTTGACCCACACCGGGGTCAGCAGGGATGCGGGCTCCGTGATGCTCGCGTTCGCGGGATCCGTGGTGGTTCCGTTCAGCAGAGCCGCCGGGACCTTGTCCTTGGCCAGAAGGATGGTGGCCATGGCGACCGCGTCCTGGGCCTCCTGGTACACCGCCTTGTAGACCGAGCCGCACTGCCAACCCTCGAGGATGTAGGCCATCCCCTGAGCGGTCGCGTCCTGCCCGGTGGTCGGGAACTTGCCGGCCTGCACGCCGTCGGCCTGGAGGTCCGTGATAACGGCGCCAGCAAGCCCGTCGTTGGCCTCGATGCTGGCGTTGATAGTCTTGTTGGCCGTGTACTCCTGCTGGAAGATGGTTCCACCGGCGGTGTTGCTCCAGCCGGGTGCGAAGTTCTCACCCACCAGGGTGGCTCCACCGGTGGTGCTCTTCGCACCCGCGGTGACCGACTTGGCCGCCTGGCCCCAGACGGCCTTGTTGTACCCCGTGGCGAAGGAGATGGCGTTGGGGTCGGTGTCCTCGCCGCCGTTCAGCACGAACACCTGCGCAGCGCTGACTCCCTCGGAGGTGAGGCAGCTCAGGAAGCCGTTGCCGATGAGCGTGCCGACCTCTTCGTTGTTGAAGCTCACGTAGTAGGTGTCGGAGCCCTGGAAGGTCGCGCGGTCATAGCTGATCAGCGTGACGCCCTTGGACTCCGCGAGCTGCGCGATCGCAATCCCGGTCGGTCCGTCGAGCGGGTCCATGACCACGACCTTGGCTCCCAGGTTGATGTCAGCCGTCGCGTCGTCCAGCTCCGTCGCGTCGCTGCCCTGGGCGTTGTCGATCCGGAACTGGGTCGTGGTGTACCCAGCGTCCGCGAACGCGTCAGTCAGATAGGGCGCATCGAAGTCCACGTAGCGGGTCGACGACGTGGTGTCAGGAAGGATGACTCCGACCTGCAGGGAGTTGGCTTCCTTGGTCGCGTACTGAGTCAGCGACTTGAACCCGGACATCGTCGCGGCGATGTCGCTCGTGAAGGACGTGGCGCTGAGCCCCGACGGGATGGTGTTGCTGCCCACCGTGCTCGTCCCCGACGACGACGCGGGCGTGGTCGAAGATGACCCGCAGGCGGCCCCCACCAGGGCGACGACCGCGGCCACGAGCCCGATCGCTCGCACACCGTGGTGGCGGCCAGCTCCGAGTTTGCCTCCCATGTTCATGGGGTCCTACCTCCCAACCGGAATCAGTGGATACTGCCTCCGCGAGCCTCCGGCAGCGACGCGGCGCAGGTCTTCCCCTTCGGGGGCCTCGACGGCACTCTGGCGAGCCGCGAACGGAGTGTGATCGGCGCCGTCGGAGCTTGTCAAGGTTTAGACAGCAAGATCACCCGGTGGGGTGATCTTGTCGATACTTTGAACATAGGTTGGGTGATGTTGTCGATATTTTGGACATAGGTGGCGTGTTGCCTCCACCCAACGGGGTCGGTTACCCTTCACGCGGACTGGTTTCCAGTTTCCCCGCCTCTCGGTGCGGCGGAGGCAGCGCGCCTTAGGACAACAGGTTCGTTCAATGTCTGATGATGATGGCCCTGGACGCTGGGCAACCTCCGGCGCTCCACCGCCCCGGCTTGGAGGTGCCCTCCGAGCTCTGCGCGAGGCCAACGTGGAGCGGATTCTGGAAACCATCCGCAGCAACGCGGGGTTGACCCAGGCCGACGTCGCGAGGCGCACGGAACTCTCCCGGGCGACAGTCTCCAACCTGGTTGCGGAACTCGAGCGGCGCGGGCTGGTGCGCACCCGCGGGGGCCTGCGCGGCAGCCGCCGGGCCCTGGAGGCCGTCATCGGCCGCTCATCCAACGCAGTGCTCGGCGTCGATTTCGGCCACCGCCACGTCAGGGTCGGGGTTGCCGATCTGGGCGGCCGGGTGCTGGGCGACGAGGAGAGGGCGCTGCCGCAGGACCTGGGTGTGGAGGAGAGCTGTGCGGAGGCGTCGGCGATGACGGCGCGCCTTCTCGCCAAGGCCGGACTCCAGCGCAGCGACCTCATCCAGGCCGGGGTCGGGCTTCCCGGACCCATCGACCAGGGCCTGGGACGCGTGGGATGGCACGCCATCCTCCACCGCTGGGCCGGGTTGGAAGCGTCCAGCACGCTGCGCGAGCTGTTTGGTCTGCCCGTGGTCGTCGACAACGACGGCAATCTCGGGGCCCTGGGTGAGTTGCGGTTCGGCGCCGGACGGGGCTGCCAAGACCTCGTCTACCTCAACGTGGGCACCGGCGTCGGCGCCGGTCTGATCATCGGAGGGCGAGTTCATCACGGCGCCGCCGGGACCGCCGGAGAGGTCAGCCACATCAGCATCGATCCGTACGGCCAGCTCTGTCGCTGCGGCAATCGCGGCTGCCTGGATACAGTGGTCGGGACCGACAGCTTCCTGGAGATGCTGCGCGGCACCTACGGCGATGAGCTGACCGTCTCCCGGGTCCTCGAGCTGGCCGACCGGGGAGACGTCCGCTGCCGGCGGGCCTTCGCTGATGCCGGTCATGCCCTCGGTGTCGTCATCGCCGACCTGTGCAATCTCCTCAGTCCTCAGCGGGTGGTGGTGGGCGGGATGCTGGCCCAGGCGGGCGAGGTGATCCTCGGCCCGCTCCGTGAGACGGTGGCTCAGCGGGCCGTGCCCGCCGCCGCCCGGGCCGTGGAGATCCTGCCCAGCACGCTGGGTGGGCGGGCCGAGATGATCGGGGCCATCTGCCTCGCCCTCGACGCCGTCACAGCCACCTCTTGGCGGCCAGATGCGGTGGCGGGAGCGGCCGGCGCCTGAGGCACCCGGCCGCCGGGCCGGGCTGGGATGCGCCGAGCACCGCGGCCGCGCCCGGTCAACCGCGGAAGCCGGTGACGTCGATCCCCCAGCACGCGGTGGCGGTCTCACCGGGCTGCAGCGCAATCAGATCCACGCCGCTCCGAAGGGCGTCGGGTGGGCAGGTCATCGGCTCCACGGCCAGCCCACGTCGCCGATCGGCGGGCGACAGCCGGTCCCCGCGATCGCCGGGCGACAGCTGGTCCCCGCTGAAGAGCACCAGCCACGGGTATGCGCGATCGGTCCAGATGACGAGCCGGCGCCCGCCCGGAGCCTCCAGCGAGACCCGGGCGAGGCCGTCGGGGTCGCGGGCCAGACCGGTGAAGGCGTTGTCGAGCTGGGTGTGCCCGATCACGCGAGGCTCCCGGAAATCAAACTCGGTGCCCGAAACCGGTTCCCTGCCGGTCGGCAGCAGCCGCGAATCGGTGCGGAGCATGGTGTCCGCGGGGAGGGTGAGGCGCCAGCCGTCGACCAGCTCGCTCCCGAGCGTCAGGTAGGGGTGAGCGCCGGCACCGAAGGGGGCCGGGACGCCGGAGAGGTTGGTCCCCGAGAGGGTCACGCCCAGGCCGCGATCGTCGAGCGCGAAGACCACCATCAGGTCCAGGCAGAACGGGTAACCGGGACTGGAATGGAGCCGGTGGCGCATCACCACGCGGTCGGTGGCGGGTGCCTCGGCTGTCCAGTTCGCCCAGCGGGTCAGCCCGTGGATGGCATTGTTGAGGTCCGCCTCATCGTCCAGGGGGAGCTGGTGGTCGACGCCCTGCCACCGATACCGGCCGTCACCGACGCGCCCGGGCCAGGGGAGCAGCAGCTGACCCCGGGCGTAGGGCGCGTGCTCGGTCACGTCGAAGCCGAGAATCGCCGGCCGCCCGCCCACGGTGTAGGCACGGAGCGTCGCCCCGACCTCGGTAATCACCGCCTCCTGGTCGCCGTGGACGAGGCGGTGCTGGAGCCCCGACGGCGGTTCGAGACCTACCAGCGGGGCCGGCGCGGAGGGGGCGGCGGCGTCCACCCTACCGACCTCGCCCGGTGGAGCCGTCACCGGCGCTGCGCAGGATCTCGCCGATATCGGCGAGGCCGCGCCGGGAGCCGGCGGTGGGCTTGGTCCGGTGGGCCAGCACCATGGGAGCCACCCCCTCGACATCCTGGAGGGTGACCCGGTCCCGCCCCTCGTGGGCGGCGACCGCCTGGGCGGCCTTGCGTGTGACGAGGTCCGAGCGGTGGCCGTCAACCTCCAGCTCGATGCCGAGATGGGCGATGGCGACGAGGATCTCCCGATCGACGGCCACGTCGCCGAGGGAGAGGATGGCCTTCCGGATCCGCTCCGCCTCCGCGTGTTCCTCCGGCTCCCAGCTGGACGCGAACGCCTCGGGGTCGTCCTCGAACGCCTCGCGGCGCTCGACGATCTCGACCCGCTGCCGGACATCCCGGATGCCCTCGACATCCACGCAGAGCCCAAAGCGGTCGAGGAGCTGGGGTCGCAGCTCTCCCTCCTCCGGGTTCATGGTCCCGATCAGGATGAACCGGGCCGGGTGGGACACCGAAACGCCCTCGCGCTCCACCGTGTTGGTGCCCATCGCGGCGGCGTCCAGGAGGACGTCGACGATGTGGTCGTCGAGGAGGTTCACCTCGTCGACGTAGAGGATGTTGCGGTTGGCCTCGGCGAGCACCCCGGGCTCGAACTCCTTCTCGCCCTTCTTGATGGCGGCCTCGATGTCGATCGACCCGACCACCCGGTCCTCCGAGGCGTTGATGGGCAGCTCGACCACCCGCATCTGCCGGGTGGCCCGAGGGAGCGTCTCGCCGCGCTGGAGCCGCTCGGCACACTCGTCGCAGCGGTTGGTCGAGGCGTCGGGAGGGCACCCGAAGCGGCAGTCGGCGACCACCTCCAGCTCGGGGAGGAGGCGCGCCAGGGCCCGCACCGCCGTCGACTTGGCCGTCCCCTTCTCCCCGCGGATCAGCACCCCGCCGATGGCCGGGTTGATCGCGTTGAGCACGAGGGCCTGCTTCATCGGCTCCTGGCCGACGATCGCAGTGAACGGGAAGATGCTGCGGCCGCGCTGCATCGCGCCATTGTTGCAAAGCCCCAGAGCGACCGGCCTTTCTCCGCGTGTGCATCCGCCCCATCGCCCGCCCCAACTAGAGTCCGGGGGATGGGAGAAACGGCGCAGATCGTCGTGCTGATCAAGGAGCCCGGCACGGCGAAGACCCGCCTGGCCGCCGCACTCTCCGGCGCCGAGCGCGTTCGCCTCGCCGAGGAGTGCGCCGTGCGAGCTCTGGAGGCCGCGCAGGAGGTCGCCGTCACCCTCGCCGTCTGCGGCGGGCCGGGGGCTGCCCACCTGGCCCGGCGGTGCGGAGCGGAAGCCCTGGTCGAGGAGCACCCCGCCGGCCAGAACCGTGCCGCCGAACGAGGCCTGGCCGAGGTGCTCGCCCGGGGAGGCTCCGGCTGCCTGCTGCTCAGCTCCGATCTCCCCCTCGTCGATGCGGGCAGCCTCCGCCGCCTTCTCGAGCGCGCCGAAGCGGTGGAGGGGCCGGTCGCGGTGGTGGCCCCCGCGCTCGGCCGCGAGGGGACCAACGCCCTCTACCTGCGTCCGATCGACGGATTCGACCTGCAGTTCGGTGAAGCGTCCCTTCCCCGCTTCGCCGCGGAGGCGAGGCGGCGGGGCCGGGAGCTGGTCGTCCACTGGGAGCCGGCGCTGGCCCTGGACGTCGACGAGCCGGACGACCTGGCCACCCTGGACCGTTGGCGGGCGACCACGGGAGAGCCCGCGTGACCGACGGGCCAGCCGGCGGTGTCGCGCTCTACGGCATCGAGGGGCTGCCTGAGATCGCGAGCGGCGACGACCTGGGCGGTTTGATCGCGGAGCGAGCCGCCCCGCTCCGCTCCGGCGACGTCGTGGTGGTGGCCCAGAAGGTGGTCTCCAAGGCGGAGGGAAGGCTGCTCAGCCTCCGCACCGTGGCGCCGAGCCCGCGGGCACTCGAGCTGGCCGAGCTGCTGCACGCCGACCCGCGGATGGTCCAGGTCGTCCTCGACGAGAGCGTCCGAGTGGTGCGCGCCGATCGCGTCCTGATCGTCGAGACCCGGCACGGATACGTCTGTGCCAACGCCGGCGTCGACCGGTCCAACGTGCCCGGGGCGGACGTGGCCTGCCTCCTGCCGGAGGACTGCGACCGGAGCGCGGAGGGGCTGCGCCGGCGCATCGCCGAGATGACGGGGGCGGATGTCGGGGTGGTGATCAGCGACACCTTCGGCCGCCCCTGGCGGGTCGGGCTCTGCAACGTCGCCCTGGGCGTGGCCGGGATACCGGCAACGGTCGACTACCGGGGAAGCCCCGACGACTTCGGCATGCCCCTCCACGCCACGGTGGTGGCGGTGGCCGACGAGATCGCCGCGGCGGCCGAGCTGGTCATGGGCAAGACCAAGAGGATCCCCGCCGTCGTCGTCCGCGGGCTCGGCCTGGAGGCGTCCCCGGGCAGCGGGCGGGAGCTGGTCCGCAGCGCCGACCTGGACCTCTTCCGGTGATCGCGTGCGGGTGACGATACTGGCCGGAGGCACCGGCGCCGCCCGGCTCGCCTGCGGGCTGGCGCGCGTCCTGGCGCCGGGAGAGCTCAGCGTGATAACCAATACGGCCGATGACGAGGTGATGTGGGGACTGCTGGTCTGTCCCGACACCGACGCCGTCCTCTACCGCCTCGCCAGGCTGTTCAACGAGGACTCCGGCTTCGGGGTGCGCGACGAGAGCTTCCACGCCCTGGAGATGCTCGGACAGCTCGGGGAGCCGACCTGGTTCGGTCTCGGCGACCGAGACCTCGGCCTCCATCTCCTGCGCTCGACCCTCCGCCACCAGGGAGCAAGCCTGAGCCAGGCCACCGCCGAGATCGGCCGGCGTCTCCGGCTGCAGGTGGCCGTCATCCCCATGAGCGACGACCCGGTGCGCACCCGGGTGGCCACCGACGCCGGCGAGCTGAGCTTCCAGGAATGGTTCGTCAGGAGCCGCTGCGAGCCTCCGGTTCGCGGGCTGCGCTTCGACGGCCTCGAGCAGGCGGTGCCGGCGCCCGCCGCGGTGGGGGCGGTGAGCGGGGCGGACCTGGTGGTGATCGGCCCCTCCAATCCGCTGCTCAGCATCGACCCCATCTGCGCCCTGCTCGGCCCCCACCTTCGACGCGAGCGAGTCCTGGCGGTCTCGCCGGTCGTCGGTGGCCGGGCTCTGAAGGGACCGACGGTCGCGATCATGGCTCAACTGGGCGAGGACCCGAGCGCTCTCGGGGTGGCGCGGCACTATGCGGCGGTCGCCGCCGAATTCGTCCTCGATGTCGCCGATGGCGCGCAGGCGGACGGAGTGAGCGCCCTGGGGATGCGCCCGCATGTCCTGGACACCGTGATGGCGGATGCCGAAGGTGAGACGCACCTCGCCGGAGAGGTGCTGCGGGTGTGGCAGGCTGCGGGGCGCTGAGCCGCCATCACCGCCGAGGCCGGATCCATGCGGGGACGGCGTGACCGCCTGACCGGGGCGGGACGAGTTTTGAAAGCCCAAACCATGAACATCGCGCCCGAGATGTCGTTCACGACTAGAACACCATCATCCGGTTGTGCCACTCCAACATCCGGCGCGTGACCCTACCGTCACGTCTGACGCGCCTGGCATGCCATAACTACTCCTGCATGATCAGACGTGCAACAGCCCGTGCGCGCCGTCGCAGACACGGTGATCGGAACGTGCTCGGAGGCCGCGTCGGCGCTGGCATGCGCGGCGTCCGGACGGCGAGCCGCCACCTCTTCGTGCGCTTGATCGCCGAGACCCTGGTGATCACCATCGCCGCGATGAGCGCGATCGTCCTGGTCTTGACGAGCAGCTCATCCACCGCCCTCACGAATTCGACGGAGGCGCACCTGGAGGACCTTGCGCAGTCCGCCGACAGCCGCCTCGACGCGTGGGCTCAGCTCGCCCAGAGTCAGCTTGCCGCCTATGCGGAGGGCCTCGCCACCGCCGCCATCCCCCAGAGCGGGGTGGGCCCCGTGTTGCAGAAGTACCTTGCTGAGACCGAGTCGACATTCAGCGAGCTGGACCTCGTCAGCAGCCAAGGCCTGCTGGACGCCTCCACCGCAGTCGGCGCCGCTCCCTCCTATCCACAGCCCGGAGCCCTCGGAGCCGGAGGTCTGGGAGCGACGATCCTCCCCGTGGCGCGGTCGGGGGGAGAGCTCTATTGGTACGCCTACATCCCGGTGATCATGGAGAGTGGCCACTTCACCGGCTACCTGGCCGGAGACATCGACATCGCGGCTGATCTCACCCAGGTCTTCGACACGGTCATCGCCAGCACGTCGTCGCCCATCGTCGTCCAGGCCGTGGCGCCAGATCATCGTCTGGTCTTCAGCTCCCTGATGTCGGTGACGAACGCCGCGGCCATGGCCCAGGACGGGGCGCTGAGCCAAGTGGTCCACACCCCATCGGTGGACACCGCCCTGCGCACCGGGAGCCAACCCGGAGCACTTGGCTACGGGCAGGGCCACGGCGCGGCGATCGCCGGCTACGTGCGCGACGAGTCCTTCGGCTGGGCGATCACCGCCACCGAACCCTCGAGCGTGGCGCTGGCGCCGGTGAGCCGTGGGCAGGGGCTCGCCGCGCTCATGCTCCTGGGCGGGGTGGGCCTGCTGGCGATCGCCCTCTTCATCATCTCCTTTCGGATCACCCGGCCCATCAACCGGCTGGCATCGGCGACGCGCAGCATCGCCGCCGGCGACCTCTCCACCCGCGTCCGGCCGACCGGGACGGTGGAGGTGGCGGCGCTGGGAGACAGCTTCAACCGGATGGTGGACAGCCTCGTCACCCTGATAGGCAGGGTGCAGAAGGCCAGCAGCGAGATGGGTGAGTCGGCAGCCAGGCTCGCCGCCGCTTCGTCGCAGCTCGCCAGCACCACCCACGAGCAGAGCTCGGCCGCGACGGAGACCTCGGCAACCATGAGCGAGCTCGCCCGAGCCTCAGCCCAGATCGCCGAGAGCATCGATCATGTGGCGACCAGAGCGAGCCTGACGCAGAAGAGCCTCATGCAGGCCCAGGAGGAGATCCGCGCCACCAGCGACCGAACCGTGGCCCTGAGCGAGCGGGTGCGCGACATCAGGGGCATCGTGACGGTGATCAACGACATCGCCGGCGAGACCAACCTCCTGGCTTTCAACGCGGCCATCGAAGCCGCCAGAGCCGGGGCCGCCGGACGCGGATTCGGCGTGCTCGCCGACGAGGTCCGACGTCTGGCTGATCGGACGAAGCTGCTGTCCGAGGAGATCGACGAGATAACGAGAGGTGCCCAGTTGGAGACGGGAGCGACGGTGATGGCCATCGAGAAGGGGGTGAGCCAGCTCGAATCCGGGCTCCGGCTCATGGAGGAGGTCGCGGAGGCGAGCTCGCAGGTGCGCCTCGCCAGCGCCGAACAGTTCAGCGCAAGCGAGCACGTGGTGGAGGCGATGGAGCAGATCAGCGCCGCCGGCCAGCAGCTCTCGGCCACATCTCTGGAGATGGCCGATACGGCAGGCAGCCACGCCACCATTGCCCAGGAGCTGAAGGACGCGGCATCGGTCGCCGGACGCTCGGGCCGCGGTTAGAGAGGCTCAGGAGGGGAGCGCCGCTCGGGTGAGGGCCGGCCAGCGCCGGAGAAGAGCCTCCTGGAGGGCCTCGTCGCTCACTGAGCCGGCGCTGCCGGGCGCCCGCGCCGGACCCGGACCCGCAGCGACCAGCCGGCAGCGGCGATGGCGAGCAGCGCCACCACGTACACCAGGCTGTGCACGAGCATCAGGCCCACCGGGTCGGCGGGGAAGCCACCCGCCAGGTAGGCGAGCTGGATGGGGCCGTTCATGGGGAGGATGCCGTTGACCCACGCCCCTCCGCTGAGCGCCAGCTGGATGCCCACCAGGCCGATGATCACGAGCGTCCCCTCCAGGTCATGGGGCAGCACCGCAGCCACGGCGAGGCCCAGGGAGACCGCGATCGGGGGGACGAGAAGGCACGAGCCGAAGAGGGCGGCGACGGACACCGGCGACGACGCCAGGGTCATCGCCACCCCGACCAGCGCGGCGAATGCGGTGCCGCCGACGAGCAGGGGCAGGAAGCGTCCCAGCATCAGCTCGGCGGGGCGGAAGCCGATGAGCACCAGCCGTGGCTCGCCTCCCGTGCCGCCAGGACGGCGAAGAGGGCGGCGCAGGCCACCGACCAGCTCATCCCCAGGGCACCGAATTGGATCGCGCTCTCCCTGCTCTGGCTGAGCATCGCGAGGTAGAGGGCGATAGGTAGCGCGACCAGGATTGCCAGCGCCAGCCGCCGGCGGAGCAGCTGGCGACCCTGCATCTCGGCGGCGATGAGGGTGCGCTGCAGGAAGGCCTTGACTCCTCTCACCTCGCGGTCTCCGTAGGGGCCGGCGCGCGGCGCGACGGGTGGGTGAGGTCCACCACGCGGTCGACCCGGGAGAGCTCGCTGAGCATGTGGGTGACCACCACCGTCGCCCTGCCCGCGGCGCGCCACCCGATGACGTGGTCCCAGAAGTTGACGTAGGAGCCGGTGTCGAAACCCTGGTAGGGCTCGTCGAGGAGGAGCACCTCCGGGTCACCGAGGAGGGCGAGGGCGAGGTTGAGCTTCTGACGGGTCCCGCCGGAGAGATCCTTGGACACGGATCCGTCGCCGACCGGGAAGTCGAGCTCCTCGAGCAGGCGCCGCCCGGCGGCGATCGCCGCCTTTCTGCTCAGGCCGAACCCGGCTCCGAAGAGCGCCAGGTGCTCGTCGGCATTCAGCAGCTCGAGCAGTCCGGGTTCCTGAGGGCAGTACCCGATGCGCCCGCGCTCCTCCACCCTCCCGGCGTCGGGACGGGTGATCCCGGCGCAGATCCGCAGCAGGGTGGTCTTGCCGCACCCGTTCTCCCCCACCAGGGCGACCACTTCGCCGTGATGAACGGTCAGGTCGCCGCCATCCAGGACGTGCTTGACCCCGTAGCGCTTGACGATCCCGGAGGCGGCAAGAAGCGGCCACCGCCCCCGGTCGGGGGAAGGGGCCGGACCCTCGGCGGTGGTCGCAGAGGCGGCCGTCACCGCCGGGCAGCGCGCAGGCGACGGAGATGGCGCGTCATCAGGCCAGATTTACCGGGCGCGTTCGCGGCGCCAGAATCTGCGATCGGCAGCCAGGGCGGGAGCCACCGGCCCCGCCGGGTTCAGAGCGGAAGCGTCACGCCGCTGAGAGTGGCAAGGGCATGAAGTAGGCCCTCCTGGAGGTCCTCGTCATAGGCGGCCGGATTGGCACGCAGTGCCCGGCGCTCCTTGAAGTAGCGGCCGGAGACGGCCGCCGCCGGGTCGTCGCTGCTCGCCAGCCAGACCGGGGTGTCGGCCCCCTGAGGCAGCGTGCCGGGGGCGCCCGGCCCGCCCATCCTGGTCCTGATCCAGCCGGGGTCCACGGCGTTGGAGCGGACCTCCGGCCAGCGCCGCGCCACCGCGAAGGCGAGGAGGACGTCGCAGAGCTTGGAATCCGAGTAGGCCTGTTCGCCGTCCCATGGACCGCGCTCGTGCTGGAGGTCGCCCAGGTCCACCACTCCGTTCGCCTCCACCCCCGAGGTCAGGTAGACGAGCCGGGCGGGCCGCTCCATCAGTGCGGTGAGCAGGTAGGGGGCCAGCACGTTGACCTGGAAGATGAGTTCGATGCCATCGGCGGTGACCGCGCGGTGGGGTGCGCCGCCGGCCCCGGCGTTGTGGATGACGGCGTCGTAGGGCCCGTGACGGCCCGCAGCGGCGGCCAGATCGCGGGCCTCCTCCAACGAGGCCAGGTCGCCGACGACGACCTCGGCGGCATCCGGGATCGCATTCCTCACCTCGGCGGCGCGGTCACTGCTCCGAGCGTGAACCACCACGCGGTGGCCCATGCGAATCAGGCTCCGGGCGGTCTCGCGACCGATGCCGTCCGCCGAGCCGGTCACCAACACACTGGTCATTCGAACCTCCTCAAGGGCAGTGGGCTCCCGCTCCCGGTCTGCTGCCTCTCCATCATCGGCTGCGCAGGCTCCTCTCCACGCCGGCAACGATCGCGCCCTGGGAGAGATCGTAGAGGCCGAGGTACTCGCCTCCGCTGCGCTCGGAGAGGTCCAGACAGGCGTTGAAACCGAAGCCGCCGAGGAGAGCGTGCCCGCTGAGCACGCCGGCGCCGGGGAGCTGGGTCCCGGTGGTGTCCCTCGCCGAGTCGATGATAAGCGTCCGGATGTGCTCGTGGCCGATCTGCTCGGCGATGCGCTGTGCCTCGACCAGCGGCTCCTCGCCGAAGAGCGAGATGTTTCCCCGACCGTCGGAGATGAGGACGATGAGGGGGTAGACGTTGGAGTCGCGCAGCCGCTCGGTCCGGACCAGCTTGAGGCCGGCCACCAGCCCGTGGGTCAGCGGGGTGGTGCCGCCGACAGTGAGGCGCTGCAGCCGCGCCTCGGCGAGGTCGACGCTGTTGGTCGGGGAGAGCGCGACCCGCGCCGTGCGGCCGGAGAAGACGACCAGTGCCACCTTGTCGCGGCGGACGTAGGCATCGCGCAGCAGCGAGAGCACCGCGCCCTTGGTGGCCTGCATCCGCTGCTCGGCGTCCATCGAGGCGCTCGCGTCCACCACGAACACGATCAGGGTTCCGGTCCGGCGTCGCCGGACCTTCTGGCGAAGGTCCTGCTTTTCCAGGCGCAGCGCAGGACCACCGGCGGGCCCCTCGGCACGTCTCCTGGTCTGGTGCGGCGCGGCCGCGCGCAGGGTCGCGTCGAAGGCGACGTCGGTGGTGCGCTCGGTCAGCACGGCGCGGACGTAACGGCCGCGCTTGTCCCGGGACTCGGAGCTGGACCGCTTGCCGGTGGCGACGCGTGACTTGCGGTCTCGAGGCAGCTTGATCGACCGCACCGGAAAGAGCTCCCCCTCGTAGAGCTGATCGACCCCGAGCCGCGTGTTCTCGTCGCCGGCCGTCTCCGCGCCGCGCTGGCCAGCCGACCTATCCCCGGTCTCCTGATCCGTCTCCGACGTCGACTCCTCGGAGCTCTGAGGCTCCCCGTCCGCGGTCGCGGTCTCCTCCCTGGCCTGCTCGGCCAGCTCCTGCATCCGCTCCCGCTGCTGCTCGGCCACCTTGGAGGAGCTGCCGCTCGCCTGGCCGGGACGGTCGCGGCGCCGGTGCCGGAGTGCGAGATCGGCCGCGACCGTGATGTCCTCGACGGTCGCTGAGAGGGACTTGGTGGACGGAACCCCCGCCTCCGCGCTCGTCCCATGCTCGACCACCGCCTCGGCCTCGCGAAGTGCGCAGAGGGTCTGGGCGGTGCGGCTCACAACGATGTCGGCGCGGTGACCCATCGCCCCGGCGTCGATGCAGGCGAGGGCGATGAGCCAGCGCATCTCGGTGGGCACCTCGACGAGCGGCAGCAGCTCCTGGGCCTTGACGATGATCGCGCGCAGCCGCGCCTCGTCCTCCTGGCTGGATCCCCGCTGGGTCCCGGGGTCCGCCTGCTGGGCGATGTCCCGTTCCATCACGGCGACCCGGTCGGCGACCGTGCGGAGCCCGACCACGTCGACGCAGAGGCCGAAGCGATCGAGGAGCTGGGGGCGGAGCTCTCCCTCCTCGGGATTCATGGTCCCGACCAGGATGAATCGCGAGGGATGGACGACCGACATGCCCTCCCGCTCGACGATGTTGACCCCCATGGCGGCCGCATCCAGGAGGACGTCGACCAGGTGGTCGTCGAGGAGGTTGACCTCGTCGACGTAGAGGATGTTGCGGTTGGCGTCACCCAGGACACCCGGCTCGAAGCTGCGCTCCCCCTCCTTGATGGCGCGCTCGATGTCGAGGGTGCCGACGACCCGGTCCTCGGAGGCGTTGATGGGGAGCTCGACCACCCGCATCGGGCGGCTGACCCGGAGGAGGTGCTCCCCGGCGAGCTGGCGGGCACGGCACTCGTCGCAGAGCAGGTCCCCGCTCCCCGGGCTGCAGGAGAAGCGGCAGCCCTCGACCACCTCGATCTCGGGGAGCAACCCGGCGAGGGCCCGCACGGCGGTGGACTTGGCGGTGCCGCGCTCGCCCCGGATCAGCACGCCGCCGATGGCCGGGTTGACGGCGTTGAGGACGAGAGCCATCTTCATCGGCTCCTGCCCCACCAGGGCCGTGAAGGGGAGGACCTCAGGAATCGCCATCCGCCGATTGTGGCAAGGACGGAGGGCGGCGGCTTCCGCTAGCAGCTCCCAGGCGCGTAGGTGTAGTCGGCCTGCGGCGTGACCATCGTGATGCTGCTTCCGCTGCCGACCCAGAAGCTCCAATTTCCCGTGTGATCGATCTCCACCGCGCTGGGAACCGCCGCCGAGGCGGGCTGGCGGCTGGATTGGACGTACTCCTGACCCTTGAAGCTGATCGCCGCCGGTGCCTGGTCGGGGTCGGGCGCCGCGGAGGCGCAGCTCCCCGCCTGCGCGAGGTCGAGAAGGCTGAGGCTCCCCGGGTCGGGATGGCCCGAGCGCCAGGGGGGCGGCGGCCCGGAGCTGCCGCAGCCGGCCACCGCAATCGCGGCGAGCGCTGTCGCGAACGCGATGGCGGGGAAGGGGCGCCGCCGCCTCACGTCCGCGCCGCTCGGAGCCGGGGACGGCCCGCGCCCGGGGACGGCCTCACGGGCGCTCCCCGGCGGCGGGGAGGAGATCGGCGGCGATGGTGGCGCGCTGCTCGTCGCTCAGCTCGGTGCTCGCCGAGTAGCGCGGATGGACCACCCTGAGAAGCACCCGAGCGCCCTCGATCCAGGCCTCCCGCTGGCTGGCGGACAGCTCGAAACGGAGGTAGGCGACGGGCGCGGCACCTGTGGCGGCCGCGTGGAAGGGGAAGGCCGTCGCCGGAACGTGGCTGCCGTCGACCTCCAGCTGGACGCTCTCGGCGATGCCCTCCAGCTCGGGTAGCACGGAGGCCATCTCCGCGGCATCGGAAACCTCCAGAAAGAGGGTGGCGGCGAGCCCTCCGGCGGGGGCCAGCAGCAACCCGAAGCGCCCTGCCTCCTCCTTCACCCCCTCCGCGTCCTCGATCCGCTCCGACCGGAGCGCCTCCTCGGCGGCGGCGGCGAGCGTCTCCGGGCTCTCGAAGACGACGCTCATGAGGTCACCCAAATCGACACGCCGGCGGCGCCGGAGCTCGATGGCGTCGGAGCGGGCGTCCGCGCGTGCTCGCTCGTAGGAGGCACCGACGCGGAGGTCCCGAGGATCGAGGCTCATCGCGCGTCCCCGCCGCGCAGGCGGGCGCCTCGCCCCGGATCCGCCCCGATGGCCGGCGACAGCATCGCCACAGGCCCCGCTCCGATGAGCTGCACCTCGCCCTCCACACCTCCGTACGTCACGCCGCAGCATAGCCGGGCGAGCGGTCCGGCGACCCGAGCCGGCGGGATGCACGGAGACCTCCCGTCTGGGCGCTGATCAGGTGAGGCTCGCGACGGCTCAGGCCGCCGCGGTCGCCCCCTCGGTCTCCCAGGCCTCGACCTCGCGGAAGGAGAAGTGCGACCGGGCGGTGAGGATGATGTGGTCGAGAAGGGGCAGTCCCAGCAGGCGGGCCGCGTCGCGCAGGGCCACGGTGACCAGCCGGTCCGCCCGGCTGGGCGTGACCTCCCCGCTCGGATGGTTGTGGGCGACGATCAGTGCCGCCGCCCCGGCACGGAGCGCGGGGGCCAGGACGTCTCGGGGCAGGAGGCGCGCGCTGTTGAGTGAGCCGGCGACCACCGGCTCGACAGCGATCAGCCGGTGCCGGGCATCGAGAAGGAGCACCCAGACCTCCTCCCTGGTCAGGGTGCGCAGACCCTGGAGGAGGTGCAGGGCCGCACCCGGCGTGGTGACGGCTGGACGCTCGTCGGGATACCAGCGCTCGGCCAGCTCCCAGAGGGCCGCCAGCCGAATCGCCTCGCGTGGGGGGACCCGGTGGTCGCGCACCAGCCCGCTGGCCCCCAGCGCCCGCCGCTCCCAGAAGGGGAGGCGTGCCAGCCGGCCGGCGGTGGCGAGAAGGGTGGCCGGCGGCTCGGCCCCACCGAGGACCTGGGCGATCAGCTCGTCCTCAGGACGGCTGCTGAGGCTGGCGTCGAGGTGGCGGAGAAGGGCCTGGGTGCTGCGGGAGGTGTCCACGGACCAGAGTGTAACTTATGAGTGTATTTGCGTGCAACTAGCTCGCGGCTCGGCCGGTTGCCCCAGCGAGCGGTCGAAGAAGTCGATCACCCGCTCCACGTAGGCGGCGCGGTCGGCAAAGTAGCCACCCACGTGTCCCACGCCGGGGAGCACCCACAGATCCTTGGGGTCGCCGGCCGCCGCGTAGAGGCGGTGGCCATGCTCCACCGGAACTGAGGCGTCGGAGTCGCCGTGGATGAGGAGGAGGGGCCGGGGAGCCAGGCGGGCCACCGCGGTGACGGGACGGAAGTCGGCGAGCCGAGCCCCGGAGCGCCGGGCCATCAGGGCCATGACCGGGTCGGCCAGCACCGGCGCCGGGAGGCGGAGCTGCTGGCGGATGCGCTCCTCCAGCAGGTTGACCGGGTCGGCGAAGGCGCTGTCGGCGCAGACGGCGCGCACGCGTGGGTCGCCGGCGCCCACGCTGATGGAAACCGCCCCTCCCATCGAATAGCCGAGGAGCCCGATCGGGAGAGGTCCCAGACGTTCCCAGACGGCGTCGAGAACTGCAATCAGGTCGCGACGCTCGTTGGCGCCCAGGGTGTGCGGGGCGGCGTCACTGCCGGGCGTCCCGCGCCACCCGTAGGCGACGACCGAGAAGCCGGCCCGGCGCAGGGCGGCACCGATCCCGAGGACGTCGCTGATGTGACCGCGGTAGCCCCCGCTCACGACCACCACCGCGTGGCGCGTGCCGGGCAGGAGCCAGGTGAGGAGGCGCAGCCGGTCCGCGGTCCGGACCTCGAGCTCCTCGTAGGCAAGCTCGAAATCGGCGGGGGTCAGCCGGCGGGAGTCGCGGTGCGTCCGGGGGAGCCGGCGGAACGTCCGCCAGTAGACCAGCCCGCATGCCGCCGCCCAGCCGGCCGCTAGGGCGGCGACGGAGCGGCCGAGCAGCGAACGCCCTCTCAACGGTAGAGGAAGGAGAGGACGACGAACACGGCGGCCAGCCCGGCGGCGAGGACGGCGACGGCCACCCAGCCCGATCCAAGCGTGAGGAGGCGGCGGACGCGGTCCTCGGGTTTCCTCGGGAGAGGGGTCTCGCCCGGTGCCGGCTCATCGCGATCGACGCCCGCCCGGACGACCATGAACTCGATGCGCCCCGCCGCGTCCTCGGGGATGTCCACAGGCGTGACCAGGGCGGGAAGAAACGCCTCACTCCGGCGCCGGCGCTGGCGCCGGATGTCCGCCTCGTGGCGGGAGCGCTCCGGGAGAGTAAGCGAGTCCATCGACGAGGCGAGGACCGGCACCCCGGGCGCCGAGGCGAGTGCAAACTCAGGGATGGCCATCTCGGCAGCGGGCTCGGGCGCCTCGGGCTCCGTGTCCGCAGCGGGCTCCTTCTCCTCCGCCACGGCTGCGGGCTCCTCCTGCTCGACGTCCTCCTCAGGCTCCTCCGGCTCGCCGTCGAGATCGGCGGCATCCCCTCCAGTGATGAGGGGCTCCTCATCCGGGGCGCCTGAGGTCTCCTCGGGCTCGGCTTCCTCGAGCGGGCCGGCCTTGATCGACGCCCGACGCGTCATGCCTGGCCCGGGGACGCAGCCGGGGCAGTCCGTTCGAGGATCTCGAGGGCCAGCTTCCGGTACGCCTGGGCAGCCTCCGAATTCCGCGCGTAGGCGGTGATCGGCGCCCCGGCCATCGCGGTCTCCTGCAGCTTCACCGTCACGCGGATCACGGTATCGAAGACATGGAGGCTGGGGATCTCCCGGATGCCCTCCAGCATCTGCTGGCTGAACCGGGTGCGCAGGTTCACGAAGGTCGGCAGCAGACCGAGGATGTGGAGGTCGGGGTTGAGCTGCTCCCTGGCCGCCTGGAAGGTGCGCAGCACCTCCTTGAGCCCCTTCATCGCGTAGCCCGACATCTGGAGGGGGACGAGTATCCAGGCAGCAGCGCCGAGCGCGCTGATGGTGTGAAAGCCGAAGTTGGGCGGGGTGTCGAACAGCACCACGTCGTACGCACGGAGACCGGCACCCCGGTTGAGGGCATCGCGGAGACGCAGCTCGCGGCGGACGGTGGTGGCCATCTCCGCCTCCACCGCACTCAGGTCGGGATTCGCCGGGATCAGGGAGACCCCGTCCCACTCGGTGGCGAGAGTCACCGCCTCGGGAGACACGGTCGGGTCAACCAGAATGTCGGCGATCGTCCTCTTGAGCTGATAGGGATTGAATCCGAGCCCGGAGGTCAGATTCGCCTGAGGGTCGACGTCGATGGCGAGCACCCTCCGGCCCAGCTCGCCGAACGCGCCGGCCAGGGCGGCGCAGGTGGTCGTCTTTCCGACCCCCCCCTTACCCGACACGCACGCGATGGAGATGGGCACGAGGGGCGGCTCACCGCTGGCGCGGACCGGCCGGCGGCGCGAGGGAAGGCGTCGCCTGCCAGACGCGATTGAGCGAGGCCTGAAGCGAGGCCACGTACCAGAGACCTCCTACGACGGGGAGGAGGAGAAGGCAGGCACGAGCCACCGGGCGGAGCTGCCGATCGGGGCGGACTCCGACCCGCTCCTGGACCAGCCGGGCCCGCTCGAGCGTCATCACCAGCGCGACGACGGAGAACGGCAGGAGAAGCGTCAGGTAGGGGACGGCGAGCAGTCCGCCGAGCATCAGGTCGTGCCAGGGAACGGACACCCCCAGGACGGAGGGCCCGGCGGCCAGGCGGGCCAGGGCCGGACCGACCCGAAGAGCGTGGGCGACGATGATGACGGCTCCGGCCAGCGTGCAGAGCAGACCCGCAAGCCAGGCGAGGGCCACGCCGAAGGACGACGCGCCGGGACGGACCTCGAGGCGAGCGTCGAAGTCGGACATCTCGCGATTGACCCGGGCGTGCCAGGAGACGCTGTAGGCGCCGAGGGTGATCACCGAGAGGACGGCCACGGCGAGGGGGTGGCGCCGCGTCCCGGCCGGCCCGAGAGACGGCGCGCTGAGAAGTTGGACGGCGGGGGATGCCGCGGGCCGAGTGGCACCCGGGGCGCCCGTGGTCGGGGGCGGCGGAGGTGGAGGCGGAGGAGGGAAGGCGGCGGCCTTGCTCCCGGCCGCAGCGGCGGGTGAGGGCGCCATCGGAGGTGCCGGAGGTGCCGGTGGCGCAGCGACCGACGGCAGTGCGAACGTCCAGGTGGGCACACCCCGAACCGACGCCGAGGGCTCGTCGTCGGAAGCGGCAGGCGGCTCCAGCGCGGCCGCGGTCTCCGGAGGTAGGGGGGCAGCGCGCAGCGTGGCCACGCTCGCCGGCTCCGCCCGGTCGTCAGAAGGGGCGGAGCCGGCCAGCCCGGCCTCCACCTGCTCGGCCTCAGCCATGGGCTTTCTCCTGGATCCCTGGTGTGACGTTGGTCGCGGTGGCTCCGGGTACTGGATTCGAACCAGTGACCTTGCGGTTAACAGCCGCCTGCTCTACCGCTGAGCTAACCCGGAACGGATCGAATCGGGATTATAGGGTCGAATTGGGCCGGCGGCTCGATCGGCCCGGTTCGGGGGCCGTCCGTCGCGAGCAGCGCGGCGCCGAGACGGGCGACGATGGGCGGGGGCGCCGTTACTCCAGGTAGTCCTTGAGCTTCTTGCTGCGCGACGGGTGGCGGAGCTTGCGCAGCGCCTTGGCCTCGATCTGACGGATGCGCTCGCGGGTGACGCCAAAGCGCTTGCCCACCTCTTCGAGCGTCCGTTGATGCCCGTCGATGAGACCGAAGCGCAGCTGAAGCACGCGACGCTCGCGGGGCGTCAGGGTGTCGAGGATGTCCTCGACCTCGGTGCGCAGCATGGTCAGTGAGGCGGCATCGCTGGGCGCGGTCGCCTCCTTGTCCTCCACGAAGTCACCGAGGTGGGAGTCCTCCTCCTCGCCGATCGGGGTTTCCAGGGAGACGGGGTCCTGGGAGACCTTGGTGATCTCGCGGACCTTCTCCGGGGTGATGCCCATCTCCTCGGCGATCTCCTCGTCCGCCGGCTCCCGGCCCAGCTCCTGGAGAAGCCGGCGAGAGACCCTCACCAGCTTGTTGATGGTCTCCACCATGTGCACCGGGATCCGGATGGTGCGCGCCTGGTCGGCGATGGCCCGCGTGATGGCCTGCCGGATCCACCAGGTGGCGTAGGTCGAGAACTTGAACCCCTTGTGGTAGTCGAACTTCTCGACGGCCCGGATCAGCCCCATGTTGCCTTCCTGGATCAGATCCAGGAAGGACATGCCTCGGCCGATGTACTTCTTGGCAATGCTGACCACAAGCCGCAGGTTGGCCTCGGTGAGGGCGTTCTTGGCCTCCTCGTCGCCCTGCTCGATCAGCTTCGCGTAGGCGACCTCCTGCTCAGCGCGGAGGAGCGCCACCCGACCGATCTCCTTGAGGTACATGCGCACCGGGTCGTCAAGCGACACGGAGTCGATGGCCTCGGCGGTGGCCACCAGCTCCTCGTCGTCCTCCACCACCTCGAAATCCTTGTCGCCGTCGGTGACCTCGATCCCCATCTCGCGGAAGGCGTGGAAGATGCGCTCCAGGTGATCGGGCTCGACATCGATCTCGGGGAAGGCGGCGAGCACGTCATCTGGGGTGAGGTAGCCCGCCTCCTTGCCGCGCACGATGAGCTGTTCGGCAGCCACCACCAGCGGGTCGGGGGCGAGCACCCCCGCGGCTGACGAGGCGCTGGCTCCGGCGCGGGGCGCGCTCGGCTGCGGCAGGACGCCCGCTCCTGCGGGAGCGGGGTCGATGGGGTTGTCGGAGGGCTTCGCGGAGGTAGTCACTGCAGAGGTCTTCTTCACCGATGGCATTGGGGCGGATTGATGATCGGACGGTGTCGCCTCGGGGGCGGCGACGGCGTTCGGAATTAGGCTCGTCGCGGCACCTGCCCCGTCTCGTGGTGCCGCTGCGCCGGGGGTTGGAGGAGGATGGTAGTCACCCCCCGGACGAAAGGGGGCTTGGGCCCGGGCACCTGCCTTCACCGCGGGCGCATCCGCGGCAACAGGTGCCGCGAGGCGGGAGGCCACGGGCGACATCCCTGATTGTGCCTGTTTCGGTGCCTTTTCAGACGTGCGGTGCACAGAAGTCACCAGCGGAGGCCGGTGAGGTCCGCCGGATGGGGGGCGCGAGGCCAACCCGTCGGAGATCGCAGGCGGCCGCGCTGACCTCTTCGGCGCGACGGGCGGTGGAGCGCCGGCCCGAGCACTCGGGGTCGGCGTGGGCGCCGTCCTGGACCCCCGGCCGGCAGAGCGGGGCGCGGCGCGCCC
>OBLU010001516.1_pt1 | contig 21598 bp, 23 predicted proteins | sample 1518681 | NCBI WGS metagenome assembly OBLU01 (sample SAMEA3539304, study PRJEB22396) | soil metagenome | biome: tundra; feature: field; material: soil | place: USA | collected 2010-05 | depth 0.15 m
AACCCGGCCGCGAAGAAGAAGGCGATCACCGCGATCGCCCGCACCCTGCTGAAGATCGCCTGCCAGGTGCTCAGGAGCGGCAAGCCCTATGAGGACCCGGGCGCCGATTTCTACACCCGGCGGGAATCACCCGAACAGCGCCAGGCCTACCTGATGCGGCAGCTGCAAAAGCTCAACCCCGGCTGCACCATCACCATCACCCCTGCGGAGGCCGCCTGACCGCCCGGGGCTGACTGTCCCCATCGCCCGCTGACCCTGGAGCCCCCAGCCCGGCCCTTCCCACCGCCGGCCCCCCGGACGCCATCCCAGACCCTCGCCGACATCACCGGCCAGGGTTCGCTGCCGCGCGCCCAGCGGGGACCCAGTGACGCCAGTCCGCCGGGGTTCTCCCCCTTCCTTGGAGCCGGGAGGATGGCCGCCTCCATCTCGTGTCGGGGTCGTTCGAGCCCAGGCTCCGCCTGCGGGCGCTCCACCTTGACACGCTTCACCGGGCTGCTGAATCGGCACCTGCTAAGGACCGGCCAGCTGCGGTTGTCAGCCATGGCGTCAATGCTCGGCGATACCGAGTTGCGCCGGATGCCGGTGGCGTCAGCGCTCACCAACATCTGGCGTCACAGGTCGCCTACATAACCAACCGCGGAATCGAAAAGCCACTCTGCCAGCGCACGACGATCCAGGTCGACCGCCAGGCACGCCTGGCGGTGCAACTCCTGAGCGAATCCGGCGCATGCCTCCAGTTCCCACTCGTAGCTGACCGACTCCGCGGACTCATGCATTAGTTAGAAGATGGCACGGTCAAGCTTTCGCCCGACGGTCTCGACGGCATCTTTTCCGGACGCGGCGCTCTGCAGCTCGGCGAGCAGTACACGGTCATGCCCGGCGGCACGCACAAGCTGGCCCGCCAGCTGCGCCGGCGACTGGCCGGCCAGGAACTCGAGGAGATCGTTGTGACGGTTCACCGGCCTGGCTCGACCTTTAGCTCACGGCGGATCCACGCGACGTCCATAAGGATCGGCCGGCCGAGTTCGGCCTGGCGGTCGTTGTGCCAGTCCATGTCGTCCAGCAGCATCTCCAGTTCGGCCCGGGCGCCGCCGCCGGCCAGGGCGGCCTCGCGTGGTGTCATCCCGAGGTCGTTCACGGTGTCCACCCAGGACTCACGATGCGTGCGCCACATGTCCTGTGCTGGCTCCTCGGCGGATACGAAGTAGCTCTCGATAGTCAGGAGCCGGGCGCGAGGGTCGGGTTCGCCGCCCATGCGCTCAGCCTTCCTGCGCACCGCGCGGGCCTGCGGCGCGATCATATGCACGATCTCCTCGAACTCGGCGAGCCGTTCACGGGAGTTCGCCCACAACGTCCAGCACCGGTTCTCCCTGGTGACCCTGCCCCGGCTGATGACCTTGCCTCCGCTGTCGGCATGCAACTCCAGTATGTCGTCGTCGATCTCCACCAGCTGATCGGTGAGCCGCGACCAGGCCCGCGGCTCGTCGGGCACCTCCCAGACCACCTCGGCGTCGTAGTAGTCGTGACCGTCGGCGTTGCGCAGGTGCGGCTCAGGTCGCGCGGCGAAGAACTCCGCCAGCTGCTCCGCTGACGGCCGCCCGGTGAGCAGCGTGCTCAGCTCGCGACGCTGCTCACGGGGGACACGCGCGGGGATCGCGAACATGCGCGGCCGGGTGCCATCGTGCAGGATCCGGCCGCAGAATAGATCCAGACGGCGTACAGAGGCCGAGAACAGCCGGTCCTCGAGGAAGAACCGCTCCCCGCTGGACAGGGGGCGGACCGTGAGGCCGGTGCCTCGCTGGATCTCCCGGGCCTCGAATAGCCCAATCGGGATGTGCTGCCAGGACTCGGCCAGTTCCCGCTCGTCATCGCGAAGCCAGCCGCCCCTGGCCCGCAGGAACCGCTCGGTGAGCCCGCAGTCGGTGAGGAGCAGGTCGAGGCAGAGCAGCGCGCTCTGCCGGTTACCGCCGCTCCTGGCGACGAGCCGGCTGAGCGTCTCCGCTGAGGCGGCACGCTGCGCGTAGGTGGCCAGCAGCGCGTAGACCACCTCGGCCCGGTCGGTGAGCGGATGCACGGCCTTGGCCAGGCAGCACATCTTGTACTTGCGGCCCGAACCGCAGGAACACCGCTGATTGCGGCCCGCTGCCGTCCTGGGCGGAGCCAGCTGGCTCTTGAGCGCCCCGCGCAGCGCATCGGCGGGCGGGTGACCGCTATGGCGCAGGTAGCCGTCAGCGGCCCGCGCGTCGCCACGGCAAGCGGCGTACTCACCTGCGTCAAGCAACGCGGCGGGCAGATCCGGCTGCGCGGTCAGCGCCTCCCTCGCCAGGCGCTCCGCGATGTCAGAATCCCCGCCGCCCTCGGCGGCTCGGGCGGCGAGCAGCGTCACGGCCGCGCGCTCCGGGCCAGTCGCCGCGATCCCCTGGAGCACGGCCAGCTGGTCGTCGAAACGAGTGCCATCGGCCGCGCGGCGCTCCACCTCATCCGCGACGTAGCCGACCACCGCAGGGGAGGCCGTCAGAAAGTCGCGCAGCAACGACCGCCCGTGCTCGGGGTCTTCGCCGATCCAGGTCAGCAGCAGGCCAAGTGCCCTCGTGCCCGCCACGACCTCGGCCCGGCCGAGCCCGCGGATCCTGGCCAGATTCCACGGACTGCCCCGGACGCCGACGCTTCCGCCGAAGGTCTCCAGACCAGCCGCACGCAGCGTCCGAGCCAGCGGCTGCATCGGCAACGCGAAGATCTTCGGCTCCGTGAACAGCAGGTCGATGAGGATCTCATGCAGCGGCACGAACGGATGGTCGACCGTTCCCTCGACATAGTGCTTCAACGCCTCGACCGCCGCGAACCCGCAGACATCACGCAGACGAGCGGTGCCGGGAGTCTGCTCCGGCGGCGTTCGTGCGGATATCTCCAGGGCGCCATCGCGGAGCCGTACCGACAGCAGATCTCCTGCCGAAAAATCCGCCAGCCAGCCGTCCGGCCCGGTCAGCAGCTGCCCGATCATGCCCTGCCCGGCAGGGAGACCGCCGCCGATGCCGGGTGGCAGATCCAGGATGGTCGTCGCCCTCACCTCACCGCCGCCCGCCAGCGGTAGCCCCCCGACGGCGAACTGCGCCCACAGCGCCAGGTCGTCATCCGCGCTCAGCATCCCGGATGTCATCTCGACCGTGCTCAGCTCATGCGTGAACGCCACGCCGTCGGCGAGCCGCAGCCCGCTCGCCCACTCCGACTCCGGAGTCCGCACCAGATAAGGGTGCTCTTCCAGGTGCCTGCGGAGCATGGCGGGCGTGACGTTCACAAGTCGCGCCAGCACGTCCAGGCCCAGCGGCCCCCTGGCCGCGAGCAGAGCGGTGATCTCATCACTTCGGGTAGATACGTTGCCAATCATGGAAAGACCGTAGTGTGCACGGCGGGGTCACATCACCGCATCAACCGATGATCAAGGCTTGCCGTTGCGGCCCTTCTCGCTGCCGGTCTCGCGCTGCGGGAGGAAGGTGCCAGGCCGTGCTCGGCCCAGCTGCAGGCCGCGCGGGCGCGAACCGGTTCGGTGGCGGTCTTGGCGTGGGTGCCGTTCGCCGCCAGGGTGGGCGACTGAGCTGGGCGTCAGTCGACTTGCGGCGTGTCGCAGATGGTGCGTTCCCGCACATCGGGGAGGTACCGTGCGGCGGTCGCGAAGTCGTTGTCGTCGTGGAGCACAACCAGATCATGCTGGGCTCCATGGCGCAGCAGGCGATACTGCGCGGACTCCATCCACGGCCACGCCCCCTTGGGGATCGCCGCATCCGGGTACAGCGCATCGAACATTTCCGACATTTGCCCGTACTCGTCGATGGTGCGGGCCGAGCGGCGGAATTCGATGCGCTGGGGTGGCAGGAACCGACCGCGCCTACGGTGACGACATCTGCCCAGGCTGCCCGCAGCGCGGAGTCCCGCGAGATCCGCCACAAGGCGGACGAGTTAAGCAGGTACCGAATCACGCCGCCGGGTCTTTCTCAGCCGCCCGGCGGTGCTCGCACCCCTCGAAGTCCCACCCCGGCCGCCAGCGTCGCATAATGCTCCAGGGCCGCGACCCGGCGGTGCCGAGCTGCGAACTCCCGCAACGCTACGTTGACGGTCTCCTTCTTCGCCCCGGACAGCCGCATGGCCTCGGCGAGAGCGTCCTCATCGATGTCGATCTGAGTCAGCGCCAACATCCACCTCGTAGCTATTGATGATGTATATCTTTAGTGTCATCAACATGACGTGGGCACACCGTGGTTCATTGAACCTGATTTCGCCGTCGTGACCCGCGTAGGCGCACCGGCAGTGGGTCACCCTTAAACGGCACCTCGCGGTTCGCACGGTGGTACGTCCGGCCCACCCGTCCTGAGCTGGGCACACGCTGACGAGGGCGGGCGCCTGGCTACATTGGGATGGGCGGGCGCTGGCCAGGGTATGGCCGGATTCTGGTGCGGGTAGTGGCATTGCCGTGGACCCTGAGGATACTGGCCTCGGGGTGGCGACCCAGCAGAGCCAGCTGCGCCCCACGCATGCGATGGGCGAGGAACGGCTGCCGCTGACTAGCAGCCCACCAAAGTAGCTATACTTATGGCCATCACGGCTGCTGAACAGATGCCCCTAGCCGATGTTAAGAACCGGCTCTCAGAGGTCGTGGACCGCCTTGAGCGAGAGCACGGCCGCGCTCCTGGCCGACATCCGCGAGGCACTGGCTGAGCTTGCCGCCGCAGACGCGCCGGTGCTGAGCAAGGACGAAGCGCTGCGCCTGATCTCCGGCCGGTGAGCGAGCAGGGCTATGTGATCGCGTGGACGGCCGCGGCGACTACCTGGTGATCTACCGCATCGACGACCATCGGCGCACAGTCGATGTTGTAGCCATCGAGCACCGCTCCGACATCTGCCGGCCACGGCAACTCTGGGCACCCCCAGGACGCAGGCACGCTCCGGGTGCGCTCATCGCCCGGCGCGGTCTTGCCCGCGCGTGGCCTCAGCGCTCAGCGCCGAGGCGCTCGGCGGTCAGCTCGATCGGAGGCCGGTAACCGCGGGCGCTGTTGATGTTGCGCCGAAGCGACCGGTTGAGCGCGACGAAGTCGGTGCGCGAGAGGCCGCCAGACGTGATGATCGCATTCTCGCACAGGAACGCCATGTCGTTCATGCACCCCAGGACGCTGCGGTCAGCCGTATTGGCGAGGATGACCTTCTCCGCCTCCAGGTCGATGAACGTGCTGGATGGCAGGCCCTCGCTGAGGAGTTCTCGCCCGATGAGACGCGCGACGAGCCGGCTCGTCGCACGCAGGTCCGATGCGCTCACATCGGCCTCGAAGATCGAGAAGAACGTAGCCGAGTGGGTGAGAAGCAGGCACTTGCGGCGATTGAACCACAAGAGATTCGCGTACCAGTCCTCGCCATCAGGTACCGAAGCCGGTTCCGCGATGAGCTCCGAGCCGATGACCGCGAGGAGCTTCTTCGTGCACCGCAGGATCACTAAGCGATCATACGTGCCGCGCTCCCCAGTGACAGCCGCGCTCCCGGTGACAACAGCGACGGCCACGGAGCGGCTGCACGCAGATTACCCCGTTTCGGGCGCAGCACGGGCGGCGACGCCGGCGAACGGGTTGCCGCCCGTAACGGCGGATAAGGCTCTTCGGCTGCGTGGACGATGGACACGCAGCGCGACGCCGGGCACCAGGGCCGGTCTTGCCAGCCCTGGACGGGACGCTCGATGTCACAGCGTGCTGATGGTGCCGCCGGCCTCGATGAACAAGATCTCGTCGATGACCTTGGCGCGGGCACACTGACGATGTGCTGGGGCTCCGGTCCGGAAGTCCACGGTGGGTACGCCATGGTGATCGATGACGTCGTGATGGTCTCGGTACAAGCGGCCGATCTTCTGCAGTGCCCTGATGCCGAACCTCCCCGCGAGCCCATGTGCCGGAGACCGGCAACGACGCGGCTGTCAAACGCCGGCACGTTGCCGAAGCCCCCCAGCATGGTCTTTGTTGCCAGGGTGCCGGCTGGCCACGTGTCTGCGGGGAAACCGAGCGATTCCTTTAACGCGTGGGCGGTCGTGCGGAGCGTCGAGGCAGAAGCCGAGGTGCAGCCAGGACAGCTGCATGTTCTCGCAGGTGGCGAGCCGTGCCCACGCCGTGGGGCTCGCAGTGAGACTGAAAATAGTTGAAGCAATAGTCGAACGACGTCACGGCCAGGCCGGGCCAATAGGATAGAGAATGCGCAACCGCACCTTCCCGCCTATTCAGCGACACGACGTTTACGCTCACCTCCGCATGGCGAAAAAGACTGCTGTGAGCAGAAGAAGAACCAAGGAATTGGTAAAGAAACGTGCAGGCTTACCTACTGGCGAGACCAGGCAGCTAAGGCAAGCCCGGAAGGAAACAGCGACTGCGGTTGATGCCGGCGGCCAAGTCAGGCATTTGAGCGGCCGGGTTCCCCGTCTCGAAGGCATCCAGACTGGACTCGCCGCTATCGCTTTCCTCGCGGTGGCGTTGGCGGCTGCGTCCTGGAAGTGGCCGGAGGAGCCGATCCTGCGGAACGGCTTCCACGCCGCCTGCCGGACCGTCTGCCGAGCGCTCGGCAACTCGGCCGCGGCCGCCTGGCGCTCGCCGGTGCGCGCTCTGCCTGTGCTGCGAGCGGCAGCCATCCTGACCGTCACCTGTACTGCCGGGTGCAGCGTCTTCCACGCGCCCTCCGGGCCGTCCGGCATGGAAAAGCAGATCATCATGGGCGAGCGGGTTGGCGCGGCCACCCAGGCGCACGCGTTGCGGCCGGCCTCCGGGTCTGCGGCCGAGCCGTCCCTGTCATCCTCCCGGCGCAAGGTCGCGGGCCGGGAGGTCACGGCGATCGGCGATTCGGTCATGGCGGCGGGTGCCATGGCACTCGATTCCGTGCTGCCAGGCATCTACATCGACGCCAAGCCCGACCGGCAGATGCCGGCCGGCCTGGATATCGTGCGCAGCCTCGCGGACAGCGGCCGGCTGCGCCCGGTCGTGGTGGTAGGCCTCGGCACCAACTACATCGTCACCACCAGCGAACTCCGGCAACTGATGCAGCTGATCGGACCGTACCGCAAGCTGGTGCTTATCAACACCTATGTGCCCGACGGGTGGAGCAAGGAAGTCAACGCCACGATCGCGGCCTTTATCCGCCAGCACCCGGGTATCGTGCTCGCAGACTGGTTCGACACGATCAAGCAGCGAACCTACCTGCTCTGGCCGGACCAGGTCCATCCCCAAATGCCGGGAACCATTGTCTACGCGCGAATGGTGTACCGGGCGGTCCAGGTCACACGCGACATTCCCAGGCCCACGCCCGCGGCCCAGCCTGTGATTGCCCGCCGAGCCATCGCAACACCACCGCCACCGCGGCAACGTACGCGCACGTGAGGAGCTGACCACATGCCGGGGTGTCGGCGGCCTGGTTGATCTCGCCGGAGTCGTGGGCGGTGCGCACTCCGTAGTGGACGCCGCGTGGGTTCAGGCAGGCTGGCTGATGGCGGCGGCGGCGGGCGTGACGGTGTTGGCGGGGATGGCGGGAATGCGGGGGCCGGGGAGCACGATGCCGGTGAGGTTGAGCGGGTCGGCCGCAGAGATGCTGACGAGTTCGTCGCCACGCTGCTGCCCACTACGACGACTCACTCGACGTCGTCGGCGTGCATATGGTCGGCGGCGCGATCGGGGTGGTGCTCACCGGCGTCTTCGCCAGCCTCGCCGTCAACGCCGGCGGGGCGGCGGGCGGCTGGACCCAGCTGGGCCGGCAGGCGGTGCTCGCTGCGGCCGGTATCGTCTATCCCTTCGCGGCGACCTGGATCATCCTGTGGGTCACCGACCGTATTGTCGGACTGCAGGTAAGTCCCGAGGAAGAAGATGCCGGCCTCGATCGCACCGAGCATGCCGAGGTCGGGTATGAGCCACCTCGGGAGCCGGCCGGATAACCAGCGCTTCGGCGCGGGACTGCCACGTAGGCGCGGGACTGCCACGTTATTGTGCAGGAGTGATCTGGAGGAGATGGGCATGGCTGACGAGGTGACCGCTGCCCAGCGCCCGGCAGCGGCACTGCCGGGCCCGTTGCGGGCCAGGCTGCGCGGCCGGGCCGGCTGGCTCCTCGGCTGTGGGGTGGTCGCGTTCACGGTCACTATCGCGATCTACGTCTTCCTCATCAGGACACATCTGCCGCAGTGGTGGATGGATCCGGTCGACCTGCGCGTCTACCGTGAGGGCGGGGAGAGCGTCCGGCAGGTGGCGCCGTGGTACAAGCCACACGTTGCGGCGCCCCTCTACAGCTGGCCCAAGCGGATCACGCTGAAGTTCACCTACCCCCCGTTCGCTGCCCTGGTCTTCACCGTGTTCTCCCTGAACACCCTGCTGGTCATGGAGAAGGTGTGGGTAGGGGTCAACATAGCTGCCTTCCTCATCGCGCTATGGGTGACCTTTGGCGCCCTCGGCTACCGCAAAGTGGCCGTGCGTGCTGGCGCGACCTTGCTAGTGGGCGCGGTGGTGTTCTGGATCGAGCCGGTGCAGCGGGTGCTGTTCCTTGGCCAGATCGAGCTCGTGCTGCTTGCGCTGGTGCTGTGGGACATGTGCCAGAGCGACCGGCGGTGGTGGAAGGGCGCCGGGGTCGGCATTGCGGCCGGGATCAAACTGGTGCCGCTGATCTTCATCCCGTACCTGCTGCTGACCCGCCGGTTCCGTCAGGCAGCCGTCGCGGCTGGCACCTTCGTGGCGACTATCCTGCTTGGTTTCGCTGTGCTGCCGGGCGACTCGAAGGACTGGTGGCTGCACGGGCTCTTCCTGCAGGGCGGCCGCACCGGCTTCGTCGCCTGGGAGGGCAACCAGTCGCTGCGGGCAATCATCACCAGGTTCGTGGGCAGCGTTAACTCGGCGGCGCCCGTCTGGCTGGTGGTCGCGGCGCTGGCAGTCATCGTGGGCCTGGGGTGCGCGGCGCTGCTTGATCGCTACGGCCACCGGATGCTCGGCCTGCTCGCCTGCGCACTGACCGGGCTCCTCGTCTCGCCCATCAGCTGGGATCATCACTGGGTCTGGATCGTTCCCGCGGTGGCCGTCGCCGCGCACTACGGGGTCAGCGCCATCAGGCGGTCGGCAGCCTGGGCCGCGCTCGCCCTGGCCGCGCTCCTAGCGGGGATTTTCGGGGCCTGGCCAGGACGGCTCTGGGGTCAGCCGGATGATCTTGGCTCATTTTCCAGAGGGCTGATCTGGGCGCCGCCTAATACCAACCCGAACATCTACTACAAGCTCGGCGATAGGCCCTGGTACGCCGAGTACCACTGGCATGGCACCCAGCTGATCGTCGGGAACCTGTACGTACTGACCGGCATCGCACTGCTGGTGCTGCTCGCGGTCGTCACCGTTCGCGCGGTCCGCAACGGTGGCAGAACCGGTGTCCGGCCCGCGGATCAGGCCGCGGATCACCCCGGAGTTCAGCCTGGTGAGCCGCGCAGCGCGAGCACCTCAGGTCAGCGTCAGCAACTCCGCCTGGCAGGCGATGTCAGGGGAGCGAATCCGCCACGCCCTGGCGAAGCATAGCCAGATGAGCACGGCCGTCGCCGCGAGCAGGATCCCGGGCACGATATAGCTGAAGATCACCTGGGCAACGCTGGTCAGCCAGGCCGGTGGCGGCCACCGCACATTGCCTGGCATGAGCGCGACCGTCGCTGCGCTGAGCCGTCCTATCACCAGCCAGTCCAGCCGGGAGACGGGGTAGACGGCCAGCATGCAGATGACCATCACGTCATACCAGGGGAACTGGTAAGGCCAGATGAACAGCCAGGCGAGGCTGAGCGCCAGGGCTGGCTGCAGCGCGGGAAAGCCGGGCGCCGCGTCAGGAAGCCGCGCGAGCATCAGCGCGGCGACCAGCAACAGGACGGGTACCGCTACGAGCACGATCGGCAGTCCGTTGCCGAGCACCGGGGAAAAGAGCCGGTAGAAGCTGTCAGCGCTGGCGCTGGCGCTCCGGTTCAGCAGTGCAGTGACGGCGGGCGGCCCGAACCAGACGTAGCTGGGCACAATGACCGCCAGCGCGCTGACGGCCCCGGTCAGTGCGGTGCGCAGCGACCGCCGGGATGCCCAGGCCAGGGCCACGCCGAACAGGGCGAAAGAGATCTTAAGGTCAGCCGCCATCCCGATGAGCAGGCCGGCGGCGAGCGCCTGCCGCGGACCGGGATTGCCATCGGCACGGGTGCGGCGGAAGGTAGCCAGCCCCATGAACCCGACTGCGGCCGCGAGCCCGTCCAGGTGGCCTCCGGCGATCAGGTTCCAGAGCAGCAGCGGATTGATCGTCCAGAGCAGGTGCGCGCGGATGCGCCGGGCCGGATCGGATCGCACGATCAGGTCCAGGACGAGGGCCACCGCGCCGAACGCGAGCGCGTTACACAGCTTCAGCCAGAACACGATCCGGGCCACCGACGTGCCGCCCAGCAGGGCTGCGCCTGCCTCCTCGACCGTCGCCAGCGGGCCGTAGAGCGAGACTCGCGTGCTCCACAAATGCGGCGCGGCCAGGCCGATGGGATCACCCATGTGACGCAATTGCGCCGGGGTCATCACATAAGGCGTGTGGCCCAGCACGACCATCCTGCCGTAGGCGGCATAGTCGAGAGTGTCAGTGGATCCGGCGGGCGGCAGCACCGTCAGCGCCGCCACCGCCACGACGCCGCCGCCGATCAGCAGCCAGAGCGGGAAGCGAGCGCCACGGGCCACCGCGACGAGCCCGGCGATGACGCCGCCGCCGCCCAGCAGCCCGGCCGCCCACAGGCCGATGGTCACCACCTGCACCGGCAGGCTATAGCCTGCTGCCCATGGCGGGCCGGCCGCGGGCCTGGGCATCAGGGGAACTGTCCAGCTGTGCCGCGCCGCCGACGCCGCGATGATGATGAGTAGTGAGATGCCGATCCCGGCCATGGCCGACCCGCGAAGGGCCCGCGTGCCGCGGCAGGCGGCCGGCGGAGGTGTCGGCCGGGCCGGGAGGGCCGGTATGAAGTCCCCCGTAACGCTGCTAACCACCGGTATGCGCTCGCTCTCGCATCTGAACTCTTTCGGTGCGCAGGATCGCCGCAAGCACGCTCATCCTGCCTGAGCCGATACCGCATGGCATCTCCGCAGGCCTGTTGAGCGGGCCACTCCCAATGGCGCGGAGCCAACCGCGCGCTTCGTTCCGCGGGCGCTACCGCAACCTGCGGGAGTGCACGGCAGGAGACTCGCACCATCCCCCGATGGTGTCGCCCGTTCGGGCGTCTCATCGAAAAGGTACCCGACCGGCCGGGCTGGTGCCGGGAGTTCACTCCGCGTGCACTGCTGCGGGCCCGGCCGGCCACCGGATTTGACCCTCGTCCGTAAAACTGGTTATCGTTTTCATTAACATCAAGGCCGCAGCTCGAGGTACGGCCAACGGCGTCAGGCCGCAGGCCAGCGGCTTAGCCGGCGGCTCAGCCAGTGGCGCCGCCGACGGCACTGACCGCACAGGACAGGATTCTTCCGCCATGCCCTCTCGCAACCGGACCGGCGCAACGGTGCTCGCCGCCGTCGCCGCTGCGCTGCTCGCGAGTGCCTGCTCGGCACGGGTGGCCGCCACCGCCAGCACGGCGGCCAGCGGCGTCATCGTCGCGGTCGGCGCGGAGAATCAGTACGCGAACGTGATCAGCCAGATCGGCGGCAGGTACGTCAGCGTCACCGCTGTCGAAAGCAACCCCAACACCGATCCGCACAGCTTCGAGGCGAGCCCGAGCGTGGCCCAGTCGGTTGCCACCGCTCAGCTCGTCGTCCAGAACGGGCTGGGCTACGACGGCTACATGAACAAGATCGAGTCCGCCGCCGCGAACCCGGCGCGGAAGGTCATCGACGTGCAGCAACTACTCCGCCTGCCGGACAGTACGCCAAACCCGCACCTGTGGTACTCCCCGGCCACCATGCCCGCCGTCGCGAAGGCGCTGGCCAGCGATATGTCCGCTATTCAGCCGGCGCACGCCGCCTATTTCAAGGCCAGCGAACGCCGCTTCGATCGTTCCCTGGACCCGTGGTACCAGGCGATCGCCCACTTCAAGGCTGCGTTCCCTGGTACCCCGGTGGCCGCAACGGAACCTGTCGGGGACTACATGCTCCAGGCAGCAGGAACGGATAATCTCACGCCGTTCGGCTTTCAGGCGGATGTCATGAACGGGGTAGATCCGGCGCCGCAGTACGTGTCGCTGCAGAACAGCCTGCTGACCGGCCATAAGGTGAAGGCGCTCCTCTACAACCAGCAGGTGACCGACCCGCTCACCCAGTCCTTCCTGAGCGAGGCCAGCAAGGCCGGAATCCCGGTAGTGGGCGTCTACGAGACCATGCCGGCCCCGGGCTATGACTACCAGTCATGGATGCTCGCTGAGGCCCGCGCGCTCCAGCGCGCCGTCGCGGGCAAGATCTCGACACAGAAACTGTGATGATGCTGTGATGACTGAGCAGGAAGTGGTCCTCGACCGCGGCGAGACGCTAGCCGTCGACGGGGTCTGCGTGCGGCTGTCAGGTCGGGAGGTGCTGCACGACGTCAGCTTCACGATCCAGGCCGGCGAATTCGTGGGCCTGATCGGGTCGAACGGGGCAGGCAAGACGACGTTGCTGCGGGTCATTCTCGGGCTGCAGGCGCCCGCCGCGGGCACGGTCGCGATCGCCGGGCGGCCGCGGGGCCGGGGCAACCAGCTGATCGGGTACGTGCCACAGCGTGTCCTGCTCGATCCTGACATGCCATTGCGGGCCCGCGACCTGGTTGGGCTTGGCCTGGACGGGCACAAGTTCGGCATCCCGCTGCCGTCAAGGAAGCGGCGCGAGCTGGTCGAGGAGATGCTGGACGCGGTCGACGCCCGGCGATTCGGTGACGAGCGGGTCGGCAACCTCTCCGGCGGCGAGCAGCAGCGAGTCCTGATCGCGCACGCGCTGATCAGCCGTCCCAGGCTGATGCTGCTCGATGAGCCGTTGGCCAATCTCGACATTCGCAGCGAACAGGAGGTCATCGCGCTGGTCGCGCGCATCGCGAAGCAGCAGCAGATCGCCGTGCTGATCTCGGCGCACGAGATGAACCCGCTGCTCCCGGTGATGGACCGGATCGTCTACATGGCGGCCGGCCGGGCCGCGAGCGGCACGACCAGCGAAGTCGTGCAGCCAGGCGTGCTCAGCGAGCTATACGGGCAGCACGTCGACGTCATCCATATCCACGACCGCATCCTGGTCGTGGCCGGGCAGGGAAACGGGCCGGACCCGGCACCGGGCGAGCATCAGGCCCCGCACATCGCCCACGGAGAGCGGGGCGCCGCCCGCCTCGCGGACAGTGCGTAATCAGCCATGGGCCAGGTCCTCCGGCTGATCGTCGCACCCGGATTCTTCAGCAGCGGTCCGGTCCAGGTCGCGCTGCTGACCGGCGGGGTGGTCGCCATCGTGTCCGGCATCGTGGGAACCTTCGCTGTGCTGCGCGGGCAGTCCTACGCGGGGCACGCACTCGCCGACATCAGCGTCACCGGCGGATCGGGCTCGTTCCTCGTCGGGATCAGTCCGCTGTGGGGTTTCGTGGGGGTAAGCGTGCTGGCGGCCGGGGTCATGGACATGATCGGGGTACGGCGGCCCAGGGGACGCGACCTCGCGACCGGCATCGTGCGCGGAGCGGGCCTCGGGCTCGCGGCTCTTTTCCTCTACTGGGATGCCACCTTCACCAGCACGACCGGGGCCACGATTACGATCCTGTTCGGGTCGATCTTCACCATCAGCAGCTCGATCGTCGGCATCGTCGCGCTGCTCAGCCTGGTCGCGCTCGGCATCGTGGCGACGCTCTACCGGCCGTTGCTGCTCAGCTCGGTCAGCACCGACCTCGCCTACGTACGTGGTGTTCCGGTCCGTCTCGCTGGGGCCCTGTGCCTGGCGGCGATCGCGCTCGCCGTGTCCCTGTCCGCACTGACCATCGGGGCGATTCTCAGCACCGCGCTGCTGGTGGGCCCCGCGGCCACTGCGCTGCGCCTGACGAACAAGCCCGGGCTCGCGATGATCTGGGCGGGGATCATCGGCCTCGCTGCCACCTGGCTGGGCATCCTGCTGGCCTTTGACAGTTTCTACTGGCCGCCGGTCAAAAGCGGGTGGCCAGTGAGCTTCTTCGTTGTGACCCTGGTTTTTGCCTTTTACCTGCTGTCACAGGTTCCGGCGGCGATCAGGGCCAGGCGGGCCTGATGTTCTCCGGCTACTTGCTGAATACCTGGACGGTCGCGACCATCGCCGCGGTTGTTGCGGGTGTCGTCGGGTTCTTCATCGTGCTCCGCGGCTCCGCGTTCGTCGCTGACGCAGTGCCCCAGGGCGCGTTCGCCGGTGCTGCCGGGGCCAGCCTGCTCGGCATCAACACGCTGATCGGGCTGGGCGCCTTCGCGCTGATCGGCGCCCTCGGCATCGGCTGGCTCGGCCGCCGCGGCCGCCATGACGTAGCGACCGCCCTGGCCCTGGTGGTGCTGCTCGGCCTCGGCGCGCTGTTCCTCAGTTTCAGCGTCGAGTATGCGCCGGAGATCTACTCGCTGCTCTTTGGCGAGCTGTTCGGCGTGGGGTCGGCCGAGGTGGCGCCGGTGGCCATCCTCGGCGCGGTGTCCGTCGCCGCCATCATCGTCATGTACCGGCCGCTGATGCTGACCTCGGTGATGCCAGAGCTTGGCGAGGCGCGCGGCGTGTCCAGCTACCGGATCGAGATGCTGTTCCTCGTGGTGGTCGCGCTGGCCACCAGCATGACGCTGCCGGTGGTGGGCGCCTTGCTGATCTTCAGCCTGATGATCGGCCCGCCCGCCGCCGCCAGATCGGTCACCAGCAGGCCGTATGTGGCCATGTGCCTGTCGGTGGTGATCGCGCTGGTGACGGTGTGGGCGGCGATCGCACTGTCGCTGACGACCAACTGGCCGGTCGGGTTCTTCGTGGGGTCGTTCGGCGCGTGCTGCTACGCGGCCGGACGCGGCTGGGCCGCCTGGCGGAGCGGGCGCGCCGTGCCGCAAGACGCTAGCCAGGCGCTGGTCCCGCAGCCGGTCAGCCACGGCTGACCGGGCTGCCTGGCTGTCTGGTTAGCCTGGTCCGCCTGGCGCCTGGCGCCTGGTTGGCCTGGTCAGCCTGGCGCCTGGTTCGCCTGGTCAGCCTGGGCTGGCCGGATTGGCTGCAGTGGTCCGGCGGGCCCTGCGGCGCGCCTGCCAGGCCACCACGCCGGTGGCGGCGGCCGCGATGACTATCGCCGTCACGTGGCCGACCGCGCTGACCTGCAACTGGCTAAGACCGCCGAAGATGTCACCCACCACGATCAGGAGCAGGAGAGCGACAGCAGCGCCGACGCGAGCCAGCCAGCTGCCGAGCAGCAGCGCGACGACGATGGCGGCCACCACCACGTAGGACGGGCCGATGTCGGTGAGATACCTGTCCACGGCGGGCAGCTGTCCATGCGTCACGCGGTAGGCGACGATGGCCTCGCTGACCAGGGTTCCGATCACCTGCCCGGCGGCGCACACCACTGCGGTCCGCCAGTTACCGAGCGCCCGGTTAGCGCCGAACATACTCAGCGCGATCAGCAACGGCCAGGCACTGGCCGACTCTTGCGGGATGAACGCCGAGGTCAGCAACGAGCTGACTGGATGATGCCGCAGGTTGTAGACGCTCGTGCTCGCCCAGCTGACCAGGGCTGCCTGGTCGTGAGCCGGCAGTAGCGCGTAGACCAGCTCGGTCAGGACGAAAATGCCGAGGAAAATCCAGGCAACGGCGTAGTCGGCGAAACTTGCCCGCAGTGCCAGTCGGCGCATGAGGCAAGAGTAAGGATTGCTGGCTCCGGTCAGCTGAGCGGCTCCTTGGGGGTGGTTCCCTGGCTGGGCGGCTTCCTGGCTGGGCGGCTCAGAGCTGCTGGAAGTAGGGCTTCAGCCAGATCCGTTCGCGCACGTATTCCTTTACCTGCGCGATGTAACGCTGGGCAGGAGCAGTGTGCCACCGGCCGGCGAACCAGCGCCCAACACAGCCCCACACGTCACCGGCGTGGTACTGCTCACCCCGCGGCACGTTTGTTGAGCCAGACCTCGTAGCCGTCGTAGCAGGATCGCCAGCTGGCGTAGGCGGTGTCGGCGTTCATCGCGGTGGAGTCGCCGATCCCTGGCCAGCTGGCTTTCTCGAACGGGTACCTGTTCTGCAGGATGCCGTAGCTCTGCGGGCACTCGCCCGGCCTGCCGTCCTTGCCGAGGCCGTGACCTGGCGGGCAGGCGGCCCGGTTCGTGCCCCAGTCGCCCAGCGTGTCCTGCTGCCACCAGCTCTCCACGGCGGCTTGGGCGAAGACGATGTTCTGGTTGATGCCCCACTTGCAGGCAGCCCAGCGCAGTATCTCGCTGGTCGTGCCGGTGAAGTCGCCGTCGATGCGCGGCGCGAGCAGCTGACCGGCGAGCGGGCTGTCGGCCGCGGGAAAGAAACCGGCGCCGACCTGCTGGCCGGTGGTCTTGTTGTAGCTCCGATTCGCGCCCTTGTTCTCTTTCCGCGGCCTGGCAAGGACCCACTGTGCGCACTGCGCACCGGACGGTAGCTTCGCCCCGGGCGGGAGGGTGCGGAAATACGACGGCGCCTTGGGGGCAGGGGACTGGCTGGGCGCAGGGGCCGCCGAGTGGTCGGGCGACGCTGATCGGCTGGCTGAGGACTTGGCCGGATGGGCGGCGCTGGGCTTTTACGGCGCCGATTGCAAGAAGATGACGCTGCCGCAGCTGGTCCGCGTCGTCCGTGCCTCGCTGCACGACCACGGCACCAAGGTGCTGATCCTCGATGACATCACCCGCTTGAAGATGCACCGCGAAGCGGACCAGGACGCGCTCGACCTGCCACGGAGCCTGATGAGCATGCACACCACCCTGGTGCTGATCGGCGTCGGGATCCCCGGCTCCGGGCTGCTGCGAGAAGGCCGCCGCGATCCGCGCACAGGCCAATGGGCCCTCCCGCCGGCCAGGCGCGCCAGGAGCTGCAACGACGAGGCCGCCACTCAGACTGAACGCCGCTTCGACCTGATCAATCTCGGCCCGTTCCGCTACGACACCCCGGCTGGCATCGCCGCGTGGGTCACCCACCTGACCGGCATCGAACAGCACCTGCGGCTATTTCGCGCCGCGCCCGGCATGCTGACCGGGAACACCATGCCGGAATACCTCTTCCGCCGCACCAACGGCATCGTCGGCCTGCTCGAACGTCTCGTCGAGGACGGCTGCGCCCTGGCCATCTCCGACGGCACCGAACGCCTCACCACCGGCGTGCTGGACCAGGTCGACATCAACCTGGGCAACGTCCCGGGACGCGATCCCTGCGCCGGGGAGATCCCCCAGGCCCCGGCCCGGCCCACCGCCGCCGCCGGCGCGCAAGCTAGCCCGCGCGGCAAGCGACCCCGTAACACCGTCTTCGATGACCACGGCCAGCCCGGCGCAGCCGCCGAATGACCATCGCGCCGCTTCCCCGCAGCCTGGACCCGCTGCCAGCGGAATCGCTACCGGGATACGTACTGCGCCTGGCCCACCGGCTGGAGCAGGCACCAGCCCGTATCGCGGACCTGACAGGCCTGATGCCAGCCAGCCGCCAGGGCAGGCTGATACCGCTGCGCTGCCTGCTGCGGCTGGAACCCCTGACCATGAAGAACTTCACCGCGGCGACCCGGCTCAGCGAGCAGGAGGCCAGGGCACTGTGCCTGAGTAGCCTGGGACACCGCTACCCGCCGCTCGACCTCGCCGGAAACAGGGCACAACTCAATTCCGGCGGCATCATCGGGCGCGGGAGCTGGGTGTTCACCCGGTCCACCCGCTACTGCCCCGCATGCTTGGCAGGAAACGGCGCCGCCATCCAGCAGCTGCACGGCGGAGCGTGGCAGAAGCTATGGCACCTGCCGGTCGTATTCGCATGCACCACCCACCGGCGGCTCCTCACCGTCCGCTGCCCCCAGTGCCAGGGCCTGGTCCACGCTGGTGCCGGCATTATCGACCGGCCCGCCGAGCTGCTCCACCCGGCACAATGCCGCAACACCACCACAGCCGGGGAGGCTGGGCCGCACCCGGCGGCATGCGGGGCACGGCTGGATGCCGCAGAACCTGACCCGGGCAGTCCCGGCACCCCGGATCTAAGACCGCTGCTCGCACTCCAAGAGCACCTCCTGGACCTGCTCCAGCCCGGCGGACCGCCTGCCACCACAAGCATCGGGCAAGAAATCACAGTCTCCCGCTATTTCACCGACCTGCGCCTCGTCGCGGCACTGATCCGCGGCACCTGGCCGCAAGGCCGGCACTGGGCTGGATGCCCGGCGGCCGCGGACGCCCTGGGCCGGCACGTCACCAGGCAGCGCGAGCACGCCGACCGGGGCCGCCGGGAAGGCCTGCGGCGCGTGCACGACCAGTCCATCCACGGAACCCCCGCCGCTGGGCTCCCTGGCCTGCGCGGGCCTGCTCACCGCCGCCAGCGGCATCCTCGCTCTCGGTGACTCCCGCTCGGCCGCGCAAGCCCTCCGTCCCCTGATCACCAGCGCCTTCCCCAGGATCTCCTGGCAGCGGTGCTTCCGTGTGGCACAAGACACCTGCTCGCCAGGACTGCAGGCGGTGATCGCGCTCCAGATGCGCAGCCTGCGCCCGCCAGACCGGCGAGGAGCCAACGTCATCGCCGGTCCCGGCAATCCCGCCGCCAAGCTGAAATGGCTCAGCGACCTGGCAGGTGACTGCCGGTTCGATCACCGCCACATCCCCCAGCGCATCCCCGTCGCCTGGTATGAGCGGCACTTCGCCGGTCCCGGCGACGTCAGCCCCCGGGCCCTGCGCCGCGCCGTGGCGATCTACCTGATCCAGCTGTCCTGCGCCCTGTCCGTCAAGGACACAAGCGCGCTGCTGGGAATCCCGCACGGCCGGAGCCTGTCGTCAGTGTTCACCATCACCCGCTGGGCCAGCGACCCAGCGAACGCGCGCAGGCTCGCCGCCGGGTTGCAGACGCTGATCAGCGAGCTGAACAACACACCGTGCCTGACCGACTACGGGCACCGGCGCGACACACTCGCGACCTGGTCAATCCCCCCAGCCGACTGGCAGACGCTGTCCGCGGGCATCAGCACGCCGGGCCGGGGCGGCACAGCCCCCGACCAGGGCCACCGCGGACGGCTGGTGGCATCCGTGCTCGCCTGGGCCAAGATCACCGAAGGCGACCACAGTGCTGCGCCGCTGATCTTCGCCCAGGTGAAAGCATCCGGCCGCCCCTGCCAGCTGGCGCTAGACGTGAACCAGGCGTACTACCAGCGCCGCGTCCGTCCGCACCAGGCCCTCGGAAACCTCAGCTACCGTATCGACCCATACGCCGCCCGCCTGGCCGCACTCATCGACAACGGCCAGCCGATCGCGGGCACCACAACCCCCGGCTAGCCACGCCATCCAACCCCAGGCAGGCCGGCTGGCCGATGAAGGCACAGGCGACCTGCGAGCCCAGGAACTCTGTTCCTGTCAAGCCGGCAGCACTACCCGGTCACTGCCGGGCCCGGGCGGGGCGCGGCTAGGTCGTGTCTCAAAGTCAGCTTCCCTACTGCATGGCCAACGGCCTTGCCCGGCTGCCCGGACAGGGTCGGCGCCCTGAAATCATTTCGCCCGTGCTCGCCTCGTCCGGTACGATCGCGGGATTGTTTTCACTGCTGGGAGCCCATGAGGTTCGCGTGTGGTCTCCCCGGCAGTTCCCAGGCTGAGAGCAGGTTTCGTTAATGGCATGTCGTATCAGTGAGCTCGTGCTCGGTTGCCGCGACCCTGAGGTGCTGGCGCGGTTCTGGTGCGAGGTCCTGGACTTCGTCGTGCTCGATCGCGAGGACGACGGCTCGGTGGAGATCGGGCCGCGCGAAGGGTTCGGCGGTCCGCAGCCGACGATCATCCTCAGTCGCAGGGATGAGCCGGAGCAGGGGAAATCCCGGCTGCACATCGACGTCAACGCCACCGACCGCGATCAAGACGCCGAGCTCGAACGCCTTCTGAAGCTCGGTGCGCGCCCGGCCGACATCGGCCAGACAGGGCAGGAGCAGTGGCATGTCCTGACCGACCCCGAAGGTAATGAGTTCTGCCTGCTCAAGGCCCGCCTCAACCCACTCTGATGCTCATCGGTCACGCCTCGACACCAGGTACCTAGGGTCTGCCTCGAAGTCCGGTGTGACGGGCGTGTCGTGATCGTGAAGTAAGTGAGGTCTCCGGTAGAGGGTTCATCGACCAAGAAAAACCTGAACACCGGAGACCTCGTGGCCACCCTAGCGGTGACGAGGCGGCTTGACCTGACCGATGAGCAGTGGGCGCGGCTGGAACCGCTGTTGCCTGTGCCCACGCGGTCGGGTCGGCCGTCGGCGTGGACGAAACGGCAGCTCATCGACGGGATCAGATGGCGGGTGCGGGTCGGTGCGCCCTGGCGGGACGTCCCAGACTGCTACGGCTCCTGGCGAGCGGTGTATGCGCTGTTCCGGCGGTGGCAGCGCGCCGGGGCTGGGCGCAGATCGTCACCGCCCTGCAAACCCGGGCGGACGCGGCCGGACTGATCACCTGGGACGTCAGCGTGGACTCAACGATCGCCCGGGCGCACCAGCACGCCGCCGGCGCCCGCCGGCACCCCGGCCAGCAGCAAGAGCCGCCCGGTGGCCTCTCGGCAGAACCAGACGACCACGCGCTGGGACGCTCCCGCGGCGGGCTGACCACGAAGATCCACCTGGCTTGTGAACAGGGCCAGAAGGTGCTGTCCCTGGTCGTGACCGCCGGGCAGCGCGGCGACTCGCCCCAGTTCCAGGCCGTCCTGGACGGCATCAACGTCCCGCGCATCGGCGCAGGCCGTCCCCGCACACGGCCCGACAAGGTCCGGGCAGACAAGGCCTACAGCTCCCGCGCCAACCGCGCCTACCTGCGCCGACGCGGCATCGCCTGCACCATTCCCGAACCAGCAGACCAACAACAACACCGCAAGAACCGCGGCCGCCGAGGCGGCCGCCCTCCCAGGTTCAGCCCGGACGACTACCGAGCCCGGCACGCCGTCGAATGCGGAATCAACCGACTCAAACGCCACCGCGCCGTCGCCACCAGATACGACAAACTCGCCGTCCGATAGCCGCCACCCATTGCCCCTACAATCCGGTTATTCGAGACCGGGTTAGCCGCACGCCGAGCCCGTCAGCACAGCCAGCAAGGGAGTTTGCGACGATGCCGTCTCACGCACTCCCGCCTGGCCAGCTACCTGGCGCAGTCGGCGAGCTGACTCACGGGACTGCCCCGGGGGACGACCGCCGAACCCCCGGCCCGATTAATTCCGGACGATCGCGTCGTCTGTCCTGATGAACGCCACGGCAGCGGCCCCGCAACGGCCGCAGCCGGGCACGGCCACGTTCCCCTGAGTACAGGTACCCGCACAACCCGAGACCAAGGAGTTCTGATCATGCGGAAGCTGATAGCGACAGTGTTCAACTACTCGCTCGACGGCCTTCTCGCCGACGAGGGCACCGAGTTTTGGAAGTTCTGCTTCGACCTGCCCGAAATCCGTGAGCCCGACGACCCGGCGCACCTCGACTTTCTCCAGAGCGCGTACGCGCACATCATGGGCCGCAC
>OBLU010001517.1_pt1 | contig 21586 bp, 15 predicted proteins | sample 1518681 | NCBI WGS metagenome assembly OBLU01 (sample SAMEA3539304, study PRJEB22396) | soil metagenome | biome: tundra; feature: field; material: soil | place: USA | collected 2010-05 | depth 0.15 m
CCGATCACCGGGTCCAGCTTGCCGCGCCGCGCCAGCTCCGTCAGGTCCTTGGCGTACTTCTCCAGCGCCTGAAATTTTCCCTCGGGATTCTGGTCCGTCACCCGCTGCGAACCGCGCACCGCCGTCAGCGCCTGCAAAATCGCATCGTGCATCGCGCCCAGTGCCACCAGCGCATCGCGCGCCGCGTCACCTTTCAAGTGCGCCGCGCCCAGCAGCAAGTGTTCGGTAGAAATGTACTCATCCTTGAAGTTCGCAGCCTCCCGAAATGCCTGCTCCAGCACCTTGTTCAGCGCCTGGCCCACCCCTGGCTGGCTCGCGGACCCCGCAACCCGAGGCAGTTTCTCCTCGATCAAATGCAGATCGTGCTCCAGCCGTTCCGTCGCCACACCAATCTTGCCCAGCACTGAAGGGATCACGCCCTCGCGATCCTCAATAAGCGCCAGCAGCAGGTGCACCGGCTGCACCTCTGGGTTTCCGAGTTCCGCGGCCCGCCCCTGCGCCTGCGCCATCGCCTGCTGCGACTTCACGGTAAGTTTTTCCCAACGAATTGCCATGGACACCTCAGTTATCAGTAATCAGTTGTCAGCGGACAGTGGTCAGTAATCAACGATGTGCACTGACCACTGTCCGCTGTTCTTAAGCCGCCTTGTCCACGTTGATCTTGATCTGCTTCGGCTGAGCCTCAGGCTTCTTCTTCAGTTCCAACTTCAGCACGCCAGAATTGTAGCTGGCAGCAACATTCTCCGTGTCAACTGTCGACGGCAGCGTGAAGGCGCGGAAAAAGCTCCCATAGCGCCGCTCGATGCGATGGAAGTTCTGCTCCTTCTCCTCGGCCTCGAACTTGCGCTCACCGTTCACCGTCAGCTTGTGGTTCTCCACGCGCACGTGCAGGCCCTTCTCTTCGACACCCGGAACTTCCAACTTCAGCACGGCCTTCTGCGGATCTTCATAAATACCGACCGCCGGCACAAAGCTCGCGGCCCTCACCGGATCATCTCCTTCATTCAGATCGCGAAAAAGGGAATTTACGCGGCTCTGCAATGCTACGACTTCTCGGAATGGGTCCCAACGAGTGATTGTCATAATTGTGTTCCTCCTGATGGATTCGGAAATGTGGGCCGGAAGTTTCATCCCAACCACTCTGCAAATTCGATAACACTATAGCACAAATGATTCATAAAATATGCGTCTAATACACTCATATTATCAAACTTGCACTATAATATGTGTTATCAATAATTTATGATCGATTCCGCGTTCAAGGAGACTGGCCCCATCCGATAATCGATCGCTATTTCGGCTTCCCACTCCACTCCAAATAGCTCATGAATTCCGCCTGACCAGGCATTTTCATCTGAAACTTGCCTGTCATGACCCCCTCAGCGAGTTCGTAGCTCAATCGAAACTGCGCTCCAGGCTGCGTCGGATCGGACAGAAAAACCGCCATTGTCGGCTTCGGCGTGGAGACGCGATACTGGATCACGTGGCCCTCGTTGTCGAAGTAGATCGCCTGCAGCGTTTCTCCGCTTCCCGCGGGATAAATGTAGAGGAGATCGCCGTGCTGGCAATCGAAGTCCGCCGGCCCCTTGCACGCCCCCCCGCTTGAATGTCGAGCCAATACATGGTCGCGGAGTTCCAATTGAAATGAATATGCGCCAGAGCTTTGCGCCTGCGCCATTCCACCGGTGGTCTTTGCTTCCCATGTTCCGAGCAGAAAGAGGAGTCCGGCCCACGGATCGACCTGAGTTGAGGTTTGCGCAGCCAGACCAGAGGCAGCCATCAGGGCCATCATGGTCAGGAATGCAAAGAGTCTTTTCAAGGACATACTCATTCCTGAAATCTTACGTGAGTCCCGGAAGCCTCCGGCGCTCAATCCCGAGAGCCCACTCTATTTACTTAAGTTTGCAAGCCCGCGCCTCCAGAAGCTCCCCCGTGAGCCCGGCGGCTAAGCTTCAAGAGCTTTCGGGATCGGTCTGCTGAAATGTAGAGTTGCAACGGCTGCCCGCCAGACTGGCCGCGTCTAGGCCCGGTGAACCCAAGGCACAATCGACGCCCCGGTAGAAACCTTCTTTTTTTCAACCCGCAACCTCAGCGGTCACATTGTCTCAATGGCCGGCTAGCCCAACTGTCCCTCATCCGCCGCATCGTCTTTCTTCCAGTCGTAGATCTCCGGGAAGTTCCGCCTCACCGCTGCGATCAACGCAGCGTGCTCCGGCGTGCCAACTGTGGTGGACCGCGCGCCCCGCATGCGCTTCGCGTATTCAATCGAGTAGCGTTGTGGTGGGAACACGAAATTGCCTTGGGGAAGAGTCTCCGATTTTGCGCTCGGATGTTCAGTCATATACCTACCTCCAGCCTCTCCAGTCGTACACCTGATTCTGGCCTTTCTCCGGCAGCATGGCACAAAACCGCCTGCCGTAGTTCAGAGGCTGATTATAGTAACGTAAAATCTCTCCCTGAATCCTTTCAGGTCACCCCTCGCACTCCTCAGCCTGTTGGCCCGCCGACCGTCCTTCTACAATTGGAGACAGATGATCCAACTCTCCGGCCTCCCGACCTACATGGATTGGCATTGGCTCTGGCTCACCGTAGCGGCATTCATTGCCGGTGTGCTCAACGCCGTGGCCGGCGGCGGTTCCTTTCTGCTCTTTCCCGCCATGCTGAACATGAAGATGTTGCCCGTGCAGGCCAACGCCACCAACACAGTTGCCTTGTGGCCGGGCCAGCTCACCTCCATCGCCGCATACCGCGACGACATCCGCAGAAACATGCGCCTCGCGTTGCCCATGGGCCTCGCCGGCCTGCTCGGCGGAACCGCCGGCGCGCTCGTCCTGCTCCACACGCCGCAAATGACATTCCTCCGCATGGTTCCTTGGCTGCTGTTGGTGGCTGCCACCATCTTTGCAGCCAGTGGTCCTGTCTCCCGCTGGCTCGAACGCCGCAAGGGAACCATCGCAGGCAGTCAGGCCCATCCGCCGCGTCGCCTGCCCGTCTTCCTTGCCACCATCGTTGTCTGCTTTTACATCGGATACTTCGGCGCCGGCGCGGGTTTTCTCACGATCACCTTGCTCTCGCTCTTCGGCTACGAGAACCTGAATGAGATCAACGCCCTCAAAGTGGTCTCCACCACCATGGCAAACGGAATTGCCTTCGTCCTCTTTGTGGTCAATGGCCAGGTGGTCTGGCGTTACTGTCTGTTGGCCATGATCACCTGCGCCATCGGCGGCTACACGTCTGCCCGCTTCGCCCGGATGATCCCTCAGGCCGTTCTTCGCGGGCTGGTCATCTTCATTGGCTTTTCCATGGCAGCCTGGTTCTTTTGGAGCAATCGATAAAATGCATTCCTTCAGCCTTTTCTCGCCTGTGGTCATAAACGTCTTCGGTTCCATCGGCGCTGCTGGCACCACCACCGCCTTCCTGCCGCAACTGGTCCGCGTGTGGCGTCGCAAGAGCGCCAGCGACATCTCTCTGTCGACATTTCTTCTGTTCAGTTTTGGAGTGGCCTCCTGGCTGGTCTACGGCCTCGGCATCGGCTCCGTGCCCGTCATCGTTGCCAACGCCGTCACACTGGCCTTGGCCCTGGCCATCCTCATCCTCAAGCTCCGCTACGACCGCCGCCCGTAAAGTGGCTTCACGCTTCGCGCACCTTCGCTCTCGACCGCAGGATCCCCACGCAGTCAACCCCATCTCAGCAGCGAGTGAGATTCTTAGAAACTCTTAAGATATAACCCCGCAAGATCAACTCAAGAATTGCTTCCTAACTGCCGATGAAGCAGGGGTGGCGGGTGGCAAACCTGCATTGTGCAGTCGCATTTATTGGCCGATGAATTCAGACGCAATCCCAAGTGTTAGGTCAACCACGGATTGACTGCTTTCCGATTTGGCAGTCCCAACCTCGCACACACCTCTTGAGGCGCAAGCCAAGTCACCTCGGCTTCGGCTTTCTCTCTTTCGCTTAAAGGAGCAACGCGTGCCGGTCATTTTGGAGCATGGTGAAGCGAAAAGTCTGATTCGACTTGAGGGTACGGTGGAAATTGCATCCGCGGCCGACTTGAAAAAGGTGCTGGTTGAGGCCCTGGGGTCAACTAGGGAATTGCATCTCTCTCTCCAAAGCACGACCGCTCTGGATGTGACGGCCGTTCAGCTGCTCTAGGCCGCCGAACGCGAAGCGAAAGCCTCTGGCATTGGGTTCGCGCTCGAAGTCGAAGCGCCGGAGCAGGTTTTATCAACTCTTGTGAGTGCGGGCTTTGGGTCTTTCCCGTCGTTGCGAATGACCGGTAAGCCGAGCGGAGTGTGCCGTTGTCAACCTTAGCCAGCCACACAGTTGAGCCCAAGCTCACCGCCGGCGCCATTCTTTCTCCAGCCACGCACGCCGTGGCCGAGACAACAGAAAAGGGGTGGTCGTCGGCGCCTCCACCGGCGGCACTGAGGCCCTGAAAACCCTGCTCGAAACACTCCCGGCCGACACCCCCGGAATCGTGATCGTGCAGCACATGCCGGAGCTCTTCACGCGCGCCTTCGCCAATCGCCTCGACGGACTCTGCAACATCACTGTCAAAGAAGCCGAGTTGAACGACACAGTAATTCGCGGGCGCGCGCTCATTGCTCCCGGCAATCACCACCTGCTCTCAAGCGCAGAGGAGCTCGCTACTACGTTGAAATCAAGGATGGGCCGTTGGTTTGCCGCCACCGCCCCTCGGTCGATGTTCTCTTCCGCTCGGCCGCACGCTATGCGGGGCGAAACGTAGTCGACGCAATCCTCACCGGAATGGGCGACGATGGAGCCAGGGGCATGCTGGAAATGAAGCAGGCCGGCGCCGTCACCATCGCCCAGGATGAAGCAACTCGCGTGGTCTTCGGCATGCCAAGGAGGCCATCAAACTCGGGGGCGTCGACAAGGTCCTCCCGTTGCACGCCATCGCCGGAGCCATCCTCAGCCAGGCACGCCGAATTTGGCCTAACATCTAGTTAGCGCGCCGAGTCCAATTCCTTCTCAGGGTATGCCCTGATGTGCCGAGGGTCTGTAAGGTGGACCCGCAAGGTTAGGCCCCGTCGAGAAAGCCGCGAAGAAAGTCCCGCGATGCAAGGCATCAAGAGAAAGCTTCTACCTCTCCTCCGTTTATGGCCTTCTCCATGAATGCCACCAAAAGCCCTGAATCTCAGGCTGAACCAGGCCACACAAGTAATTTGTGTGCCGGATAAGCTCCCACCAAAGCGACATGTGCGTACAAGACCCTTTGCTTGATTAAATGCGAAGATAAGAAGGGCACACTCGACTAAACTAAGCCTGCGGGAGTGCGTGTAAGCGCGGACCACTGCCGGACTGCGAATCATGAGGGCAAGATGAAAATCTTGGGCATTAGCGGATTGGAGAATTCGGTAATCTTCAAGCATGCCCATTGGCCCGGCTTGGAAGCTCGCGAATACAGGATCGTGCAGGGAATGGACGCTGCGGCCGCGCTGGTCATTGACGGTCGATTGATTGCCGCGGCAGAAGAAGAACGCTTCACCGGGAAGAAGCACACCGGCAATTTTCCAATCCACGCCATCCGATTCTGCCTGGCTGAGGCCGGCATTTCAATCGATGCGATTGACGAGATTGCCCACGGATTCGACTATGCGCCCTATCGCGAACTTTATCTCAAAGACGACGATTCGGCCGCACTTTACCACGAGGTCCTTTCCCGTGAAGCGTTCGTTGCGCAAGTGCGCCGCAATCTGCCTGGATCCTCTGAAAAGCGGGTGCATACGGTCGGTCATCACCTGGCGCACGCCGCCAGCGCGGCCTACACCTCCGGCTGGGATGAGTGCTTGGTCGTCGTAAACGATGCCATGGGTGAATTCGAAAGCCTAAGCGTCTACGATTTTCACGACGGCGAGTTTGAGAAGATCCGCACCATTGCCGCCAATGACTCCATCGGCATTCTGTATTCGTTGGTAACCCTGCACTTGGGTTTTGACTTCAATTCAGATGAATACAAGATCATGGGCCTGGCTCCTTATGGAGATCCCGGTCGCTTCCGTCATTTCTTTGAGCATGCTGTAGAACTTCGCGATGATGGCTCCATTCGAATTCCGATTCTAAAGTTGAATAAGTCCCGCGAGGAGCGGGAAAGTTATAAAGTTACGCGCGCCTATCTTGATGAACATCTGGTTCCCCGCAGGCTCCCCTCCGATCCTGTTTCATCCCATCACGAAGATGTAGCTGCAGCCCTTCAGGACTGCCTTGATCGAGTGATCCTTCACGTCTGTGGCCACTTCGCGGAGCAGACTGGTTTGCGCCGAATTGCTCTCGCTGGCGGGGTTGCCCTCAACTGCACCGCAAACGGCAAGCTCATGCGCTCGGGGCTATTCGATGAAGTCTATGTGCAGCCAGTCGCTGGCGACGACGGCGTTGCCCTTGGAGCCGCGCTGTATCGCGCCTCGTTGGCCGGCGAGGTTTTCAACCGCCGCATGCCGGCGCCGCTTTTAGGTCCCCACTACTCCACGAGCGATATTGAAGCCGCCCTGCACCGCTTTGGCGACCTGATCAAGTGGAACCAATTCGATTCTCTTGAAGCCACCTGTGCGTCCGCGGCCAAACTCATTGCCGACGGGCGAGTCATCGCATGGTCACGTGGCCGAATGGAATTTGGTCCGCGAGCTCTGGGCAATCGCAGCATTCTTGCCGACCCTGGACACCCGGAAATGCGCGATCGGATCAACGCAATGGTCAAGAAGCGCGAAGCCTTTCGCCCGTTTGCGCCTGCTTGCTCGGTGGAAGAAGCGCATCGATGGTTCGATATAGCTCCAGGTGAGGAGCATCCTTACATGATCAGTGTGGTCGATGTGCGTCCCGAAGCTCAGGATTTGCTGCCCGCCATCACGCATGTCAACGGCTCCGCTCGCCTGCAGACTGTGTCCGTCAACGACAATCCGGACTTTCACGCATTGCTTCTTGCTGTCGGCGAAACGACAGGCCGCCAGATGGTGCTGAACACCAGTTTCAACGTGAAGGGGCAACCGATCGTGAATACGCCCGATGAAGCGATCGCCACATTTCTTGGGACTGGTATCGAGTTTCTTTTCTTGGAGAACTTTCATGTTACCCGTTCAGTTGCTTGAGTGGAATCGCACTGAAGTCGATTACCCGCGCGAAAGCGCCATCGCTGAACTGTTCTCGCAGCAGGTTGCCAGGACTCCGAATGCGCCCGCCGTTGTAGCAAGAACCTGTCAGCTGACTTATCGCGAACTCGACGCGCGCTCCAGTCACCTTGCCGAGCAGTTGCAAAGTCTTGGCGTAAATGCGGACACATTGGTTGGCGTTGCGATGGGACGGTCGGACGCACTGGTTGTCAGCCTGCTCGCGATTCTCAAGGCCGGCGGGGCCTACGTTCCATTGGATCCCACCTACCCCAAAGAGCGCCTCAACTTGATCATTGAAGACTCGGGCTTATCGATTCTGCTTACCACTTCCGAGAGGCGCGATCGTCTTCCGATCAACTTGGGTCGAATTGCAGTGATCGATGTGGATGAAGCCCTCGATTCAGAGAGCACCGCTTCCGCCCCCCAAAACGCGAATGCAATCAAGTCCAGCGCCACCAGTCACAACCTTGCCTATGTCATTTACACCTCCGGTTCCACCGGTAATCCCAAGGGTGTGATGATCGAAAACAGAAACGTCGTCAACTTCTTCACAGGCATGGATCGGGCAATCGGTTGTGAGCCGGGAGTATGGCTAGCCGTCACCAGTGTTTCCTTTGACATCTCGGTCCTGGAGCTTCTGTGGACCCTGACTCGCGGCTTCACGGTAGTCGTCCATGGCGACGAAGGGACTGCCACCATCGCCGATGAAATTACCAGCAACGGTGTAACGCATTTGCAAATGACTCCGTCGCTTGCCCGCATGTTAACCCTCGACGCGCGCGCCTTCGCCGCACTCGGCAAGCTCAAGCAGATTCTTTTGGGAGGGGAGGCGGTGCCTGCTTCCTTAGTTCACCACATTCGCCAGGTCTTCAACGGCGACATCCATAACATGTACGGCCCCACGGAAACTACCATCTGGTCCACGACTTATCGCGTTCAGGAGCCGGACACCACAGTCTCAATCGGCCGTCCCATCGCCAACACTCAAATCTATCTGCTGGATGGAGAATTGAATCCCGTTCCTGCAGGTGAAATTGGAGAGATCTTCATTGGTGGAGATGGCGTTGCTCGCGGCTATTGGAACCGGCCCGATCTTACCGCCGAGCGCTTTCTCACCATCCCATCACTATCAGCTCAGCGTATCTATCGGACCGGAGACCTCGCGCGCTTTTTGCCCGACGGAAACATTGAGTTTCTTGGCCGCGCCGACTTCCAGGTCAAGATTCGCGGCCATCGTATCGAGCCCGGCGAGATCGAAGCCGTTCTTGACCAATGTTCCGGAGTTAGGCAGGCAGTGGTCATAGTTAGAGAAGACAGGGAAGGCGACAAGCGCCTGGTTGCCTATCTGGTAGCCGAAGATAGTAGCCCAGAACCCGTCGGCACATTGCGGAATGTGCTTGAGCCCAAGCTTCCTGATTACATGGTTCCTTCTGCATTTGTCTTTCTTCCCGTATTGCCTCTCACTGATAACGGAAAGATCGATCGCAAAGCCTTGCTCAAGCTTCCGCCGCCAAGCTTTGCCGCCAGCGTCGCCTTCAGTCAGCCTCAGAGCCAGCCACGCAATGTAATGGAACGCATCGTTGCAGCGGCGTGGCAAGATGCACTGGGAATTCGCAGCGTCGGCCTCGACGATAATTTCTTTGACCTCGGCGCCCACTCGCTCACAATGGCTGAGGTGCAGTCAAGACTGCAGGAGGCTTTGGGGCGCGAGATTTCTCTCGTCGACCTGTTCCAGTTTTCTACGGTCAGTGCTCTTGCCAATCACCTTGCCAATACTCCATCGGTCGCCGCGGACACTCGAGCTTCAGAACGCGCTCAGCGCCGCAGGCTAGCCCGCCAGCGCTAAAGGGAAACCATGAAGCCATCCTCAATCGCGATCGTTGGTATGGCAGGTCGGTTTCCCGGTACCCGCACCATAGCTGAGTTCTGGCAAAACCTCCGCAATGGTGTCGAGTCCATCCGCGCACGCTCGGATGCTGAGTTGCTCGACGCAGGCGCGACCAAGGAAGAGTTGGCGAACCCGGATTACGTCAAGCGAGCTTCTGTACTAGATGACGTCCCCATGTTCGATGCGTCCTTCTTCAGGCTGAGCCCACGAGACGCTTCCATCATGGATCCGCAGCACCGGCACTTTCTAGAGTGTGCATGGGAAGCCCTTGAAGACGCTGGCCATCCGCCGCAGCGCTTTGATGGCGCAATCGGTGTCTATGCTGGCTCCGGCATGAACACCTACCTGATTCATAACTTGCTAGCTAACCGCAAACTTATTGAGACTGCGGGCCTTTTCCAACTCAAACAGACGGGCAACGACAAGGATGTCCTGGCCACGCGCGTCTCCTACCAATTCGACCTGCGCGGTCCGAGCATCAACGTACAAACCGCGTGCTCCACTTCCCTGGTTGCGGTTCACCTGGCATGCCAAAGCCTCCTTAATCATGAGTGTGACCTTGCCTTGGCAGGCGGAGTGACCATCGAGATCCCTCACGGTCAAGGCTATATCTACCGCGAAGGAGAGATTCTCTCGCGCGACGGTCACTGCCGGTCCTTCGATGCGGCGTCAAGCGGGACGGTCTTTGGAAGCGGCCTCGGGATTGTCGTATTGCGGCGTCTTGAAAACGCTCTCGAAGATCGAGACCATATTCGCGCCGTCATTCTCGGATCTGCAGTCAACAATGACGGCGCACGCAAAGTGGGTTATCTCGCGCCAAGCGTTGAAGGCCAGGCGGAGGTCATTGCAGAGGCTCTCGAAGTCGCAGGCGTCAGCGCCGACACCGTCTCCTACGTCGAGACCCACGGAACCGGCACCGTTGTCGGCGATCCAATCGAAGTCAGAGCTCTAACCCAGGCATTTCGCAAATCCACTGCCCGCCGCGGCTACTGCGGAATCGGATCCTTAAAGACAAACGTAGGCCATCTCGACGCAGCCGCGGGCATCGCTGGCCTGATCAAGACTGTGCTTGCGCTCGAGCACGGCCAAATCCCAGCCAGCCTGCACTTTGAGAAATTGAACCCTCACGTCGAGTTAGAGGGAAGTCCATTCTTCGTCAATAGTCGACTTACCGATTGGCCGTCCACCGGATCACCTAGGCGCGCCGGTGTCACAGCGTTGGGTATCGGCGGTACAAACGCGCACGTCGTGATTGAAGAAGCGCCGCGCCCCGGTGAGTCGCAGCAAACCAAGCCATGCCAGTTGTTGACAGTTTCAGCGAAGAGCGACGGCGCCGCTGACCGCGCCCTTGCGAATCTTGCCACTTTTCTCCAGGCCCATCCCGACATCAGCCTGGCCGACGTTGCCTTCACCTGCCAGCTTGGCAGGCAAGCATTCCCCTATCGCCGCGCATGGGTCGTAGACGGCACGCCTGCAGCAATATCTCCCATCGCCGAGAAAAACCATACTTCCACTGCCGCTGGCATTGTCGCCCAGCCCGCGCCCACTGTTGCCTTCATGTTCTCCGGGCAAGGTTCACAGTATGTCAACATGGGCCGCGACCTCTACGAGCACGAGCCAGTCTTTCGCGACACCCTCGACCAATGCGCTCAGCTGCTCGAGCACCCTCTTGGGCTCGATCTGCGTCAGGCGCTCTATCCCTCGGAGCGGGAAAAAGACACAGCGGCCGAGCGATTGAATCATACCTGGCTCACGCAGCCCGCTCTCTTTGCCATCGACTACGCGCTTGCACGCTGGTGGATGTCGCTAGGCGTCAAGCCTGAAGCAATGGTCGGCCACAGCATCGGTGAATACGTGGCCGCATGTCTCGCTGGAGTCTTCTCTCTCCAAGATGCACTGGCGATCGCGGCCTTTCGTGGTCGGCTGATGTTCGATCTTCCGCCCGGCTCAATGCTCGCTGTTGCTCTCGCCGCCAGCGATCTTCGTCTCAACGGTAACCTTTCGTTAGCCGCAATCAATAGTCCAAGCCAATGCGTGGTCTCCGGGCCGACCCATGAAATCGCCGCGCTCGAAGAGAGTCTTGCAAAGGATTCCGTCTCTTGCCGGCGCATTCTCATCTCCCATGCCTTCCACTCCACCATGATGGATCCCATCCTCGCCGGATTCGAAGAGCGGATGCAAAGCATCGATCTTCAGGCGCCGCGCATTCCGTATCTTTCGAATGTAACCGGAACCTGGATCAAGCCAGAAGAAGCCACCGATCCCGGCTATTGGGCCCGACACCTGCGCCAAACGGTGCGTTTTTCTGACGCACTGGCCGAACTCTTCCAGGACCCCAATCGGATTCTTATTGAGGCCGGGCCGGGCGCCGCTCTCACCTCGTTAGCCCGTCAGCAGCTCGGACCTACCGTCAACGAGTTTCAATCTCTTCCGCATCCTCACGAAAAAACAACCGGCCTTCATTGCGCGCTTCAGACACTCGGACAGCTGTGGGTTTCGGGGGTCGACGTCGATTGGACCAACCTGCATTCATTCGACTCCGCCCGCCGGGTCCCGTTGCCCACCTACCCCTTTGAGCATCACAAATTCTGGATCGACGCAGACAACGCCCCGCTTCCGCCCACGCCTTCCTCTCAGTCCGAATCACTCTCTGAAGACGGCAATAGTCTTTCGTTCTATCGGCGCATTTGGAGGCCGTCTCCGCAGGCTCCTTCATCGGCAAGCGCGGCATGCACCTGGATAATCTTCAGTGACACAATGGGTCTGGGCGATCAAATCGTAGCTCAGCTCAAAGCGAACCAGCAGGACGTCATTCTCGTCGCCGCAGGCACAAAGTATCAATCGACCAGGAAGAACAACTATGTAATTCGGCCGGGTGTGCGTGATGACTATGACGCACTCTTTGCCGACGTCATCAAGAGCGGACATTCGCCCAAGAAGATCCTCCACCTCTGGTCCGTGGAGAACTCAGAGCCTTCGCTCGACGAAACCATTGTCCGCAGCTTCAACAGCCCGCTCTATCTTGCCCAGACATTGGCCAGCCACGACCTTGCAAGCATTGATATCGCGTTGGTCTCCAACCGGTTGCAAAAGGTCGCCGGAGAGCCACTCCTCAATCCAGCGCGCGCCGTGTTACTCGGTCCCGCCCGAGTCATCCCGAAAGAGCTTCCCGGAGTAGCCTGTCGCAGCATCGATGTGGATCTCGAAAGCAACAAAGCCTCGGAATGCGCGATCCAGATCGTTGCGGAGATGGCCTCCCTCCGCGAAAATGTCACCGTTGCGTTTCGTGGCGGCGAGCGCTTTGTTGAGGGGCTCGATCCACTTGGCTTACCTGCGAGTCCTGAACCAAGCCGCTTGCAGCCGGGTGGCGTATATCTCATCACCGGCGGCTTGGGCGGCATAGGATTGGTTGTTGCCGAACATCTCGCGCGTGAATTCAAGGCTCGCCTCGTGCTCGTGAGCCGTTCCGCTCTGCCTCCTGAAGCGAAGTGGGAGTCCGCTCTCATCGACTCTCAGCAGGCTGAAACCAATAAGCGCACGATTCGCAAGCTCATTCAGATTCGTTCCGTCGCTGGCGGCCTCATGGTTGCTCGAGGCGATGTTACGAGTCTCGATCAGATGCGCGACATCGTCCTCCAGGCTCGCCAGCATTACGGAAAGATTGATGGTGTCTTCCATGCAGCAGGCGTTCTTGACGATAGCCCTTTGATGCTCAAGACCGCGGAGGCCGCAGCCCGCGTGCTCGATCCAAAGGTGCGCGGAACGTTAGTTCTTGAAGAGGCCCTCCGCGATGTGCAGTTAAGCTGCTTTGTCTTGTTCTCTTCCATCAGTTCCATCATTCCTCCCCCCGGCCAGGTTGATTACGCGGCGGCCAACGCCTTTCTCGATGCATTTGCGTTGAGCCGCAAGGAACCTGTAACTGTCGTCAATTGGGGAACGTGGCACGAGGTCGGAATGGGCGCGCGCGATGCTTCTCCGCATCCCTTCCTGCAAGAACGGTTGCTGGCGACGCCGAGCGAAATTGTCTACTCGAGCCAGTTATCACAACGGGATCAATGGCTGCTTTCTGAGCATCGATTGATGGACGGCAAAGCGCTCATCCCCGGCACAGGTTACCTGGAGATGGCTGCCGCAGCGTTCGCGCGCGGCTCTTTGCGAGGCGCAATCGAATTCACAGATGTTTTCTTTCTCGCCCCGCTCACCTTTGACGCTTCTGAATCGAAGGAGGTGCGAGTCCAGCTAAAACGAGAGCAGGAAACCGGACCGGCTAAAGGCGCTTTCCGCTTCTCCATCTTTGCTCGCGCTGGCGAATGGGTCGAGCATTGTGCCGGCAACATCGCTCCATGCCTCACGCGCTCCGCGCCGCATGTTGATCGCGCCGACATCGCAGCCCGCTGCCAGCAGCGTGAAATTGTCTTCGATGAGCAGCACCGCACCAGGCAGGAACGCCAGTTCGACTTCGGTCCCCGCTGGCGATCTCTCAGGCGTTTCCACATAGGCAACCACGAGGGACTGGCCGAGATTGTGTTGGATGAAAGATTTGCAAAGGATCTGTCCACTCTTCGCATCCACCCGGCCCTGCTCGATATGGCCACAGGGGCTTCGCTCTACCTCACTGAAGACTACGAACATTCCGACGACCTCTTCCTTCCCATCTCCTACAAAAGAATATGCGTGTACCATCCTTTGCCGAGTAGGTTCTTCAGCCACATCCGCTCCCGTCGCGAAAGATCTCTTCCCGGTCAGGTTGAAACCTTCGATATCACCGTCTTCGATGAGCAAGAGCAGGCGTTGGCTGAGATTGAAGGATTCGCCATGCGTCGCATCGGCGATCCAGCGAAGGCCCTGAAGGAGAATGCGATTGCTCTGGAAGCGGCTCGCTCAGGCGGAGAGCAGCCGATTGAAATCGCCGACGGTCCCGGAATACCTCCGCTCGAAGGCGCACGAGCTTTGACTCGCATTCTCCTGGCCAATACTCCTTCTGCGGTAGTCGTGCTCTCCCAACCACTTAAAGACATTGACAATCGAAATCCAAATTCATCCGCAGCTGCAACCATCGCCACTGCGCCAAAGCCCGCACAACCGGCTGAAGGCGTAGAGGGCACGCTCGCCGCTTGGTGGCAAGATCTGCTCGGAGTGGAGCGCGTAGGACTGGATGACGACTTTTTCGACTTGGGAGGTCATTCCCTCGTCGGCGTTCGCCTCTTTGCCAAGATCAAAAGAACCTGGCAGGTGGATCTCGAGCTAGCTCTTCTCTTTGAAGCGCGCACCGTGCGCCAGCTAGCCGATGTGATTCGCAAGTCAAAGCAGCCGGCCCCTTCGCCGCAGAAAACATGGTCTTCTCTCGTGTCCATTCAGCCGAACGGATCGCGCATTCCCCTCTTCTGCGTTCATGCGATTGGGGGAGACGTCATTTTCTATGAACAGCTAGCCAGAGCTCTCGGACCTGACCAACCCTTCTACGCGTTCCAATCGCCACTTGTATCTCAGGCGGATATTCGCCAAACCAGCATTGAAGAGCTGGCGTCTACTTACGTCAAGGAGATGAGGGCCTTTTTCCCTCGAGGCCCTTATCTCATCGGAGGCGCATCCTTTGGCGGACTCGTTGCCTTTGAGATGGCGAAGCAGCTCCATGCACAAGGTGCGGAGCCCAGGTTGCTCGTATTGTTTGACACCGCTGTTCCAAGAAACGAGCAGCGCGTAGACGCCAAGGATCGAATCTCAGGTTTCCGGACTGGTCTCCGAAAGCAAGGTGCAACCTATCTCATGAAAAAGGCCGCCGTCAAAAGAGTGTATTGGGGAGACAAACTGCTTCGCCGGGTGAGGCTCATTGCTTGCGCATCGCATCGGCTCCTGCGCCACCGGCTCCCAATCAACCTTCACTATTTCCAAACGGAGGAAGCTCATAAACAAGCGCTAACGCAGTACGCCTTCCATCCCTACGCAGGCAAGATCACGCTCATGCGGGCAGTCGATCGCGGTCCCGAGGTGCTTGGGAAGCGCGAGGACCCGACACTTGGATGGGGTCACCTTGCAGGAGGCGGTCTTGAGATTCACGACGTCGATACCGGGCACATGTCAATGCTCTTTGACCCCTACGTCGAGACCTTCGTCGGCCAGCTCAAGCCTCTGCTTCCGTCCTAACTTTATCGTCGAAGGTTCCTTGCCGTCTCCACATTCCGCCCAGCTCAGCCCTCAGGAAACCATCGTGGCGCGCTGACAGCGAGCCTCGCTGGTGGTGCCAGCAGAGGTCCCGTTTCCAGCATTTCCAGATCCGGCCCCGCCGTTCTCTCGGCCATGATCGCGATGCGGTGGCCGGCGTGTTCCAGTAGACAAAACCGCCAGCGTCCAGCCTCGTCGTTCAAGCTCGGATCCAGCTCCAGGCGAATTCCCTCCGCACCTCCAAACACGAATGAAAACTTGTCCAATGGCAGCGAAAGTCCCATGCCCCGCGCCTTGATGTAGCTTTCTTTCAGCGTCCACAACGACAAGCCACGATCCAATTTGTCTTTGCCAGACAGGGCCTCAAGTTGTTTCAACTCGAGCGCTGAAAACACCCTATGTGCAACTTCTGCGATCTCTTTTACGCGCTCGCAAGGCTCCACGTCCACGCCCAATTCAGCCCCATGGCCGATCAGGCAAACCACCAGCCCCGGACTATTGGACAAATTGAATTGCAGGTCACAATCGGCGCTAGCGGTCGGCTTGCCATATGCATTCAAAGTAAAGCGCCAGGCCTCGGGCGAAATTGGATGATAGTGCGACAGCGCAGTACGCGCCAAGGCGCGAGTCGTCAGATATTCGCGCCGAAGCCTCTCAAACCTGAATGCCTGCCAGCAAACACGCTCGTCGGCGCTTAGCAGTAGGTCGCACGCCGGCGCGATTCCTTCCGCTAAAACATCGTTCGGGCAGGCGAGCCACAGGTGGAGTGTTTGTTTGTTCATCGTAATGTGAACAGAAACTGCTAAGTGCGCTTCCAGAATTGGGGTATCTCGAACCCGATCCCCTCAAATGGATGAGTGGCTGTCAGGGTCGCGCCCCTGATCGAAGCCAGAATGGCCCTGGCATTCAAAGAGGAGCCGTAAGTGCTTAGTAAGCTATTCTATTTAATCGCACCGAGTGCGGTGATAATGCCTGGCAATGGAGCCGGCTCGACGTCGATGCAGGCGCGTTCTCTCGCGTCCCTCCCCGCGTCGAAGAAGACGCCTTGTCAGCCGCCCGAACCTGAGCAAGCGCATAGTGGGCCACCAGCCAATTGGGCGGATGGTTGTCTGGCCGAGGCGCCAACACCACGTACGGAACTACACGATCCGAGAAGCGATTGCGCAAGTCAGGATCGCCAAACGGGGGCACATGATCCCCGACAATCACAAAAATGGTAGGGCACCCCAGTTTGCCCATGGCGAGCTTGGACACGGAACGATGCACGTTGGCAACGAGTTGGTACCACGAGCAGAGCGGAGACCCCGGTGACAGGTTCAGCGCGGTCGAGCAAGGGGTCCCGTCTACCAGCGGAGACGGGACAAGCACCGGCAAATGAAAATTCAGAGTCACCCAGTGCACGAAATATGGGTCGGCGTCATGCTCCGCAAGCCACCCTCCAATCCACTCCGCAACCGCTGCGTCGCAGGTCCCAACAAACGCCCCTGGACAATCTGGTAATCCCTGCCTCTTGAGTTGGTAATTGAACCATCTTTCCTGAAACCCGATCCTCGCGTACCAGGTCGACCGGGCGAACATGTGCCCGTCCATGCCGTGCACGGCAATGTTGTGGTAGCCCTGAGCAGCAAGCCGCTGCGGAAGACAGCCGCGCAGTTCAGCAGTTGAAGCCGCCAGCAGATGAAAGCCGAGTCCGTTACCACAAAGATCTCGAGCCTCGCCCGCAACAGTGCCGCCATAGAACGGAACGGTCCCCTGCATCACCTCATAGCGGGATTGTAGTCCAGGCTCGAAATAGAGTTGGACCAATGCATTCTTCCAGGTCGAGTCAGTCGCGAGTCCCCAGGACTCAACCAGCACAATTACCAGATTTGGCTTCTCCTGGAGTCCTTTACCCGCCGTCGATCCTGCAAACCGGACGGCCACAGCAGCGGCGCCTGGAACAGTCAGCACCGAGGCTCGGGTCGCTTCCTCGCTCTTTCGTATCCTGGCGAACTCGAGCTCGGCCTTCATCAAGTGAGCGGAGGGAATTCGAGCCAGTCGAGCCGCATTGAACAGGCTGAACTCCACCCTGTCTACACGTGGCCCCGATCCAAGAAAATCTGGAAGGTGTCCGGTCCTGCGAATGATCGACACGCTGTCCGCCGACAACAATAGTGCTCCGAAAGCAACCAGGCACACTGCCGCGAGCCATCGATGACGATCCCGGGTAGATGGCGCAGGCAGAAACGCTGCAACTGCCGTCACAAGCGCCGTGAGTAGCACCACCGCTACCGCGAATCGCCGACGCGGACCAGAAAGCGCATGAAACACGCCGATGTTCGCCAGGCATTCCGATACCGATAGGCAGTAGGTTCGACAGGCTCCGCAGATCAGATCCGCTGCAATGACGGTTGGCAACAACACGACAGTCACGATTCGTGGCGCAAACAGTGCCAGGACTCCAATCCCGGCATATTCAAGGCAAAACACTCCATGATGGAAAAACCCGAACGCGCTGCTCGCGGTCCAGAAGGGGATATTGGCCAAAACCGTATAGAACACGACGAAGATTGTCCAGTGTAAAGGGTCGGAATGTTGAGGGCACAGTCACCGTGCAAGGCCCGTTCCATCGAGCCTTCCTTCGCTGTACAAGACGAGCCCATTCCGCTAACCCCGTATCGGCAATTTGCCGACAACTTGTGCGTCACCGCGTTCCATCACCCGAAGATCCCTGACCGCAGATCTATTTGGACGAAAACCTGGATCCTTGACTGCGGATCCTTTGTGACGTGCACCCGACCAGGGGAGGTAACCGGCAGTACACACGCCGCCTCAGGGGGAATCCTGTGATCCCCGCCCTGGAACAGCCTAGGCCCCGGACGCCTTGGAGGCGTCGGAAGATTAGCCGCAAAGGATTTGCCAATTCCCAGCTTGAATGCCCAGGTTGAAAATCTGTTCTGAAACGGGTTCACCTGCCCCAGCCCACGGGCATCCCGCGGCACGACCTGAGGGCTATAATTCCCCCTATGGCGGCCAGCGCACCCACGAATCTGCCGGAATTCGATCAGGCTCCGAATGGCCCGGACATTGCATTTGCCGGCCCGGACACCACTGCCTCCAAGCTGCTCGCCCTTGAAGCCCGTCTGCAGCAATTGGGAAGCGTCATGGTGGCCTACTCCGGCGGCGTCGACTCCGCATTTCTGGCGGCCACTGCGCATCGAGTCCTTGGCTCCCGCATGCTTGCTGTATTGGCCGACTCGCCCAGTCTTGCCCGGCGCGACCTGGAGCAAGCCTGTGACTTTGCCAGCACGCAGAAAATACCGCTGCAAGTCATTCAAACCAGCGAGCTGGACCGGCCTGAGTACCAGCGCAACGACGCCAACCGATGCTTTCACTGCAAAGACGAGCTCTTTGCCACCATGGAAGCGCTTGGCCCCAAGCTCGGCTTTACCCGCATCGCCTACGGCATGAACGCAGACGACACCCGGGATTTCCGCCCCGGCCAGCGCGCCGCCGAGCAGCACGCCGTCCTCGCTCCCCTCGCTGAGGCGGGCCTTACTAAGATCGAGATCCGCGCTCTGTCCAAGGCTGCCGGTTACCCGCTCTGGGACCGTCCCGCCGCCCCATGCCTGTCTTCCCGCGTCGAGTACGGTCGCGCAGTCACCCGCGAGGTCCTTGAACAAGTGGAAAAAGCTGAGGAGTGCCTGCGCCAATTGGGCTTCCGCGAATTCCGCGTCCGCCATCATGGCGACTTGGCTCGCGTTGAGATTGCACGCGCCGAGCTGCCGTGCGCCCTTGCCATCAACACGCTTGACGCCATCTCGGCGGCCCTCAAACAAGCCGGGTACCAATACGTTACCCTCGACTGCGCAGGCTTTCGATCCGGCTCAATGAACGCACTCCTGCCCGCGGATGTCTTGGCCCGCCGCGGCACATAAGCATCCCCTGTAGCCAACGGTTTAGAATCACAAAGCCATGCGCATTGGATATTTAGAGTGTTTTTCCGGTATCAGCGGCGACATGCTGCTCGGCGCTCTCGTTGGTACGGGCGTTCCCTTCGACTGTCTTCAGCAGGCAGCAGCTGCGCTCAATATCAATGCACGCCTTGAGATGCGCAAAGTCAGCCGCGGCGGCCTTGCCGGCATCAAGGTCGACGTCCTCACTCCGGACCACCCAGTCAGCGAACCGGCGCACTCCCACCACGATCATGCACCGCATGCTCATCAACCGCACACGCTCCCCGCGCACCGATCCTTGTCTGCGATTCTTCAAATCATTCGGTCCGCCTCGATTTCAGCGTCCGTCAAAGACCGCTCCATCCGCGCCTTTCAACTCCTCGGCGAAGCCGAAGCCGCCATTCACTCCATTCCGATCGAGAACGTGCATTTCCACGAAGTCGGCGCGCTCGACACCATTATTGACATTGTCTGCGCTGCCGCCGGCGCCGAGTCGCTCGGCGTTGATCGCTGGCTTGCCTCGCCGCTCAACGTCGGCAGCGGAACCGTTGTCTGCCAGCACGGAATCTTGCCCATTCCGGCTCCAGCCACGCTAGCGCTTCTCGCCGATGCGCCCGTCTACGCTGCCGGCGAGCCAATGGAACGCATCACCCCCACTGGCGCCGCGGTCTTGCGCATGCTCGATGTGCGCTATGAGCCGCTGCCGCCCATGCGCATCAAGGCCTCCGGCTACGGAGCGGGCGGCCGCGAAACCGCCGGCCAGCCCAACCTGCTCCGCCTCCTCGTCGGCGAGCAAGACGCAGCCCAGCCCGGTGATGACGAATCCATCGCGGTCATTGAAACCGTCGTCGACGACTGCAATCCGCAGATCCTTGCCTATGTCAGTGAACTACTGCTCGACGCCGGCGCGTGGGATGTCTATCGCGCCTCCGTTCAAATGAAGAAGGGCCGCGCTGGCGTGCAGATCACTGTCCTTTGCCGTCCCAGCCTCCTGCCCCGCCTGCGCGATATTCTCTTCCGCGAAACCACCAGCATCGGCCTGCGCTGGAGGCTTGAAAACAAGCTGGCCCTTGCCCGCGAATTCCTCACCGTGCAAACCCCGCGCGGCGAAGTCCGCATCAAGATCGCCCGCTGGCCCAACGGCAAGGTCGCCAACGCGGCACCGGAGTATGAGGATTGCCGGTTGCTGGCCACGCTGCACTCTGTCCCACTCAAGCAGGTCATCGCGGAGGCCATGCAAGCCTACATGGCACCGGCCGAAGGAGAACGTCCATGAAACTCATCGTTTTGGCAGAAGCAGCGCTGGCGCTTGCCTGCATTGCAACACCGTCAGGTGCAGCACCCCCGCCGCAATCCAAGAGCGTACACTCTGAAGGCTGCGTCGAAGCTGGCGTCGAGAATCGCTGCCTCATCGTCAAGGACCTCAAGACCGGCGTACTCTACAACGTGTTAATCAAGGATCCGAAGCCCAATCTCGGAGAAGGAATCGAATTCACCGGCGCGCCCCATGACGGTCCGAGCACCTGCATGCAAGGCATCGCAGTTGACGTGACAAGTTGGACGCGCAAGGATTCCTTGAAATGCAGCCAGCCCCAGGAGCCCAATAAATGACGCATTGCTGCGCGCCATCTTCCCGCGACCCGATTTAACCCATTCGCTGTTGGGTGCCCCACCCTTGCCGCGTCGTTGTCTTTGCCGCTAGGGTGGGAGACCTCAAACTCCAACCACTGCGCAGTTGATAAGGAACAGCACTGATGGATCGCCTCAGCATCGAATCGCTTCTCAACGACGTCCGCGAAGGCCGGACCCCCGTCAGCCAGGCCCTCGACCGTCTTCGCGATCTCCCCTTCGAAGACCTCGGCTTCGCCAAGCTCGATCATCACCGCGCTCTCCGCACCGGCATGCCTGAAGTGATCTTCGCCGCCGGCAAAACCTCTGCACAGGTAGCAACCATCTTCGCGCGCATGGTCAAGGCAGGTGGCAATGTCTTGGCCACCCGCGCCTCTCGCGAAATGTTTGGCGCTGTGCTCGCCGCCGACCCACGCGCTGAATTCCACGAGACCGCCCACGCCATCACCCTCGCTCAGGCCCCCGCCATTCCTGGCAAGGGCACCATCGCTGTCGTCTGCGCCGGCACCAGCGATCTGGCTGTGGCGGAAGAAGCCGCGGTAACAGCGCGCCTTATGGGCAACACCGTCGAGCTCATCGCCGACGTGGGCGTCGCTGGCATTCATCGCCTGCTCGCCCAAAAGCAAGGCCTCCAATCCGCCCGCGTACTCATCGTCTGCGCCGGCATGGAGGGCGCTCTGCCCACCGTCGTGGGCGGCCTCGTCAACGCCCCAGTCCTCGCCGTTCCCACCAGCGTGGGCTATGGCGCATCATTCGGCGGCGTGGCCGCGCTCCTCGGCATGTTGAACACCTGTTCGCCCAACGTCTCCGTGGTCAACATCGACAACGGCTTCGGCGCCGCCTGCAT
>OBLU010001518.1_pt1 | contig 21584 bp, 19 predicted proteins | sample 1518681 | NCBI WGS metagenome assembly OBLU01 (sample SAMEA3539304, study PRJEB22396) | soil metagenome | biome: tundra; feature: field; material: soil | place: USA | collected 2010-05 | depth 0.15 m
ACGTGTGCTCTTCCGATCTCATCGATGCCATTGTGGCCACTACGGAGTTGGCGCCCGTCCGAGTGTGGCGCGCCGCGGAACAGGGACGCGGCGCGACGGCTTGAGGATGGCGATGTCCTGGCCGTCGTCGACCCCGTGACGGCCACACCATGAGCCCAGATGCAGCGGCTGATCGAACGCGAACCCGCCGCGTCGGACCGTGCGTCGCAGGGCGGCGGGGGTGTAGCCGACGGCAGCCTCGGGGTGACCCGGGTCGTTGATGCGGCAACCCTTGCCATAGGCATGGATGAACTTCAACACGTCCGCCGTGGCGCCCGATAACTGCACGCTCTCTTTGCCGAGGACGAAAAATGATGCGAAGACACGTCCGTCCCTGCGGAGGACGCGACGGAATTCGCGGAGAAAGTGTGTGATGTCCTGCTCGAACATGTGGGTGAAGACGGACTGGAGAATGATGCGGTCGATGGAAGCTGTCGCCGCGGGGATGGTGATCTCTGGCGCCGAAAGGGCGCCCTGCGGGTTGTAGAACTCACTGCGGATATTGAGGTGCGCGAACGTGAAGTTCGCATGGCGTCCCGTGATGTGCTCCTGACACCACGCAATGCTGGGCCCGCTCACGTCGACGCCGAGGTACGAACCGCCCGGGCCGAGGACGCCGGTCAGAGGTATTGCATCGCGACCGACGCCACATCCCACCTCGAGCACGTCATGACCGGCACGAAGAGGGCAGTAGCGGGCGTAGGCAGCCAGGTGGGCGGCAGATATCCCGGCCCACGTCTCCTCACCTCCGCCGGTCAGGATGGCGAGGTCGACCGGTATGTCGAAACCCTCGAAGGCAAAGGTCGCGGTCATTGGTCCAACGCGTTGGCGGCCACGATCGAGGCCAGCCACGCCGCGCTCGGTTTGGGAGTGCGAGCAAACGTGGACCGGTCCACGCTGACGAGCCCGAAGCGGGGCCGGTAGCCGAAGGCCCACTCGAAGTTGTCGAGCAATGACCAATAGGTATATCCGCGCACATCGATTCCTTCTGTAATCACGTCCAACACGCCCTGCAACGCGTGGCGGACGTACGCAATGCGCTGTTCGTCATCGGCCGTCCCGATCCCGTTTTCGGTGACCAGGAGGGGAACCGTGGCGCTGGTGTATGCCGCAGCGCGCCGAAGGCAATTGCCGAGTGATTGCGGATAGAACTCGTAGCCCATGTCGAGCACCGGTATCCCCGGCTCGTGGCCGGCCCACCCGTCGGGACCGATGCGCATCCGGGTGTACACCTGGACGCCGAGGAAATCGTCGCCAGCCGTCGCGTCGAGGAACACGTCTTCGGCGTGGCGGCGGATGCTCTCCAGTTGCTCCTCGCCACCGGGCGCGAGGTGGTAGTCGGTCATCGAGAGCGTCAGCCCCACGGGAACTCCCGGCGCGGCGCCGCGGATGGCCTCGACCGCGGCGCGATGTCCGGCAATCAGGTTGGCGCCGACCCGGTACGAGAGCTCCTTGTCGGTCTTCCCGGGAGGGAAGAGCCCGGCGTGCCAGCCCATGGTGGCCACGATGTTCGGCTCGTTGATGGTGCAGGCACGGGTCATCACGTCGCCGAGCTCCTCGGCCACCACGCGACAGAACCGGCCGAAATGCTCGACAGCCGCTTCGCTCTCCCAGCCCCCCTGGGCGACGAGCCAGAGCGGCGTGGTGAAGTGATGGAAGGTGACCACCGGATCGATGCCACGTTCCCGCAACCCTTCGCATTGGCGCCGGTAGTGTCCGAGAGCGGCGCGTGAGATCTCGCCTTCGGCCGGCTCTATCCGGCTCCATTCGACGGAGAACCGGTAATTGTCCAGGCCTAACTCGGCCACGAGGTCCGCGTCGTCCGGCCAGCGGTTCCACGAGTCGCAGGCATCTCCCGAGGAGTCGGCGCAGCCGGAGCCCGACGTGTGCTCGAACTCCCACCAGTCATTGTTGGTATTGCCGCCCTCGACCTGATGTGCCGCCGTCGCTGTTCCCCAGGTGAACCCGTCCGGGAAGGCGTTCGCGGATGCTGTCCTCGCCATTGCCGTGCCTCCAAGTCAACCCGCCCTGGCGTGCAATGTATCGTTGGCTGACAGTGACGTCACACTCCTCGCCAGCGACCCATAACGCCCCCACACCGGCACGTGAGCCGGATGGGCCAGCTGCCGCGCCGCGCTCGCGTGACGACGATGCGTCGCGCCAAGCTCCGATGGTCGAGGCCCACCAGCTGGTCAAACGCTTCGGTGATTTCGTGGCGGTGGACGGCGTCGACTTCACCATTTCCAAGGGCGAGTCATTCGGCTTCCTCGGTCCGAACGGTGCGGGCAAGACATCGACCATGCGGATGATCTCGTGCATCAGCCCCGTGAGCGAAGGGACCCTGCGGGTGCTCGGCATGGACCCGGCCACGGAGGGCGCGCAGATCCGGGCCAGGATGGGGCTCGTACCCCAAGAGGATTCCTTGGACCTCGACCTCACGGTTCTCGACAACCTGATGATCTACGGCCGTTACTTCGACATGCCGAAGAAGGTGATCCGCCAACGGGCCGACCAGCTCCTCGCGTTCGCCCAGCTGACCGAGCGCGCCAACGACCGGGTGGACCCCCTGTCGGGAGGCATGAAGCGGCGGCTCACGATCGCCCGCGCACTCATCTCCGATCCCGACCTGCTCATACTCGATGAGCCGACGACAGGTCTCGACCCCCAGGCTCGCCACCTTCTCTGGGACCGCCTCTACCGCCTCAAGCAGCAGGGCGTGACGCTGGTGATCACCACCCATTACATGGACGAGGCAGAGCAGCTCTGTGATCGCCTGGTCGTCATGGACAAGGGTCGTTTCGCCGCAGAGGGGAGCCCGCGCCAGCTCATAGGGCAACACGCGACCAAGGAGGTGGTCGAGCTCCGCTTCCAACCGGGCCAGCACGAGTCCATCGCACTGAAGGTGGCCGACCTGGCCGAGCGTCATGAGGTCCTCCCCGATCGCATCCTCCTCTACACCGACGACGGGGACGCGGCGTTGGGCGAGGTGGCCGCCATGGGGCTGGCCCCGCAGAGCACACTGGTACGACGCTCGACCTTGGAGGATGTCTTCCTCCGGTTGACGGGCCGAACCCTCGTCGACTGACGCGCCTCGAAGGACCACGCGCCATGTCGACCGCAGAGCCCTCCATCTTCGAGCACGGTGAGGTGGTGCAGCCGCGCCGTTTCACCACCCCCATGTGGTTACGCGGCGCGTTGTACTGGGGCTACCAGTACAAGCGGACATGGCGCAGCTCCATCTTCACCAGCTTCTTGATCCCGGTGCTCTATCTGACATCGATGGGCGTTGCTCTCGGGTCCCTTATCGACAAGCACTCCCACGGCGTCGACGGCGTGACCTACGTGGCCTATCTGGCGCCGGGCCTGCTCGCCGCGACCTGCATGCAGATCGGCGCCAACGACACGATGTGGCCGGTGATGGGGGCCATCAAGTGGATGCGGACCTACTTGGCCATGCTGGCCGCACCGCTGGACGTCTACGACGTCCTGCTCGGGCACCTGGCCTGGGTGGCGGCGCGCATCGGGATCGTCGTGACCATCTACCTGGCGGTGATGGCCGCCTTCGGCACGGTGCACTCCGCGTGGGCCATTTTTGCGCTGCCGGCCGGGGTGCTCACCGGGATGTCCTTCGGTGCGCCAATGGCGGCCTTCTCGGCCACCCAAGACAAGGACAGCTCGTTCTCGACGGTGTACCGCTTCGTCGTGATCCCGTTGTTCCTCTTCTCGGGCACCTTCTTCCCGATCTCGCAACTGCCCCGCCTCCTCCAGTATCTGGCCTACGCCACACCGCTCTTTCACGGCGTCGCGCTCTGCCGCGACCTGACGCTGGGGCAGGTGCACGGATGGGTCGATGTGGGGCATGCCGCCTACCTGTCGGTCTGGGTCGGCGTGGGGTACGCGCTCTGCCGCCGCACCTTTGCCAAGCGCTTGGTCGTATGAGCCCGACCGACGCTGCGACCGGACTCGAGCGGCCAGGTGTGGCGCTGCGGATCACCCCGCTCGCCCTTCTGGGCGGGCGCAATGCCGCCCGGGTACTCGAGCGCAACATCCTGGTGTACAGGCGATCATGGATCTTCATCGTGTCCGGCTTCTTCGAGCCGCTCTTCTACCTGCTCTCGATCGGGATCGGCCTCAGCCACCTGGTCGGTCCGATCCCGGTCGATGGACGACTCGTCGCCTATACGGCATTCGTGGCCCCCGGCCTCCTGGCCTCGTCGGCCATGAACGGCGCCATGTTGGATTCCACCTTCCTGGTGTTCATGAAGCTGAAGATCGCCAAGACATATGACGCCATGCTGGCCACCCCACTCGCCGTGGGCGACATCGCCCTGGGCGAACTGAGTTGGTGCGTGCTGCGGGGAGCCCTCTACTCGGGCGCCTTCCTCTGCATCATGGCCGCGCTGGGCTACGTCGTCTCGCCCTGGGCGATTCTCTGTTGGCCGGGCGCCATCCTCATCAGCCTGGCCTTCGCCTCGGTCGGAATGGCCGGGACGACGTACATGCGCACGTGGCAGGACTTCGACATCGTTTCGTTGGCCTTCATCCCGCTGTTCTTGTTCTCCGCCACCTTCTACCCCCTGACGGTCTTCCCGGGCTGGCTCCAGGCCGTCGTGCGATGCACGCCCCTCTACCAGGGGGTCGTCCTTGAGCGAGCCGCTGACCTGGGTATATTCACCTGGTCGCTGCTCATTCACATCGGGTACCTGGCGGCGATGACGGTCGGCGGTGTGATGATTACCAGTCGCCGTCTCGGTCGCCTCCTCCTCCCGTAAGGACGGGGCACACGGGTTGGCTACCCTACGAACGGAGGTCATCGGGCAATGAACATTGTGGTGAGCAACGTCAAGGGTGGAGTGGGTAAGACCACCACCGCCGTCTACCTGGCCGGAGCGGCGGCGCAGCGGGGGCGCGACGCTGTCTATCTGGTCGACGCCGATCGCCAGGCATCCTCGGCCGAATGGTTCGAAACCATGCCCATTTCGGGGGTCGAACTGGTCGAGGCACCCTCGGAAAGAACGGTGGCCAAGGCGATGGAGGGGGAAGACGGCATCGCGGTGGTCGACACGCCACCGGGCGACGAGCGCATCGTCCGTGCCGCGTTGGCCCGTGCCGACGCGCTCGTCATCCCCACGCGGGCCGGCGGGGTGGAACCGAACCGGGTCGTCGCCACCCTCGAGATGACCCCCGCCAACATTCCCGCTGGCGTCGTCATCTGCTCGGCCCGGTTGGGCACCAGGGATCTCGAGGCCACCGTCGAGTGGTGGGCAGAACTCGATGTCCCGGTGTGGGGCATCATTCCCGAGAGGGTGTCCATCGCCAGCGGCCCGGCCGCCCGGCTCTCGTCGGAGGGGCTCGATCTCTACGGCCAAGTGCTCAAGAAGGTTATGGCCAGACGGCGCTGAGCCTCAGGTCGACGCGACTTTTTCAATCAGTGCGCGGTGCATCTGGCTCGCGCTCCAAGGGATCGGCGGCTGCCCGCGGAGCTGTCCGACCAACTCGGAGAGGAACCAGCGGCGTACGGCCACACTGGCGGCCGAGGCCGGCAGTGTGAGCAGCTGGGCGACCAGGCCGAATTCGTCCGCCTCGTCGAGCATGGCGTCGTACAACTCGCACGCTGCCGCCGCAGACTGCGGCAGCGCGAGGTGCCAGTCATGCGTCACCGTCTTTTCGTTCACGACCTCCTGCCAGCTCTCGTCGACCCCAGGCCCGAGGCCGCTGAACCGTGTCCCGATCTCCGAGAGGAGCGCAGTCAGCCGCTCCGGGAGGCGCGAGGAATGCGCATCGGGATGTTCCTTCATGAGGCGAAGCTCGCGGAAGAGCGCTTCGTATTCCTCGCTGGCCTTCTGCAGCAACGCGACGGGTACCCCGAGCAGGTCCACCGGGACAAGAGGCTGTTGCTTCGCCGCATGGTGCAACTCGGGCTGCGCCACGCCGATGAGGTCGAAGCGGAAGGTACCGTCAGAGACCCCTCGGGGCGTCACCGGGTAGTCAACCGGCAGTTCGAACCACACAATTTTCCCACCGATGACGGGTTGGACGCCCCAATCCGAGGCCAGGGTGTTGAACAGCGTGAGGCCGCGGCCGGTGGCGGCGTCGGTGGCGTAGTCCTTTATGGAGGGGGGCACCGGACTTCCGTCGGCCACGTCAATCCGGATGCGGTCGGTCATGAGATGAAGCGTGACGGTAAAGGGCGTGGCCGCGTGCAACACGGCGTTGGTGACCAACTCTGACGTCAAGAGTGCGGCGCACTCGCTGACGTCGGCCGGAAGGTCGCTGAGTCGCTCCGTGATCCAGTGGCGTGCCCTGGGGGTGCTCTCGACAATCGGGTCAAGGCGCAGCGTCGACATTCCGTCGTGATCTGTACCCAAGGTGGTCGATTCCCTACCCTCGGCGGGCAGCCCGAGATAGCGCAGGGCAAGGACCACCACGTCGTCGGCCCTTTCGTCATCGCCGAGCCGCGTGGCCAGCTCCGATGCCGGCCGCGCCGGCCAGCCCGCCACCGCGACAGCGGTGGCGGCGTCGGCCAACCGTTGCATGCCCACCGTGATGAGCTCGCTGCGACGTTCGACGAGGCCATCGGAGTACATGATGAGCGCGTCGCCCGGCTGCAGGACGAGATCGCATGCCGGTCGCTCGGGTCCTCCCAGGCCGGCCGCGATGAGGAGCGAGCTCGCCACGGTGGGGAACGCAGTGGCGCCGTCGGCGCGGACGATCAAGGGTGAGGGGTGACCGGCGTTGGCGAGGCAGACGGTGCCCGACTTCGGATTGATCATGCCCACCACGACGGTGACCACACGATCCTCTACGAGGACGTCGAAGAGGTGATCCAGCGAGGAGAGCACGTCGCTCGGGCTCTGACCCGTCACTGCATAGGCGCGAATGGCACTGCGGACCTGTCCCATGAGGGCCGCCGCCGCCGCGCCCTTTCCCATTACGTCACCGACGCTGAACATGACGCGGTCGTCGTCGAGTTGGAAGACGTCATACCAGTCGCCGCCGACGTAGGTGCCGGCCGCGCCGGCACGGTACTCCGCGTCGAAGTGCAGGCCTTCAACGGTGGGAAGGAAATCCGGAAGCACGGCGCGCTGCAATACTTCGGCCACCACGTGCTCCCGCTGGAAGCGGGTGGCATTCGACAACGCCACACCGGTACGGCTGGCGACTTCGGTGGCCAGGGAGACGTCGTCGGGCTCGAACTTCCGTCCAGGACCATCGAAAAACGTCATCACCCCGATGACGTGTCCGTTGGCCGAGAACGGCACGGCAAGTGCGGTGGCTTCGCCCTCAGTGCCGTCGTCGGTGAACGGGGTCGGCGCGAGTTGGATGCGCCCGGTCCGATACGCGATGGCCGCGGGCGCGTCGGAGTCGAACGGCATGCTGTCCATGCCGATGAGGGTCTTTTCCGCGTGAGACTCGAAGACCTCGCCTGTTCGCACAGTGAGTCGTTGCAACCCGTTGTCGCCCGGGACCTGTACGACGCAGGCATCGGAAAGCCGGCCGACGACCAGGTTCATCGTGCGTTGCATCACCGTGGTCGGGTCGAGGCTGGAGCTCAACAGTTTGGTCACATCCGAGAGCAAGGACAGCCGTTCCCGACCCGCCTCGGCGTCGCGCAAGGCTTGGCGTTCCTGCTCGAAGAGCTGAGCTCGTTCCAGCGCCTGTGCCGTCAGTCCGGCCAATGTCGAGAGGAAGCGGAGCTCGGGCTCGGTCGGCTCGGGTCGACCCACGAACGCGAGGGCGAGAACCCCCAGCGCACCCACGCTCCCCATGAGGGGCTCGGTCACGATGGTGACCGGTTGGCCCAACTCCACCATGACGCCGGGCACGATCTCGGGCGAGAGGTCGGCGCCGTCGTGTGCCGATGCCCCCAGGGTCGTGGTTATCGTGCGACCCGAGGTGAACGTCGATCCCGACGGGGTGCCGTCCACGGGGACCAGGCCCCGCGAGAGCAAGGCCGGGTGCCCGCTACTGGCCAGGCACGAAAGCGCACGACCATCGGCGACGGGGACACGGCAGGCCGCCGACTGCGCGCCGAGGGCCCGACGCCCACCGGCGATGGCCTCGCGGGCCACTTCGCCCGGCGTCGTTGCTGCCGCCAGCGCCGAACTGAGGTGATGGAGATGCTGGCTGCGCTCGAGGCTGATGAATTCGGTCAAGGTCAGGCGGGCTCGCTCGACCGCCTGTGCCGCCGCCCGCGTGATGGTGAAGAGGAACGTCTTGTCGTCTTCGGTGATCGAACGCGGCGTGACCCATTGCACGAGGACGGCGCCCACGGCATGGTCGGAGACGACCAATGGCACCACGGCGAACGCGTTGAACCGGCTGGCATGCAGCGACTCTGCCGTCGAAGGCCGGTCACGGTGCTGCTCGTCGACGGAGTCGGCGAAGAAGCCAACCCGCTGCTGGAGAACGTGCGCCAGCTCGCCGTCAGGCTCGAGCATGGCCAGTACATCAGCCTCAGATTCGCTTGCCTGGTAGCCGAAGCGCCGCTGCACGCACAGCACGCCGCGTTCGTTCGTGGTGGCGAACGCGGCTGCATCGACGTGCAACTCGTCGCGCAAGGCACCGAACACGGCGTCGGCCACCTGGGCCGGATCGGCTGACGTGGTCAGCGCGCGCGCCAGGGCTTGCATGCTTTGCGCCGTCTCGGCCGCCACACGACGCCGGCGTTCGATGCGGGTCTCGGTGCGAGCCGACCGTAATTGCTTGCTTCGTTGAGAGCGGAGATAGGAGATCCAGATGGCCACCCCGGAGCTGGCCAGCAAGGTGCCGACACGGAGGACATGATTCAATTGGTCGTACTGGCGCGGCGGCGTGCTCAGAATCAGGGAGTAGACGGTGGCGTACGCACCGACCAGCGCCGTGCGCCGGGGACCGGCGAAGGCGGCAGCAATGAACGGGCCGATCGCCAGGAACCCGATGAGGCCGAACTTGCCGCCGAAGACTGCGTCGACGACGGCCACGGTGGACACCCAGAGGAGCGCCACGGTGATGGACACGAGCTCTGTGCGATCCCTGGGGGGAGCGGTCTGGGCCTGTGGATGTTCGCTTTCTGGTCCCGCCACGCCAATCCTCCCCCCGTCAGCCGGTCGTGGGCACAGGTGCCGACTGCAACGCTATTGCGCGTTGGCGACCCCCAACGACACCTGCAGCGGGGGTTGTAAGGTGATCTCCTACCCAGCTCGGGGCAGGAAGAAACATCGTGAGGTTTACATTTGGCCCGGATGGCAATAGGTCCCGCAGATCAATCGCCATTGCAGGGCGCCCGTGAGCGCGCCGGATGTCACTGCCGTCGAAAACGAGAACTGGGGCGTAATGGAGCAAGAGTTTCATATTGAAGAGCGGGTCGATCGAGGCCTCCCGGTCATCACCGTCGCCGGTGAGATCGACGTCGCCACGGCACCGCAGCTGCGCGAGGCGCTCCACGGGGTGATCGCGCAGGGGCGGGCCACGGTGGTGCTCGACCTGCTCGCCGTCACCTTTCTCGATTCGACCGCCTTGGGTGTGCTCGTCGGCGGGCTCAAGCGTTGTCGCGAGCTGGGGGGCGAGTTGCACGTCGTCGTGACGGATGCGCGGATCAAGAAGATCTTCGAGATCACCGGTTTGAACAAGGTCTTCCCGATTGTCGACGCCCTGTCCGAGGTTGGTGCGTCATGATCGAAGAGTCCGAGTTCACGGGGAGTTCGACGCTGGGAGACGGTGATCGGGTGGTGCTGACGTTTCCGGCACGCGGTGATCTCGTGGTCCTGGCCCGACTCGTGGCCTCGGCGATCTCGGTCCGGGTCGGCTTCGACATTGAAGAGCTTGAAGACCTCCGGCTCGCCGTGGGAGAGCTCTGCCTTCTCGCCCTCCAAGGCAGTGACGCCCGGCACGGCGATCTTCGGCTGGAGTTCACCGTGTCGTCCGAGTCGCTCGATATCGCATGCACCTTGGTCGGCGCCGTGCCGGCAACGGCGAGGCGTAGCGCCGACGGCGACGAGGCCGATGAGTTGAGCGAGCAGATTCTGGCGGCACTGGTGGATGAGCACGGCCGTGAGCAACAGGATGGATCTGTGCGGGCCTGGTTGCGCAAGCGGAGGAAGGGGCCTCTGGCGTGACGGGATGCGGCCCGACAGCCCCGCGCCCGCCAAGGCAGTGAAGGAAGAGACAACGCCTGAACGTCCCGCAGTCTCTGACGCGGAACGGAACGCGATGATCACCGACAACCTCGGTCTGGCCCATCAATTGGCGCGCCGGTTCCTGCACCGTGGTGAGCCGTTGGAGGATCTGGTGCAAGTGGCCTCAGTCGCCCTTGTCAAGTCCGTCGATCGATTCGATCCCGGCCGTGGTGTGGACTTCGCCGCCTTCGCGACCCGGACCATCATCGGTGAGCTCAAGCGACATTTCAGGGACAAAGGATGGGCGGTTCGAGCCAGCCGCCGCGTCCAGGAGCTCTATCTCGAGCTCGGTCATGCCACCTCGACGCTGGTGCAGCAACTCGGGCGGAGCCCGACGGTGGCCGAACTGGCCGAGATGACCGGCTCGAGCGAGGAAGCCGTCCTCGAGGCAATCGAGGCAGGGCAGGGGTACCGGGCGGCGTCGATAGATGCTTCGGAGAACGAGGATGATCCGCTGTCGGCCCGCATGGGTGAACGCGACGCACGCTATGACGCGGTGGAGGAGCGCGCGCTCCTGGCGCCGGCTCTGGCCATGCTGCCGCACCGCGAGCAGACGATCCTTCGCATGCGATTCGTGCAGGGACTGACGCAATCAGAGATCGCCGCGACGATCGGTGTCAGCCAGATGCACGTCTCGCGCCTCTTGGCCGCCAGTCTCGAGGAGTTGCGCCGTCATATCGACGCCGACACGGTGGAGTAAGCGAGCCGATCTGACCCCGAAGACGTTTCCCTTCGTCTGACAGCCCAATTCGTACGGTAATCGATGCCTCTGGCTTCAAAGATGTTCGAGATCGACGGGAGCGCTGAAATTGATGACGCATTCCCGATGTCAATTGGGTATGGTACGGGCCACCCATCTCCGAAAGGATCGTCATGACAGATCTGGCGGCGCCTCCGCAGAGTCCGGACAGCATCGGGGAGAAGGGGCTGAAGGGCGGTGCCCTCGGACTCATCTCCTCCGTTGTGGTCGGGGTGGCGTCCACTGCGCCGGCCTACAGCCTGGCCGCCACTCTCGGATTCGTGGTCATAGCAATCAACGGGCTGCAGGCGCCGATCATCACCATCCTGGCCTTCGTCCCCATGCTGTTCATCTCCTACGGCTACAAGGAGATGAACTACGCCGACCCGGACTGCGGCACGACCTTCACCTGGGGCGCCCGGGCCTTCGGCCCGAAGACGGGATGGATGGGCGGCTGGGGGATCGTGGCGGCAGACCTGCTGGTCATGGCCAGCCTGGCCCAGGTGGCGGGTCAGTATGTCTTCCTCCTCTTCGGCGCCAACGGGATCGGGAACAACGCCAACAGCGGCTGGGTACTGGTTCTCGGGATCGCCTGGATCGTCGCTATGACCGCCATCTGCTACGTCGGCATCGAGATCTCGGCCAACTTCCAGAAGGCGCTGCTCGGGATTGAGCTGACGATGCTGCTGGTGCTCTCCATCGTGGCGCTGGTCAAGGTCGGAAACGGGAGTGCGCCGATCGGTCACCTGACGCCCGCCGCGTCGTGGTTCAATCCCTTCGACCACTTCAACGCCACCGGCTTCATGGCCGGCTTCACGTTCATGCTCTTCATCTACTGGGGCTGGGACACCGCGGTGTCGGTCAACGAGGAGACCAAGGACTCACAGACCACACCCGGGCGGGCGGCCGTGCTGTCGACCCTCGTCCTGTTGGCCACCTACGCCCTCGTCATCGTGGCCACCCAGTCATATGCCGGCATAGGGACCAAGGGCATCGGCCTGCAGAATCACAATCATGTGGGTGACGTGCTGTCGATTCTCGGTCACAGCATCTTCGGAACATCAGGGTTCGGGAGCACCCTCACCAAGTTGCTGATTCTCATGGTGTTGAGCTCGGCCGCCGCGTCCACCCAGACGACGATTCTGCCCACAGCCCGGACCACGCTGTCGATGGCCGTCTACAAGGCGATCCCCTCCGCATTCGGCAAGATCCACAAGCGATTCCTCACCCCGACCGTGTCCACCTTGGCGATGGGTGCGGTGTCCATCGTGCTCTACGTGGTGATGAACCAACTGTCGTCGGGAAACAGCGTCATCGTCGACTCGGTCTCCGCCCTCGGTACGATGATTGCGTTCTACTACGGCCTGACCGGATTCACCTGCGCGTGGTATTACCGGGACACCCTGCGTTCCAGCATACGCAACCTGTGGATCAGGGGGATCCTGCCTTTCCTGGGCGGTCTGATCCTCCTCGGGTGCCTCATCTACAACCTGTGGCACTACTGGAATCCGGCCAACTGCGACACGGTGTGGGACATGCCCTTTGCCCCGCATTGGCGCATTGGTGGAGTGTTCCTCCTCGACTTCGGCGCGTTGTTGCTGGGCGTCGTGCTGATGCACGTCTACAAGGCCTTCCGGCCGGCGTATTTCCGCGGTGAGGTCCTCAACCGTGACACGCCGACCAGGGTGCCCGAGGACATCGGCGTCCCCGTTGGCCTCTTTGGCATCGAGCCGTTCGAGACGGAGTAGTGGACCTCGAGTTGCGGGGGAAGGTGGTGGTGATCACCGGCGGCACCGATGGCCTCGGCCTGGCCCTGGCGCACCGGTTGATCGCCGAGGGCGCCTCGGTGGCCGTCTGCGGCCGTGACGAAGAGCGCCTTCGCGCGGCCGAGGGCGGCTTGGCGGCAGCCGGTGGCGACGTCCTGGCCGTGTCGGCCGATGCCGGGCGCGCCGAGGAGATCGAGCGCTTCGTCGAGGGGGCGGTGGCCAGGTGGGGGAAGATCGATGGGATCGTCCACAATGCCGGTCGCGCCGCGGCCGGGCCGTTGGAGTCCAACGACGACTCGGTGTGGGAAGACGACCTGCAGCTGAAATTGATGGGCGCGGTGCGGCTCACCCGGATGACCCTGCCGCATTTGCGGGCGAGCAAGGGAGCGGCGTTGTTCACCTTGGCCATGGCGGCCAAGGCCCCGGGAGCGACGAGCGAGCCCAGCGCGGTCTCGCGGGCCGCCGGCATGGCGTTGATGAAGGCTCTCTCCAAAGAGCTGGGTCCGGACGGGATCCGGGTCAATGCGCTCTTGATCGGGCTCATGGAGAGCGGGCAGTGGGTGCGCGGGGCGGCCGCATCGGGCACGGAGCTTCCGGCGTTCTACGAGCGCTTGGCGGCCAACGCGGCGATCCCCCTGGGGCGTGTCGGGCGGGCTGAGGAATTCGCCGACGTGGCCTGCTTCCTCCTCTCGGCGCGGGCGTCCTACCTCACGGGGACGGCCATCAACCTGGACGGGGGACTCTCGCCGGTTGTCTAGCTGCACCCCAGGTGGGAAATGACAGGCGGCGAATTGTCCGGACGCAAGATCGTGATCACCGGGGTCACAGGCCTGGTGGCACGACCGCTCGCCCTCGCGTTGGCCGGTGACAACGAGGTGGTTGGAGCGGCGCGCTTCACTGATCCGGCGACGCGGGCTTCCCTCGAGGCTGCGGGCGTACGCTGCGTGCAGATCGACTTGGCGGCCGGCGATGTCTCGAGTCTCCCGCCCGACGCCGACATCGTCCTGCACTTCGCAGTGGCCAAGACCAACAATTGGGAGGTGGACCTCGCAGCCAACAGTGGCGGCCTGGCCCACCTGATGGAACATCACAAGGACGCGGCGGCGTTCCTCCACTGCTCCACCACCGCGGTGTACCGACCCGAAGGTCATCGCCTATTCGCCGAAGATGGCCCGCTCGGTGACAACCATGGGGTGTGGCCATTCCTGCGCACGTACAGCATTTGCAAGATCGCGGCGGAAGGCACCGCCCGCTGGGCGGCCGCCCGCTTCGGTCTGCCGACGACGATCGCCCGGCTCTCGGTCCCCTACGGCGACAGCGGCGGATGGCCAGCCGTTCATCTGCACATGATGCTGGCGGGGCATGCCGTCCCCGTGCACGTCGATGCGCCCAGCGTGTACCACCCCATCCATCACGACGACATGGTGGCCATGATCCCGCGGTTGCTCGCGGCGGCGGCGTCCGTCCCGGCCACCGTCGTCAATTGGGGCGGGAGCGAAGCCGTCAGCATCGAGGAGTGGTGTGGGTTCCTGGCCGAGCTCACGGGGACCCCAGCCCGTTTCGCACCGACAACCCACACCATCGACAGCGTGCAGATCGACACCACCCGCATGCACGAGCTGATCGGTCCCACCTCGGTGCGATGGCGCGAGGGGATGAAACGGATGGCCAGTGCCCTGCACCCGGACAAGGTGCGGTGAACGCGGTGCGCTTCGTCCCCTGTGACCCCGAGGAGCCGCCGGCGTCGGAGCTGCTGGCCGAAATGGCCCACGAGCTCAACGCGATGTACTGGACGTCGAGCCGGCTGGACCTTCCTCCGGTCCATCCGGCGGAGTTGCGGCCGCCCGATGGCGTCTACCTCGTGGCATGGGACGGCGAACTCGCCGTGGCCGGAGGAGCGGTGCGGCGCATGGGCGACCATGTGGGGGAGATCAAGCGCATGTTCGTGCGCCCTGCGGCCCGGTCGCGCGGCGTAGCCCGCGAGCTCCTGGCTGCGCTCGAGTCGTCGGCGCACGCGTTGGGCTATCGCCGGCTGCGATTGGACACAGGCCCGAAGCAGGTGCACGCGCTCAACCTGTACCGCCAGGCCGGATATGTCCCGGTCGACCCCTACAACGAGAACCCCTTTGCCTCGTTCTGGGGAGAGAAGGACATCGATCGACCTTCGCCGTGAGCGCACGCTCCGAAGGCGCACGGAGGCGTTTGTAGACTGACACGCGTGTCGGAGAACAGGATGGCGGCGTGAGCACTCAAGTGACGATCATCGGCGGCGGCAGCTTCCAGTGGGGACCCGAGCTGATGGCCGACCTTTTCGGCGCTGCCTCGCTGGCCGGCATGCACCTCGTGCTCGAGGACATCAATCCGGCACCGTTGCCGAAAATGGAGGCACTCGCCCACAAGCTGATCGAGGCCCTCGGGGCCAAGGCGACCGTGGCGGTCACGACCGACCAGAAGGCGGCGCTGGAGGGAGCCGACTTCGTCATCGTCTGCATCTCCACCGGGGGCTTCCGTTCCATGGCGGTCGACCTGGACGTGCCCGCCGCCCACGGGATCACCCAAACCGTGGGGGACAGCGTGGGACCGGGAGGGATCAACAGGGCACTGCGCAACATTCCCGTGCTGGTCGGCATCGGACACGACATGGAGCAGATCTGTCCTGACGCCTGGCTCTTCAACATCACGAACCCGATGACGACCCTCACCCGCTCCGTCTGCCGGGAGACCAGTATCAAGACGGTCGGCCTCTGTCATGAAGTGGGCAACTTCACCATGGATCTGGCCATCGCCCTCCGCAAGCCGTGGGAAGCAGTGCAGCCCTCGGTCATGGGGGTGAACCACTTCCCGGTCCTGACGGATCTCACGGTGGAGGGGGAGGATGGGTTCGCCATCATCCGCGACCTGGTCGACGAGGTCGGAGGTCTGGCGTCACTGGCACCGCATCCCGGCCGGGAAGAGGCGGAGAAATTCTCCAAGCTCGACTTCGCGCAACGCCATGCGTTGAAGCTGACCCTGCTCGATCGCTGGGGTACCTTCCCTGCTGCGGGAGACCGTCACATCGCCGAGTTCCTCTCCTTCGCCCTCACCCCCGATTCGGACTGGGGTGCCGCCTACAACATCGCATTGACGCCCATCGAGCGCCGTGAAGAGAACGCAGCCCAAGACGTGGCCAACGTCGATGCCTGGTTGGACGGCTCGAAACCACTGCAGACATGGCAATCAGGCGAGCTCCCATCCCCGATGATCGAGGCCATGTTGACCGGGGTGCCCTTTGAGGCCCCGGTCAACACACCGAACACCGGGCAGGCCCCCGACCTGCCGGACGGCGTCGTCGTCGAGTCGATCTGCGTGATCGATGGCGACGGGATCCGGGGCCGCGATGTCTCCCGGTTGCCGAGCCCCTATGCGGAGATCGTACGGCGGCATACCGCCACCCAAGAGATCACGGTCGAAGCGGCGCTGCGCGGTGATCGCGCCTTGGCGGCACAGGCCTTCGCGCTCGACCCGCTGGCCGGGCGGGGGGATCTGCGCCAGATGGACGCCATGGTGGCCGAGCTCCTGGCCGGAACGGCCGAGTGGCTGCCCCAGTTCGCGTAACGTCACGCCGGCCACCAGCTCTCGGAGGGACACAATGCGTATTGGATTCATCGGGCTCGGTGCCATGGGGTTGCCGATGGCTGGTCACCTCATCGAGGCGGGACATGAAGTGGCGGTGGCCTCACGGAGCAGGGGTCCCATCGACGCCGCCGTTTCCCTGGGGGCTCACGATGCCGGCACGCCGCGCCGGGTGGCCGAGCTGGCCGAGTTGATCATCGTGTGTGTACCCAACTCGCCCGAAGTCTGTGAGGTGGTCGACGGCATGCTCGGGGCCCTCGGCCCGGGCCAGACGGTGGTGGACTGCTCGACCATCGATCCCGAGACGGAGCGGGCACAACACCTCCGGGTCGCTGCGACCGGGGCGCGGTATCTCGACGCGCCACTCTCGGGTGGGACCGCCGGGGCGCGCAACGGCGTGCTCACTCTCATGGTCGGGGGGGATGCGGTGACATTGGAGGACATCACGCCCGTCCTCACCGCATTTGCCGGGCTTATCGTGCATGTGGGTGGGCCGGGTATGGGCCAGGTGGTGAAGCTGTGCAACAACCTGATCTATGCGGCCCAGATGACGGCGACGGCCGAGGCGACCGCGCTCGCGGTGAAGTCCGGTGTGGACATGCACAAGCTCTATGAGGTGATCACCCACGCCACGGGCGACTGCGTGGCGGTGCGCACCCGCCTGCCCGTACCGGGCGTCGTCCCCGACAGCCCGGCTTCGCACAATTGGGAACCGGGCTTCATGACCGATCTGATGGCAAAGGACCTCGATCTGGCCTTGGGCTACGCGGCCAACGCCGGTGTGCCTCTCGCCACGACGGCAACAGCCCGGCAAATGCTCACGGCCGCCCAGAGCGCGGGCTACGGGCGCGAAGACTTCTCGGCCGTGGCCAAGGTGGTCCTGGCGCTGTCCGGAGCGGGATGACGAGTGCTGGCGGGTTGCCGACCCCCGCGGTCGTTCTGGCGGCCGATCACCGGGCGCGGGGTGTGGTGACGACCGAGAACTACCGGGACTACGTGGCGGCGTTGGTACAGGCGCTTCCCTCTTGCGACGGGATCCTGGCCACCGCACAGCCCCTGGACGATCTGCGCGCGGCCGGACATCTGACGCCCGAGCATCGGACCTACCTCTCGTTGAACCGTACTGGTCTGGCTGGCTCGGCCTTCGAGCTCGACGACCGCTTGGTGGCCACGGTGCCACGGGCGGGAACGGACGGATGGACCGGCGTAAAGCACATGACGAGGATCGATATGGCGGACCCGCGGACCGCAGCCGCACTCGAGCTCCTCGGGCAGGTCCTCGAGCAGGCCCGGGCGACGGGGCTGGAGGCGTTGATCGAGCCGCTCGTGTGGCGCGATGGTCGCGTCGCCCGTGAGACTGATGCCATCGTGTTGGCTGCGGTGATCGCGCACGATATGGGTGCGCCCGTGCTCAAGGTGCCGGTTCCCGCGGTCACGCCCGGCGAGGAGCGCCAGCGGGCCGTGGCCCGGGTGGTCGCCAGCGTCGGCGTGCCGGTCCTCTTTTTGGGGGGGCCGCTCGGCGAGGGCGGGCGTGCCCAGGTGCTCGACGAGGTGCGCGACGTCATGGCGGGGGGCGGCAGCGGGATGGCCATCGGCCGCGCCGTGTACCAGGACCCAGATCCGGCCGAGATGGCCGGACTCGTCGCTGGGCTGGTCCACCAATGATGATCCTCACCATCGACTTCGGAACCACCGTCACCAAGGTGGGGCTGTGGAGCGATGAAGGGCTGGTGGCGCTGACGCGAGCGGTCATCACCACCGCGCATCCACAGTCCGGATGGGCCGAACAAGACCCGCTGCGCTGGTGGACCTCGGTGGTCATCGCCTGTGCCGAATCAAGGGCGCAGGCGCCCGCGGCATTCGGCCGGGTCGATGTCGTCGCCTGCTCGGGGGCGCGCCAGACATTCGTTCCGGTGACGGCGTCGGGGGAGCCGGTGGGCAAGGGCATCTTGTGGTCCGACCGGCGCGGGGTGGCAGAAGCGCCGATCCTCGCGGAATTGCTGGGGGGCGAAGACATCAACCGGGCCCGGACCGGCATTCCGCTGGACGCCGGGGCGATGGCGGCGAAGCTGGCCTGGCTCAGCACGCACGAGCCCGACCGCTTGGCCCTCAGTGATGTGATCCTCTCGCCCCGCGATTTCATCCTTCGGAGGATGACCGACGAGGTGGTCACCGACGCCAGCTTCGCCTCACGGAGCGGGCTGTACGACTTCGATGGCAATGCCGTGCGGGAGTTGGCCGGCCCGGCGATGGGCAAGCTCCCGAGTGTCGTGCCCTCCGACACCGTGATCGGCCACCTCAAGCCCGTGCCGGGCGCCGAGCTCGGTCTGCGGCCGGGCATTCCCGTGGTGATCGGAGCCGGTGACCGCCAGTGCGAGGTCCTCGGATCAGGCGCCTCTGAAGAATGCCCGATGGTCAGCTGGGGGACGACGGCCAATGTCTCGGTCCCCGTGCACGAGCGCCCCGTCCCTTCTCCCGCCGGTGCCGTGGTGACCAGGGGCGCCAACGAAGGGTGGCTGCTCGAGGGTGGCCTCTCGGCCGCTGGCTCGTTCCTGGCATGGCTCGGTCGCCTGCTCGACCGTCCCGTCGACGAATTGGCGGCGCGGGCGGCCAAGAGCCCGCCGGGGGCCCGGGGCGTCACGGCCGTGCCGTGGCTCGACGGAGCTCGCGCCCCATGGTGGCGAGATGACGCCCGGGCCGGATTCGTCGGCCTCGGCGCCATACACGGCGCGGATGACCTGTCGCGGGCCGTGATCGAGTCGGTGGCCTGGGACGTCCTGCGCTGCATGGAGGTGGTCACCGCCGGCCGCCTGGGCGGCAGCACGGCCCAAGGGGTCACGCTCGGCGGCGCCGGCACCGGGCTTCCGCTGTGGGTCGACGTCCTGACGTCGATTCTGGGCATCCCCGCCGTCCGCCATCGATCCGGCGAGGCGGCTTCGGCCGGCGCGGCCCTCCTGGCCGGCCGCGCGCTCGGCATGGGGTTGACGCTGGACCAACTCGATCCGGTGGAAGCCGTGATCACTCCCGACGCGCCGACGGTCGACTTCTACCGGCGCCTGCGGCCCCAGGTCGAGCACGTTGCCACGGCCCTCCTCGCCGCCACCGAGGAGTTTCCGTGGGCTGACAGCGGCCTCGGCCGCTAGGCCCATGCTGGTCACCCTGGCGTACGGCGTCGACGGGCGGACGGTCGAGGTGCCAGACGACGCCACCGTGATCCTGCCCACGGAGCTCGATGGGCTGGCCGATCAGGCAGGCGCGGTTCTCGACGCCCTGGTCCATCCGGTTTCTGGTCTCCCGTTGGCCGAGCTGGTGGCGGGGAAGGCGCAGGTCGTCGTCGTCTTCCCGGACCTCACCCGGCCGATGCCCAACCGGACGCTGCTCCCGCCGCTGCTGCGCCACCTCGAGCTTTGCGGGATCCCGGACGCCAACATCACGTTGTTGTGCGCCACGGGCACGCACCGCCAGGCCACACCACAAGAGATGGAAGAGCTCGTCGGTCCCGAGATTGTGGCCCGCTACACCATCATCGACCACGACGCGCAGAGCGACGAGCACGTCAAGGTGGGAGACGTGGACGGAATACCCGTCCTCCTGCTGCGCCACTACGTCGAGGCAGATGTCCGCATCATCACCGGGTTCGTGGAGCCCCACTTCTTTGCGGGCTTCAGCGGTGGCCCCAAGGCTGTGTGCCCGGGATTGGCCGCCACCGAGACGATCCTCGAAGCGCATCATCCACGGCGCATCGCCGATGCCCGGGCCACCTTCGTCACCCGGCGGGGGAACCCGGTACACGATTTCGTCCGGGCCGCGGTGGCCCTGGCCCCCCCGCACTACTCCATCGACGTGGCCATCAACGCGGCCCGCGAGATCACTGCCGTCTTCGCGGGCCCGCTCGACGCGGCGCACGACGCTGCGTGCGCGTTCGTCGAGGCCGCGTCGGTGAAGCAGGTCGCCGACCCGTTCGACGTGGTCGTCTCGACCAACGGCGGCTACCCGCTCGACCGGAACCTCTACCAGGCGGTAAAGGGCATGGCGGCGGCCGAGCGGATCGTCCGTGACGGGGGCATCATTGTGATGGCGGCAGCCTGCAACGACGGCATTCCGGTCGATGGGGCCTTCGCCAAGGTCATTTCCCTGGCGCGCACGGCCGACGACCTGATCAACGGGGCGGGCGGTGCTGAGCTTGATCGCTGGCAGGCACAAGTGCTGGGAAGGGTGCTCACGCGGGCCCAGGTATGGCTCTACAGCGAAGGGTTGACCGACGAGATGACCGTCGACGCCTTGCTCGTGCCCGTGCACGACCTGGCGACCGCGGTGGCCGAGGCCCTGGGGCAGCTGGGAGGAACGGGCAGCGTGGCCGTCCTCCCCGAAGGCCCCCTCACCGTCGTGACGGTGTCGTCCGGGAGGGGTAACGCCGCGGCTACCAGTCCCTGACATTCGCGTCAGGGATACAGTGCATCCCCAGTGACAGAAGAGCCGCTCTTCGACTTTGCCGTCCCTGATGACCTCCTGCGCGAAGCGGTGCAACATGCGCGTGATCCGGACGTTCTGGCCGACGTCACCCTGATGCCGGGAACCGGTGATGGCAAACCTCCTCCGTTGCTCGGGATCCTGCGCACGTCGGGCTACGCCCCACTGGTCCTGATGACCGGGGCGGCGCTGATCCCCGGTACGTTCGGGAACGGCATCACCCTCATCGGACGCAACCTGCAGGACTCGTTCCACATGTCCAACGCTTCGCTCGGCGCGGTGGCCTTCGTGGCCCAGGTGGCCCAGTTGCTGTGGGCGGTGCCGCTGGCGCTGTGGGCCGACCGCGGGAGCCGCAAGTTGGTCGCCGGCCTGTCCCTCCTCATTTTCGCCGCCTTCGGATCTGCCATGGCGCTCTCTCCCAACGTATGGGCCTTCGCGTTTCTCTACCTGGGGGCGTCGGTGGGTTTCGGGGTGAACAACACCGTGCACAACTCGTATCTCTCCGATGCGTATCCGGTCGAGGGCCGGGGGCGGGTGTTCAGCTGGCACCAGCTGTCGGACCCGATCTCGCAGACCATCGGCATCTTGATCTTCGGATTCGTGGTCACGGTCGCTCACAGCTGGCGCTACGGCCTCCTCGTGGCCCTGGCCGGCGTCCCCATGGGATTCGCCCTCTTCACGTTGCGCGAGCCCGAGAAAGGGGCCAACGAGAGCAGCCACATCCTCAAGGCGTCCGGCATGGACCTGCAATCCCAGAGATCGGAAGAGCGTCGTGTAGGGAAAGAGTGTAGATCTCGGTGG
>OBLU010001519.1_pt1 | contig 21582 bp, 22 predicted proteins | sample 1518681 | NCBI WGS metagenome assembly OBLU01 (sample SAMEA3539304, study PRJEB22396) | soil metagenome | biome: tundra; feature: field; material: soil | place: USA | collected 2010-05 | depth 0.15 m
CCAGGTCACCGTGGTCTATGCCCTCGATCCATCAACCACCAGCCATAAGGGATGAAATGATGCGAGCACCGCTCCCCGGCTTCGGCTTCGGCTTCGGCTTCGGCTTCACCTTCAGCCGGCTGCCTTCTCCAGAATATGAATGCCACAGGCGGAGCCCAGGCCGATGACGTGGGCAAGGCCCACCGTTGCTCCCTCGATCTGCCGGTCACCGGCTTCTCCACGAAGATGGTGGGCAACTTCCCAGACGTTGGCGATTCCGGTGGCGGCGATGGGATGACCCTTGGACTCGAGGCCGCCTGACACGTTGACCGGCTTCGAACCGTCGCGCCAGGTGGCCCCGGATTCGAAGAAGTCCACCGCTCCGCCCACCGGGCACAGCATCAGGTTGTCGTAGTGCACCAACTCGGCAGTGGCGAAACAGTCGTGCAACTCGACCAGGTCAAGGTCTTCGGGGCCGACTCCGGCCTGTTCGTACGCCAACTTGGCAGCGTTGCGGGTGAGGGTGTTGACGTCAGGCAGTACCTGACACGACTCTTCCCATGGATCGCTGGTCAGCACCGAGGCCGAGACTTTCACCGCCCGTCGCCGCTGATCGGGATCGAGGGTGCGGAGTTTGGCGTCGCTCACGATCACCGCCGCCGCCGCACCATCACAGTTGGCCGAACACATCGGTCGGGTATTCGGGTAGGCGATCATTATGTCGCCCATGATCTGCTCGAGACTCATCGCCTTGGAGTAGGAGGCCAGCGGGTTCAGGGTGGAGTGCGAGTGGTTCTTCTCCGAGATCCGGGCAAACAGTTCAAAACTGGTGCCACCGTATTTGTGCCCGTACTCCATGCCGATCTGCGCAAACACTCCCGGCATGGTCTCGGTTCCGATACGTCCGTCAACCGGCGCCACCGCGCCGTAGCGGCCATGACGAGTCCAGGTGTCGTCGTCGGACTTACGAGAACCCCCCGACAGCAGCCCCGCACCCGATAGCTTCTCGACCCCGACGGCCAGGCCCATGTCACATTCACCGGCTCTCACCGCCATGATGACCGTGCGCAAGGCGGTAGCGCCGGTGGCACAGGCGTTGGCGACGTTGTACACGGGGATACCGGTCTGCCCGATCTGCTTTTGGAGCTGTTGGCCGATCCCCGCCGATGCCATCATCAGGCAACCTGCCGCCAGCACGCCCATGTCCTTGATGCCGACCCCACCATCGCCGAGCGCACCCATGGCTGCCTCGGCGGCCAGGTCGACCACGTCGAGATCAGGATGCTTGCCGAACTTGGTCATGTGAATTCCGAGAATCCAAACATCATCATTTGCCATTGTCGTGTGCCTCCTGCGGCTCGAATCCAAACCCGATCGCTTCGGTTCCATTGCCGTCTTCCCCTAGTGAGTAGGTCGCCAGGCGCACCTTCATCCCCAGACTCACGTGATCGGGATCAGCCTCCACGTTGATCAGGTTGGCACGGACGCTGGTTCCGTCGCAGTCGACCAGCGCAGCGACGAACGGGACCGGTACTCCGGGAGCGGCGAAGGACACGATGGTGAACGCCCGGACCTCACCGTCACCGGCGATGCGAACTCGTTTGAATTCCGTCTTCCCGCACGAGGCGCAGGCGTTACGCCGGTCGAAGAACTTCGCCCCGCACGCACGACACTCGTTGGCCACCAGGTGGGGGTCGTCCCCCAGCTCCAAGTAGTCAACCAACGTTATCTGGTCACTCAACTGATCCCCTCCGCGTTCATCGGACGTTTCATTGGCTGATCCGTGGCCATGACCGTACCTGATGTTCCCTGTGGTGATCCAAGTGGACGATGTCGCCCTGATCGGGCGGGCCCGCAGTCCGACCTACCAGGCCCTTCTCCGCCATCATGGCCCGGCTCCGCTCTGTTCTATTCCTTGGCCCCCCGCTACGATGCAGCCGAACGAGGAGGACCGGATGTCGACTGCTGAGCCTGGCATCGGTGACGACCACCCGCTGGTGGCACAATCCGACGATCCGTGGGCGAGATACACGGTGCAAACGGTGCGGGGTGGAATTCTCTCGTCGGTCTTCATCATCTTGGTGGTGACGCTCTATCTGGTGCTTCCCGGCCACAACCAAGTCAACCGGGCCGGCGCCTTCGCCCTGATTCTGGTGGTCACCGCCCTGACCGTGATCGTCGGCATGCTCCCGTGGAAGCAAATTCTGGCCCGGCCCAACGGCCGGATGGCCGTCTACGGCTGGGCCGTCGCCATGGTCGGCATGGTCGATCTCAGCATCGCCTTCACCCACGGCTCCCAATCGGAGCTCTTCATCCTCCTCGTCGTCACGCCAGTCTTTCTGGCCGGGCCCAGCTACCCGATCTCCGTGCAGATCACCCTGGGGGCCTTCACCACCATCGGATATGTCGTCACCCTGGCCGCAACCGGTTGGGGCATCGAGATCGCTGAACTGGTGTTCCGCCTCGGCGTGATCATGGCCGCCTCGCTCGCGGTCGGACTCTTGAACCACGAGCTCGGTCGTTCATTCCAACACCAGATGGCGGAACACAAAGCCTCGGAGGACCGGGTGGCACTGTGGAGCCGAGTGGCGGCGGTGGCACGCCAGATCGATGTCTCCGACGTCGACCACGTGCTCGTTGCCGTCGTCGACGCGCTGGGAACCCTGGGCTTCGAGGCCTCCGACATCTGCGCCATCGACGAGAACGCCACCACTTATCGCGTCCTTCATGCCCGAAACCTTTATGCGGACTACACGTCCCGCCATCACAGCGTCACCACCGGAGCGGTCAGCCTGGTCCTCCAAAAGCGCAGCATCGTGGTGATCGCCGACTATGCCACCAAGCCGGGAAGTGTCCCGATGCCGGCCAGTGACTGGTATCAGACGGTGATGGCCGGCCCGGTGTGGGTGAACGGCGAACTGGGCGCCATCCTCGAAGCCGCCACCCGCGAGCGCCGCACTCCCTTGCCCGAGCAGATTGCCGCCTTCGAGATGTTGGCCGGCCAAGCTGGGCACGCGCTCGAAAACGCGCAGCTCCTCGAGCAGCAGAGGCGGGATACCGACCATTTTCGCCTGCTCCTCGAATCGTCCCCGGACGCGGTGGTGGTAGCCAACGTGGCCGACGGCCTCATCGTGGAAGTCAGCAACCAGGCCGAGACTCTCTTCGGGTACTCCGCCGGTGAGTTGGTGGGGAAGCCGGCATCGATGCTCATGCCCGAACGGGTACGTACCGAGCAGATGTCCATCATCGCCAACTGGACCCAAGGGATCGGCGAGGCCTTCATCGGCGTAGAGCGCACCATCTTCGCCTTGCGCAAGGACGGATCGGAAATTGCGGTGGAGGCCTCGTTCGGCACCTTGGACACTCCACAAGGAGAGGTCATCTCGGTGGCGGTCCGCGATGTCACCGAGCGCCGGGAGTTCGAACGCCGGTTGGCCCATCAGGCCACCCACGACCCGTTGACCGGACTGGCCAACCGCGAGTTGTTCATGCGGCACCTGGACCGTTCACTGCATGCCCGGTTGACCGTGGATCCCCCGATGACCGTCTGCTTGCTCGACCTGGACCACTTCAAATACCTGAACGACAGCCGGGGGCACCGAGTCGGCGACGCCCTGGTGGTGGCGGTGGCCAAACGGCTCGAACGCATGGCGGACGGTCATTTCATCGCCCGGCTCGGCGGCGATGAGTTCGGCCTGTTGGTCGAAGGGCTGGACGGTCATGCCGATGCCATCGGATTCGGCCATCGTCTCCTCTCGGTGTTCGACCAGCCCTTCATCGTGGAGGACATCGACTGCTATATCACCGCCAGCATCGGGATTGCCTTCGGATTCGCCTCCGATCGCGCCGAGACCATCATGAGTAACGCTGACGCCGCGGTCAACCGGGCCAAGCAGAACGGTCGTTCGCGATTCGAGTTCTTCGACGAGGCGCTGACCCGCCAGGCTGCCAATCGGGTGGCCACCGTGGCCCAGCTCCACATGGCCCTGGACCGCAGCGAATTCCGACTGGTGTACCAACCGGTGATCTCACTCGACGGAGATCATCTGGTGGGAATGGAGGCACTCCTCCGCTGGCATCACCCCACCCGCGGCGAAGTACAGCCCCTCGGGTTCATCTCGACCGCCGAGGACACCGGCCTCATTGTCCCGATCGGCCGCTGGGTGCTCCACGAGGGGTGCCGGCAGTTGGCCGAATGGCGTCAGCGTTACCCTGATCGCCCCGACGATTCGATGAGCATCAATGTCTCGAGCCGGCAACTCGAACACGATTACTTTGTCAACGACGTGGCCGACGCACTGCTGGCTACACAGATACCACCGGACCTACTCATTCTGGAGATTACCGAGAGCTTCTTCATGCGGGACTTTCAAGCCGCCGTACGTCGGCTCCATGCCTTGAAAGAGTTGGGGATCCGTTTGGCCATCGACGACTTCGGCACCGGATTCTCATCACTCTTCTCGCTGTCGAAATTGCCCCTGGACATCGTGAAGATCGACAAGACGTTCATCGACAGCCTGGGCAGCCGCTACGACGCGGTGGTGGCGGCCGTCGTCACTCTCGGGGACGCCTTTGGGCTCGACGTGGTGGCCGAGGGCATCGAAACCCGGATGCAACGGGACCGACTGGTCGAACTGGGATGTCGGTTCGCCCAGGGCTTCTACTTCTCCAGGCCGCTCGAGCCGATGGTAGCCGAGACCATCTTCGCCGGAGGCATGGGGGCGGCCCGCCCACCTGGCGGAGGCGTGGGGGCGACCGACTCGATGAGCGGCACCCGGGGGGCCCAGCCTAACGCGGGGTGATGCCCCACGATCCGGTCCAGCGGGCACCGGGGCCCAACACAATGATGTCGTTTCCGGAGCGGAGCGCATCCGGAGGACAGGTCATCGGCTCGATGGCCAGTGCCCGGCGCCGTTCGCCCGCACCGAGGGTGTCGCCGCTGTAGACCATCACATAGTCGAAGCGCTGATCAGCCCAGAGGGTGACACCCATCGTCCCGTCGGGGTGGTCGAGCTCGACCCGTATTCGTCCGTCCCCGTCACGACGAAGTGAGGTGAAGCCGGTATCCAATCGAGACGTCCCCAGAAGGCGACCTGTGGTGAAATCGAACTCGGTCCCCGCTACCGGGGCTTCCCCGGTAGGAAGTCCTCGGTCGTCGGTAATCAGCCGACGATCAGCAGGCACCGTCAGGCGCGCCATGTCGACAACCGGTGTGCCGACCGTCAGATAGGGATGGAAGCCCAGCCCGAACGGCAGCCCCGTCGGCCCCAGATTCTCGGCCTCGGTGACGACGGTGAGGCCGTCACGCCCGAGCCGGTACTCGATAGAGAGGCCCAGGGTGAACGGATAGCCGGGGGACGGATGGAGGACACAGGCCATGGTGACCCGGTTCTGGGCCCGTCCAGCCATGGACCATGGCAGCCAACGGACCAACCCGTGGATGGCATTCTGCCTGGAAGGCTCATCGAGTGCGGCCTGAGCGCTCATCCCTTCGAATTCGTAGCGACCATCCCCCAAGCGGTTGGGCCACGGGGCGAGGACCTGACCCCGCCCACCGTGGCTCCACTCGTCGGTCCCGAAGCCATCGATCACCGGGACGTCGTTCACCGTGAACGCTCGGATGGTTGCACCCATTTCGGTGATCACCGCCCGCTGGTGGCCGTGGCCGATGACCCACTGGTCCCCGGTGGCAAGGGTGGTCCCAGGCGGTCGTCGATCGTCGGCAGTGGTTCGCGGTGTCATGTCTTCGGCATTCTGGTCTTCCCGGGAAGGGCGGCGGATGTAGCCCGGTATGGTAGGCGATCGGGCCACCGTGGCCCGTTGGAGGGCCACCGGGACCCGTCTCCTCGAGCCGGGACCTCGGGATCCCCCGACCTCTTCGATCGGATCGTCGACGATGCGCATTCTGGTGACAAACGACGATGGTGTGTTCGCACCGGGCATCGCTGCACTGGCCAGGGGCCTGGCCGCCGCCTTCGAGGACGAGCACGAACTGATCGTGGTAGCGCCCCTCGTCGACCACAGCGGGGCCGGAGCCGCGGTCGGACCGGTCTACGAGCGGGAGTCGATCCCTTACGAGGCTGTGGAAGTCCCCGGGCTCGAACAAGTCCCCATCTACGGCATCGACGGCCCTCCGGCACTGGCCGTGATTCTGGCCTGCATCGAAGGCTTCGGCGACCGCCCCGATCTCATCGTGTCGGGGATCAACCATGGCATCAACGTGGGACGCTCGGCGCTCCATTCGGGCACCGTCGGGGCCACCCTCACCGGTGCGCAGTTCGGAATACGCGGGTTGGCGGTCAGCATCGCCTGGGGCGCCGACCCGGTGCCGTGGGAGACCCCGGTGGCCCTCGTGAACCAGGTGGTACCCGAGTTGGCCACCATGGTTCCGGGCACCGTGATGAACCTGAACGTTCCCGCCATCCCCCTCGGGCAGCTCCGCGGTATCCGCCACGGGTCCCTCGGGTCGGTCGGACTGATCCGGTCCGCCCGCCAGGACCGTGCCGGTGGCCCGGTGGACGGCACCGCCGTAGACAGGACCGGCGGGGCGATCACCCTCGCCCTCCGAGGAGGTCGCGGTTCCGATCGGGATGAGGAGCTGTCCGAGTTGGACCCGGCCTCCGACATCGGGGCGATCTCCGATGGATGGGCTTCGCTGACGCCGTTGGTCGGGGTAAGGGAGGATGTGTCGAACGACGGGGCTGACGCAGTGGCCAAGACTCTGGCCGCCGTCTCGTCCCGGTTCTCCCGACCATCGGGTGGCTGACCGCCCCGAAGGCAGGCTCAACCGCACCCCCACCGACCACGCTGAGTAACGGCAACACTACGCTTCGTAACGTAATTGCAACAATGTGACTCGGGCCGGTAGTGTACGACAACTCGCTCAGCCATTGGCAGACGGCGGTGATGCGGCAGCACAGAAGCTGGCGACTGAACCACACGAGGGTCGGCTCAAGCCGTTTGACCACCTGTGTCGAGGACCTATGAACACCACGTTCAACAACCGACTGCGCCGACCAGGAGCCGCCCCACGCTGACCTGACAAGGGTTACCCCGTCTGCACCTCGTACGGACCTCATTGAAAGTCCCGAGCCGTCTGCCCTCCCCGGCACCGGTCCGCGAGTCGAATGCACTCAAGACGGTTGCCCGCATTCCCATGCCACCCTCGAAGCCCTACGGGCTTCCGCGACTTTGAGGAGGCGCAAGATATGCGCAAGCACCGCTTTTTCTTATTGATTACTGCATTCCTGGCAATACTTGGTGTTGCCCTACATCAATCAACTTCATCACAGGCAGCTACCGGGAATTCCGCGGCTGTCCTGGGTTCACAGCTGGCTGCCGACAGCCTGTCGGGGAACCAAAACGGGCTCAACCCCGTTCCCGGCTCGGCCGATGGCCCGATGGGTGGGCTCGATATCGCCCTGGCCTCGCTGGACCTTCCGGCGCCCGTAGCGGCTCCGGCAGTTGCCACCGTTCCCGCCGCACCCACCACCACCACAACCGCACCAACTCCGGCACCGACCCCGGCTCCACCGGCAGCGGTGGCACAGCCGGCCGCGTCGGCTTATGCCCCTGCCTCCGGCGATTGGGCTGAGCTCCGACACTGTGAGTCGGGCGGTGACTACAGCGAGAACAGTGGCAACGGCTACTACGGCGCCTACCAGTTCTCTGTCGGTACGTGGCAAAGCATCGGGTACTCGGGACTTCCCAGTGATGCCGAGCCTGCCGTTCAGGATCAGGCCGCCCACCAACTTCAGGCTCGCAGCGGATGGGGCCAGTGGCCGTCATGTTCGAGGCAACTCGGGCTGAGCTAGCCCGAGTTATCCGGAACAGGAGCGCAAGGCTTGGCTCCGAGGACCAGACGCGCCAGGCTTTCGGGGATGGACAATTCCCGAAAGCCTGGCGCCATCGCCTTCGTATGCGCCATGCCGATGGAATTGCGCCCCCTGGTCCGGAAGTTGTCGCTCCACAAGTCCCAGATCGGCGACCTCAGGGTTCGCACCGGAATGCTCGAGGGACACCAGCTTGTCGCCATCGTGACGGGAATGGGCACCGAGTTGGCGAAGACCGGGACGGGCCGTCTCCTCGACGCGGTCGGCGTTCAACGAGTAGTCGTGGTCGGGATCACAGGAGCGGTGGACAACACGACACCCATCGGGACACTCGTTCTCCCCGAAGTCGTTGTGGACAGCGTGAGCGGCGTCGAATACCGTCCAGCACCGTTCGGCGGCGGCTCGCCGCACGGCAAGATGTGGACGACCGATCTGCTCCTGACCGACACAGCCGAAGTCGCCGGTCTGCGGGCGAGGGGGGTCGTCTCACTCGATATGGAGACGGCCGCGGTCGCCGAAGTCTGTGAGGGGCGCGGCATCCCGTGGTCGGTGTTCCGGGCCATCAGTGATCGAGCCATCGACGGGAGCATCGACGAGGAGATCTTTCAACTCAGCCACCGAGACGGGACTCCCAACGGACCAGCGGTTGCCCGGTACTTCCTGAGGCACCCGGCGCGCATCCCTCGCATGGTGCGTCTCGGTCGAGGGGTGAAACGTGCCGCCGAGACCGCCGCTGCGGCCGCGGCCGTCGCAGTTCGAGCCTGCTCCCCCGACTAGGAGCAGCCGGCCATCACCCTCTGGCCGACGCAGTTCAGGCCAATCGTTCGTCCAGCCAATCAAAGACGACTTGGGCCAGCAGCCTGATGTTGTCGGATTGACAATGGGTCGACGCCCCATCGTCCACGTTGAATCGACGGGTGCTGACCTGACCCGGAAGGGCACCGACAAAGGCATCGAACTGGGAGAGTGGCTCGTTGCCCTCACGGTCCCCGATGAGGGCGAGCACCGGGCAGGTGATCACCCCGACCAGGTCGCCGAGTCGGTACTCGGTGATGACGTCCCGCCAGGCGGAGAATGACGGAACGCCGAAACGACGGCAGATGGACTCGATTCCCCACTGCATCTGCTTGGGCATCAGGTCCTCGGGAACACCCAGTACGTCTTCGGGTCGGATGTCCCGAGACATCCCGAAGACCTCGCTTCCCACCCACGCCTCCATGTAGCGGCACATGTCGATGACTGGCGGATTGGCCACCAACGCCCGTACCCGGGGATCGGTGGCGGCACTGCGGGCGGCGAAGTACGAGCCGAAGCTCTGGCCGACCAGGGCCACCCGGCCGGGATCCACGTCGTCACGGGCGCAGATCACATCGAGCACCGCGGCCAGCGGAACCTCGTAGTCCGGGCGGAAGGCCAATGCCGGGTCGAGACGCATGCAGCCCGGTTGTCCCGGGCCATCGAAGGCAAACACGTTCCATCCCCGTTCCACCCCCGGGGCCCCGTAGTGGAAGTAGAGCTCTTCCGCACTGGAGTCGAAGCCGCCGACGCACACCAGGGTGGGAAGCCGCCCGGGATCAGCCCCCACCGTCGCACGTGGACGCAGAAAATAACCGGGCAGCATGGATCCGTCGAACGGCACGTCGACCAGTTCCACTGGCGGTTCAAACAGTGATCCGGCCTCGGCGAAGCATTCCCGACTCCGTTCTCCGGTGTGACGGGACGCCTCGGTGGCCGGGTCCACGTAGTACTCGGCCGTCCGGTAGTAGGTCGACGCCCGCAACAAGTGGTCGCGCCCGCTCACCCGGTGGCCGGCCGCAAGACAGGTTCGAGCTGTCGCCTCCACCCGATGGGCCAACTCGTCAAAACACCGGGCCCAACTCTGTGGGCTGCCGTCGGTGATTTCGGCCGCCACCGCCAGGCACTCCCCTATCGTCGAGCCGCCGTAGTCGGCCACTCCCAACGCCTTGATCAACTGGTAGTCGAACTCGCCGTCGCGGAAGCCTTCCACCCGGATGGCACTGCGGACAATGTCTGAGTCTCCGAAGGACACGACGGCTCGATTCTTCTCGGTTGCTTCTCGGTTGCTGCCTCGATGGCGGTTCCGACCTCTGCCTGGGCGGTCATTGTGCCCGATGGCTGCCCTACCATGTCACCATGCGAGTGGCGGCCATCCAAACGACCGCCACCACAGATCTCCACGCCAACCTGGATGCCGCGGCTGAACTGGTCAACCGGGCCGCCGGGGACGGTGCCGAGTTGGTAGTGCTCCCCGAGTACTTTTCGGTGGCCGGTGGCGACGCCCACCTTCGAGCCAATGCCGAAGCCATGGACGGGCCCACCATGAGCTGGGCATCGGACCTCGCTCATCGTCATCGGATCTGGTTGCTGGCCGGAAGCTTCCCCGAGCGGCCACCGGTCGACCGCGGCCCCGAAGCCGGTACCGACGGGCGGCTCCGCAATACCAGCTGTCTGGTCGACCCCGGAGGCTCACTGGCCGCCGCCTACCGGAAGGTCCATCTCTTCGACGTCAGCGTGCCCGGGGCAGAGCACCGGGAGTCGGAGACCATCGCCCCTGGTGGCGCCCTCTGCCTGGTTCCCTTGCCCTCACCATCGGGCAGCGATGACCCGCCCCCCGTCCTCGGGCTCTCCATCTGTTACGACCTCCGTTTCCCTGAGATCTATCGGGCCCTCACCCTGGGTGGCGCCTCCATGGTGGCCGTTGCTGCGGCCTTCACCACCTCCACCGGGCCGGGCCACTGGGAGGTATTGCTGCGGGCCCGGGCCATCGAAGACCAGGTCTTCGTCATCGGTGCCGGTCAGGTCGGCGTACTGCCCGCCGGGATGCCGCCCTGTCATGGTCACTCGATGATCGTCGACCCGTGGGGGACGGTGATGTCCGAGCGGGTCGACCCCTCACCGGGCGTGGTCATCGCCGACCTCGATTTCGAGTTGCAGCGGCGTATTCGCCTCGAGCTGCCCGTTCTGGCAAATCGTCGTCCTGGCACCTACTATTGTCCCGATGACAACTCAGAGCGCGAAGTCAAACGCTGATGGTGGGAGTGACCCGGCGGTAACCGGGGCGCCGGCGTCGGCCGTGGCCCCATCGAGTGCCGCCCCCTTCGAGGTCGGGGAGTTCGAATCGGGTGGCCTGCGCCTGTACTACGAGATCCATGGGCACGGACCGAGGGTCCTCGTCTACATCCATGGGATCTTGTTGGATGCCAACCTCAACCGGCGTCTCGCCGTCGACCTGGCCGCCAAAGGCAACCGGGTCATGCTGCTCGATCTACCGGGCCACGGCCTCTCCGACAAGCCCCGACGGGCGTCGTTCCACCGGATGGACACCTACGCCCACCACGTGGTGGCCCTGCTCGATCATCTCGGCATCGACAAAGCGGTGATCGGTGGCGTGTCGCTGGGTGCCAGCGTCGCCCTCATGGCGGCGGCCCAGTCGCCCCAGCGGGTCCAGGGGCTGATCATCGAAATGCCGGTCCTCGAATGGGCAGTCCCTTCGGCTGCGCTCACCTTCGTCCCCATGCTGCTGGCCGTTCATTTCGCCAGGCCGGTGGTGCGGGCGTTCGCCGGTGTGATGCGACGCCTCCCCCGTACCGGCATCGGAGCCCTCGACAGTGTGATGAACACCCTCTCCAACGACCCTGTGGAGATTGCCGCCGTTCTGCACGGAGTCCTCGCCGGGCCCATCACTCCTACCGTGGACGAGCGAGCAGCCATGATGATGCCGACCTTGGTCATCGGGCACGGTTCCGACCGCATCCACCCGTTCCACGATGCCGAAAGGCTGGCTCTCCGGATGCCGAACGCCCGATTGGTGCGGGCCAACTCGCTGTTCGAGTTGCGGGTGCGCCCCGAGCGGCTCACCAACGAGATAGCTGAACTGCTCGACACCGCGTGGCAAGCTTCCGAACCGGTTCACGGCATCGCCGGGTGACCCGTCGGATCCATCACGACCCCTGACCAGGCCCCGATGCAGGCCTAAGGCGAGGACGCGGCGGGCTCGTCATCCAACTCGAGGTGCCTCGTCCAGGTGTCCACCACGATGAGCGTCTTGGTCCCGGTGACCCGCCCGCTCCGTCGTAGCTGCTCGATGACGTGCCCGAGCCGTTCTACGTCGGGCACCCGAAGCCACACCAGGGCGTCGGGGTCACCGGCGGTGGCGAAGACCGCCTGTACCTCCGGCAGGGTGCTGGCCGCGGCCCGGATCTCATCGAGGTCGGCTGTGCCGGAGAACCGAACCTCGGTGAACGCCTGAAGGGGACGACCAGCCTTGGCGTGGTCGACTACCACTGTGTATCCGCTGATGACCCCGTCCCGTTCGAGCCGGTCGATCCGTCGGGTGACGGCGGACGGCGAGAGCGAGACCCGTTCGGCGATATCCCCCATGGTGCGCCGGGCGTTGCGGGACAACAGATCGAGGATCTGATGATCGATGATGTCCAGCTCGCGCTCGGCCATCCTTCCAACGATAGCGGAGGCCGATTTAACGCACAATCCGTGCGGTTATGATGCCCTATCCGTTGTTTTGCTGCGTATCGATGCACATCTACTGATATTTTCACCTATCGGCGGGCATGGCGGTGTTGACTTGAGGCGTGAGCACAGTGATCAACGTGGCGGACACCACGTCGGGAATGCGAACTGCGAGGCTGGCCTTCGGCCACGATGATGCCACCGGCATGGATGCGGTCATTGCCACCGACGACACCACGCTGGGCCCGGCCCTGGGCGGGGTGCGCTGGATGCCCTACCCCGACATGGACGCCGCGGTCACCGAGGCCTGCCGGCTGGCCCGGGGGATGACCCTCAAGAACGCTCTGGCCCAGTTGCCCTACGGCGGGGCCAAGTCGGTCATCCTGAGCCAGGACGGCGAGGCGGATCGGGCCTCGGTGCTGCGGGCCTTCGGGCGGTTGGTGGCCGAGCTCGATGGCGCCTACATCCCCGGTGTCGACATGGGGACGACCATCGAGGACCTGGCGGTGATCGGTACGGTCGTCCCCGACGTCGCCTGTGACCGGGCCGACCCGTCACCGTGGACTGCACTCGGGGTCTACTGCGGCATCGCCGCCGCCGTCCGCCACCTCGACGACACTGGCCTCGCCGGGCATCGGGTAGTCATCCAAGGAGCCGGCCACGTCGGTGCGAGCCTCGCCCAACGGCTGGCCGATGCCGGGGCCGAGGTGGTGGTGTGCGACATCGACCGGGTCCGGTCCGAGCGCATCGCCGCGTCGGTGGGCGGCCGGTCGGTTGCACCCGAGGAGGTGCTCGGCGTCGCGTGCGACGTGCTGGCTCCGTGTGCGCAGGCCCGGGTGATCACCACCGCGACCGTGCCCACCCTCGGGTGCCGCATCGTGGCCGGCGCCGCCAACGATGTGCTCTCCGAGCGATCATGCGCCGACGAGCTGGCCGGGATGGGGATCACCTACGTCCCCGATTTTCTGCTCAACGCCGGAGGCGTCATCCACATCCATGCCATCCGGTCGGGGTGGGATCACGCACGGTTGGAGGGAGTGGTCATGGGCATCGGCGATCGGACCGGCGAGGTGCTCGAACGGGCCAAGGCGACCGGGCGGACCCCGCTCGACGTCGCCGAGGAGTTGGCCGACGAGCGACTCGGGCACCCGGCCTCCGTACCGCTCTGAACCGGCGAACATGTCCGCCATCCCGTTCCGATCCCCACGGCAACCAGGAAGGCGACGGCAATCAGACGCGCGGCAAGCCGGGCGGCATGGCGCTGGGCGTAGCCGATCGGGGGTCGCAGTGGACAACGTGGTCGATCTGGTAACCGGCCCGGCCAGGCCGGCGCCCCGGGTGACCTTGGATGAGAAGTACACCACTCGCCAGGGGCGGGTGCTCATGTCGGGAATCGACGCCATCGTGAGGACCGTGCTCGACCAGCGACGGCTCGACGACGCCAGGGGCCTCGACACCGCCGCGTTCGTCAGCGGCTACGAGGGTTCCCCGCTCGGCGGCCTCGACCTCGAGATGCAGCGGAACCGTTCACTGCTCGACGGTGCCGGCATCGTGGTCAGTCCGGGAGTAAACGAGGAGCTGGCTGCTACCGCGGTGGGCGGGACCCAACTCCTCGAAGAGCTCCCGGGACGTCGCTACCGCGGTGTCGCCGGCTTCTGGTACGGGAAGAACCCCGGGTTCGACCGAGCCGCCGACGCCATCCGGCACGGCAACTACTCGGGGACGGCCCCGCTCGGCGGGGCGGTGGCGTGGATCGGCGACGACCCGACGTGCAAGTCCTCCACCATCCCGAGCTCGTGCGAAGCCATGGCCAAGAGCCTGCTGATTCCCCTGTTGGCCCCGTCCACGGTGGCCGAGGTCCGCCAGTTCGGCCTTCACGCCGTGGCGCTCTCCCGCTTCGCCGGAACCTGGTCGGGAGTGAAAGTGGTGGCCGACATCGCCGACGCCGCTGCCACCGTCGACCTCGATGATCCCGCCGGGTGGATTCCCGCACCCGATCTCTCCCGCCAGTGGCGACCGTCGATGTTGATCGGGGCCCAGTCGATGGTGGCCGAGGAGGACCTGATCGAGGTGCGACTCCCCCGGGCCACGGAGTACGCCGACTCGACCTCGTTGAACCATGTGGCCTACCAGCCGGCGCGGCCCCGCCTCGGGGTGGTGGCCTCCGGCCTGGCCTACGCCGCCGTCCGGCGCGCCCTGGTCGATCTCGGGATCGACCACGACGGACTCGAGGCTCTGGGGATCCGCCTGGTGAAGATGGCCATGGTGTGGCCGGTCGATCCGGGGCACCTGTGCCGGATGCTGGCCGGGCTCGAAGAGGTGGTGGTCATCGAGGACAAGGCGGCGTTCCTCGAGACCCAGGTGAAAGAAGCCCTCTACCGGCAGCCGCACCAGCCGTTGGTGGTGGGCAAGCGCGACCACGAGGGGCGTCCACTGGTTCCCGAGCACGCCACGGTGACCAGCGATCTGGCCGCCCGGGTTTTGGCCGCCAGAATCGGGGACGCGCTCCCCGAACGCGCCCGCCACCATCTGGAGCAACTGAATCGAGCCGATCAGCTCCGAGTCAGTGCCTCTCCCCTGTTGGCCCGGATCCCGTACTTCTGTTCGGGATGTCCTCACAATCGTTCCACCCGGGCCGGCGACGACGTCCTGGTCGGTATGGGTATCGGGTGCCACATCATGGCGTCGTTCGACCCGCACGGCCGAGGTCACCCCGTCGGCATCACCCAGATGGGCGGCGAGGGTGCCCAGTGGAACGGCCTGTTCCCCTTCACCGACGATGCCCACTTCGTCCAAAACCTCGGCGACGGGACGTTCTTCCATTCGGGATCACTGGCCGTCCGGGCGGCGGTGGACAGCGGGGCCAACATCACCTACAAGCTCCTCTACAACCGGGCGGTGGCCATGACCGGGGGGCAGGAGCCGGTCGGCCTCATGCCGGTACCGGAGCTGACCCGGTGGTTGGCCCTCGAAGGCGTGAAGCGGATAGTGGTGACCACGCCCGAACCGGCGGACTATCGGGGGGTCACCCTCGACCCGATCGCTCAGGTCCGCCACCGCGACGAGCTGGACGAAGTGCAGACCGAGTTGGCCGAGGTCAGCGGGGTCACGGTGCTCATCCACGACGACCGCTGCGCCGCCGAGGAGCGCCGGATGCGCAAGCGCCACCAGCTCCCGACGCCGGCCATGCGCCTGTGGATCAATGAACGGGTGTGCGAGGGCTGCGGCGACTGCGGTCAACAGTCGACCTGCTTGTCGGTGGTGCCGGTCGACACCGAGTTCGGCCGGAAGACCGCCATCCACCAGGGATCGTGCAACCAGGACTACTCATGCCTGAAGGGTGACTGCCCCTCGTTCGTGCAGGTCTTCCCGAAACGAACGGCAAAACGAACGGCAAAACGAACGGCCACACCGCCGGCCCTCTCCGAGCCGCCGGTCGTCCTGGTGCAACCGGTCGGGCGGGTGCCTGCCGATGACGTCCTCATCCGGATGCCCGGCATCGGCGGCACCGGAGTCGTCACCATCTCCCGAGTCCTGCAGATGGGCGCCCTCCTCGATGGTCGCTTCGCCGCCGGAGTCGAACAGACCGGGCTGTCCCAAAAAGGGGGGCCGGTGATCTCCGACCTGCGGATCTCGTCCCACCCCATCGAGGCCGCTGTCCGGGCCGGGGGCCGAAGCGTCGATGTCCTGCTCGCCTTCGACATACTCGGCGCAGCCAGTCCCACCAATCTGGCCACCGCCGATCGGCGGCGGACAGTGGCCGTGGTCAATACCGCCGAAGTAGCGACAGCGGAGATGGTCATCGACCCGACCGTCACCTTTCCGGAGCGAGCCAAGGTGGTGGCTCGGATCGACCGGGAGACCTGCCGGCGGGAGAACCTCTACCTCGACGCCAACCGGATCGCCGAGCGGATCTCGGGTGACCACCTGGCCACCAACATGGTCCTCACCGGCGCGGCGTTCCAGCACGGGTGCCTGCCCATCACGGCGGGATCGATCGAAGAGTCCATCCGGCTCAACGGCACCGCGGTGGCGGCCAACTTGGCGGCCTTCCGGTGGGGGCGGGCGGCGGTCATCGACCCCATTGCTGTCCGCCGGGTGCTGGCATCCCCCGACCGCGGGCCGCTGCCGACCGGTCAGGCCGCCCGTCTGTTGCTCGGGGACCACGACATCCCCGATGTCCTCCGCCCCGTTCTCGAGCCGCGGCTCGATGATCTGGTCGCCTATCAGAGCACCGGGTATGCCCGCGGCTATCTGCACCATGTCCTCTCTGTGTCGGCGGTCGAAGCGGCCAAAGCACCAAGCCACCAGCTGCCGGTCACGAACGCCTTCGCCATGGGCCTCCACAAGCTCATGGCCTACAAGGACGAGTACGAAGTGGCCAGGCTCCACCTCGACGCCATGGAACAGGCCAAGCTGAGCGACCAGTTCGGTCCGAGGGCACGGATCCGGATCATGCTCCTGCCTCCCCTGCTGGCGAGGCTCGGCCTGCGCAAGAAGATCAGCCTCGGCCCGGCCACAGCACCCGCCTTCCGTCTGTTGCAGACCGCCCGCCATCTGCGGGGGACACCATTCGATCCCTTTGGCTACACCCGCATGCGCCGGACCGAGCGGGCCTTGGTGACCGAATACCTCCGCCTGGTCGGGCAAGCCTTGACCCGTCTCACCCCGGATACCGCCGCGGCGGTGGCCGAGGTGGCCGGCCTCCCCGAGCTGGTCCGGGGCTACGAGGGAGTGAAGAGAGAGGGCATCGATCGTTTCCGGTCAGAGAGCGCCTTGCGGCTTGGTGCCCTTTCGGAAGCGAACCGGCCGGCGGTGCGATCGGCCTGAGTCGTCGCTCGGTCAGTCGTCGAAATCCGGACGCCGGGACCGCTTCCGCTCGGAGAGCTGTCGCTTGGCGGTGAGCCGACGCTCCTTGGCGCCCTTGGATGGTCGGGTCGGACGCCGCGGTTTGTCGACGTGGAGGGCGGCGGCCATCCGCTCACCGAACCGGGTGACCGCCAGTTGACGGTTGCGACCCTGGGATCGCTCATCGTCGGCGACCACCCTGATCTCCGCACCCAGCTTCTCGAGGAGTCGGGCCCGCTGGCGGGGTCCGAGCGACGGAGAGGCGGCCACATCGAAGCGAAGCTCCGCCCGGGTGTTGACCTTGTTGGCGTGTTGGCCACCGGGTCCGCCGCTCGGGGTAAAGCGGAACTGGAGCTCGGACAGCGGGATGGACAATGACGACGTAATCCGCACCCGGTCTGGGCCGCCCGATGGTGCGGTCATGGCCGGCCGGGCCGATCCCGATCGGGTCGGCCCCGCTCCGCTCCTGGTTCGTCGACCACCGGGTTGGACAGCTCGCCGATGCCCTCCACCACAATCCGAACGGTGTCCCCGGCGGCGAGCCAACGGGGAGGGTCGTCCTTCGCCCCCACACCGGCCGGTGTCCCGGTGGAGATGATCATCCCCGGCTCGAGGGTGAATGCCGTCGACAAGTGCTCGATCATCTGTGCACAGGTGAAGATCATGTCACCGGTGGTGCCGTCCTGACGGAGTTCGTCATTGACCCAGGTGCGCACGCTGAGGTCCTGAGGGTCTCCGAGATCGTCGGCGGTCACCAACCACGGACCCGTCGGACCATGGGTATCGAAACCCTTGCCCATCATCATGGTGGGGGATCTCCACTGCCAATCTCGGACGCTGACGTCATTGACCACGGTGTACCCGGCCACCACCTCGAGCGCATGCTCCACCGGCACATGGCGACACCGTCGGCCGATGACCATGCCGACCTCGCCCTCGTAGTCGACGTCGGTCGACACCGAGGGGACCTCGATGGCGGCACCGGGCCCGATCACGCAGGTGGGTTGCTTGGAGAACCAGGTTTGACACTCCGGCCGCTCGTGCCCGAGCTCACGGATATGGGCGTCGTAGTTGCGGGCGATGGCCAAAAAAGAGGGCGGCCGCGGCACCGGCGCCAACAGGAGGGTCGAGGCCATCGGCAAGCGGCGAGCGCCGGTGGACGCCGCTCGCCGGAGAGGATCGGCGGCATCGGGGCCCAACGTCAGCAAGGCGACCATATCGCCGGGCAGTCCGATGGCCGGGTCGGTGAGATCGACGATCTCGTCCCCCTCCACCAGGCCGGTCCGAACCCGGTCATCGAACATGCTCACCAGTCGCACGGACAGACCGTACGCCACCGGCAGTCCTACACTCCTCTCATGTCCGAGGCCACCACCCCCACCAGTGCCGAACCCCTCTCGCCCCTCCATGGTCAGGTGGCGTTGATCACCGGGTCGTCGTCGGGGATCGGTGCCGCCACCGCCCGGCAACTGGCCTCGGTCGGCGCCACGGTGGTGATCAACTCGGTGCACTCGGTGACCGCTGGGGAAACGTTGGCGGGTGAGCTCCCCGGGGCCGATTACGTCCAAGCCGACATCGCCGATGAGGAGCAGGCCCACCGCTTGATCGAGACGGTGATCCAACGTCACGGACGGCTGGATGTCCTGGTCAACAACGCCGGGGCGACCGCGGTCATCCCCCACGGGGACCTCGAAGCGGCCACCCCCGAGATCTGGCGCCGTATCTTCGACGTGAATGTGATCGGCACGTGGCAGGTCACCGTGGCCGCAGTCCCTCATCTGGTGGCTTCCGGACGCGGCCAGGTGGTCAACGTGTCGTCGATGGCCGGGGAGCGACCAACCGGCAGCTCTATTCCCTATGCGTGTTCCAAGGCCGCGGTCTCGCACATGACCCGGTTGCTGGCCAACACCCTCGGTCCCGACATCCGGGTGAACGCGGTGGCACCGGGATTGGTCGACACCCCGTGGACGGCCGAATGGGACGCCGTCCGGGCCTACGTCCAGGCCCAGGCACCGCTGAGGCGGATTGCTACGTCCGAGGACGTCGCCGAGATGATCTACGGCCTGATTCGGGCCTCCTACGTGACCGGAGAAGTCGTCCTGGTCGATGGCGGGCTCAACCTACGCTGACCGGCGGATTCTCTCCGCCCCTTTCTTGGGCATGAATGACTACATTTTGAGTATGAAGAGTGTCGTATCCGAAAAAGGCCAGGTCACTATCCCTAAAGCCCTCCGCGATCGGCTGGGTCTGGTTCCGGGACAAGTCATTGATTTCTCCGAAGACCGAGGCACACAGATCGGTCGCAAGGTTGCGCCAGTCGATCCTGTGGCGGCGAGTTTCGGAATCGTGCAGCTGGGTCGCTCCACAGATGCATGGATGACCGGTTTGCGCGGCGAAGAGGAACCCATGTGATCAGCGCTGTTGACACCAATGTGCTGCTCGACGTGTTCGGCGCGGACTCCGCCTTCGGAAGACTTTCGGCCGACGCGCTTCGCTCCGCTCTGGTTGAAGGTGCCCTGATTGCATGTCCAGTGGTGTGGGCCGAAGTGGCAACAGCATTCCCCGACCACCTTGCCGCCATCGACGCCATGGGAGCACTCGGTGTCACCTTCAGCGGGTTCGACAGAGATTCAGCGCTACTGGCGTCAACCGCATGGCGCGCTCACCGAACGGCCGGGGGACGTCGGGACCGTAGAGCTGCTGGGTTTCTGATCGGCGCGCACTCAGTTGTCTTTGCCGATCAATTGTTGACCAGGGACAAGGAATTCTTCCGTTCATGCTTCGACGAGGTCACGGTCACCGACCCGACGGAGATGGCTGAGTGACGGGGGGTCTGTCGGTTCGGGGTTGCCACTCGTCGCGCCCGAGCCGCCAGATCCCGTGGGGCATCTCGGGGATGTGGGCCATCACCCGTTCTTCGAGGAAGGTGAAGCCGAGCCGCATCGCCACCGCGATCGAGCGGGTGTTCTCGGGCAGGATGACGCTGAAGAGCTCATCCGCACCGACTACGTCGAATCCATACTCGACGGCACAGGTCGCGGCTTCGTTGGCATAGCCGTGTCCCCACTGTTTCGGATCCATGGTCCACCCGACTTCGATCCCGGGCCAGTCGGGCCGCTCCGGTAGGTTGAGCCCGGCCCGCCCGAGCAGCGTTCCACTGGACTTGTCGACCACCGCCCACTGCCCGGTCCCCCGAAGCTCCCACTGACCGAGCCACTTGGCCATACCTATCCATGCGTCCGCACGCGAGAACCCATCGGGGAGATGGAGGGCGGCACGCACCTCGGGCGAGGTGACGATGGCGGTGTAGGCCTCGAGATCGGACTCTTCGAACGGACGGAGGATCAACCGCTCGGCGGTGAGGGTCGGGCAGGCGCTCACCGTGTTACCCGCGAACGGTGTCGATGACCACACCGGCACGCAGTGTGCGAGTGACGGGTGTCCGTTCGGCGATCTCCATCAGCCGATCGACCTGCTCCTCGGTGAGTTGGGCCCCGAATCGGATGGACCGCTCGACCTGTTCGGTCTTGGACGCCCCATCCCCGATCCGGACCAACCGGGCCTCAACCCGGATCTCCCCCGGCTTCCACCCTTTCCGGTCGCTGTACATGCGCAGCGTCGCCGAAGTGCACTGGCACAGGGCGGTCATCAGGAGTTGATACGGGTTCGGGCCTTCATCGTTACCGCCGTCCACCGGACCCTCGTCGACCACGAACCGGTGGGTGCCGGTGCGAGCCTCGCCCCGGTATCCCTCGGAGCTGGTCACCGTGGCCATGGCGATGGCGATGGGCTCGGCCGCAGCTGTTTCGTTGTCGGCCACGCTCGCCAGGATACCCCGGAGGGACGGCACCGCCTAGCGAGGTGAGCGGGCCATCTCTCCGCCGCTACTCCTGGGTGACCAGGCCGCGCAGGTAGGCCGCCTGCCCGGCGTGCTGCAGGTCGTCGGAGATCACACTGACGAGCCGTACGCCGAGGGTGACCGGAGGATCCCACGACCGGTCGACGACCCGGTCGAGCGAGCTATCGATGAGCGTGGAGAGGAAACGGGTCGTCTGCTGGTAGACCGCATCGTGATAGCCGGTCAGGAGCTCCCCCGATGCCACCGTGACCTTGGCCACGTCATCGGCGCCGTGGCCGTAGCCGGTGTCCCCGGCGTCGAAGGGCAGTCCGAAGCGCTCGAGCCAACCCTTGGAGGTCCAGGCCTGCTCGAAGCCGGCCGCCCCGGCCACATGGTCATCTTGGATGCGGGTCAGGTGCCAGATCAGCCACGCTATGGAGTTGGCATCATCGCCGGGGCGGAAGCCCAGCTGATCGACGGTGAGACCGTCGACAATGTGATGCACCAACTCGTGGATGCGGTCGAAGGCGTCGGACAGCAGTTCGTCGGTCGTCATAGGTGATCCCCCTTCGCCCCCAGGGTAGCGCCGCACTTCAC